>ENA-OPBN01000157-OPBN01000157.1-human-gut-metagenome-genome-assembly--contig:-NODE-157-length-66750-cov-12.941900_pt1 | contig 66750 bp, 70 predicted proteins | sample MGYA00241068_ERZ501452 | MGnify/ENA primary metagenome ERZ501452 (study PRJEB25962, sample SAMEA2042507) | human gut metagenome | biome: human gut; feature: human-associated habitat; material: faeces... | reverse complement strand
CATATCAAGATCACCAATTATTTAACCCTAAAACACGGAACTTTTAATCTGCGCCGAAAAATAGGAATTCGATTCTAACAGATTGATTGATTTTTCGTTAAATCATCTTAGAAAGCAGAGAACCGGAAATAATTCTCGGACATGCCGGCTATGTTTTATGCTTTGGTCTGTTGGTCTGTACACCTGCACCGGGCAGGCATACAGACCGGTGTATTTCCCGTTTTTACACCCTTATTTCTTCTTGTTGTTTTTCAACAAGGTCTTGATGGTGGTAATCAGCTCTTCTCCGCGCAGGTTCAACGCTTCAATTTTCCCTTCGGGATTGATCAGTACGGTGTAAGGTACGGCAGTCAGGTTATATCTGCGTGCTACCGGACCATACCAGACCTGGAAGTCGCACGCCTGCGGCCAGGTCATCTTCAGGTCTTTCACCGCCTTCTTCCAAGGCTCCGGCTTCTGGTCCAGCGAGATACCGATGATTTCAAAGTTCTTGCCCTTGCATTCCTTGTAGAGCTTTACCACATTCGGCATTTCGTTGCGGCACGGTCCACACCACGATGCCCAGAAGTCGAGCAGGATGTATTTACCGATAAAGTTCTTCAGTTCGATGTCCTCGCCGTCCATGCCTTTGATGGAGAACTCCGGTGCCTCTATACCTAACCTAAATTCCTTGTTGGCGATGATTTCGTCCAGTTCCTTAGTGTACGGATGGTCGTTCAGCTTTTCGTTCAGCTGTCCGCGCAGTTCCTTCAGTTCGTTCAATGACAGTTCGTTCGTCATCTCAAACAGCATGATGAACGGGGCGAAAGCTTGGTCGTTGTAGAATCTCACCATGTTTTTCTCCATATTCAGTTTCTTGGTGTTCTGTTCCCAGGTGCGGAATTTGAACAGGCTGTCCTCCACGGCCAAATTACCGCGTCCGTAGCGCATATAGTGAGTGTTGGAAGCCAGCAGCATGCTGTCTATCCAGTATCTTGTCTGCAACTGGTGAAGCGTCCACAGGTTGTTGTTGATGGTTCCTTTGGTCGACGAACCCAAGAAATAATCGGCACGCATGGTCATGTTGATCTGACCTGCTTCCAGAAAGACGGGTGCCAGCTGCTCGTCATGACTCTTGATGAAATAGATGACCGATTGTTCAGGTACGGAATCTCCCTTGAATTGGAAACGTCCGTCTATCACCTCGCAACTGTCCACTTTTGTCTGTGGCCCGTGCATGCCATCTTCCTTTACCAGATATACCTTGCCGGTATATTTCCCGGTTATCAGGCCGTTGATTTCATAACCTTTCATCGGTTGTTCCTTTTCCTGGGTGTTTTCAGTTTGCCCGAACAGGAATCCGGACATGAGCAAGCCTACGCTCAGTGTAATCCATTTTTTCATGTTACTCGTTTTTTTGACGTTAATGATTCTATGATTGATTGTTATGTTTGGCAATCAGACTGGATAATCAGCATGACAAAGCATCTGTCTTCTTTTTCCTATTTGTTGATACCTGACTCGCCTTTCCATACCGCATCATTGTTAATACGCACCAGTATGCAAAAGGTGGGGGTGGCTTCTGGAATAACTACCTTATTTTTTCCAGCAGCTCATCTTGTCCGACGATTTTTCAGACTGAAAAAAACGTTCTATCTGGCAACTGATGACTTCGGTACACCTGTCAGATAAGAATTGTTGAAGAGTTATCTCATACCATTTACTATACATAGTAGCTACTACATTTAGTAGATGAGTAAAATAGCATATTAGGTAGGCTAAGCATCCAACGCCCTGCCGTATTACTACGGTGGGTTTTCGGAAGCTCGCCCCCAAACCGGACGTACACGTCTCCGCGTATCCGGCTTTCTACTAATAATATCAATCTATTCATTGTTACTGAGTTTTTTGTAACACTTACCACATATGGCAATAGTCTTTCGTTTGCGAGCCATCATTTGTTTTTCGCAGGTAGTTTTCCCTTGAAGATTTTTTAATTTTCTCACATGGTGCATCACTAACTTATCGACTACTCCACATAATTCACATTTTTCCGCTTTCAGCCTATCTATAAGACTTGTGTTTGTAGGATGATATGTGAATTTGGGCAAGTTGTCTAAATCCTTAATGTTCATTGGATTTTTCTTTTTGAACCCACCATGATAAAAGGTCAAGTCTTTGGCAGTACCGTTCTTTAAATAGTATCTAACTGAAAAAAGTCCATTCTTGGTGTACTTTTTTCGGATTTGCGACATCGTTGTCCGATATTTCTGCGCAAATGTTTTGTACATACTATATTTCATGATATACCCAAGTTTTGACAGACTACTACAATTATTAGCCAAACAATAGTAATTGTAAATGCCCTTTATTTCCTTGTTGTACCTGTCAAGTATCTCAAAGTCATTGTTGTTTGAAAGTTTGGGACGGGATTTTGCTTTCCAATACTCCTTGCCGTTGTGTATCTTTATTTCTAAAACACGATATTCGAGCAACTTTTTCTTAAACGTATCCTTTCCAAGTGCCAATTGTATCCTCTTATTGAAGACACGTCTTAGTACTCCGTATTTGCTTCTTTTGGTGTCATTGGATTTCCTTACAAAAATCTCATATCCGAGAAATTTTGCAGCGTTTTCAGCATGGGTGATAAGTGTTTTCTCATCGGACAGTGTAAGAGCCAACTTTTCATAGAGGAAGTTCTTTATGTCCTCTTTGATGATGATAGCATCTTGTTTACTGCCAATGATTCCAATTAGAAAATCATCCGCATATCTCACGTATTTGAGTTTTCTGTAGTTCATATTCATTTCGTCACCATCAGAATACTGCAAACCTTCTTTTTGATAAGCCTTATATTGTCTTATCAATTCTGACCTTTCATTTTTGTCTTTTACCACTTTCAACTTTTTCAGAATACGGTGTCGTTTGCCTTCAAGTGATACTGCCTGTTTGGTTCTTTTCCGTTCTTTCCCCTTATCAAATTTTTCAGTGTATTCCTTCATGAATTTATCCAACTTATCAAGGTATATGTTTGCCAAGATAGGGCTGACAATTCCGCCTTGCGGTGTTCCGCTGTAGGAGTTATGAAAGTTCCAGTCTTCGATATATCCTGCATTCAGAAATTTTCTAATCAAGCGAATAAATCTTTCGTCAGCGATACGTTCTTTCAGAATACCTATCAGTATCTCATGATTGATATTGTCGAAAAATCCCTTAATATCACCTTCTACGAACCATTTCACGCCCGAAAATGTCTTCTGAATATCAGACAAGGCAGTGTGGCAGCTTCTTAGGGGTCGGAAGCCATGCGACGTTTTTTCAAACTGTCTTTCATAGATGGCTTCCAATATCATTCTGACCACTTCCTGCAATAATTTATCGTTAAAAGCTGGTACACCTAATGGACGCATTTTCCCATTTTTCTTTGGGATATACACCCGTTTTGAGGGTTGGGGCTGATAACTCTCATCTTTCAACGATGTTATCAGTTGTTCAATTCGGTTCAGGCTCATTTGGTCAATGGTTTTCCCATCTGCACCTGCTGTCATATTGCCCGGTTTCGCATATATGCGTTGGTAGGCAACGTAATACATTTCCTCATTGAAAAAGATACGGTACAAGCGTTCGAACTTGTAATTCAAATTTTCACTGTGTTCCGTTAGACTGTTTAATACATACTCTGGACTTCTCATAATGTCTCTCACATTTTCCGTTATTTGCATTAAAATTATTAGCTGCTTCCCTTCGCCATGTACAGGGCTTTCCCCTGCTCAGACTACTACGGAAGCTCCGTTGCCTTGTCGGATTTTCATAGGTCTGTACCTAATAGCCTTGCGGCGTTCCGATTTAGGCAATCCCCGTTTACGATATAATAACATGGCTATGATAGATTATCGGATATGACTTCCGCCCGTTACCGCTTACTGCGGTTGTGCCGTAATTTGTTCCTGCCTCTACTACACGACGCTCGCAACAGAGGTATTACGGTATAGCGAGTTAAGTTATCTTTCACTATAAAACATACTGGGTTCACTTGGACTATCATTCAATCAGTTTGGATTTTATCCTCGTATCTATCTGTTTCATCTCACCATTCAGTTGCAATTTGATAACTAATTGACTTATGGCTTTCCAGCGTGCTATACTCCCTGCCGTCCTTTCGTGGGCAGATAAGCTGGTGATGATAGGTAAATATTGGAACACTTACCTAATAGCTTGCCAATGCTATATTTATTATATCGCCTATACGGGCGCACTATCGTAGTATATACTAACCTACTATATTACTAAAGTGATATTTTATAGTAAAATAGTATGCACTAAATTTAGTATTTACTAAATAAAGTATTATCTTTGTATATGATTTAAAGACAATGTTTTATGCCAAAGATTATTGCGATATTGAACCACAAGGGCGGGGTTGGAAAGACAACCACCACCATCAATCTTGCTGCTGCTTTAGGGCAGAAGAAAAAGCGTGTGCTGGCTATTGATATGGACGGTCAGGCTAACTTGACAGAGTCGTGCGGACTTTCCATCGAGGAGGAACAGACGGTGTACGGAGCGATGAAAGGCGAATATCCTTTGCCGCTTGTAGAGCTGGAGAACGGGCTTGCCGTGGTGCCGTCCTGCCTGGACCTGTCGGCGGCAGAGTCCGAACTGATCAACGAGCCGGGACGGGAACTGATTCTGAAAGGACTGATTGCCAAATTGCTCGAAAGCCGGAAATTCGACTACATCCTGATTGACTGTCCGCCTTCCTTGGGGCTGTTGACGCTCAATGCACTGACGGCTGCGGATTATCTGATCATTCCGGTGCAGGCACAGTTTTTGGCTATGCGCGGAATGGCCAAGATTACCAGTGTGATTGAAATTGTCAAGGAACGGTTGAATCCCAACCTGAAGATAGGCGGCATTCTCATCACCCAGTATGACAAACGCAAGACGCTCAACAAGAGCGTAGCTGAAATCATCAACGATTCTTTCTGCGACAAGGTATTCGGAACCGTCATCCGGGACAATGTGGCACTGGCCGAAGCACCGATTAAGGGAGAGAATATCTTCGAGTACAACAAGAACTGCAACGGAGCCAAGGACTACATGGAGCTGGCTAAAGAAGTATTGAAACTAAAATAAACAGATATGGGCAAAAGCGATTTATTGAAAGACGGCATGAAGACCGGACTGGACGGATTGCTGTCATCCACGAAGAAATCTCCGCAAAAGGAGAAGCCGGTACCGGTTAAGAAGGAAAAGGAGCCGGCAGTACATTGTAATTTCGTCATTGACAAGAGCATTCACACACGCATGAAATACCTCGCTATCGAGAAAAACATGTCGTTGAGAGACATTGTGAACGAGGCGATGAAGGAGTATCTGGCAAAGCATGGAAAGTGAGGGTTTTCCTCACTTTCTCCTGCTTCCGTATTTTCGTATGTCCGGACTGAACAGCCCGGCATTGTTACATGTCTGCCATGGACAGCCCCTTGTATGAGAGGGCATACCCCTTGAACTCTCCGGTAGCGCGTAAAAATACAGCTGCCTTCGTCTCCAGCACTTCCAGGTCGATGTTCTCGGCCTTGCGCTTCACTTCAAAGAAGGTGGCGGTTTCCTCCAATTCGTTTTCCGCCACGATGTCAATCTCGTTTTCACCCTTGCGGTCCCACCAGCTTCCGATGCGGGTAAAGGCCTGCTTTTCTATCAGCACACGCTTGAAATAGCGTTCAAGCATCAAGCCGCTGAAGGTCTCATAGTCCCGGTTCACGATCGTTTTCACGCTTCCATAGTTCTCTATCTCCAGCATGTAGCTGTATTTGTAGATGAAGCGGAACCAGAATGTGAAGAAGTTGTCCTCTATCGTATAGCGGACGTTCTTGGTAGAACTCTTTTCGAAGAGGGGCTGCTTCTTGGCGATGACCTCGTATTCATTTTCCAGTTTGGTCAGGTAGCCGCCGATTTCCTTGCCGATGACGTTCTCGATTTCTGAACGGGATGTCTTTCCCCGAGCAATGGCAGACAGGATCGAGAAATAGATGCCGTAATCCTTACCGAACTCTTCTATCAGGATGGCTTTTCCTTCCCCCAGGAAGATGGAATCGGCTTTTATGATGTGGTCAAGCATGGCTGCCTTGGTAGTAGCTCCTGCATCCACCAGCAGTTGTACATACTTGGCCACGCCTCCCGTGAAAGCGTACAGAGCCAGCAAGTCTTCCGGTGTATAGGCGGGATTATATTCCGCCAGAATTTCCTTCAGGACGCTGGGTGTAAACGGCCGGACGGTCATGAAGCGCGACTGACGGTTATACAGCGGCTCTTTCTTGTCCTTGAATATCTTGGTCATCATGGAGTATATCGAACCGCAGACTATCAGGTTTATACGGGACTTCTGGCTATAGAGGTCCCAGATGCGCTGCATGTCGCTGAACACCGATTTGTTTACACGGAAAAACTCCTGGAACTCGTCGATGAAGAGCGTGATGGGGCGTTCTGCCGAGAGCTTCATCAGGTATTCGAACACATCGGTAAAGCGTTCCGGGCGTCCCATGGTTGGAACACCCAACTTGTTCTCTATCTCCAGCCGGTAATCCTCGCACAGGTCTCCTTCGGCTTTTCGGGCGACAAAGAAATACAGCATCGGCTCATCCTCGTAGGCCTTCCGTACGAGCATGGTCTTTCCGATACGGCGTCTGCCGGTCACGACCGTAAATTGGGCGTTCTCCCGCGCCTGTCTGCCTATCTCCTGCAGAGAGGCTATTTCCTCTTTTCTATCAAAAAATCTCATATCCTTGTCTATTTTAAGTCAGTGTTCCGAAATAGTCATTTCCGAAACAGCGGTTTCTTTACTACAAAAGTAGCGATATTTTCTGAATAACACATACTTCGGTCGGATATATTTATGGCAAAGTCCTGAACTGACAGAATTTTCCAGCCAATATGCCTTTTTACCTCGCCTTGCCCTGCGCTCCGTCTGTCCGGTTGTACCGCATATCCTTCCTTTACAGTTTCTCCGTTTTTACTGTCCGCCTTCCGGCGTATCATCTCCCTTCTACCTTATCTTGAATGTTGCTTCTCCGGCACATTTCTGTCCTCGCCGGTTGGTTTTCCAGTGCAAAGGTGGACTGTCGCGCTGGATTCCGTCACTTTGAAGTGCATTTCCTGTAAAATTCTTCCTTTCTGCGAAAGCGTAATTTTCCGGAAAAAGTGTCGGAAGCAGCTGGGCCGCCAGTCCTTGAAAGGCACCTGTAAATCCCAAGGCGGTTCAGACAGGAAACTGGACCGAACGGAGGGAAACAAAAAAAATCAAGTTCAAACTAAATTTTGTGATTATGGAAACAACAGCAGCAGTTCAATCAATGGAGAAAAACATCACGATGGTGGCATTGGCAAACGTACAGCCGAGTAACTACAACCCACGCAAGAACTTTGACGAGGAAAGCCTGTCGGAACTTGCCGAAAGCATCCGTCAGCAGGGTGTCCTGCAACCTGTCGGAGTGCGTCCGGTGGCAGAAGACCGCTTTGAGATTGTGTTCGGAGAACGCCGATACCGAGCCTCCCTCATGGCAGGACTGGAAGAAATTCCGGCTATTGTTATGGAAATATCGGACGAGACAGCCGAGGAAATGGCGGTGACGGAAAACCTGCAACGCAAGGATGTCACACCGATTGAGGAAGCCAATGCTTACCAAAGGCTCATAGACAGCGGTCGCTATGCTGTACAGGCTTTGGTGATGCAGTTCGGCAAGAACGAGAAGTATATCCGCACACGCTTGAAATTCGTCTCCTTGATACCCGAAATAGCCCGGCTTCTGGAGCAGGACGAAATCACTATCAGCGTAGCGAGCGAAATCTGCCGTTATGGGGAAGAGATTCAGCGAGAGGTGTACGAGAAGCATCTGTGTGAAAGCGTACAGCAGTACAACAGTTGGCGAGGGATGAAAGCCACCGAGGTGGCACGCAGCATTGAACGGCAATACACCACCGACTTGCAGCGGTACGCATTCGACAAGACCCTCTGTCTGTCATGCCCCCACAACACCAACAACATGATGCTGTTCTGTGAGGGTGGTTGCGGAAATTGCGCCAACCGCACCTGTCTTGCTGAAATGAATGCAACCTATCTCACAGAGAAAGCCGTGCGACTAATGGAAGAACGCCCCGAGGTTGCCCTCTGCCAGGAAAATTTCAATGGCAACGAGGACGTGATGGAACGACTGACCGCCATGGGCTATGAGGTGGAGCGTCTCAATGGCTATGCAAAGCCCTATCCCGAGCTGTCCACATCACCCCGGAAAGAGGATTACGAGACAGACGAAGCATACGAGGAAGCCTGCAAGGACTACGAGCAGGAAGTGGACGACTACGTAAAGGAATGCGAGGAAATCCGAACCCGAAGCGAGGCAGGCGAAATCACCCTTTACTTCCGCATCGAGAGCAAGGACATCGTACTATGCTATGTAAGAAATGCAGTGCATTCATCCGCAGGCTATAATGGTACAACGCAGCAGCAGACGCTCTCATCGGTGGAGAAATTGGAGAAGCAGGATAAGCGCAACAAGGAGATTGCCCTTGAAAAGACCGTAGAGGACACCAAGAAGCAGATTCTGGAGGTGGATATGTCGGAACGCAAGTTCGGGCAGGACGAGGACAAGATGATTTATTTCTTCCTGCTTTCTTCCCTCCGCAGGGAACACTTTGCAGAGGTCGGCATCGAGTGTGAAGAGACCTACCATTACCTCACGGACAAGGAGAAGATGAACATCATCGAGAACCTTACAGCCAAGCAGAAAGCCGTCATCCGCAGGGATTATCTGATAGCCAATTTCAAGAACGCATCGGGCAGCAATGCCACGGCAAGCCTCTTGCTTGACTTTGCAGAGAAGCACATGCCCGAAGCACTGGCGGAAATCAAGAATGGACACAACGAGGTGTACGAGAAACGCCATCAACGCATCGAGGAAAAGAAAGCCGTCCTGCTCGTGCAGGAACAGGCAAGGCAGGAAGCGGAGCCGTCCGATGAACCACAGCCCGAAGCGGAAGCGACTGCCGGCAAAGAGACAAAGGAAGAGATTGCAGCTTGATACCATAATCACTCTTGGGCGGAGGAGCGGAGGAATCCGCCCTCTGTCTTTTCATGGAATTGCCCTATATAATAAGGAACAGGGATTCACAGCCAACCGCTTGGCAGGATTGCCGGGCGGCGCGTCTGCCGACATGTGCCGTCATCCGCGCAAACTCCCTTTTCTATCCCTTTCTAATTGCCTCCCGATTCCCCGCCGCCACCCGTTACCTGTTCTATCTTCTGTTTCCCTCTTTTCTATTTATCTCTTGTCTGTTTCAGTCCATACCTGTCTTCACCGGTTGGTTTTTCCAGTCGCAAAGGTGGACTGCCGCGCTGGATTCCGTCACTTTGAAGTGCATTTCCTGCAAAATTCTTCCTTTCTGCGAAAGCGTAATTTTCCGGAAAAAGCGTCGGAAGCAGCTGGTTCGCCAGTCCTTGAAAAGCATCTGTAAATCCCAAGGCGGTTCCGACAGCATATAGAACCGAACGGAGGGAAGAAAAAAACAACTCATTAAATTTTATGAACATGGAAAATATCAGAGAAAGCAAGGAGTACAAGCTCGCCAAAGACTGGGAAATGGCGGTAAACAGTTTCAGTTTCAATCCCAAGCGGTTCGCCGCCGCTATTCCCGATATGCACCCCACACTGCAGCAGAGCCTTTATCGGCTGGTCAAGGAGTGTATTGTGGTGATGGCAGACGAGACACGCCATTACGATGAACGCAACTGTGCTTCGCATGAAGAAGCCAAGTGCATCATGGAGTATCTCAAGAACAACGGTAAACATATCCCATTAAAATGAACAGGCGTATGAAAACACAGAAAGTACAGTTTGACGGCAAGGCTTATGATTGCCGTGTAGTGGAATCCAACGAAGGTGAAGAACTGCTCATCGGCTCGACACTCTTGCTTGATGCCCTGCAACCGGGCAGCTTTGAAGACAAGAACGAAGGCTTTGCCAGCGAGGAAGCCGGAAGAATCTATGACGGAATCTTTTTCTTTACCGATGCGTCAACCCTTCAGCTCAGCGACGAGAAACTGATAGCCGAGTTGAAGAAGGACAACCCGGATTGGTTCGAGTAAAACAAATCAATAATCATTTTAATACACTGCAGTTATGGAAAAAGAATATGTATTGCAAATTGCACAGACCATCAAGGAACAGCTGGTAGGAATGACCCCGGCACCGGTAATCATGTCATGGGGCATCACGGAGTTTGCTGCCACCATCTACAGGGACTTGCCTGCACTGCGCATCAAACTGAACGGACGGCTCCATACCGGATACGTCATGATTGTACTCAACGGCTCGGATTACTACGAGGTGTATCTGCTCAGCGGCTCCGCCACGGAGTGTGTCAGCAAGGAAGTTTGCTTCGATGAGTTGGGCAATGTCATTGACCGCGCTGTCGAGAGCGGCACCGACCAAGCCGAATACGAGGAGTTTTGCAGGCAACAGCTCGGCAAGCTGTTGAGTGGACAGACTGCCTGACATGGCAGCAATAACTCTTTGCACCGCCCATACATCCGTACTGGCGGTGTTTTTGTGTGCGCCCGGTTTTGCCGAAGGCAAAACATCCCTTTTTATTACGTATGGATAATCCCTGTAACGAATCCGCTTTTCTATTGATACTGGTTAGATTCCCGGTATTATCTCCAACCGATTGGAATAATCGCCCTCTTTCATCCAGACCAAGAGTCCTTTGGAATGGCAGAAAGCGGTTGGTTTTGTCTCGGAATAATACATTCTTTGTGTAAGACACGCTAATGAATCCTCATTGCCAACATAATAAAGAGGTCGGGCATTTTCGCTGTCCGACCTCGCCTTATTATTGAGGCAGCACAATCATTTTGAATTACATGTGCTCCATATCCTCCCTCACCGCCACATACATCTGGTTGCGGCTCGTAGGATTGTCTGGCTCCGTCATCGCCAACGCCCCTGCACCAATCATCGGATTGATATAGACCTCCATAAGATTTTCCCTGTTTTTCAATCCCAAATGCTGTAAAATATCGAATAACGACTTTGGCTCAACACAGAACTCCAAGATTTGCTCCCTCCGCAATACCTGTTTATTGGACTTTCTTGTCGGGTTTTCTTGTCGGGTTTTCTTGTCGGGTTTCCTTGTCGGGTTTTCTTGTCGGGTTTTCTTGTCGGGTTCCGTCCCTAACTGCATGGTCAGTACCACATAGTCCGGTCGTGTTTCTTCCGCAACGGTAGGAAGTGGCCAACCCAGATATTTCCATCCGCTCACAATTTTATCCACACCGCTGCCAGCTTTCTCAGCACGACCAAGCATCATGAACATCTTTTGCAGAATTGGATTTCGACAAATGCTACGCCCACCTTCGAAATACTGCTTCTTGGAAACCAACATCATTCCTTGGTTCATAAAAACAAGGCTCTTGTCGGTACGCTCTACGATGATATGCCCTTGTGCATTGACATCCTGATGAACAATGCAGTTAATAAGGGCTTCCCTCACGGCATCGTGGGCAGGGGTCTCTTCCTGACGCACTCCGTCTTTTATCATGAACGGACGGGGCAGCGACTGTATCAGGCGGTTGTATACCCTTACATAGTATTGATAGAGATTTGCTTCCCACATACCATCTGGATAGATACGGTGCGTCCATCGGATGTCGGGATTGTCGGTTGCAATCCGTTCCCGATAATCCACAAAGTACATCGGGTCGCCCGAAGGGTTGGTGATGCTGTCGTATTTGCCGAACATCAGTATACCGGCCAAGGTGAATCCCTCTTTCCCGGTCTCGTATTCCGTGGTGTAAGCTCCTATCTTCTTCAAGAAATCCATGTCGCTGATACCTATCCACGGATGAGTGGGTTGCAGGCTGGCGAGTGTCTGACGGTATTGGTGCAGTGATTCCTGGTCTATATCCCGCTCGAACTCAAATCCTGCAAGGATGCGTCCGTCCTGCGAATGGCGGTCATGCTCGGCATCTGCGAACATCCGCCTTACCTCCGCATCCGTACAGAGATAATCTCCCTCGTGGTTCCTGCGGTAAGTGCTCCCGAACGGATTGCTGCCGATATAGACCGGACGAAGCTCGTAGTTCGCACGTGGAATATCGCATATCAGGATATACGACTCTTCGATTTGCTCGACTCTCACGTCCGATTCCCTCGGTAGGCAAACGCTTATTTTCCCTTTGTTGTGGGCGCAGTCCCAGAAAATCTTCTTGTAGCGGACGATGGTTTCCTCCGTCAGTCCGTCAAAGGAGAAACGGTTATCCTTTTCCACCACGCCCAGCACGATTGTACCGCCGTTGGTGTTGGCGAAAGCCGAATAGCTCTCCCAAAAGCTGCCGGGGAATCCTCCGCGTGCTGATTTGAACTCGACTTCCGAACTTTCGCCCTGACCTATCAGTGCTTTAATCCGGCTCTTTATGTCTGTTGTATGTTCTGCCATGATGATGTAGGAGTTTAAGGGCGCAACAGTTCCCTGCGGCTCACGTTAAGTAATTCTGCAATTTTAGATAGGGTATGCAAATCCGGTTGGCAGGTGTTTGTACACCATTTGGACACAGTGGTCGGATTCACGCCAAGCTGCTCAGCCAGCCACACATTCGTTTTCCCTGTTTCGGCCAATACAGCCTTTATGCGGTTTATATTTTTTTTCATTTGCAATAAATTGTTTCTAAGTGCAAATATAATGTTTTTCACGGATATATCTGCTTGAGAATGGCGGATTATTGAAAGCATAAAAAACACCTGCAATAACTCCGAAGTCATTGGCAGGCGTTTCCCTTATTTATTCCCTCTGTTCGGTTGGGTTAGCCGCTACTTGGCCCCCCTTATCTGAAGTTTTGGATAAGAGGGGCTATCTAAAGTTTTGTATTATCATAAGAACTATGTTATTTTCATTTTTAAAATATTTATAATCAACATATTGCTCGTGTACTTTAGATAATTTCTTTTGATAATATTGTTATTATAAACATCGTTGACCGTCTTATATATACAGCGATGTTGCTGTAACTAATATTATTCATTATGAAAAATTGTATTCCTTTTGATGAAATGAGAAGTAGATGTCGTGTCGCATTGAAAGCACACGGCATCAAAACTTCCACAGTCTATGACTATCAGCGTTCCCTTGCGCCACTCATTTCTTACATGGAGGCCAAAGGAATCAAGTCGTACACCAGCACCTTGGGTGAAGAGTTCGCCATGACACTAAAATATGATAGTGGCATGTCGTGTAATAAGCGCAATGATGTCTATAAGGTTATCAAACTACTCAATTTCATATTGGGCGAAGGCGCGTCTCCTTTAATCAGACCTGCTCGTATTCGATATGAGTATGCCGAAGTATTCCGAGAAACCATTGAGCGCTTTTTGCAAAAGATGGAAACACTCGGGCGTTCAAGCAACACCTTGGCCTGTTATAAGCATGGTCTTAGTCAGTTCTCGATACGTATGGCTTTGGAAAAACTCACGCCAAACACTTTATCTCGTGAAAAAATCGTTCAGTTTTTTGAGAACAATCCTATTGGTAAACGCGGTTCCACTGTATCAGCAGTAAAGTTCTATTGTATGTTCTTACATAGTGAAGGGATCTTACAGGATGACTTTGAAGGCTTTTTTGGCCGGTTTGGGAAAAGAGGTCCTAAACGACTTCTTTCTTATTATAGCCCAGAAGAAATAACCAAGATAGAATCTGCCATAGACCGGAATACGGATACTGGCAAACGTGACTATGCGATGATACTCATGGCTACACGTTTAGGGTTACGATCTTCTGATGTAAGGGACTTGAAGTTTAGCAATATCAACTGGGATACCAATGAAATCTGTCTGGTTCAGTATAAGACGAAGCAAACTATTACATTGCCTTTGTTGAGAGATGTAGGGGAAGCCATAATTGCTTACATAAAAAATGGCAGACCACAATCATCAAGTAAGTGTGTGTTTATATCACACAACTTCCCTTATGATAGGATTCAAATGGAGCATTTTCACCAAATGGTTACGAAATATATTCGTAAAGCAGAGGTGAATGATAATGACAGACATCACGGTCCACATGCGCTGCGTCATAGTCTTGCTACTGCCATGCTCAACAATGGAGAATCTCTACATGTCATTTCAGAGGTGCTTGGACATACTTCCACGGTATCAACTGAAGACTACTTAACAGTTAACGTCCCCAATCTTTTAATCTGTTCTCTTGATGTTCCAATTGTCGATGAGAATTTTTATCACCAGGGAGGAGGCCTGTTTTACGATTATGACTGATCCTAAATTTAACAGTGTAATAGCAGATTATATGGATGCGTTCCTGAATGAATGTCGAGTTACACACCGTTCGATTCAGAACATCATAAATCATCTTAATATGTTTGATAAGTTCCTGTGCCAAGAGAATATAACATCTAAAGAGATTACAGAAGAGGTATATGATAGTTGGGTAGAATCATTTCGTGATTTGAACAATGACAGCACAATATATCACAAGACCGGTAATATCATCTCTTTATTGAAGTATATGTACTCTTTGGGAGTTAAATGTTTTATTCCAAGGAAACCTTTCGGTAGGATTAAAACCAGTTTTGTCCCATATATTTTTACTCATGTTGAGATAGAGAAAATATTTTCTGTGGCAGATGGTTGGCGTGACAAATGCATGAAACCGGAAGGAGCGGCAATGGTCATGCCTATAGGATTACGTTTGTTATACAGCACAGGAATGCGTGTTAGCGAAATGATTAACCTACGGAATAAGGATTTGAATCTCAAGACACACGTATTGCGTATTCGCGTAACTAAGAACTGGGAGGAACGTCTTGCTCCCGTAAACCAATCATTGGAAAAAGCACTCCTCCAATATATAGGCTACCGCAATCGTCTACCGGCTAAAGGGCTTGATGCCCCTGAAGCATATCTTCTTGTCAATCATCGTGGCAGGAAAATCTCTCAAGAAACTTTTCTTGCCAGATTCCATGCAATCACAAAGAAAGCAGGTATAGAAGGGAATAATCAGAAACATGGATCAAGGGTTCATGACCTCCGGCATACGGCCTGCATTCATGTCATGTCAAAGTTACTGGCAGCAGGTTACGATCTGTATAATTGTATTCCAATCTTATCAGCCTTCATGGGACATAAAAGCATCTATAGTACAGAGCAATATCTAAGACTTACAGCGGAGTTTTACCCTGAATTGATAAAGTACGCCAGTAAAGTGGTTTCACCCATTGATGATGTAATATTAAAATCCATTAATCATGAAAACGAATTATGATAACTATCCGGACTTTCCGACTGTTGTCGAAAGGTATTTCCGAAAATACCTTGTAGGGGAAATAGGTGCAAGTAAGCATACAATACGCAGTTATAGAGACTCGTTCATCCTGCTCTTACAGTTTTTCCAAGAGGTAGTAGGCATCCCAACAGAAAAAGTATCCCTTTCTATGATAGACAGGAACTTGATATGTAATTTCTTAGATTGGCTTGAAGCAAGTAAGAACTCCTCTGTCAGCACACGCAACAGCAGATGCGCAGCCATGAAATCATTCTTTTCGTATGTGCTGTACCTTGACCCCTTCCATATGGCTCAATGGAATGGCATTTGTTCCATCAAGATGAAGAAAGGCCCAAAAGGAACGATGAACTTTCTTACTGTAGATGGCATTAAATGTATTTTAGAGCAAGTGGATATATTGGAGAGTAAGGGTATCAGGAATTTAACGATGTTGTCTCTTCTGTACAATACTGGCGCACGTGTACAAGAACTTGTTGATCTTAAAGTCAGAGATCTGCGGTTAGATAAACCATATTCTGTAGAACTTTATGGAAAAGGTCGGAAGAAACGCATAGTACCTATAGATGACAGTATGCAAAAATTGTTACAGAGATATATGAAAGAATATGGTATAAACACAAATGAACAGAAAGAAAGCCCACTATTTTTCAATTCTCGTCATATAAACATTACAACAGCAGCCGTCAGCTATATCATAAAAAAATATGCAGACAAGGCCAGGGAACAACACCCAAAGCTTATTCCCTTAAAATTGAGTCCTCACTGCTTTAGACATTCGAAGGCTATGCATTTACAACAAGCCGGATGTCCATTAGTGTATATCAGGGATCTGCTCGGTCATGTTTCGATTGCAACAACAGAAGTGTATGCCCGTGCTGATACCGAACAGAAACGTAAAGCTTTAGAAAATGCATATGAGAAAGTAGGATTGACTAATCCAACTGATATTCCAAGCTGGGAAAAAGATCCGAAATTAAAAGAATTTTTGAAGTCATTGAGCTAAAAGTAGTAAATCTATAACAGTATTATCAAAAGTTTTTTCATAAAGTTCTTTTCTATACATCAGAATATCAGTTCTCTATGAATAAAACTTTTGATAATACAAAACTTTAGATAGCGTTGCGCTTGTTCTGTACGTCCTTGATCATCTCCTTCACGTCTTGCCCCACCTGCACGAAATTCTTGTACAGGATGCGTTCGCGTTCCTCCCTCGACTTGAACGTGTAGAACTTGGGCAGCGATACATATGCTGCTTCCTCTTTCTTTATCTCATTCATGTCAAAATCCGTCTTGCAGAAGAACTTCGTGGTCTTGAACTCTTCCGATTCCTGGATGTTCATCGAACCTCCGGCACCGGTTTTCGTCTTCACGAAGTCGCGTGCCGTCTGACCGCATATCCAGCCGGTGGCCATGTCCGAAATCTTCGAGGCAGGCACCAGGCTGTCCATGTTTTCGTTGAGATTGATGCTCGTCTTGTCCCGGTCGATGGTCACGCCCTTTTTGATCTGCACTACCTTGCCAAAGATGTCGTTCGACAGCCATTCCAGTGTTTCTTTCGCACGGGCCGAGCCGCTCACCACATTGCCCACCGTTGTGATGATTTTCTGCATACCTACCTTGCCATAGTCGGCCTCCAGCTGCGGCAGTTCCTGAAAGCCGAGTGTCACGCTCACCTTGTTGCTTCGGGCAGTACCAATCAGGCGGTCTATCTTGTGGAAATACAAGGTCGGCAACTCGTCCACGATGATGCTCACGGGGATATTCTTGCCCTGCCCGGTATTCACTCGTGTAACCAGTCGGTTCAATATCAACGCATTCAACGCACCGATAATACTCTCCATTTCGGGGTCGTTTGCTATCAGCAGGTAGCTTGGATTCTTCGGGTCGCTCACTTTCAGGTCGAAGTCATCCCCGTCACGGTGGAATATCCAATAGCTTTCCTTGGTTGCCAGTCGCGAGGTATAGACACGCAGCGTACCGATCATACCCTCCAGCTGCTCCATCGCCTTGTTCTTGAAGGCCGTCTGAAACGGACCGAGCAGCGGAGCTACCTCATTGTCTGTTTCCAGTACTTCAAAAATAGTCTGGTAGCTTTCGTTCAGGAACGACAGGATATGCGGCATGTCCGAGTATTTTCCCAACCAGTAGGCAGGTTCTACGATGTTGCCACCCTCCTTGTCACGCACGATACCCGTCGGTTTCCAGAATTTCGTCTGCGGGTCCTGCCGTCTCTCCGCATACAGCAGAGTGCCGTCGGCCGCATACGGTTCTTTCTCATAGTTCACGAAGAAGTAGATGCAGGCGGCAAGAAAGTTCACGGCCGAGGTCTGGAAGAACTGGTCGCTTCCACCGCCACCCTCTTTCTTTCCCTTCTGCAGGGACTCCAGCAGCGTTTCCGCTGTTTCACTGGCAGCGGCGAGGTTGTTGATGTACTTGGCCTGAATGGGGTTTACCCGGCGACTATACTCTACGTCAACAAAATTTATCATATTAAACTTGCATCCTTTAGGCACTTTACCCAGTTTCTCGTTCTTCTTGTAGTGGTAGTACAGCTTGGTCGCCAGTGTCGGAAATTTGTAATCATAGACAACCATTGTAAAGCCCTTGGCTGAGTGCTGCCGGATGAACGGTTCAATGATACTGAACGTCTTACCGGAACCAGGTGTACCGACTACCCAGGTACCTCTGAAGCAGTTGCTGATAGAGATCCATCCCTTCCTGAACTTTCCTTTATAATAGTACCGCATGGGGATGTTCACACTGTATTCGTTCTCTATCTTCTCTTCGCATTGTTCGAAACTTTCGTTCTCGAAGTTAAAGCGGTCCTTCATCAGTCCGTCCTTGATGAATTTCGAGATGTTGTCCAGGGCTACATGCACCAACACTACACCTACGATGGAGGCCGCCATATAGAGAACAATATTCAGCGGCAGGGTGTAGAGCCTCGGTTCCAGTTTATGTCCGAACAACCAAACGGAGAGTACCAGCACCAGCAGTCCGCCTGTCAACGGATATACTACCTGTCTGCGTGCGTTGAACTCCAGGTGTTTCTTGTTCCGTGTACCGACACAGGTGATGCAGATGAGCACCACTGTCACAATCTTGCTGTACACCAGGTTCCCGTCCCGGTAGATGACCCACTGCTTGATGCGTCCGTGGATATCCGTCAATATGCCGCCCCAATGGTCGAGCACTGCCGGGTCAATGGCATATTCAAAGAACTCCAGCAGTACGGATACATACACCACCGTACGGAATATCCGGTAGAATCCTTGCAATTCCTTACTTTCTTCCATGGCTTTAATCTGTTATTTTTTGATACCCCAAAGGATATGGATGTGAGGCCACTGCATGCCACCGTCATTGGCAAGCTGACCGATATGTGACACCGCATAGAGCGGTTCTATTCCCGGGATGTCGGTTTGGACTGCGGCACGTACCTCTGTCATGAAGTGTTGCAGGAACTGTCTTATTTCCTCGTCCGGACTGTCGGTCATGAAATCGGCAAAGTCTTCAATCCTGTCTTCATTGACGTAGAAGAGCATCCCTTGGAAAAAATCATGGTAACGGCCGGTGCGGGCATTCCATTCCGTCCGGATTTTCTCCCTGTGGCTCTTTACGGAGGGGAATCTCACAAAACAGTCGGTTCCGTCGTCAATGAATATGAAATCTCCCGAAATATCTTCTTGTGTGAGACATTTGCATCTCAGCAGATACCCGAAGAACCCATGGTTTGGCTGTGCTATATCCATACATTGCGGTGTCATAAAATCTTCAATACCGTTCATCTTCATAAGTTTACTGTTTAAAAGTTGATAGGTTTACTTGTTCAATGAAATGATCGGACGCACCCGGTGCGCCTGATTTTTCGGGGTCTCGTGCATCGTGCCGCTGCCCAGAGAGTAGAGCCAGGCCTTGACTTTTTCCTGTCCGGCCACTTCCGTGGAGGTCCAGTACCAGCAATTTTCCTCGTCCGCCGGCAAGGGCTGGCCGCCACAACGCTCAATAATGGGATTCACCTTTTCCAGGTTGCCGTATAGTACCCGCATTTCAGCGACCGAGGGTATATAGGCACTCTGACCATACCACCACATGCTGAAAACCGCTTCTGCCATCGGTGATGCCGTTTCCTTTGCCTCAAACAGCTTGGATGTATTGACATTCCCGTCAAAAGCTATGGGATCGGCAGAAGTACCCTGGGCAACACCGAGGCTGTCGGCAAAGGCCAGGGGTTCGAGGTCCCAGAGGTAAACCGCATAGCCGTATTTTTCTTTAATTTCCTCATTATCGACATTTTTTGTATCAAACAGCACCGCTACCGCAGTCTTGTCTGACAGCTCATACGCTGTATAGGACAGCACCGTTCCGTCTGTACAGAGGACATGCCCCGGCTGTATGGCCGTATCAGGCACATCGAAATGCGCATCACAGGCAGCACACAACAGAGCTATTGTTGCCGCTGCCACCCATTGTAATTTTCGTATCATATAGTTTCCGTTTTTTATGTTCCCTTATTTCACAGGCAGTTTCACACCCAGCACGACACCTGCCCGCAGTACGTCCGCACCTTTTATCATCACATCGCTCTTTACCTGCCAGTAGAGTGTCCATCCGGCCCGCAGCGCATAGTTGTGTTCGTAGCCGAAATGTAGACCGCCGAGGAACTTCCGGGTATCGCTCCCTGCCGAAGCACCGATGCGCAGGCTGCCGTAGTGGTTGCGTCCCCGGGTGACACAGGGCTTGTAGGCCACGCCGAAGCCGTAGGTGCGATAGTTGCGCCAGAATGAATCCGGGCAGATATGTTTGCACGAGGCACATTGGGCCCATTGCAGGTAGCCGTTGGCGAAAAATTCCCACGCATGACGGTAGTTGATCTCGTGTGCGTAGGCAAGTGTCGCATCCATGCCGTTCTTGTAGAGCAGCCCTACACCGAGCGAGAGGCGTCCACTGCCTCGCTGTGCGCTCGCACTGGCAGCGATACACACACAGGCCAGTATCAGGATAATCGTCTTTTTCATGGTCATTCCTCCTCCAATAGATCTGCGTGGAACGAATCTGCCGCCAGTACATCCTCATAGTCGATGTTCAGGCTGATGTTACGGCCGCTGATTTGCCGTTCCGTCATTTCGATGGTCAGCAGTTTGTTGTTCGGGAAGGTCAGCTTCTTCACGACCAGTACGTTCCGGTATCCGTGTCTGAACGTCTTGCCCGGTTCCAGCACCAGCGTGGGTGTCAGCTCGACGGTCTGTGCGTTGGTGGCCTTGGCAAGCTTCTTGTCCGTCAGCTTCACCCGTATCTCGTCGATGTCAAAATGGATGTTCGTCTTGTTCTCGATGGAGAAGTCGATGAAGAAATAGTTGCCCACCGAGTAGATGTTGTTCAGGCGCATAACCATGCGGTGCGCTTTGGTGGCCACGTTGCGGATTTTTGCAGGCGAGTTCCAGATGCGCCGTGCATAGCTTGTCATGTCGGCGGTGGACATTGTCACTGCCGGATTGTTGAAGGCGTTGCGTTCCTGCAGCTGGATTTCCTTGTCCGTTACTGCCTCCTTCATCCTGGTCGTGTAGATCAGGGCATACTGCGAGCGGTAGCGTTCCGTCACGATGGTGACGATGGCAAGCACTTCGCCGTCCTCATGTCCCGCCTCCTTGGGTTTCAGCCGGATGACGTTGTCGATAGGCTGGTCACCTGCTACCTTGTCGGTGGAGATGTCCACGAAACGCACCGGTTCCGATGCCGTGATGACGGTCGTTACCTGTTCGTTCACCGTCAGCTGTTCCATTTCTTCATAGGTCGTCTGCGCCTGTGCTTTCTGTGCAGCCGGCAATCCTGCCGCCAGAAGAAATGCCATTACGATTTTCTTCCAATTCATATCCATGTCGTTGATTATAGTTATTCGTTTGTTTCTTCTTTTCCCTTTTCTCTTTCCGGGGCTTCCTGCCCGTCAGTCCTTTGGGCGCAGATCCATGTGCAGCGTCCTGTTCGGGTCATCCGGACCTCGCATTCCCACCAGGTGTCTATCTCCGCTGTCTTGAAGTTGACTTCCCCGTATCTCGGCCCGTAGAAACCGGTCTCCTTCTGAAAGGCGAACAGGGCAATCCTTTGTCCGTTCTCTGTCAGGAAATTGCATATCAGGGCAAAGCGGCTGCCGTGGTGCCACCATTGCCTGCTTACAAGTTTTCCGGTGAATCTTCCCGGCTCTTCGGGAGCGACATAGTCCTCATAGTACAGTCCATCCGTTCCCAGATGAAGGTTTGACAAATCCTTTTCCATGGTACCTGCATCTTAGTTTTTCTTCTCCTGTCCGTTCACCAGATATACGAACGTCCCGTATTTCAGCTTGACCTTGTTCTTCTTGATGGCCTTGCTGATGGCGTTGCTTGTCTTCTGGTAGGCATTGGTCACCGCTTGCATGCCCCATTGGGCGAGGCTGCTTCCCGTGCTTCCCATTCCCATGTTCATATTGCCCGACATGGCACTGCTCGCCACATCCTTGCTCGTTTCACGGAACTGGCTGTTGGGTACATACAGTCCTTCCATGCCGTCGGTGTCATAGATGGACAGGCTTACCTTCATCAGTTCGTCATCCACCAGGATGCTGCTGATGCTGCCTTTCACCCGACCTGATGAAAAACCGCTTACTGTGGCGTAAAGGTAGGTTCCCCGTTTCACCACATATTTCCCGATTTCCACGTCATCGAGCAGACGCAGCCTTACGCGCGAGCCGTCCACCGCCTTGATGTTCTCGTCAATGATGGCCTGTATGAGCTTCGGCTCACGGGCATCCTTCGCCAGCGTGTTGAAGTAATCTGAAGCGGTCTTCACCTTGCGCACCACCTCGTTGGTCGGTGCATCGTCGGACGGTGTCTTCACCGCCCGCTTCTCTCCGTCGATGGTTCCTGATACTTCCGTTGCTTGGGACGGAACAGTGTCGGCGGTCTCGGTCTCTGCCGGTGTCTGAACTGCGTTTTGTCCTTTCAGTCTTGCTTCGGCAAGGGCTTTTTCCAGTTCGGCGAGGGCTTCCTGCTCCCGTGCCTTGGCCGAGGCAATCTCAGCCGCCGCAGCTTTCTCCTGTTCCTGTTCCGTGAGCAGGTCGAGGTCGTCCTGCGTGTATTTCGATTCATATTCCTCCTTCTTCTTGCCGGATTCGTCCCGGTCGATGTTGTCCACTGCGGAGTAGTCCTGTATCTTGCCCCACAATTTGGCCATATTCTCGTACTTGCTGCCTATGCCGTCGTCCTTGATCTGTGCTCCCGGCAGTTCGGGATTCAGAAATTTCGTTGTCTGCATCGTCTTGTCCTTTATCTCCAGGGTTTCCGTGTGGAACAGGTCGAAGATAAAATAGGACGCGCCGAGCAGGGGGAAGTAAAGGATGGCAGGAAGCATGTACTTCGGCTGTCTCCAGTTGATTTTCTCTAATAGATTCTTCATTGCATGTCTTTGATTGATGGATGATTATCTCTTGCATTATCCGGTTGTCCGGTTATTCCGTTTGTATGTTCCTGTCTCTTACCCTCCTGATGCAGCCTGTGCCGTTCCCTCAGCACCGAATCCTGCACCTCCGTTGCCGTGCGTCCCGCCGGACTGTGGCGGTACACCGCTACCAGGCGGTAGGTGTTCCAGGCAAAGGCCCCGATGACGAAAGTGAAGACGATGACCAGAAACAGCGTCCGGTGTGCGTCGGCGAAACCCTGCACCCTGGCTGCAGCCCGGTCGATGCGTGTCGCCCTGGCGAACCTGCGCCCGGCATCCACGTCACGCTCATAGCGTTCCTTGTATTGCGGATGGTTCTTGTCCGGCATCTTCTCTCCGAACAGCATCCGCCTGAATCCTTTGACATTCATATGTTCGTTGGTTTAGTAGTTGCTCTTGGTCTTCTGTTCGATGTCCTTGTTCAGCAGCGTACGCCAGTTGACGATCAGCAGTCCGTGCGGATTGTTGTCCGTCCTCGGCACCCGTTTGAGCTGTCCTGCCGTAACCAGTTCGCGCATCAGAATGTTGCTCCTGCGTTCGATACGCTGCCGTCCGTAGTAGGTGAACTCCATGCTCTTCTTGTCAAAGGCGATGCTGTCGCAGAAGATTGAGAATACCGCACTCGTACCCAGGATGTTCGAGTAGAACCCTTTTTCTTTCAGGGTGTTGTATTGTGCCAGACCCGTCTCATCGACCAGATACATCGCTTTCTCCATCGTGTAGCGGATGTACTTGTCATCCGGTGCCAGCGTGAAGAAATAGTGGTGGAACCTCTCCACATGGCTCTTGGCTTCCACGTCCAGGGTTTCCTCCATGGTCGTCCGGTTCACGAGGATGGGCACGTTGCCGTCCAGCACATACACTTTTTTCTGTGCGTCCGTCACCATCGTGCGGGCAGTCCAGATGCTCGACACGCTGATGATGACGCATCCCGCAAGGAAAGCCGTGCAGATGATGCCCACCAGCCGGATTTTGTTCTCCAAATGCTTGATAACCATATTTCTCTATGTTTGATTGTTTACTGATTGTTTCTCCATTTCAGGTATTCCTCATGCAGTATCGGCATGATATCCTCCAGCAGGTCTTGCCGGAGCTTCTCGAACTCCCGTGGGAAGTGCTCCGTGTAGATTCCCAGTACGATTACCCGGATGAACACCCACCAGATGCCGCGTCTTCGTTTCCGGGCTTTTTTCTGCAGCCTGGCCAGCTGCAGGCGGTAGGTCAGGTAGTTAGTTAGCGGGGCGATATACCGTTTATCCCGGTCAAAGCCGTCGTCCAGCACCCGGTATTCCGCAGTGAGCCGCTGGTTTGCGGCACTCCGCATTTCTTCGTTGACACGCTTGTGCATGTAGCGGACGAACTGTTCGTCCCTGTACCATTTCTTCAGTTTCTTGCTTGTTTTCATCGTTCTATCTTTTTATAAGGTTTGTCATCCTCTCATCATGGTTCCGATGCCGCCCGTTGCCGTCATCTTGGCCTGCTGCGCCACACCCTCGCCGAAGTTTCGGGTCGAGAATGCCGTGTCGCCTTCCGGAATCATCCACGCTGCCAGGTCCGGCACCAGGTTCAGGCACTTCAGGGCTACGATGCTTGCCGCCATCAGGTAGCCTGCCGAGAAGAAGCTGTTCTGCAGGTAGGCAGCCATCGTCTGCTCGCTGGCCGTGATAGCCGTCAGGTTTTCCACCTGTATGCAGAGCACGATGTCGAACAGCAGTAACACGTAAAATCCCACGAAGTAGAGCATCGCCCCGTAGAAATGCACGGTCAGGTATCGGATAAGCCACTTCGCCCATGCACCTTCCCACTTGGGCAACAGCGAGAACGCCCATTGTATCGGACCGAATATCGTCAGCATGCCCAGCAGGATCTGCTGGCAGTAGATGGTCGCCCACCAGCCGATGCGATAGACAATCAGGGCGATGAGCATGATGATTTTGTCGATGCCCACGATGACACCTGCCGTCAGCGAGGTGAACCACAGTTCGGCCGCGTCTTTCTCCATTTTCGTCACCTCGTCCACGCCCGTCTGCTCCATGGTGGCCTCTATCAGATTGGGGTCGGATGTTCCTGTGTGGGCTACATCCGCCTGTGCCTGCAGGCTGTTGTACATCGTGTCGCGCACATGGATGAGCTGTTGTACCTCCTCGAACTTGTCCGCTATCTGGGTGGCTTCCGCTTCGTAGAGGTCATGCGTGTACGAGCCGATACAGTTCGGTATGTAGGACAGGAAGTCCAGGAAGCACCAGCTGCTTCCGCTGCCTGCCATGCCGGTATCTGCCGGCGGATACCACCAGCAGAGGATGATGGAGACGGCCAGCGGGCGGAACAGTTTCATCACGTCCAGCGGCTCGTGCTTCACCATCATCTTGTAGGCCATGCCCGCTGCCATCACGATGGCGAACAGGGCGGCCAGTGCCATGCACATCTGCAGTATCCACCAGAAAGGTCCCTGCGAGCCGGTGAAGGTCGCATCGGTCAGGAACTCGTTGGTCTGAAAAATCACGTCATCTATCTCTTCTTCCAGGATGTTGATGCCGAAATCCGAGAGTATATTTCCATCAGCCATAAGTATGTTCATTTTTTTAGTTTCTGTTTACCGTTTCGTCTCCCTCACCGGTGTCACCGTTTTCTCCGGACTGCGATCCGGATGCGGCAAAGCGCGATTCGTTCCACTTGCTCACTGCATCACGAACGATGCTTCCTTTGTCCAGGGTGCGTCCGGCAGTGGCATTCAGCAGGGTTTCTGTCCGGGTTGCATTCCGTCTCCGGGCAAGGTAGCCGATGAGAATCTCGTTCTGCCTTGCCACATCCTCGTAGATGCTCAGGTATTCCTTCTTCCGCTGCGCATTGGGCATATAGGCCTCGCGGGTTGCCGTGAGTGCACACTGGTAGATGCGGTAGTATTCCGTCCACCGCGCCCGGTCTTCCGGTGTGCCGCCGGAGGGAATGATACGGTCGATATTTCGTTCGAGCCTGTCCATCTGTCCTTTGACCTTGTCACCCTCGGCCAGCCATGCCAGGTCTATCTGGCGCTCGGCCACATTCAGGGCCTCGATTTTCGCCCGGCTCACCAGTGCCGAGTCTATTTCCTCCGCTTCATCCGTCTGGTTGTAGAGGTTCACCCCGGCCAGTGTGCGGAACGACAGCTTGTTTTTGGCAGCTGCCGATTTCTTGTACTTACGGTGCAGCAGCGTGTAGTAAAATTCAGGAGTGAGTGCGCCCGTACCCGTTTCCATCACCGTAATCTGGTTCCGTTTCGGTGCATCGTGGTTGTAGGTCACGGACTGCGCCCTGACCGTGGCTGCGGCAAGCAGGGCGGTCGTCATCAGTAGCAATGTTCGTTTCATTTCTTTTCCCTTTTATCGTTCGTTAATAATCCAGTCGTCCTGCACCGCGCCACCGTCCGAAAGCTCCTTCGACAATTTCGCGTTTGGTACGTTCCCGGTAAATCTTCGCTTTCCAATAGCCGATGCGGACCTGTATGTAACGCCATGTTTCCATGTAGGCCCGGTTCAGATGCCGTTCGATACTGTCCAGAGACCGGTTCACGTTCTCCAGCACCATCAGCAGGTCATTGGTCGAGCAGGCTGCCGCTCCCGTGGCATACAGCACGAGGTCGCTCACCGATTTGTAGAGGTGTTCGCCTTCACGGGCGATATTCCGTATCGCCTTCTCGTTGACGGTGATGATCAGCAGGTCCGACGCTTCTGCTTTCCCGCGTTTCAGCACTTTCTCGTGAAAGGTTTCCAGCATGGTCTTGTAGTCACCGATACGGTCACTTACCGTCCGGTAGGTGTCCTTCACGTTCAGTACCGTGCGCAGGGACTGGTACATCACGTCGATGACGTCAAAGGCACGGGTGTAGCGGTCGAGATCGACATTCAGCTCCTTGTAGCCGCCCACTTCTTCACGACTGTATTCATGCAGCAGCTTGTTGCTGTACTCCAGCGTGCTGCGGGCAAGCAGCAGGCTGCGCTGCTTTTTGTGGTCATGGATGTAGGCTTCCACCGATACGATGTCGAAGGTCACCTGTGCCCGGAGCCTACCGGACAGCAGGGCGAGCAGCATCAGGGCGGCCAGCAGTATGCGTTTCATGGCTGTACCTCCTTTCTTCCGCTGCGTCCGCTACGGGATGCCCGTGCGTTCTCCACCCACCGGTCATGGCATTCTTCCACGAGCGTGAGTCTGCGTCCCTCGTCCGTGTCAAGTTCCGGCAGCACGTCCTTCAGCACGTCGATGATGCTCCGCTTGTAGTGCATCATCTTTTCCAGCGATACGAGGTCAGCGTATATCTTTGTGATACGGCTGTCCACCTCCCGGGCGATTTCCAGGCGGTCGCTTGACCAAAGCAGATGGTACACGTCACCGGCAGGTTCCTCTTCCATCGGCTCGTTACGGGCATATTCCGTCGTGATTTTACAGTCGGGATGCTCCCGGGCTATTTCCGAAATGCGCTCGTTCACCATCCGCGTCTTTTCCTCGTCCGACAGACTTGCATCGAGCGTCAGCACGTCGGCGACATGCGTGTCCGTGTACGACGAGGTCAGTTCCCAGCTTATCTGGATGATGGCCCTGTGTATCTTGATACCGAGGAAGTACTTCGGTTTGCGGGCGATCGAGAGGGTCGCGCTGAACGTGATTTCACCGTTGATGTTCGGCATGGTCGCCTTGCGGACGAACGTATAGCCGTTCCAGGACCCGCCGTCTTTCCACGTGAGGCTGTAGGCCGCCCTGCAGTCCTGCATGATAGCCGGCAGGCGGTAGTAGTCATCGGTCGGCACGCTGTTGTCACCGGCCGCTTCCTCCCGAGCAGCCTTGTAGTCCTGTTGCTTTTTCCGCCATGCTGCCAGTTCGCTTTCCAGTTCCTCTATCCGTTTCCGGTTGGCATTGTACTGCTGGCGGTATCTGGCGGCATCCTCCACGCTCGCCCCGGCGATTTTCTTCAGCAGGTCTTCGTTCTCTCGTTCCAGGGTGGCGACCTGCGATTCCAGCGCGGCCACCCGGCTGTCCGCCTCCTGTATCAGGGCGTCGAGTTCCGAGAAGTCCAGATCGTTCTCCGTGACGGTGGTCTGCATGACACATTCTTTTGAATGGGCGTTCAGTGAGCTTCCGCACTTGCGGCACTTGTACTGTGTCGAGCCTTGTCCCAAGGTGGCTCCGTCCGAACAGGTCACACTGATGGTGACGCTCTCACATCCCTGCAGCTTCCCTGCGTCCGTTGCCTGATAGTAGTTCCGGCCATCGGATGCGATGTAGTACACATAGCCCTCCTCGTTGTCGTTGAACTCCGAGAGACGTGCGTTCAGCTGTGCCTTGAAGGTGTTCAGATCCATCGAGTACGAATCGAACACTTCTTCATACACCACGGTTTCACGGTTCCAGCTTTTGGTCACGTGTATTTCGTAGGCATACGCCTTTTTCGTCTGCTTCTTGCCTTTCTTGATGATGTAGGACTGCATCCGATAGCTGATGCTGTAGGTGTTTCCGTCGTTGCTGCCGTTGAGCTGCTGCACCCGGCTTCTCGACCATCCGGCATGGCGTTCCGAGTTGGCAAGGGCCTGTTCCCGTTGCGAGGCGTTGGGGTAGAAGTTCGCGTCACCCGTCTGGAAGCGGGTCCAGGCACTTCCGTTCAGGATGCTGTTGTCGTCCGTCGGCGGATAGTAGTCGCACAGCGCAACGCTTCCCTGTTCGCGCCGGGCGATGTACCACTGTTGCGTGTAGTAGTTTCCCATCCCTTCGTCCAGGTAATCCGTCATCCAGGACGTGAGGTCATAGTTGCCGAAGTTGAACAGTCTGGCCACGTTGTCCGCACCGCCCACCATATCCAGCAGCAGACCTCCCACGCCGTTTTCCGCCCGTTCGAACAGGTCTCCGTAGTGATCGTACAGATTGCCTATCTCGCTGATTTTTCCGCCTATCAGGTCGTGGTGGAACGCGCTGGTTTGCAGCAGGGCGTCTCCGAGGTTTTCCACCCCGGAGGTAGCCAGTCCCACACCCATTTCATACAGCTTGTCAAGATCACCTGCCAGGTGCTCCTTGGTGAAGTTCTCCGGCACGCGGGCCAGGTTGTCCATCAGCTGTTCCCACCGGATGCCTCCCAGCTCCGAGAGGTTCAGCAGGGCGGCCACCTCCCGGTTGATTTCCAGAAAGGCGATGTCCTTGAAGCTCAGCGAACTGTTGGTCACGATGCTCTCGAACTGCATGCACAGGTTCTTGGTATCGTCACAGACTTTCACCAGGTAGCTGCCCCAGTGGATGGCGGTCTGTGGCGAGCGCAGCATCAGTTTGGCCACTACCCAGATTTTGGGCATGATCTTCTCCGCCACCATGTGATAGATGCGCCGGTAGTAGTAATTCTCCGTACTGCTGCTCCAGATGCCGAGGTCAGACAGGGCCTTGTGCTCCAAGAATTTGGATGCAAAGATTCCCGCTGCTGCCACCTCCGCTGCCGTGTAGTGCTTCAGGATGTCATCGACCTGCTCCCTGTAGTAGCTTTCGGCCAAGGTCTCCGTACCGAAGGCGGCAGCCATGGCCGCTACGGTACGCGCGTCATAGTTCACGCTGTAGTACTGGGCATGGATACGCTGCACGAAAGTGAGCGCAAGTACGATCAGGACAAATGACAGTCGTTTCATCATCTTTTTATCTCTCTGTTATCTTGTTCATTTCCCTCTGCTCGAAATGCCACCGTTCGGTTTCAAGGCAGTTTTCCGTCACCAGCCGGCAGAACATCTCATGAATGGCATAGGCATCCCCGATGGCTCTTCTCATCCGTGTCTTGGAGGAACAGAACCATCTCATGTACCAGGGCTGGCCCAGATAGGCCTCACGTATGGTCTGGTAGCGTTGCCATCCCAGGTCGTTCAGTCTGTTGCCGCTCAGCGGGCTGCTGTTCAGTTCCCTTCTCAGTTCCTCACGGAATCGCTCTTCGTCGAAGACCGGCCTGCGGCTCATGCTGTCGCACAGGTCGTAGAACTCCTTTTCTCTGGGGTTGTCTCTGTAATAGCGGTCCAGGTATGCGTCGAGTTCAGCTTCCGGCATACCCAGCCGGAGGGAATACTGCGCCAGCAGCCGTTCGATGGCCGACACCTTTTCCGGAGCCAGACCGTAGTCCGAGAGCAGCCGTTCCCTGGACAGCATACAGAAATCACGGATGGTGAGGCGGTTGAGTTCCGGATGGTCAATGCTGACATCCTCCCTTGTCAGGCAGCTTTCGAATCCCATTTCAGCCAGGCCGAAACCGAGAGACAGGTTGATGAGAATCCTTTCTTTTTTCATGATGGCTATGATTTTTTCGTCAAGTTCAATACCCGTCCCGCCTCGTTGACCTTCCGGGCGAAAGGCAGAGACTTGTCAATGCCGCTGGCGTTCCAGTCCCGGCAGTAGGCCTCGATAGCCTCCTGGTGACTGCATTGCAGCTCTTTCTTGTAGAGTTTCAGGGCTTCCTTTTCCGACCGTTCGGTGGTGTAGGTCATATAGCACTCCCGCGGTTCCTCCACACCGTACACACCGCTGGTCGTCCCCCGGCGAATAAACACCTCGCGGAAGAAACTGCGGCCCTCCTTGTTCTCCAGGCGGTTGATAGTGAATATCTTCTTGCAGTCCACGTCTGTCAGTCCGAGAATCGCCTTGATGGTGTCAAAGCGTTCCTTGAATTTGCTCTGGTCGAGCAGCATGACCACGTCCGAGTTGTTGATGATGGCTTCCTTCACGATTTCCGACCCGATGATGTCCTGTATCTCCTGGGTGACGACACCGACCGATGCCCAGAATTTTCTGGCCGTCTTGTACATGAACTTGATGTATTCGGCCATCAGCGGTGAAGCGATGGCTTTCCATGCCTCTTCGATGACCAGAACCTTGCGGTTCTTCTTGATGCGCATTTTCTGCAGGAACACATCCATGATGATGAGTGTGACCAGTGGGAAAAGCAGCGGATCATCTTTTATACTGTCGATTTCAAAGACGACAAAGGTCTCGTCGAACAGCGAGCTGTCCATGTTCTCGTTCAGTGTCTTCTCGTGGTTGCCGCCCCGGTAGAAGTCTTTCATCATATAGCGGTAGGTCGCCAGTTCGATGTCCGTGATGCGGTTTTCCTCACAGATGTCGGGAAGCCGCTGCACCGAATATTCATAGAATGAGTTGAATGACAGCTCCTTCACCTTCAGTTTCTTGCGGCGACTCTCAATCTTGTTGATGATGCCCTCTATACGGACGGCCCGTTCCTGTTCGCTTTCCTTCTCGTGTTCCTTGCTGTTGCGCTCGTCGATGAAAAGGCTTTGGCGAAGGTCTTCCCGTTGCCGGGGAGTAAAGCCTTCGAAACCGTTGAAATAGGCATCGTAGTAATCAGTGATGACATGTTCCACCAGCCGGTCTTCCGTTTGCGTGACCGTACCCTGCGCCCCTTTCCAGATGAGCAGGACCAGGTTCTTCAGGAACCCTGTCTTCTCCACGTTCATCTCTTCCCGGCGGATGCGGAAAGGGTTCATGGTGATGGGTTTTTCCTCGGTGTAGCTGATGTATTTCCCGCCGAGGTATTCGCAAAGTCCCTCATAGGAGTTTCCCGTGTCCACCATCACCACATCCGTTCCCTGCTCATGCAGCTGTCTGACCACACTGTTCATGTGGAATGACTTCCCGCTGCCGGAAGGTCCGAGACAGAAGAAGTTCGAGTTGTCCGTCATTTTCTGTTTCCCCTCTTTTCCCGTGATGTCGATGGCCACAGGCACGCCCTGGCGGTCGGTATAATAGATTTTCAGCGGAGTGTCCTCGCTGTGCAGCACCCGTTCCTTGTACATCAGGCACATGGCCGCATCGGAGAGTGTCAGGAACCGGTCGTATTCCTCGCTCAGGCTGTAGCAGTTGCCCGGAAACGAACTCACGAACAGCTCCAGCTGGTTGTATGCACGCTTGCTGATGTGGATGCCCATGCGCCCGAAAGCGTTCTCCAGATGGTTGGTGCACTTCTGCAGGTCCGTTCCGGCAGGCACACCCACCACCAGGTTGAAATGCGTGTACACCAGCTGCCGACTCTCCCTGGCAATCACCTCCTGCACACGCTTGATGTCATCTACAGCCATCTTGTTGCCGGGATTCGGTATGCTCGCATGGCGGTTCTTCTTCTTGTCGAGCAGCGACAGTTCCCGCTTCTGGTTGGGCAGGAACACAATCTGGTTGTACACCACTGTCTCGGCATTCGGGATATTGTCCACTACCGATACGAGATCCACCGGCATCTCTGCATTGTTCACTTCAATGTTGGTGTAGGGGCGTATCAGTGAAGGCAGTGTGGCACAGTCCACATCCACCAGACTGTACACCTTGCAGCGTTTGTCACCCATCGACACCGTTTCCTCGTCGGCCTTGAAGTTGCTCATGGAAACCGTCCGGTCCTTGAAGTTCATGGCAAAGTAGCGGTCCACATATTCGCTCGCTTCGGTCTTGTTCAGGAACCTGGCCTGTACACCGCTGTCACGCAACTGATCGTGTACCTTGCGGACTTTCACGAGGAAGTCGCGCCATTTCCTGTTGTCGAAGGAGAACAGGCGGCTTTTCTTCGCTTCTTGCGTGATAGTCAGGTAGCAGAGGCTGTCCGTGTAGGGCCGTCCCTTGAAGTAGCGGAAGTAGGATTCCGAGAGAAACTCCCGGTTGCTCTCCGTTTCCTGCTCGAAGCGTTTCCTCACGAAGATGTCCTGTTTGTGGATGGCATATCCTTCACCCAGCGTCAGAGCCAGGGACGAAAACAGGTGCGTGAAGTCATAGAAGCCGTTGATGTCCGCCGAATACTTCTGTACCGGGTTCTCGATCTTCAATACGGCTGAATATTCGCCCGTCTTGGTGTAGAGCACACCTATGCCGTCCGTTTCCTCCACCGTAAAATAGATGTCCTGGAAGATACGCTTGCGTTTGCCTCCCGTGCCGAACGCATAGACCGATACGGCCATGCCTGCGCACAGGGCGATAAAAAATAAGATTACATATAGGGTCATTCCGATAGTCTTTAAATTAAATCAGGGCAGGTCTGCCTCGGCTGGAGGCGGACCCGCCCGCTTTCAACAATCAATCAGCCACACACATTGCCGTGATGGTTTTTCTTCTGCTGTCAGATTTGGCGTGAACTGGCATACACATACACGCCTTGCTTTACTTTCTTGCTGTGCAGGCCTTTCCGCTGCTTGAGGATGATCAGTACGATGCCTCCCGACAGGACGGCAGCCAGTATGACCAGCCCGGCTACGAAACCGGCCAGACAGTAGGCGGCGATGAAGCCGGCAATGGCTCCTCCCGCCACACCTGCCGCCCAATAGATATAGCGGCCTTGCAGTCTCATCAGTTCCAGAGGCTGCTGCAGCCCCTTGAACAGCGGATAGTCCGGATAATATTCCTCACTGCCTTTCATCGCCTTTTTGGTTTTAGATGTCAATACCGAAGAACATGGGCAGCGCCTGGGCAGCCGCAATCAGGAAGAGGCAGGCACCCACAATCATCATGATCTTCTTCTTCACGTCCTGTTCCTCGTTGTTCATGGCGATATACACTGATATGGCTCCGATGATGGCTACCACACCTGCAATGGCATAGCAGAGCTTGACCATGACCGGCACATATTTCACAATTTCCTCCGCCACGGTGGACAGGGCCGTCGTACCGGCCGAGTAGTCTCCGGCCGTGCTTTGTGCCATAGCCGGAATACCGCCCGCCAGGGTCAGGGCAAGCAGGACTGCCTTGTTCGATACTCTCTTGAAACTCTCTTTGGCCTTGCGGCTCATCTTTTTGATTTTCTTCAACATACTTGTCTTTGTTTTTGAGTGATACTTATTGTTTTTTTATTGCTGTTTTGACTGCTTCTTATGGTTTGTCGGTCTATATGCGATAGCCGAAGAGGGCCGGGAATACGATGGAGGCTCCGATGATGAAGAGACAGGCTCCGACCAGTGAAACGATGGATTTCACCACACCGTCTTCGCCCGTATTCATCTTGATATAGATCTGAAGTGCGGAAACAACCACAAACACGGAGGCGATAGCGTAGCAGACATACAGCACATAGAGCATCATCGTTACCACGAAGTCGTGCATCGTCGCCAGCGCATCCGCACCCCAGCTGTAGTTTACGCTGCCGCTCTTGGCCATTGCCGCAGAGGGGATCAGGCACAGCAGACACAGTATTTTTCTTGTTCTCGGCATGCTACAATCGGTCTTTTAAAGGTTTCCATTCCAGTTCCGGACGGTTGTCTGTCTTGCCTTTGGCAATCATGGCCCTGTAGAGTTCTTCGTCCGTGAATGCGTCTGACAGGTAGGGCGTGGTTTCTTCCATCTGTTCCTCCATCCGGGCCTTCAGGCGTTCCAGTTTCTCTTCCATGGCAGCTTCCCCGGTGCCGCCGGCACGCTCTGTCTCCTGTGGTGCAGGCATGACGGCGGATACGACCTCCGTTTCATACTGCTCGTCACCCACATGGAAGCCCGTGTCGCTTTCTGTTACCGTGACACTCTGTTCCTCTTCCGGGTCGCCGAGGTCAAACACCTCTTCTTTCGGTTTGTCTGTTCCCTTTTTTCCGTACAGGTCCTGTACGATGATGACCGCATAATAGATGGCATAGACTACTGTCAGGACAATGATAAAAATAAAATATGATTTCATATCGTTAATATAATATGATTGTTATATGAATATGATTCGCAAAATAAAGACGGATAATTGTAATTGTGAAAAGATTGTCTATAAATCAATATGTTTTTATATAAGATTTCTCCAAAATCTTAAAATCATATTCAAAAATCATATTCTAATCAATATTTGAAGGACAAAACAAGAGAGGTCGGAAAATAAATAGAGGACAACTCTTACAAGTTGTCCTCTTTATTATGCGCACATCAATGGGTTATTCGGAGTACTCTATTTCTGAAAGCCATGCCGTTTCCTTTATCCATTGACAGATGTAATCCCGATGAACTACAGTCTTTTTCCGCGCAGGTAGTCGTTCAGGTCCTTGTAGCCGGTATAGCGGACAGACTCGTTGCAGACACGGCCGCCATACAGTCCGGCGATGGTCTCCACGGTCTTTTGCCCGGCAAGATCATTGTCAAGGTAACAGTGGATTTGTCCGTAACCTTGCAGATGCGCCAGCGTCTTTCTGAGGTTGCCGACCGAGTTCATCACCAGGTAGTCGCAGGGTACGTTGATACAGACGGTGCTGTCCTTCATCTGCCGGAGTGTCAGATAGGACAGAAAGTCCATGAATCCCTCAAACAGGCAGATGCAGCTCTGCACTTCACCGTGCAGGTGCGGTATCAGGGATATGTCCTTGCTGTTGATGCACCCCTTGTAGTAGGCGTTGCGCACCTCGTAGCCGCCGGAGACGTTTCCGAAGGCCAGTGCGAAATAATGCCGCTGGCGCAGTTCGTAATGGATCTCCTTGCAGAACATTCGTCCGATGTCCGCATCAATCATCCTCGACTGGAGATACGAGAGCAGAGCATGGTGTCGTAGAGGAATGACCATCAGGTTCTTCATGTCGGCTTCCACCAGACGGGGCGGAGCGGCAGGCAGCCGTATCCTCGGCAAGGAGGCATCACCGGCAGTCCGTTCGATGTAGGCAAGTGCCTCGCTCACGCTTCCCATTCCGCAAAGGTACCTTCCCAATTCCACCAGGTCACCGCCGATCGCTTCACCAAAGTCGTACCATTCATTTTCCCGGTCATTAACCTTGAAAGACGGAGCGGTCTCTTTCCGCAGCGGCGAGAGATACCAGTACTGCTCCGATTTTACATACTGCGCATGGTGCCCGAGCCGGGCCAGGAAATCCACGATACGCACACTTTTTGCTTCTTCTATATTCATGGCTGTTTCTTTTCACTTGTTTGCACAAAACCAGTTTAGTTTGGTTTATGACCCTATATAGATAGATACTAAATTAAACTGAATTATATGGGCCCGCGCCCGGCATCATTCTTCCTCGAAAAGCATGGTTTCCGCAGGGGTCATGTCGTAGTAGAAAAGCTTGTCCCGCTTGACGACCAGTTTCAGGGTGTCCGTCAGGTATTGCAGCAGCTTCACCATCACGTTCCGTCCGCGTTTGAACCCGATGGTCTCGTAGGCGACCATCATAGCCTGCAGCATGTTCTCGAATCCGCGGATGGGCTTGTCCCCGAATGCGGAGGAGAGGGCTTCCCGGTGCTGCTCTACGGTCAGATCCATAAATCCCGTCCGCTGTTTGGATTTTGCGCATGGGAGGCTGTCGGACAGGTGTCCTTCTGCGAGAACCGGCAGGCCGCTCTCGTTGACCGTAAAGGCAAAGGGTTTGAACTCTTTCTCCCGGATGTGCAGCGCATGTACCTCGCTGATGTTCGGCCGTTCGCTGTTCTTGCTGATGACCAGCACGGTCTCCGCCTTGTTGCTCATCTCCGTACCTATATGCCCCCGGACATTGTTGTCCCCTTTGTTCAGATGCAGCACGCAATGGATGTGCAGGTCATATTTCGACGACCATTCCATCATCTTGTTGATGACTTCCACCGATTCGCTGGTGCTGTTGATATCAAGCATCAGGTCACGTATGCCGTCGATAATGACCAGACCATAGCCTTTCCTCTGTCGCAAGGCGTAGTCGATGACTCCAATGCGTATCGCCGGCGAATATTCACGCAGGCAGATGAAGTCAAGATTCTCGCTGTCGGTTGTCGGTGGCAGTCCGGCCAGCCGCAGGATACGTGCCAGTACGTTGTGACAGTGGAAGCGGCTCTGCTCCGTGTCCACATACAGGATTCTCTGCTTTCCTTCGGGCAGGTGCGCCCGGTAGTTCAGCACCTGTTTCCCGGCCAGCGATGCGGCGACAATGGCTGAGACATTGAATGTCTTCTTCGATTTGGCTTTGCCGGTCGATGCGCTGAAGTTGCCGAGTGTGGCGATGGTAGAGTTGTCAATCCAGATGATTTGCGGCGGCGTTTCGTAGGTATCCGTCGCACGGATCTGCGAGGCGGAGAGAATGTTTGATAAGAGACACTCCTCCGATCTCATATCCAGGCTGGAATCAGTTCTTCTTTCGTTTTCCATAACGTCTCTGGTTAAAGAACGGTTGGGCGGCAGCCGCTTCGTTTGCCATGCGTGCCGCTTCCTCCGCTGTCGGTTCATAGTTCTGCTTGAGCCATTTGTCCAGCTCCTCCTTGGCGAAGTAGAGCATCTTGCCGCGTGGTTTGAAGTGTGGAATCTCCTTGCTGGAGGTCAATTTGTAGAGCATGCTCTCGGATATGCCGATATACGTGCAGGCCTCCTGGAAGGTGAATACCCCCTTGGTGGTATAGATGTTCTTTTCCAGCAACGCGATACGTTCCAGCAGGCTTTCCACCGGATCCAGTTTCTTCAGGATGGTTTCGATGTTGGTGAGACGTTCACTCAGCTGTTCCATGAATGTCAATCTGTTGTTTTGCATACGAATGATTTTTAAAATTAGACAATGGAAGTATGTCCTCCGTTATGTAGCGCGCTAACGGAGGACAAAGGTAGGACAGGAAAGTCATATTGCTTCAATCTACAGATTGATAGTTGGGAAGTGTCAATGCAACTATCAACCTTTTACCTTTCACATACTTCACTTCTTGGCACTTTTTGTCATTTTGCCAGTTCATCCACGGCCAGCTGTATGCCATAGGCTGCCGATGTCATCTTCTTCCGTAGGGCAGTCAGGGAAGACGAAAGGTTCGACTGGCTGACGAATCCCTTTCCGCTCTTTCGGACCAGCAACCGTCCCGTTTCCAAGGTGCTCTGCCATTCGTATCTGATAAGCGAATGTTCGAGGAGCGAATTGAACAGGATTGCCACAAGCCGGAGTTTGTTCACACGGATGCTGAACCCTTTCCGGCAGGCAAACAGGGCTTCCATATCCTCGACACGTACGTCAGAAACGCAAAACAGATGATAAGCATTGGCACAGGCCGTTATACTTATCATCTGTTTCCGGGTCAGGTTGCATTCCAGCGAAAGCGGACGCTCCCAAGGCATCTCCGGGTCACTGGGCGTGACCGGAGGCACCGGTGGTGAGAATGTGTCATACGTCTGCTTCACCTCCATGCACTTCTCAAACGAGAAGTCCGTGGCTGCAAAGAGCGGTTGGACAAGATGGGCGCAGTCATGCAGCATCCCTTTGAGGATGTGGATGTTCATCTCATGGCAGTTCCGGCACGCTGCACGGTCGCAGTCGATGTACCGGTGGCTGTTCACGAAATCCTCCGCATAACGGTGATACTGCTTGCCGCCCGTGACAACATCACGGAGATACAAGGTTCTTCCTTCAGCGAGCAGGGCATAAAGTTCCTGCGCTGCATCCTGTTCTGTCACGAAATGGTGCAGATGTTCATTCCCTCCAAAAAGAGAGAGGGCCTTTGTCAGGTCTTTTCATTTTGGATAATTTTAAAGAATTTATAATATAGTCAAGAAGGGTGTTGCCCCGGCTATCTGTCTGTTTCCCGAAAACAACACCCCAATAAGCGTCTGCAAAAATTAAACACAGATATGAGTTATGCGACAATCTCAGTCAAACAGACCGTTCGTCAGGTTCACCGCATCATCTTTTTTCTTGTTGACAATCTTGGCGTAAACCTGCGTCATTTTTACGGATGTATGACCGAGCAGCTTGGAAACGGTGTACAGATCCGCTCCCAAAGTAAGCATCATTGTGGCGAATGTATGGCGGGCGGTGTGAAAGGTAAAATGCTTGGTAATCCCGGCTTTGACAGCCCACGGCTTGAGATATACATTGATATGGACCGGCAAATGGAACACAAAATCGTTACCTGTCTTGTTACCTTGTTCAGGTATCCACTTCAAAGCTTCGTTGGAGAGAGGGAGGTATATAGGCTCCTTCGTCTTCTGCATGGCCACCGACAGACGGTATTGTCCGTTGTCAAGAAAAATATCCTGCCATTTCAGTCCGACAATATCACTGATTCGGAGTCCGCAGAAGCAGGAGAACAGATAGGCTCTCTTGACTTCCTCGTTCTGTATCGGAGTGGCAATCAATGCCCGTACCTCTTCGATGGTCATATATGAACGTACGCTTTCCGGCATCTTGGGCTTTTCCGACTTGTCCATTTCGTTGAACGGATTCCGCAGCATGCGTTTGGCACGCACAGCTGCATTCAGGGCACCGTTTAGAATCTGGTAATAGGTGTTACGGGTAGAAGCCGCTATCAGTTTCCCTCTGTAGCGGTAGGTTGTCAGCATGAAGTCAATGTATCCCTGGCAGAAAGACAAGTCAACCCGATCCAAGGTATATCGGTCTCCGGCGTACTCCTGCAGGATGCGGATAACAGACTTTATGTGGTCTATACCTTTTTTGCCTCGCTTTTTCTGGTTCTCCCTGTAGGTGTTCATCCAGTCCAGCAGATAAACCTTCTCCACGTGGTTCACAATCCCTGCTTCACCGCTGGTCAGCTCGATGATGCGTTTTGACTTGATGGCATTGGCAGCAGCCATTGTTATCTCGTTCTGATGCCGGGCATTGCTGTCCGTTTCCGGAACAAGGTACATCTTCAAGTACTCGTATGACCTTTTACCGTTCCGGTATATATCCAGATACAAACTCTTGCAGCCGTCAGCCAAATCTTTTGTCCGAAGGCGGATAGGTTCCTTAACTTTTTTAGGCTTCTTTACTCGTGGCATAACTGTGTCCTTTCATTTGTTGTTTTCCTATCGCAAATATACAAATAAAAGCCGAAACCAAGAAACAAACAAGAAACAAAAATGTACCTAAAAACAACAAAAGTAATGAAAGTACAGAAAACAACTGAAAACACAAATAATTATTTAAATAACTGATATAAAGCCTATTTATATATACTTGTTTGAATTTTATTTTCAATCAATACGAGTATGGTTCTTTATTGGAAATATCTGACGGAGAAACAATAAACAGTTCTTCCGGATATCCCACATCTACTAAAAACAAGGCATGTCCCGGCACAGAACTACCGGCACTACAACGATCTTTATTCTCTATCACCTTCCTGAACCCATCTAAAGTCATTTTACCACGCCCCACTTCCACCAGCGTACCTACCACAGCCCTTACCATATTCCGTAAAAAACGGTCGGCTTTAATAGTAAATACCCATTCTGTTCCACTCACCCGCGTCCATTCAGCATACATAATCCGGCAATTATTCGTCTTCACATCAGTATGCAATTTACTGAAACTGGTAAAATCAGTATAATCAAACAATACACGGGCAGCCTCATTCATTTTCTCAAAATCCAATGAATTAAAAAGCCTCCAAGCATAATGACGGTTAAACGGATCTTTCCGGATAGTCACATAATACTTATAAGTACGATAAGTCGCGTCAAAACGGGCATGCGCATCATCCTTCACCCGCTTCACATCGTAAACCGCTATATCGGAAGGAAGCAAGCGATTCAATTTCTCCGTTATCTGAACACAATCCAACTCCTGGTCATAATCAAAATGCGCGACCATGAGACGTGCATGCACGCCGGCATCAGTACGTCCTGCTCCCACTACCTCTATTTCTTGACGGAGAAAAGTAGAAAAAGCACGCATTAATGTTTCCTGTACACTGTCACCATTGGGCTGAATCTGCCAACCGTGATAATTTGTCCCATCATAAGCCAAATATATGAAATACCGCATCGTAAAGCCTCTAACCAAGTGAAAATTCAATAATTCAGCGGGCTGTTATATGAAAACATCCCTGTTTCAACTCATATTTGATATAGCATTTGTCCGACTTCCGAAGATCACGGAGTACCTCGGCCAATACCAACTTCAGCGTATCCGGACTAACATCCTGCATAGGACGTCCATCCGGATCTTCCACTTTACAAAACCGACGGTAACTGACATCGAAAGTTGTCCCAAAAGCATGAGCTGAATTAGCAGAAGCATTTCCATTGCGACGACGAAGACGTTTCACATCATCTGCCGTACGAAGTACAGAAGTAACAATGATTTGATTAGGATTCAATCCTTTGCAACTCAATGAATCCAAAAAATTGGCTCCTATTGTATCCAATAACGCACTAGCTTGCGGAATCAGAAAAGGAATGGAGTGAGTCAGCGAATCCATAGCATAACGCTCACAAGGTTTTATCTGGACCAATTTACCACCCAATCCCTCTGCTTCCGAACGAGAAGCCAACGGGCGAATTCCTATTTTCTTCGCTACACTGAGATGAGTATCATTCAAATCACCGAAACTACGTTTATAGCTAATTACACCTTTTATATTATGAGGCTCATTCATCTTCATGGACATATCTTTTTCCTTGCAACCGGAAGAAACTGTCAAGGAAAACAAAAGTGACAATAGCGTGCAACATGCACCTTTCATACAATTCATAATCTAACTATCTTTTCAAATTCCTCGCAAAGATAGATTAAAATCCTTTTTCTGAAAAAGCTTATGCAAATAAATTGCCCGGAAAATAAGAACAATGAAAACCTTTCATTAAATTTGCACCCTATAAACAAGTACGTAAAGTACCTAAACTAGTTAAATGATAGAAAAACATATAGTTTTAGAGGATATTGATCCTGTTATATTTTATGGCGTAAACAACGTCAATATGAAAATGATACAAGCTTTGTATCCCAAATTAAAAATTGTGGCACGTGGAAATGTCATCAAAGTATTGGGAGACGAAGAGGAAATGTGTGCTTTTGAAGAGAATATATTGGCTTTGGAAAAGCATTGCGCCCAGTATAATTCACTGAAAGAAGAAGTGATTTTAGATATAGTGAAAGGTCGTTCACCCCAAATAGAGAAAACAGGGGATACTATTGTATTCAGTGTAACAGGAAAACCGATCGTCCCCCGTAGTGAGAACCAATTGAGGCTGGTACAAGAATATGAGAAGAACGATATGCTGTTCGCTATCGGTCCCGCAGGTTCAGGAAAGACCTATACCGCTATTGCCCTTGCTGTCCGTTCTCTGAAAAACAAAGAAATCAAAAAAATTATTTTGAGCCGTCCAGCTGTAGAGGCAGGAGAAAAACTCGGATTTTTACCCGGTGATATGAAAGATAAGATTGACCCTTATCTACAACCACTATATGACGCATTACAAGATATGATTCCCGCCGCCAAGCTAAAAGAATATATGGAACTGAATGTGATTCAAATTGCCCCATTGGCATTTATGCGCGGACGCACCTTGAATGACGCTGTAGTGATATTGGACGAGGCTCAAAATACCACCACCCAGCAAATTAAAATGTTCCTCACTCGTATGGGGATGAACACCAAAATGATTGTAACAGGTGACATGACACAGATAGACTTACCATCTTCACAAACTTCGGGATTGATACAAGCACTAAAAATTCTGAAAGGCGTGAAAGGAATCAGTTTCATCGAACTCAACAAGAAGGACATTGTACGGCACAAACTGGTTACCCGCATTGTGGAAGCATACGAGAAGTTTGAAGAAAAACAGAAAACCCTTCATTCATGCCATTCTGGACGAAGTGAAAAATCTGAAAACATAAAACGAATTTATTGATTTTAATTATAAATAAAGACATGAGTAAAGCATTAACAAGAACAGACTTTAACTTTCCGGGACAGAAAAGTGTGTACCACGGCAAAGTGCGTGATGTATACAACATCAATGACGAAAAGTTAGTAATGGTAGCTACCGACCGTATCTCCGCATTCGACGTAGTTCTGCCTGAAGGTATTCCCTACAAAGGACAAATGCTGAACCAGATTGCAGCCAAATTTCTGGATGCAACTACTGACATCTGCCCCAACTGGAAAATGGCGACCCCAGATCCTATGGTTACCGTAGGAGTTATGTGTCAAGGTTTTCCTGTGGAAATGATTGTCCGTGGTTACCTGTGCGGTAGCGCATGGCGTGCTTACAAAAACGGCGTTCGCGAAATCTGTGGTGTACAACTTCCCGAAGGAATGAAAGAAAACCAGAAATTTCCCGAACCAATCATTACTCCAACCACTAAAGCCGAAATGGGCCTGCATGACGAAGACATCTCTAAGGAAGAAATTCTGAAACAAGGTCTGGCTACTCCCGAAGAATACGAAATATTGGAAAAATATACATTGGCTCTGTTCAAACGCGGTACTGAAATCGCTGCAGAACGCGGACTGATCCTGGTAGATACCAAATACGAATTCGGTAAACACAACGGCACTATTTACCTGATGGATGAGATCCACACTCCGGATTCAAGCCGTTACTTCTATTTGGAAGGTTATGAAGAACGCTTTGCAAAAGGCGAACCTCAAAAACAACTTTCTAAAGAATTCGTACGCGAATGGTTGATGGAAAATGGTTTCCAAGGCAAAGAAGGACAACAAGTTCCCGAAATGACTCCGGAAATCGTAAATTCTATCAGCGAACGCTACATGGAACTGTTCGAGCACATCACCGGCGAAAAATTTGTGAAAGCAGACACTGAAAACATCGCCGCACGTATAGAAAAGAACGTAACCGAATACTTGAAATAAATAAAAATGAAAAATTAAAGATTAAAAGACAAGTACAGGAATCCAAAAATCCTCCACCCTCTCCTTTTAATCTTTAATTTTCAATTTTAATTAAACATGAACTACCCACAAGAAAAAATCAAGCCCTACAACGCTGACGAAAAGAAAAGCGTCCAAGTAGAGAAAATGTTCGACAACATTGCCCCTGCTTACGACCAGTTGAATCATGCCCTTTCATGGAATATTGACAAAAGCTGGCGCCGCAAAGCCATTAACTGGCTGAAACCTTTTCACCCGCAATACATAATGGATGTAGCCACCGGAACGGGCGATTTTGCCATTCAAGCCTGTCAGACACTTCACCCCCAAGAGCTGATAGGTACCGATATATCCGAAGGCATGATGAATGTGGGACGTGAAAAAGTAAAAGCCGCCGGACTGGACAGCCGTATCTCCTTTGCTAAAGAAGACTGTACAGCACTTACCTTTCCCGACAAACGCTTTGACGCTATTACCGTAGCATTCGGTGTACGTAATTTCGAGGACCTTGACAAAGGACTCCGCGAAATGCACCGCGTACTGAAAGACAACGGAAAACTAGTCATTTTGGAACTCTCTGAACCCGACTGGTTTCCCATGAAACAGCTATATGCTGTCTATTCTAAAATAGTCATCCCCACTTTGGGCAAGCTACTCTCTAAAGACCGTAGTGCCTACACTTACCTGCCGCAATCCATTAAAGCCTTTCCACAAGGCGAAATAATGACAGACATTATCCGTAAAGCCGGATTCAATCAGGTGAGTTTCAAACGGTTGACACTAGGTATCTGTACGCTTTATTTAGCAACGAAATAATTTAAAGTATAGAGTTTTATGAAAAAATATGGTTTGATAGGTTATCCGTTAGGACACTCGTTCTCAAAGAACTTTTTCAATGAAAAGTTTCATTCGGAAAACATTGATGCCGAATATGTAAACTTCGAAATCCCATCCATCAAAGAACTGCCTTCTGTGTTATTGGCTAATCCTGATTTAGTAGGGTTCAATGTCACTATACCTTATAAAGAACAAGTCATCTCTTATTTGGACGAACTGGATAAAGATGCGGCAGCCATCGGAGCCGTCAATGTAATCAAAATTGTCCGCCAAAAAGGTAAGACTAAGCTAATAGGCTATAATTCCGATGTGATTGGTTTCACTCAATCTATCGACCCCTTGTTGGAACCCCAGCACAAAAAAGCTCTGATTCTAGGAACAGGAGGTGCCTCGAAAGCGATTGCCTACGGACTGAAAAAATTAGGTTTGGAATGCAAATTCGTATCACGAAACCTGCGTGAAGAAATGCTGACTTACAATCAGCTCACTCCCGAAATCATGGATGAGTATAAAGTAATTGTTAACTGCACTCCTGTAGGTATGTATCCCCGTGCCGATGAATACCCCAATATTCCATACCAATATCTCACACCCAACCATTTGCTTTATGATTTGTTATATAATCCTGACACTACTCTTTTTATGAAAAAGGGGGCAGACAAAGGGGCAATTACCAAAAACGGTTTAGAAATGCTCTTATTGCAAGCCTTTGGTGCATGGGATATATGGAACAAATAGATAAGGTATGAAAAGAAAAAAAATGATTATTGGAACGAGTTGTATATTCGTTCTGCTTATTATAGTCCTACTTGGAGCCAGTCAATATATGCTGGACTATTCCTTACGCCCTAAAAACAGGGGAAAGAATTTAGAAAGTTCCTGGCAATATATGTTTAAGACTTACTCCTATCTAAAACCATGGATAGATAGTCTGAAACAGAACCAAGCACCGAAAGATACCTTTATCTATTCTCCCGACCACGTAAAACTGCATGCTTACTATGTGGCTTCCAGCCGCCCGACAGCCAAAACCGCAGTTATAGTACACGGGTATACAGACAATGCCATCCGCATGATGATGATAGGTTATCTATACAATAAAAAATTGGATTTCAACATCCTCCTACCTGATTTGCGCAATACTGGTCTGAGCGGTGGAAATGCCATACAAATGGGATGGTTAGACCGCAAAGATGTAACACAATGGATGGAGGTTGCCAATCGAATTTACGGTGACAGTACCAGCATGGTAGTACATGGAATCTCGATGGGTGCAGCCACCACTATGATGGTTTCAGGCGAACCGCAACCCGACTATGTGAAATGTTTTGTCGAGGACTGCGGATATACCAGCGTATGGGATCAATTTTCCAAAGAATTGAAAGAACAATTCGGCTTGCCTCAATTCCCGTTAATGTACACTGCCGACTGGTTATGCCAGCTGGAATATGGATGGGGATTCAAAGAAGCATCCGCATTGAAACAGGTAGCCCGATGCCATCTGCCCATGTTCTTTATCCATGGTGATAAAGATGACTACGTACCCACATGGATGGTGTACCAATTGTATGAGGCAAAACCTCAGCCCAAAGCATTATGGATAGTTCCGGAAGCAGACCATGCACACTCCTATCTGTTCAATACCGAAGAATATACCCAAAAAGTAAAAGCATTTGTAGACAAATACATCCAATGAGAAAATTGACATTTTTACTTACTTTTTTCATGCTCCTTGGCTCCGTCCACCTTCAAGCCAAAGAATATGCCATAAAAGACATACCGATGGTACATTTGCAAAACCGTACCCGCTACGTCAGCAATCCCGACGGTATCCTTTCATCAACCGCTGTCACCACTATGGACAGCATCCTCTACGCTTTAGAGCAAAAAACAGGTATACAAACATTAGTGGTAGCGGTAACAGGCATAGAGGGAGGTGATTGTTTTGATTTCGCCCACCGGCTGGGACAGGAAACGGGCGTAGGACAAAAAGAACGTGACAATGGGCTGGTCATCTTGCTTTCCACCGACGAGCGGTGTGTGCAGTTCGCTACTGGATATGGTCTTGAAGGGATATTGCCGGATGCCATCTGCAAACGGATTCAGAACCGCTATATGCTGCCCTATTTCAAGGACAATAACTGGAACGCAGGAATGGTAGCAGGAATACGGGCCGTAAACGGCTATCTGGACGGTTCCATGGAAAATATAAACAATGACGAAAGCGAAGATGATCCTTTGGAATTCATCATCATCTTTTTTGTGATTTTCGGAGGATTTATTGGCATCGGATTATATGCAAACTGGCGTAAAACACGCTGCCCCCATTGCAAAAAACACAAATTGCAACGTCTTTCTTCCAAAGTTATAGACCGAAGTAACGGAACAAAGACTGAAGAAGTAGTATATAAATGCAGAAATTGCGGACATATCCTCAGACGGAAAGAACGGTCGAGAGATGAGAATTACAAAGGTCCCCGAGGAGGAGGTCCGTTCATAGGCGGAATGGGAGGAGGATTTTTTGGTGGCCACGGTGGAAGTGGCGGCGGATTTAGCGGAGGAAGTTTCGGAGGTGGAAGCTTTGGAGGCGGAGGAGCCGGAAGCCGTTTTTAAGAACAAGAATATTCATAATTTTAATAGTATATACATATGAAAAAGTCAACGATTATTGTAATAGTAGTCATTGTATTAATTGCCATTTGGGGAATAACCTCTTATAATGGTATGGTAAAAATGGATGAATCTGTCAGCACAGCGTGGAGCAATGTAGAAAACCAGTACCAACGCCGTTCTGATTTAATCCCCAACTTGGTAAATACAGTAAAGGGATACGCCTCACACGAAAAAGAAACTTTTCAAGCTGTAGTAGACGCCCGTAGCAAAGCCACTCAAATGCAGATCAGCGCCGATGACCTGACTCCCGAAAAAATGCAGGCCTATCAAAAGGCACAAGGCGAAGTAGGTAGTGCGTTGAGCCGCCTGCTCGCTATCACCGAAGCTTATCCCGACTTGAAAGCCAATGAGAACTTCAAAGAGTTGCAAGCACAACTGGAAGGTACAGAAAACCGAATCAGTGTAGAACGCAAAAGATTCAATGACACAGCACGCGCATATAACACAGCTATCCGCACTTTTCCCCGCAATTTGCTTGCAGGTATGTTCGGATTTGACAAACGCCCATATTTTGAATCTGAAGAAGGAGCTGATAAAGCACCTAAAGTAGAATTCTAACTTTTACAAGTCCCTGTTTCCAATCTTAAGAAACAGCTTTCGGGTACGGATTGTAGAAACCATGCAGTTTTTTTATGCCAAACTGTAAAAATCATACAATCCGTACCCTATTTTTATCCATCTCACTAATTTTTCAACAACAATCAAGCATATTATCCCTAAAATCATTATCTTTACGGAAAGAAACTTTTAAAACTACAAGCAATATGTTCAATTCATTTGGTAATATTTTCCGGTTAACCAGTTTCGGTGAATCCCATGGACCGGGAGTAGGCGGCGTCATTGACGGCTTCCCTGCCGGTATTAAGGTTGATATGGATTTCGTTCAGCAGGAACTGAACCGCCGCCGTCCCGGACAGTCATTACTTACCACCAGCCGCAAGGAGCCTGATACAGTGGAATTCCTTTCAGGTATATTCGAAGGCAAGTCCACCGGTTGCCCCATCGGATTTGTGGTATGGAACAAGAACCAACATTCAAACGACTACGAGAATATCAAGAATCTGTTCCGCCCTTCACACGCAGATTATACTTATATGCAAAAATACGGAATCCGTGATTACCGTGGCGGGGGACGTTCATCAGCACGAGAAACCATTTCGCGCGTAGTAGCAGGAGCTTTAGCCAAATTAGCATTGAAACAACTAGGAATCAGTGTCACAGCTTATACCTCACAAGTAGGATCTGTCAAACTTGATAAAGATTACAAAAGTTATAACCTCGAATTGATAGAAACAAACGATGTGCGTTGTCCCGATCCGGGGAAAGCCAAGGAAATGGCAGAGCTTATCTGGAAAATCAAAGGAGAAGGCGATACAATAGGTGGTGTAGTGAGTTGCGTCATCAAAGGATGCCCTATCGGATTAGGCCAACCCGTATTCGGGAAGTTACATGCCGCACTAGGAAATGCCATGTTAAGTATCAATGCCGTAAAAGGTTTCTCTTATGGACAAGGTTTTGACTCTATGGAACTAAAAGGCAGCGAGCAGAATGATGTATTTTATAATAATAATGGAAGAGTAGAAACAAAAAGTAATTATTCCGGAGGAATACAAGGAGGCATCAGCAACGGACAAGACATTTACTTCCGTGTGGCATTCAAACCAGTTGCCACAATTCTGATGGAGCAACATACTGTAAATATCAACGGCACAGACACGACCATGAAAGCCAAAGGACGTCATGACGCCTGCGTGCTGCCGCGTGCCGTCCCCATTGTAGAAGCCATGGCTGCCATGACCATTTTGGATTATTATCTGATAGACAGGACTACACAACTATAAGAATCATTCAATTATGGAAATAAAACAATACATTAAAGAAAATGAAGCACGCTTCATGGAGGAACTTTTCAGCCTCATCCGTATTCCCAGCATCAGTGCTTTACCCGAACATAAAGACGATATGCTGGCCTGTGCCTTACGTTGGAAAGAACTTTTGTTGGCAGCCGGAGCAGATGAAGCCATAGTAATGCCCTCACAAGGCAATCCATTGGTATTTGCACAAAAGCATGTAAGCAATGATGCTCCTACCCTATTGATTTATGCCCACTATGACGTAATGCCTGCCGAGCCGTTGGGCCTTTGGAAAAGCCAACCTTTTGAACCTGAAATTCGCGACGGACACATTTGGGCACGTGGCGCTGACGATGATAAAGGACAAGCTATGATCCAAGTAAAAGCATTCGAATACGTAGTAAAAAACGGACTGCTGAAACACAATGTGAAATTTATTTTCGAAGGTGAAGAAGAAATAGGTTCTCCCAGTCTGAATACCTTCATCAAGGAACATAAGGAATTGCTGAAAGCCGATGTAATTCTAGTTTCGGATACCAGTATGCTAGGCGCGGACCTTCCCTCTCTGACTACAGGTTTACGAGGTCTGGCTTATTGGGAAATAGAAGTGACCGGTCCGAACCGTGACCTTCATTCCGGACACTTCGGCGGAGCGGTAGCTAATCCTATCAATACCCTGTGCAGTATGTTAGCCCAAGTCATTGGCGAAGACGGACACATCACTATCCCCCATTTTTATGACGATGTAGAGAAAGTACCGGCTGCCGAACGTGAGATGATTGCACAAATTCCTTTCGATGAAAAAAAATATATGGAAGCCATTGGCGTAAAAGCACTGAAAGGTGAAAAAGGATATTCCACTTTAGAACGTAATAGCTGCCGTCCCTCTTTTGATATTTGTGGTATCTGGGGCGGATATACAGGTGAAGGTTCAAAAACCGTACTTCCCTCAAAAGCATATGCCAAGGTATCGTGCCGACTGGTTCCACATCAAAACCACGCAGTTATTTCCCAATTGTTTGTGGACTATATCCAGTCTATCGCTCCGGAATATGTACAAGTAAAAGTAACCCCGATGCACGGGGGCGAAGGATATGTATGCCCCATCACCTTGCCCGCCTATCAGGCTGCCGAAAAAGGCTTTGCTAAAGCATTCGGGAAAAAACCACTTGCCGTACGCCGTGGAGGAAGTATTCCTATCATCAGTGATTTTGAACAAATCTTAGGTATAAAGACCGTTCTCATGGGATTCGGGTTGGAAAGTGATGCCATCCATTCGCCTAATGAAAACTTCTCTCTGGATATATTCCGTAAAGGAATTGAAGCTGTGGTAGAATTCCATCTCAATTATTAATCAATAATAAAAATGAATGCGGCAACAATCTTTAAAACTCTGACAACTGTTACTCTTTCAATAACATTACTAATGACAGGAGGTTGTAACAATATGGAAACAAAAAAAGAAGAAACAGGAAAAAACACGGCTATAGAAAATATCTTTGCCCGAAAGAGCGTCCGTGCCTATACATCCCAACCGATAGAAAAAGAGAAAGTGGACTTATTAGTAAAAGCTGCTATGGCTGCACCGACAGCAGTAAACAAGCAGCCTTGGGCTTTCGTGGTAGTGGATGACCGTACAGTATTAGATAAACTAGCCGCCGAACTGCCTTATGCCAAGATGACGGCACAGGCTCCACTAGCCATCGTGGTTTGTGGTGATTTAAGCAAAGCTCTGAACGGAGAAAAAGACCGGTACTGGATGCTAGATTGCTCCGCCGCATCCGAAAATTTGTTACTGGCAGCAGAGTCAATGGGGTTGGGAGCGGTATGGACTGCGGTCTATCCGGAGAACGACCGCATTGCAAAGGTAAGGTCAGTCTTATCTTTACCAGACCATATCATTCCTTTCAATTTGATTCCAGTGGGTTATCCACAACATCGGGAAGAATCTAAAGATAAATTCAAGACCGAAAATATCCATTATAATAAATGGTAAACAAAGGTCTAGAAATATAAATTAAGTCGGCTGGTTTAATATAAATCAGCCGACAATCTCTTTCCATTCATTCATAGTTAATTTTCCTCAATCTCTATCAGCCTCATCAAGTTTCTTTTTGGTCTTTTCTATCTTGTTTTTAGCTTTATCCAAAGTTTCCCCAACCTCATCAGCTTTATCCTCAATCTGATCCTTGGCATCATCCATCACGTCTTCAACCGATTCTTTGGCTTTTTCTATACGCTCCTCAAATTTATCCTTTCCTTTCTTTTCACCACAAGATGTAACAGCAAACATCGTCATGCACACTAACACTGCAAATAATTGTCTTTTCATACTTTTTCTATTTGATTATAAACTTGATTTTAAACTATGTTCAAATATAAGCATATACCCTATTTCTTACAAATTCAATCTGTTCTTTGCTATATATAAAGTCTAAATCCGACAGGAAAAAGAACTTATCCCATCAAAAAAGCCACCATAGCAAGGTGGCTTTCAATATATTAATAAAACATTCTATATTACCTGTCAAAAACTACTTTGTAGCAGGAGCTGTTTTAGCAGGAGCCGTCTTTATATTAATAAGAATACTATTTTCAACTCCTTCTTTGGTTACATATACTATTCTGTATGCCTTTACCCCTTCTTCTTTTAGAGAAAGAGAAGCACTTTTAAGAGTCGATTCGGGATATTTTTTAGCTATGGCATCTTTAACAGATTGAGGAACCTCTTTCAGGTCTATGTTTTTAAATCCGTCTTCCACAGTAACTGTATCATTCTTTACTTTCATGGTATCATCAGCCATGACAAAAGTTCCTACACCAAAAAGGAATACAAGTGATAAAAATATCTTTTTCATAATGGTTAAATTTAAATGTTTACCTACCGACAGATATCATAAAAGACAAGAAAAATATACATCATATTCAGTCATTTTCCTCCATTAGAATATCTTCGTTAAGTAAGAATACTAAATTAAGAAAACTATATTGAGAACTAAATTATTAAGAAAAGAAGTACATACCAAATATATAAACTAAAGTTTGTGGAAATAAACATTCTTTAATCCACACCAGCTTATGCTTTCACAGCCCTATCTATTCCAACTTTCCTAGCCATTAAGTAAAAAAGCTTCTGTAGAGATAGTTGTACAAACGTTTGGCATAATGCCGCAAAATACGTACTTTTGCGACTCATTTATAAAATACTATTTGAATGAAAGCACTAAAAGAACGCATTTTACGGGACGGAAAATGTTTCGAAGGAGGAATACTGAAAGTAGACAATTTCATCAATCACCAAATGGATCCTATCCTCATGAAATCCATTGCTGTAGAATTTGTACGCCGTTTTGCCTCTACCAATATCAATAAAGTTATGACCATCGAAGCCAGTGGTATAGCTCCCGCCATCATGGTAGGCTACTTACTGGAACTTCCTGTTGTCTTCGCCAAGAAAAAGAAACCCGTCACAATGGAAAATATGCTCACCACCAGTGTATATTCATTTACTAAAGACCGTTCTTATGATGTATGCGTCAGCAAAGATTTCCTGTCCAAAGGAGACCGTGTTCTTTTTATTGACGACTTTCTCGCCAACGGCAATGCAGCCAAGGGGATCATCGATTTGGTAGAAAAAGCCGGGGCCGAACTATCCGGAATGGGATTCATCATCGAAAAAGCATTCCAACATGGCGGAGATTATTTGCGTAATGCAGGTATCCGCGTAGAGTCATTGGCCATCATTGAAAGTCTGGACAATTGTGAAATCAAAATAAGATAATCCCATGCAGGAATCTCAAACCGCCCAATCCAATACCGGACTGATTTACGGATTGAACGACCGCCCTCCTGTACGAGAGGCCATTTTTGCCGCCATACAGCATTTGCTTGCTATTTTTGTAGCCATCATTACTCCGCCTCTTATCATCGCTGGAGCATTAAAACTGGATTTGGAAACGACCAGTTTCCTAGTATCCATGTCTCTCTTTGCCTCAGGTATTTCTACCTTTATCCAATGTAAACGGATAGGAGGTATCGGCACCGGCCTTTTATGTATCCAAGGAACTAGTTTTTCATTTATTGGTCCTATCATCTCGGCAGGTATGCTGGGCGGACTTCCACTGATTTTCGGCACTTGCATCGTGGCATCATCTGTAGAGATGGTCATCAGCCGCATCTTAAAATATACCCGTAAAATAATCACCCCTCTGGTATCAGGTATTGTAGTCACTTTGATTGGAATGAGCCTGATAAAAGTAGGTATCACAGCTTGTGGCGGAGGTGTCTCCGCCCAAAGCAACGGCACTTTCGGAAGTTTTGAGAATCTAGGTCTAGCTCTACTGGTACTCATTCTCATTATCCTTTTTAATAGAAGTTCCAACCGCTACCTACGCATGAGTTCCATCGTTATCGGCTTGATTATAGGATATTTAGTTGCCTGGGGCCTCGGTAGAATTGATTTCTCGGCAGTACAAAGTTTTGGTGGTTTCAATATTCCCCTCCCATTCAAATACGGACTGGATTTCGACTTCTCCGCATTCATAGCTTTGGGATTAGTATTTTTGATAACAGCCATAGAAGCCTATGGAGACATTACTGCCAATTCTCTGATATCAGGAGAACCTGTAGAAGGAAAAGTATTCATCAAACGTGCTTCAGGAGGAATTTTGGCAGACGGATTCAATTCGATGCTGGCAGGTATTCTCAATTCTTTTCCAAACTCCGTTTTCGCGCAAAATAACGGCATGATACAACTGACAGGAGTAGCCAGCCGATATGTAGGCTATTACATTGCAGGTTTCCTTATTTTATTAGGATTATTTCCCAGTGTAGGATTAATTTTCTCCCTAATGCCCGAACCTGTATTGGGAGGCGCTACTTTACTGATGTTCGGAACAGTAGCTTCAGCAGGCATTCGTATTATCGCAGCACAAAAGATTAACCGGAAAGCAACATTAGTCATCGCACTTAGTTTCGCTTTAGGTTTAAGTGTAGAAATGGTTCCTGAAATACTATGTCAATTTCCAGAATCAATAAAGAATATTTTCTCATCCGGCATTACAACAGGTGGAGTTACTGCCATCATTTCAAATGCACTGATACGGATGAAAGAGTAAAAACAAGTAATTTTCTCATAAATTGGAACTAAAGCATTAACTTTCTTTGCAAATCAGCAAAGGAAGGGAGAATAATATATATCTTTGCTCCAAAATATGATTATGACTACAGAGGATTTACAGAACCTATATCAAACCTACCTCGGAGAAGTACCCGAAGAGATTGTAGAATTACCCTCATCCGGTTCCAACAGGCGTTATTTCCGGCTGACCGGAACTAAAAAACTGATTGGCGTATACGGCACCTCCAAAGAAGAAAATGAAGCCTTTCTTTATATGGCAGCACACTTCCGCAAGAAAGGTCTTCCTGTTCCAGAAGTATACATCTGTTCTGAAGACAAGAATTGTTATCTGCAAGAAGATTTAGGAGATATCCTTTTATTCAACGCTATTGAAAAAGGGCGGGCGACCAGCGTCTTCTCCGAAGAGGAGAAAGAAATGCTGCGCAAGACCATCCGCTTACTGCCTTCTATCCAATTTGCCGGAGCAGACGGCTTTGATTTTTCACACTGTTATCCCCAAGCCGAATTCAACCAACGTTCTATCCTTTGGGACTTGAACTATTTTAAATACTGCTTTTTGAAAGCTACCGGGCTGGAGTTCCAAGAAGACAAGCTGGAAGATGACTTTCAAAAAATGAGTGATGTACTGCTACGCAGTTCTTCCGCCACTTTTATGTATCGGGATTTCCAAAGCAGAAACGTGATGATAAAGGATGGAGCACCCTGGTTCATTGATTTCCAGGGAGGACGTAAAGGACCGTTTTTCTATGATGTAGCCTCTTTCTTATGGCAGGCTAAAGCTAAATTTCCCGAAACTCTGCGCAATGAACTGTTGGAAGAATATATAGACGCCCTATGTAAATATAAACCCGTAGACCGTGATTATTTCTTCAACCAACTGCGTCATTTCGTGCTCTTCCGCACCTTGCAAGTATTGGGAGCTTACGGTTTCCGTGGCTATTTCGAAAAGAAGCCACATTTTATCCAAAGTGTACCATACGCCATTGAGAACCTGAGGCAATTACTTCATAATGAATATCCCGAGTATCCCTATTTATGCTCCGTACTAAGGGAACTTACCGAACTGAAGCAGTTCAAGGATGATTTGAAGAAACGGCAACTCACAGTGAAAGTCATGAGTTTCGCCTATAAGAAAGGTATTCCCGATGATCCTACAGGCAACGGTGGAGGGTATGTCTTCGATTGCCGCGCCGTAAATAATCCCGGAAAATACGAACGTTATAAACCTTTCACCGGGCTGGATGAGCCGGTCATTCGCTTTCTGGAAGAAGACGGTGAAATATTCCCATTTCTGGATGCTGCTTATTCTTTAGTAGACGCTTCGGTAAAACGATATATGGAACGCGGATTCAGTAACTTATCTATATGTTTTGGCTGCACAGGAGGACAACATCGTTCTGTTTATTCGGCACAACACATGGCAGAACACCTCAATAAAAAATTCGGTATAAAAGTAGAGTTAATACACCGAGAACAGAATATAGAACAAACATTTGAAAGAACATTATGAAAGCAATGATTTTTGCAGCCGGACTAGGCAGCCGACTTAAACCTTTAACAGACACCCGGCCTAAAGCATTAATAACGGTGGGTGGAAAAACCATGTTAGAGCACATCATCTTAAAACTGAAAGCAGCAGGATTTGATGAAATAGTAATCAATGTACACCACTTTTCCAATCAGATTCTCGCTTTTCTGGAAGCTAACCAGAACTTCGGAATCGATATACAAATCTCGGACGAGACAGACTGTCTGCTTGATACGGGCGGCGGTTTGGAAAGAGCATACTACTTATTACATCATCCTGAGGATATGTTTACCAAAGAAGGCGAAACTCCGTATGAACTGATATTCGAAAATCTGATGAAAGGAATGGATGAGGAAGAAATAATCGAAAGAGGCTTAGGAATTATGCGGAAAGAATGCTACTTGCTCCACAATGTAGATATCCTTTCCAATTGCGATTTTGAAAGTCTTATGTATTATCATCAGAATAGTTCTAACATCAATGCCACCCTTTTAGTCAGCCCACGCAAGACCTCCCGTTATCTGTTGTTTAATGACGACAATCTGTTACGTGGCTGGGTCAATAAAGACACCATGGAAACCAAACCGGCAGGACTCCGGTATAAAGAAGGGGAATATCGGGAATACGCCTATAGCGGGATACAAGTGACTACTCCTAAAATTTTAAATCTCCTTCCCAGAGGAAAATATTCCATTATCGATTTCTATCTCTCCATATGTCACAGAGTCGACATCCAGTGCTATGTAGAAGATGATTTGCAATTGCTTGATATCGGTAAACCGGAAAATCTGGAAAAAGCGGAAGAGTTTCTCAGTAAATTATAACCAGTCCAAGAAATATATCCAACAAAACAGCATCCCACCTAAAATAATGAATTATTTTAGGTGGGATGCTGTTTTGTTGGATAGCAAATAGCTTCTTATTCTTTCGGATAAAATGGGCAGATAAAAAGAAGTCGTAACTTTATGAAGTGCCCCCCAAAAGTTTTGTGTCTAACTTTTGGGGGACACTTCATTATGACCAAAGGTTCAATTTATTTTTTTGAGCTTCCTCCAAAGATACCGTTTTTACCTGTTTGGTACTGTTTTTCAGACGAAGTTCCTCATATTCTTTGTTCAGCCTTTCCACAAATTCAGAAGAAGATTCCGGATTCAGCAAACGGGCGGCTACCAAGGCATTCTGTGAAGCATCTTTCATATGAATGACCGGACCTCCATAAACAGGTGCTATTTTCAAGGCAGTATGCAGCTTGGAAGTAGTGGCTCCTCCAATCATAATGGGAATGTCCAGCCCCGCACGCTTTAACTCTACAGCCACATGCGCCATTTCTTCCAATGATGGAGTAATCAGCCCGCTTAATCCTATTATATCCACCTTTTCCTCTATAGCCTTCCGGACTATCATTTCAGCAGGAACCATCACGCCAAGGTCTATAATTTCATAGTTATTACAAGCCATGACCACTGATACGATATTCTTCCCAATATCATGCACATCCCCTTTTACGGTAGCCATCAATACCTTTCCAGCGCTGCGGGCACCTTCTTGTTTATCAGCCTCAATAAGAGGTTGCAAAATAGCTACTGCCTTTTTCATGGTACGAGCAGTCTTCACAACTTGCGGTAAGAACATTTTCCCTGCTCCAAACAGCTCTCCTACCCTATTCATACCTTCCATCAACGGACCTTCAATAATATCCACCGCCTTAGGATATAGTTTCACCGCTTCCGCCAAATCTTCTTCCAAGTGATCACCAACACCTTTTATCAAGGCATACTGAAGACGTTTCTCTACCATCGGTTCCTCACGCCACACATCCTGCTTTACGGCTTCTGTTCCGGTCGCCGTATTTTTCAACGCCTCAGCAGTTTCTATCAAACGTTCGGCAGCATCGGGCCTGCGGTTTAAGACTACATCCTCTATCCGTTCCAGCACATCAGCAGGAATATCTGTATAAAGCACCGAAGTAGCAGGATTTACAATACCCATATCCATACCTTGACGAATAGCATGATAAAGGAATACAGCATGCATTGCCTCACGGATATAATTATTTCCACGGAAAGAGAACGACAGATTGCTCACACCACCACTGATATGTGCTCCGGGTAAATTCTTCTTTATCCATCCGGTGGCATTGATAAAGTCTACCGCATAATTATTATGCTCTTCAATACCAGTAGCCACAGCCAGTACATTGGGATCGAAAATGATATCATGAGGATTAAAGCCTACCTGCTCCGTCAATATTTTATAAGCACGGGCACATACTTCAATTTTACGTTCAAAAGTATCTGCCTGTCCTTTCTCATCAAAAGCCATCACCACAGTGGCAGCTCCCAATTTCTTTATCAGACGGGCATGTTCTATAAATTTCTCCTCCCCTTCCTTCAAAGAAATAGAATTGACAATAGATTTTCCTTGCAGACATTTCAGTCCGGCCTCAATGACTTCCCACTTGGAAGAGTCAATCATGATGGGTACACGGGCTATATCAGGCTCGGACATGACCAGATTCAAGAAAGTAGTCATCTCCTCCCGGGCATCCAGCAAACCGTCATCCATATTCACATCAATCACCAAAGCACCGTCTTCCACCTGCTTGCGGGCGATACTTAGCGCTTCCTCATATTTCTTTTCATTGATTAAACGGAGGAATTTACGGGATCCGGCCACATTGCAACGTTCACCTACATTAATAAAATTCATTTCGGGAGTCTGCTCCAACAGTTCCAACCCGGAAAGCCACAGCCTCTCAGGAGTGGTGGCAGGGATATGAGGAGGCACCCAGGCAGAACCGGAAATGATCAATTCCTGATATTTTGCAATATATTCCTCCGTTGTACCACAACAACCACCGATAATGTTTACTAATCCTTCATCGATATATTCCTTCACTTCTGAAGCCATTTCCTCCGGAGTCTGATCATACTGTCCCAAACTGTTGGGAAGTCCGGCATTGGGATAAGCACTTATATAATAAGGTGCGCGTGCGGCCAGCCCTTCCAAAAAAGGTTTCAATTGTTTCGCTCCGAATGAACAGTTCAGACCGATAGAAAAAATAGGCGCGTGCTGTACGGATGCCAGAAAAGCATCCAATGTTTGCCCCGAAAGAGTACGTCCTGCAATATCCGAAACAGTAACAGAAAGCATAAGAGGAACCTCGCGCCCTGTCTTCTTCATTGCCGTTTCCGCAGCATAAATGGCCGCTTTGGCATTCAGGGAGTCGAAAATGGTTTCTATCAGAAGCGCATCCACCCCTCCTTCCAGCAGGGCCTCCATTTGTTCCTGATAGGCGGTGGCCAGTTCATCGTATGTCAAAGCACGCAAGGCCGGATTATTGACATCCGGACTCATGGAACAAGTCTTGTTAGTAGGACCTACCGAACCTGCTACAAATCTAGGTTTACGAGGGGTCTTCGCGGTATATTCATCGGCCAGTTCGCGAGCAAGTCTGGCAGCGACCAGATTAATCTCACGACACAAATCCTGCATATGATAGTCTGCCATCGAAATCCGTTGGGCATTGAACGTATTTGTTTCAATAATATCAGCTCCCGCTTCCAGGTATTTGCGGTGAATGTCCTTTATCACATCCGGACGGGTAAGGCAAAGCAAATCATTATTACCTTTCATTTGTCCGGGTATCCCGGCAAAACGCTCTCCGCGAAAATCCTGTTCGGACAGGTTGTACCGTTGTATCATGGTTCCCATCGCACCGTCAAGGATGAGGACCCGCTCGTTGATTATTTGTTTTAATGTAGCCATAGGTCTATTTTTTAGGCACGAATTACACGGACAACACGGATTTCCTCTGTGGTTGCTACAACCGGGAACCGTGAAATTCATGTAATCCGTGCCTAATTATTATAAAATATTTATCTTTTAAACATACGGTCCATTTCGCGACGGTCGTCTTTTTCTTTCAACGACTCGCGCTTATCATATTGTTTTTTACCTTTTGCCAATGCGACAACCAACTTTGCCAGTCCTTTTTCATTAATAAACAGACGGACAGGAACAATCGTAAAACCGGGATTCTTTCCGGCTTCTTCCAATTTTCGCAGTTCTTTCTTGCTCAACAATAATTTGCGTTCTCGACGGGCGGAGTGGTTATTATATGAACCATAGAAGTACTCGGCAATGTGCATATTCTTCACCCACAACTCGCCTTGCACAAAATAACAATAGGTATCTACCAGGCTGGCTTTGCCCAAACGGATGGATTTTATCTCAGTTCCCGTGAGCACGATACCTGCCGTGTACGTATCGATAAATTCATAATCGAACGATGCACGCTTATTCTTTATATTAACAGGAGTCGGTTTCATTAATTCAAAATAACAGATAACTCATTAAACACAGCGGCAATCAATGCCGGACAAACAATTATAATAACTGAAGCAATCAAGGTGTATCGTGTCAGTTTCTCTTCATTTACCTTCATCAGGGTACGTGCACCTTCGAACACCACAAATACGGTGTAAAATTGCAATATCCAATGAAGGATGGAAATAGAAAACAACCCACTGACAATATCAAGCACAAAAGTCACTACCATAGAATAACCTACAAACTGCTGATTTAGTTCATACTGGTCTTCACGCCCTAAAAGTTTCTTGCCCAATTGGTCTATGGCGTATGCCGCCAAAAAATATCCTCCAAACAAGGATACAAATATAGCACAACATCGTGTCATCGCTATTTGGAAAGCAGCGACTCCTTCCGTATTTCCTATGAATGTACCTATAAAAACGGATAAACCACATAAGCCTATCATGGGATAAACAAATGCTCCCAACACTTTACGCCTATCCTCTTCTCTGCCAATTTCCTCCCACACTTTTGCCGGAGACGAAATCAACGCTATTACTCGCTTAAATAAATCTTTGTAGTTCAATGCCTAATCTATTTACCTCTGTTCAACTTCAATGAAATGCAAAGGTAATTAATTCACTGGAATAAACGAATAAAAAACGCATACTTCTCTTGGGGGAATCAAAAAATAAGAGTACTTTTATTATAAATTTAGAAGAAGGACAAATATAACTAAGGCAAAATGACAAAAGAAAAAACTTTGAAAGCTTTAGAATATAAAAAAACTAAATGTTAATTTAAAAGAAGGATGTCTGGGAATTTTCTCTCCATAGGGAATGCATAGCTTTATAATCAGGTTCATCCTTAAAAGATCTTATCCATACCTCTAAACCTTTCTTGCCGTATGGTTAAGGGTTTTCTTCCTGCCTGTTTTATCTCCGCAAGCCCTTGGAGTTAACTCCATAGTCTTGGGAGATAACTCCAAAACTTATGGAGATAACTCCAAAGGCTATGGAGATAGAATACATCCGCATAAAAAGGTTTAATCAAGAGATAGAAAATGTTTATGCAACAGGAACGAATGCGATATGTTGTTATTACGGCAGCAGAAAGATCGAACCGTTTAAAAATTCATGTTAACTCTTTTCACACGCAGGAGGTATATACTGAATCTAAAGAAAGATATGAACAGGAAAATAAGAAGTAGTCCCCGTCAAATTTCTATCCCCCTTATCTTATGAATTGAACCATATAGTTCCATTAAATAAAAAATCCCCTTCAACCGTAGCTGAAGAGGATTTTACTATATAATAAAATATCATTAATAGCTTGCTTGCATATTCGAAGCACTACATTTCACTGTAGAAACAAGTTCTTTATCATTTTCTCCCTTTGCCGTCACCTTAACTACAATAGTATCACTCTTAGGCACTACTTGATCAAAAATATCACGAAATTTCATATCATTAAAAGGCATATGGAAACTAATCAAAGCACTCCCTGTCTGATAAGCATCATCAGCTCCTTTGGTCTGTTGAAGTTTTGTCACCAATGTATCCTCTTTGGCTTCTACAGCATATAAATGGAAATCGTTCATACTCAGCTGTTCTTTAGTTTTAAAAGTAAAAGGTACGTTAACATATCCATTTATGGCCCATATCTTATTATTAGAATCTTCCAATGACACTAGTGCATAATCAGTTCTCAATGTATCAGACTGAACATTAAAATCTTTATAATTCAAAATAGCCAATACGCCAACTTCACTTACCTTATAAGACTTTTTCCCTTCTGTAATTGCTTCTCCTTCCATCAATTTGATCCCTACCTGCGCACGCTTGTAATAACTGCCGTCAGATGCCTTAAGACCAGCCAATACACTTGAAGCCACTGGAGTATAAGTATATCCCCATGCATCTCCTTTCAGAACGGTTCCACCAAAAATACTACCTTCTTCCACAGTAACGATCTCATAAAGATCATAATTGGAGCCGCTATCACCATCATTCAAACAAGAACTAAAAGTAAACACCGATACTAACCCAGCAAATATTGCTGCCAATTTCATTTTTTTCATTTTCTTCTTTATAATTATTAGGGTTTGCAAAATTAAATAAAAGAACCGGTTTCCAAGAAAGAAACTTAATTCTTTTTATTGTTTTAATGATTAAATGAAAAATTGGCTTAAATACTGCGTCGTCACTTACTTTTTAACATTATTTTTTATTCATATCTCATTCTCTGATAAGACTTGCTTTATCTTTTGTTTTAGCTATTTTTTCCACTGAGATTCACTTGTAATCTATCTGCCATTAACCCATTAATAAAAATTAATACATAAAAGAACAAGCAGTTTAGCTATAGTACCACTTTATTTCCTATCTTTGAAACAAAACACCCATTAACCATAAAATCTAGAATATTATGCTAATACTCAAGAAATCATGTAAAGCATTGATCACCGCCCTATGTACATTGTTTATATACTCTTGCAGCAGCAATGATAAACTGGATATCAACAATTATCAGTTGCAATCCATTCAATGGAAACTTAGTGCAGATGATGCCGAGAAAGTCGATACAATTGAGTTGCCTCCTAAAATAACCAGCAACAATACAGAAGAACCTATGTCTATCACTTTTTCATTTGAAAAAAACATAAAAGAGACATCACAATTTTACAGTGACGACCCGGAACTATTCAATTCTTTGACTTTAAAAGAGAATATATTGGTTGATATTACAGCTAATGCCAGTACCTTGAGTTCTGAATATAGAAAATTATCATCCGACTTACATGCACCTCTGTCCCTTAACGAAACAGTGCTTTCCCCTCTATATAAATCAAAAGAAACACTAAAACTTTCTCCACATACAAAAGTAACGACTGAATGTAAAATATATATCAAAGAATATACAGCAACCTATTTGGCTATTTTTGCAAATGACAAAGGAGAAACTATAGAGATGAGTGGCAAATGGAAAGGAGCATTCAATAAAGGTTCCAAGGTTACTTATATTCTTAAAGATATAAAATGAAACATTTGAATTTAATATAGGGTAATGAAGTGGACTACAGCATAACCAATCCTCATCTACCCTATATTTTTCAAGAACATTTTTTTAAATCAGCCTATGACTAAAAGAATCGGCATAAATATATAGTTAAATATGTAATCTACATGATACCTGTATATTATTTTTGCCGATAAGATAAATTTCCATTCCTACCGATTCGGTAAAATAAACTATTTATGAACACTGTATTCTTCAACGAATACATCCAAACAAGCCCTAAATTTATGACCGATTTCACCCCGTGGACACTCTTTGTCGATACAGGCATCATCTCAGTATTGCTACTGCTCGGCAAACTCATGAGAGTAAAAATAAGATTCATCCAAAAGCTGTTCATTCCCCCCAGTCTGTTGGCCGGGTTTATGGGACTGGCCTTGGGACCTCACGGTTTCGGCATCATTCCTCTTTCCACCCAAACAGGAACTTATGCCGGCATATTGATAGCCTTCATTTTCGGTGCCCTCCCCCTCACCTCACAAAAGGCAGCTAAAGGAGATGCAGACAATATAGGCAGCATGTGGGCATATTCACAGGCAGGAATGTTGTTGCAATGGGCTTTTGGGGGACTGTTGGGATTGCTTGTCTTAAACCGGATATGGCCCTTGAACCCTGCCTTCGGCATCACTATGCCAAGCGGCTATTGCGGCGGGCACGGTACAGCAGCAGCCATCGGACAGGCTTTCAGCCAGTTCGGATATGACGAAATTCTAACTTTGGCCATGACTGCCGCCACCTTCGGTATCGTAGCAGCAGTCATTATCGGATTGATCATTATAAAATGGGGGACAAAGAAAGGGCACACCTCCTTCCTCGCCAATTACGATGACCTTCCTCACGAATTACAGACAGGTCTGTTGCCCGGTGACAAACGGGAAAGTATGGGTAAAAGTTCCTGCTCTTCCATCTCCATTGACTCACTGACCTTCAATCTTATCATTGTAACAGTGATAGCATTAGGCGGATACTGTATCAGCAAAACAGTATCCCATTTTATGCCGGGGTTTGAATTGCCGGTATTCAGTTGTGCATTTGTGGTGGGTATGTTCATCAAAAAGATATTCGACAAAACAAAGACCAGTGATTATCTCTGCCCGCAAACCATAGGACACATCAGCGGAACTTTTACCGATTTTCTGGTAGCTTTTGGAATTGCTTCCATTAAAATATCTGTTGTAATAGAGTACATCATACCCTTATTAATTCTGTTAGTCTCAGGATTAATTGCAACCCTGATTTATGTTCTGGTCATGGCTCGCAAATTAATGAAAGACTGTTGGTTCGAGAAAGCTATCTTCACATGGGGATGGTTTACTGGAACTATGGCTATGGGCATTGCATTGCTCCGCGTTGCAGACCCCAAAATGCGCAGCCGATGCCTGGATAACTATGCACTGGCTTACTTGTTCATCGCCCCGGTAGAGATTTCCCTGATAACTTTTGCTCCGGTAGCTTTCTTGAACGGTTACGGGCTGATGTTTACAGGAATCTGCCTAGCGGCAGGACTTGCCGTGCTGGCAACCGCTTATATCAAAGGCTGGTCTATCAAAAAACAATAAATGACACAGGAATAACAAAACAGAAAAAAGTAAGTTAACTTACTTGACCAAACAACATAGGTTCGTCAGCCAACGAACTATCTTACTTAGCCATTGAAGCCAATTTACTTTTTTATATCAAAACTCATGAGTCTATACCAGGCAAACGTACGCAAAAGTCCTTGTCATACAATCTCCGCAAACTCCTCAATATGATTGTCCACATATTCTGCAATCCGGGCAGTTACCAACTCTTCCATATCCATGAACTGCTCTTCCAACTCATCAAAGGCCTCGTATTGCTCATACATTGCCATAAATTCCTCATCATCCCTGTCCTTTTCCAAATCAGCACGGTTCTCATCATATATTTTCTTCGCGCTATAAATCAATTTGGCAAATTCTTTCGCTCCAAACTGCCGCATTGCTTTTGCAAAAGGATTATCAAAGATATAAGGTCCAAAACCATTCTGTATCAATTGCACAAAACCACCTTCATTTATTTCTTCACGCAAGAAATGATACCCCAACAATGAATGCTGGTAACCATTGAGCAAAGGCATTGTTTCCGCATTGACAACACCCCCTGTCACCTCTAGGTATTTATCTATAAACACCTTCAAAAAACCATCCATACCCTCTTCCGCACCTCGGCGCAAAGCTTCGTCTGTAATTGCTATTTTATTTGCTTCCATTCCTATCATTGTAATATAGGTACAAAGATAGAGGTTTCATCGGAAAGAAAAAACATTTTGGCAACTCTAGTTTGCAAAATGCTGTCCTACAATAAATTTATTTTATTTAAAGATAAAAAGTGACGGGCAACAAGTTGCAGAAAAGAATAAAACGACTAACTTTGTGGGCGAAAAGAATAACCAATCTTTTCACGTGGTTTACGAATATTTATTTTATTACCAAAAAACGTAAAGAATATGACTTATTCACACGAAGTAGAACACATGTGTGTTGTGAAAAAAGGTCCTAATCACGGACCAGCTCCTATTCCTGAAGAAGGAAAGTGGGTAAAATCAAAAGAAATTAAAGACATCTCTGGTTTGACACACGGTATTGGCTGGTGTGCTCCTCAGCAGGGTGCTTGTAAACTAACCCTTAACGTAAAAGAAGGCATCATCCAGGAAGCATTGGTAGAAACTATCGGTTGCTCCGGTATGACTCACTCAGCCGCTATGGCTGCTGAAATTCTTCCGGGTAAGACTGTATTGGAAGCATTAAACACTGACTTGGTTTGTGATGCTATCAACACAGCAATGCGCGAACTATTCCTTCAAATCGTTTACGGACGTACTCAGTCAGCCTTCTCAGAAGGCGGTCTGATTATCGGTGCCGGTTTGGAAGACTTGGGTAAAGGTCTTCGCAGCCAGGTAGGTACTTTGTATGGTACTTTGGCTAAAGGTCCCCGTTACCTTGAAATGGCTGAAGGTTACATCAAAAACGTATTCCTGGATAAGAACGACGAAATCTGCGGTTACGAATTCGTTCACATGGGTAAGTTCATGGACGAAATCAAGAAGGGTACTGATGCTAATGAAGCATTGAAGAAAGTTACAGGTACTTACGGACGTGTAACTGAAGAACAAGGAGCTGTTAAGAAAATTGATCCACGTCACGAATAATTATAAGGAGGAAAGAATATGATTAGAGAAGTAAAATTCGAAAGCCAAGACCGTCGTATCAAACAGATCATTGCTGCTTTGAACGAAAACGGCATCAAAGACATCGAAGAAGCTAACGCAATCTGCGAAGCTGCCGGACTTGATCCTTATAAAACTTGTGAAGAAACTCAGCCTATCTGTTTCGAAAATGCCAAGTGGGCTTACGTAGTAGGTTCTGCCATTGCATTGAAGAAAGGTTGCAAAAACGCTGCTGAAGCTGCCGAAGCTATCGGTATCGGTCTGCAGGCATTCTGCATTCCGGGTTCTGTAGCCGACGACCGTAAAGTAGGTATCGGTCACGGTAACCTGGCTGCTATGTTGCTGCGCGAAGAAACTAAATGTTTCGCATTCCTGGCAGGTCACGAATCATTCGCTGCTGCCGAAGGTGCTATCAAAATCGCTGCAAAAGCAGACAAAGTACGTAAAGAACCTCTGCGTTGCATCTTGAACGGTTTGGGCAAAGACGCTGCACAGATCATCTCTCGTATCAACGGATTTACATACGTTCAGACTGAATTCGATTATTTCACAGGTGAACTGAAAGTAGTTCGTGAAATCGCTTATTCTGACGGTCCTCGTGCAAAAGTGAAATGCTACGGAGCTGATGATGTTCGCGAAGGTGTAGCTATCATGTGGAAAGAAGGTGTAGACGTATCAATCACCGGTAACTCTACTAACCCGACTCGTTTCCAACATCCGGTTGCAGGTACTTACAAGAAAGAACGTGTTCTTGCAGGTAAGCCTTATTTCTCAGTTGCATCAGGTGGTGGTACAGGTCGTACTCTTCACCCGGATAACATGGCTGCCGGTCCTGCTT
>ENA-OPBN01000135-OPBN01000135.1-human-gut-metagenome-genome-assembly--contig:-NODE-135-length-70768-cov-7.683439_pt1 | contig 70768 bp, 54 predicted proteins | sample MGYA00241068_ERZ501452 | MGnify/ENA primary metagenome ERZ501452 (study PRJEB25962, sample SAMEA2042507) | human gut metagenome | biome: human gut; feature: human-associated habitat; material: faeces... | reverse complement strand
AAATTCAAGCCTATGAAGCCATGTTCGCCCTTTGGAATGAGTTTGACGCTTCATTGATAAAGGTGAATGACGTTCATCTTGGCGTGAAAAAGATTGCGGGTGTACGTGTACCGCTTCTCGAAAATATCGATTTCGAGATACGTCCGTACAGTATGTTTAACGCTCCCAAATGGTATGCCGACGGTATCCATCTGCTGGAGGAACTTGCGCATACGGCAATTGAACGTGAGTTTATGCTCGCCAAGCTGAATCTGCTAGAACATGCGAGGAAAAAGACCACTCAGAAAGTGAATCTTTTTGAGAAGGTACAAATACCGGGCTATCAGGATGCATTGCGAAAGATCAAGAGATTTATGGAAGATGAAGAGAACTTGTCGAAATCATCGCAAAAGATCATGAAGTCCCATCAGGAAAAAAGGAAGGAGGAAGAGGCATGATTACAAAAATGAAGAAACTCACATTCCTGGTTTATCATAAGGAATACGAAGAATTCCTGAACAGTCTGCGCGAACTTGGTGTAGTCCATATCGTGGAGAAACAGCAAGGTGCTGCCGACAATACGGAACTGCAAGAGAATATCCGTCTTTCCAACCGTCTGACAGCTACTCTGAAATTGCTTCAGAATCAGAAGCATGAGAAAGATGCTGTGGTCGCAACGGAAGGAGGGACAGCTGCTCGTGGTTTGCAGGTATTGGATGAAGTAGATGCTTTGCAGACTGAACACGGCAAATTGTCTCAGCAATTGCAGGGCTATGCCAAAGAAAAGGAAGCATTGCAGGCATGGGGCAACTTCGATCCGGCAAGTGTCCGGAAGTTGAAAGATGCCGGCTATGTAATCGGTTTCTATAGCTGTTCGGAAGGAAACTACCAGCAAGAATGGGAGACGGAATACAATGCGATGATCATAAATCGTATTTCTTCCAAAGTATTCTTTGTGACTGTCACCAAAGCCGGTCAGGAAGTAGATCTGGACGTTGAGCAGGCAAAACTTCCCGCCTATTCGCTGGCACATCTTGAAACGTTGTATAATACAACGGAGCAGGCTATCGAAGAGAACGAAAAGAAGTTGGTAACACTTTCTGAAACAGATGTACCTTCCTTGAAGGTTGCTTTGAGGGAGTTGCAGGGACAGATTGAATTCTCGAAAGTAGTATTGAGTTCTGAACAGGCTGCCGGTGATAAACTGATGTTGATTGAAGGATGGGCTCCTGCCTATAGTAAGGTGGAGATAGAAGCCTATCTGAATGACGCACATGTATATTATGAGATAACCGATCCGATGCCGGGTGATAATGTTCCTATTCGATTGAATAACAAGGGATTCTTTGCTTGGTTTGAACCGATCTGTAAATTGTATATGCTTCCGAAGTATAACGAACTGGATTTGACACCGTTCTTCGCCCCGTTCTTTATGATCTTCTTCGGACTCTGTCTGGGAGATTCCGGATATGGACTTTTCCTGTTCCTTGGGGCTACGGCATATCGCTTACTGGCAAAGAAGGTGACTCCGTCAATGAAGTCGATTCTTTCGCTGATACAAGTATTGGCTGTTTCAACTTTCTTCTGCGGGTTGCTGACAGGTACATTCTTCGGAGCGAACATTTATGATCTGGACTGGCCTATCGTGCAACGTCTGAAACACGCGGTGCTGATGGATAACAACGATATGTTCCAGTTATCATTGATTTTGGGTGCTATTCAGATTTTGTTCGGTATGGTGCTAAAAGCAGTCAATCAGACGATTCAGTTTGGTTTCAAATATGCAGTGGCAACGATCGGATGGATTATCCTGTTGGTTTCAATGGCTGTTTCGGCTTTGTTGCCGAATGTGCTGCCAATGGGAGGTACAGTGCATTTGGTTATTCTGGGTATCTCCGGTGCGATGATATTCCTCTATAACAGTCCGGGAAAGAATATATTCATGAATATCGGACTTGGTTTGTGGGATTCATATAACATGGCTACCGGTCTGCTGGGAGATGTTTTGTCCTACGTTCGTTTGTTTGCCCTCGGACTTTCCGGAGGTATTCTGGCGGGAGTGTTCAACAGTCTGGCAGTAGGTATGAGTCCGGATAACGTGATTGCCGGTCCTATCGTAATGGTGCTGATCTTTGTGATCGGTCATGCAATCAACATCTTTATGAATGTGCTTGGTGCAATGGTTCACCCGATGCGTCTGACATTTGTAGAGTTCTTCAAGAACTCCGGTTATGAAGGAGGCGGCAAGGAGTACAAGCCTTTTAGAAATTTAGAATAAAACATTGAGAAATAATAAACTAAGAATTAAACAATAAAAATAGAATAAGATTATGGAAATGAATTTGTTTATTGCCTACATTGGCATCGCGGTTATGGTTGGTTTGTCAGGCATTGGTAGTGCTTACGGAGTAACTATTGCAGGTAACGCTGCTATCGGCGCATTGAAAAAGAATGATAGTGCATTCGGTAACTTCCTGGTATTGACTGCGCTTCCGGGTACACAGGGTCTGTACGGTTTTGCCGGTTACTTTATGTTCCAGACTATCTTCGGTATCCTGACTCCTGAAATCACTGCTATCCAGGCATCGGCAGTTCTCGGTGCAGGTATCGCTTTGGGATTGGTAGCCTTGTTCTCGGCTATCCGTCAGGGACAGGTTTGTGCAAACGGTATCGCTGCTATCGGCCAGGGACACAACGTGTTTAGTAATACATTGATTCTTGCCGTATTCCCGGAACTTTACGCTATCGTTGCTTTGGCTGCCACTTTCTTGATCGGTAGTGCACTTGCGTAAATTTTTCAAGGAAAAAATTTTTTAATAAAGATCTTTCAATCCCCTTGTGAATGCAGCTTTGCGTTCGCAAGGGGATATTCTTTTTTCATGGCGGGCTAACCTTTCTTTCCTCTTATTAACTCATATTTTTCGCATAAAGTATTATTTTTCAAAGAATAATGCGTACTTTTGCACTCGCATACTAAAAAGAGTTTTAATATATTATATGGTAAAAGATTTATTAACCCCCGATTATATCTTCGAGTCCAGCTGGGAAGTATGTAATAAAGTGGGAGGGATATACACCGTATTGTCGACACGGGCGAATACATTGCAGGAAAAATTCCGCGACAGAATTTTTTTCATAGGTCCTGATGTGTGGCAAGGAAAAGAGAACCCTCTATTCATCGAGTCGGATAATCTGTGCGCTGCCTGGAAAACGCATGCACTTGAAAACGATCATCTTTCCGTCCGTATAGGACGATGGAATATACCCGGTGAACCCATTGTCATTCTTGTTGATTTCCAACCTTTTTTTGAAAAGAAGAACGATATATACACAGAAATGTGGAATCGTTTTCAAGTAGACTCGTTGCACGCTTATGGCGATTACGACGAGGCTTCTATGTTTTCGTACGCTGCTGGAAGAGTAGTAGAAAGTTTCTACCGCTACAACCTGACAGAAACGGATAAGGTGGTATATCAGGCACATGAATGGATGACCGGAATGGGAGCACTTTATGTACAGGAAGCTGTCCCCGAAGTTGCTACTATTTTTACAACCCACGCTACTTCCATCGGACGTTCGATAGCCGGCAATCATAAGCCGCTGTATGACTATCTGTTTGCGTATAATGGCGATCAGATGGCACAGGAATTGAATATGCAGTCGAAGCATTCCATCGAGAAGCAGACGGCGCATCATGTAGACTGTTTTACGACAGTAAGTGAAATCACCAATAACGAGTGCAAGGAATTGCTCGACAAACCGGCAGATGTAGTACTGATGAACGGTTTCGAAGACGATTTCGTACCCAAAGGCAATACATTTACCGGAAAACGTAAGCGTGCGCGCTCATTAATGTTGAACGTAGCCAATAAATTGTTGGGAACAAATCTGGATGATGATACGTTAATCATCGGTACCAGTGGTCGTTATGAATTCAAGAACAAGGGGATCGATGTCTTTCTGGAGTCATTGAACCGTCTGAACAGAGATAAAAACCTGCATAAGAATGTATTGGCATTCATCAATGTACCCGGTTGGGTGGGAGATCCCCGTGAGGATTTGCAGGCGCGATTGAAAAGCAAAGAAAAGTTCGACACACCGCTTGAAGTTCCTTTCATCACTCACTGGCTGCACAATATGACGCATGACCAGGTATTGGATATGCTGAAGTATTTAGGAATGGGCAATCGTCCCGAAGATAAAGTAAAGGTGATTTTCGTACCTTGCTATCTGGACGGTCGTGATGGTATTATGAACAAAGAGTATTATGATATATTGCTGGGACAGGATTTGAGCGTTTATGCTTCCTATTACGAACCTTGGGGATATACTCCTTTGGAAAGTGTAGCGTTCCGTGTACCTACAATTACTACTGATCTGGCAGGCTTTGGCCTTTGGGTGAACAGTCTCAAGAATCAGCATGGCATCAATGATGGAGTAGAAGTGCTGCATCGTTCGGACTATAATGATTCGGAAGTGGCGGATGGTATCAAGGATACGATTACGCTCTTTGCGGATAAATCGGAAAAAGAAGTGAAGGAAATCCGCAAACGTGCGGCAGATGTTGCAGAGCAGGCACTGTGGAAGCACTTCATTCAATATTATTATGAGGCTTATGACATTGCTCTGCGCAATGCTCTGAAGCGTCAGTTAAGCTAAAAAAACATTTTATTCATCAATAAGTAAACAAAAACATTATGAAAATTAAAGTTAGTAATGTGAATACTCCGAACTGGAAAGAGGTTACAGTGAAATCACGTATCCCTGCTGAGTTGGAGAAATTGTCCGAAATTTCACGCAACATCTGGTGGGCATGGAATTTTGAAGCGACAGAACTATTTAGAGATCTAGATCCGGAACTTTGGAAAGAATGTGGACAGAATCCTGTGTTGTTGCTGGAACGTATGAGCTATGAGAAGCTGGAAGCTTTGGCAAAAGACAAGGTAATTCTGAGAAGAATGAATGATGTTTATACAAAATTCAGAGATTATCTGGATGTGAAGCCGGATGAGAATCGTCCGTCTGTAGCCTATTTCAGCATGGAATATGGTTTAAGCAGCGTCCTGAAAATATATTCCGGTGGTTTGGGTGTATTGGCTGGCGACTACCTGAAAGAAGCTTCTGACAGCAATGTAGATCTTTGTGCAGTAGGTTTCTTGTACCGTTACGGCTACTTTACTCAAACGTTGTCTATGGACGGTCAGCAGATTGCTAACTATGAAGCACAAAACTTCGGTCAGCTTCCTATCGACCGAGTGATGGATGCGAATGGTCAGCCGTTGGTAGTGGATGTTCCTTATCTGGACTATTATGTACATGCTAACGTATGGCGCGTAAACGTAGGACGTATTTCTTTGTATCTGTTGGATACGGATAATGAAATGAACAGCGAATTCGACCGTCCTATTACTCACCAGCTTTATGGTGGCGACTGGGAAAACCGTCTGAAACAGGAAATCCTGTTGGGTATCGGTGGTATCCTGACACTGAAAGCATTGGGCATCAAAAAAGACGTTTATCATTGTAACGAAGGACACGCTGCATTGATCAATGTTCAGCGTATCTGCGACTATGTAGCTACCGGACTGACATTTGATCAGGCTATCGAGCTGGTTCGCGCTTCTTCTCTTTATACAGTTCATACTCCGGTTCCTGCCGGTCACGACTACTTCGACGAAGGTTTGTTCGGTAAATACATGGGCGGTTACCCTGCAAGAATGGGTATCAGCTGGGATGACCTGATGGACCTTGGACGTAATAATCCGGGGGATAAGGGCGAACGTTTCTGCATGTCAGTATTTGCTTGCAACACTGCTCAGGAAGTAAACGGTGTAAGTTGGCTGCATGGAAAAGTATCTCAGGAGATGTTCTCTACTATCTGGAAAGGTTACTTCCCCGAAGAAATGCACGTAGGTTATGTGACTAACGGTGTTCACTTCCCTACATGGAGTGCTACGGAGTGGAAAGAACTGTACTTTAAATATTTCAATGAAAACTTTTGGTTCGACCAGTCGAATCCTAAGATTTGGGAAGCAATCTATAATGTGCCCGATGAAGAGATCTGGAAGACTCGTATGACGATGAAGAACAAGCTGGTAGATTATATCCGCAAGTCATTCCGTGATACATGGCTGAAGAATCAGGGAGATCCTTCACGTATCGTTTCATTGATGGATAAGATCAATCCGAATGCATTGCTGATCGGTTTCGGTCGTCGTTTTGCTACTTACAAACGTGCGCACCTGCTGTTTACTGATCTGGAACGTCTTTCTAAGATTGTGAACAATCCTGACTATCCGGTACAGTTCCTGTTTACAGGTAAGGCTCACCCGCACGATGGAGCAGGACAGGGGCTGATCAAACGTATTATCGAAATCTCCCGTCGTCCGGAATTCCTGGGTAAGATCATCTTCCTCGAAAACTACGATATGCAGTTGGCGCGTCGTTTGGTTTCCGGTGTTGATATTTGGTTGAATACTCCGACTCGTCCGTTGGAAGCATCCGGTACATCTGGTGAAAAGGCTTTGATGAATGGTGTTGTCAACTTCTCTGTATTAGACGGATGGTGGCTGGAAGGTTACCGTGAAGGTGCAGGTTGGGCGTTGACTGAAAAACGTACATATCAGAATCAGGAACATCAGGATCAGTTGGATGCTGCTACTATCTACAGCATTCTTGAAACAGAAATCCTGCCGTTGTACTATGCTCGTAACAAGAAAGGCTACTCAGAAGGCTGGATCAAGGTAGTGAAGAATTCTATCGCTCAGATCGCTCCTCACTATACGATGAAACGCCAGTTGGACGACTACTACAATAAGTTCTACAATAAGTTGGCAAAACGTTTCCATATGCTGTCTGCTAATGACAATGCAAAAGCAAAAGAAATTGCTGCATGGAAAGAAGAAGTCGTTGCCAAGTGGGATTCTATTGAAATCGTATCTTGCGACAAGCTGGAAGATTTGAAAGCTGGTGATATCGAAAGCGGAAAAGAATATACTATTACTTACGTAATCGATGAAAAAGGCTTGAATGATGCTATAGGGCTTGAACTGGTAACTACTTATACAACTGCGGATGGTAAACAACACGTTTACTCTGTAGAACCGTTCAGCGTTATCAAGAAAGAAGGCGACCTTTACACATTCCAGGTTAAACATAGCCTGTCAAATGCCGGTAGCTTCAAGGTGTCTTACCGTATGTTCCCGAAGAATCCGGAACTTCCGCACCGTCAGGACTTCTGCTACGTGCGTTGGTTTATCTGATAGCTTGACGGAGTAGGGAAGTGACGCTTCCCTGCTTGACGTCCCTATATAAAAGAAGCCCCTGCAATTCGAGCGATCGAAATTGCAGGGGCTATCTTTTTATATCTCGATGTAACGGCGTGGATAAGATCAGTATCTTCGGCAAAAGTGCCTGTACTTGGATCAGATTTACCTACTGCGTTAACAGGAATAAGATACCTTGTCGGATGTTGTGCCATCCTATTGGCACAACTGTGCCAACGGCGTGGCATAACTGTGCCAATATGGTGGCACAAGTGTGACAACGGTATGGCACAAGTGTTACTTCATCAGGTGAAGTCTCTTATCAGCTTCATTTATTTGACTACTTCTGCCAATTTAGCCTGAAGACCTTCTCCATGAAGACCACGGGCAATGATAGTACCGTCGCCATCAATCAGAACAGTGTGAGGAATGCTGTTCACTGCATAAAGCTGTGCGCCTTCACTCTGCCAGAACTTCAGGTCAGACATTTGCGGCCAGGTCATATTCAGTTTTTTAATAGACTCTTTCCATGCAGCAGCATCCTGATCAAGAGATACACCGACGATTTCGAAGTTTTTGCCTTTGTACTGAGCGTAAGCTTCTACCAGGTTAGGCATTTCACGACGGCAAGGACCACACCAGCTAGCCCAGAAGTCTACCAGTACCACTTTACCTTTACCTGCGTAATCAGACAGTTTCACAGTTTTTCCTTCCGGAGTCTGCATTTCGAAGTCAATGAACTTAGTACCTACGGCAGTCTTCTTTTGTTTTTCAGTCTGTTCCTTAACTTTTACGATTGTTTCGTCATTTTGGAAATTAGCCGGGATTTGTTCCAGCAAAGCTGCATTCTCTTCAGTAGAGTTATTGTAGAAAGTCTGTTTGAACAAGAATACACCTACCGGGTTGGTGATGTTTTTCTGTACACCTTCTTTGATTACTTTATCATATTCTTCTTCCAGCTGGGCACCTTCTTTTTGCTTGGCTTCTTTCTGCTCGTCACTCAAAGAAGAATCTCCCATCGCTTCGTAGATAGCGTTCATCTTTTGGCTGATATCATTGATTTGAGTTCTGATAGCTTGGTAAGCGTCATTGTTGGAAGTACCGGTTGCAGAATCATTGTTCTTTGTCAGTGCAATGTTTATTTTACCGTTTTCAAGGAAGAAATCAATCATCAGAGGTTCTCCGTTCACTTCGCAAGTGACATAACGGTTTACTGCAGAATCCTGCGTGCCTTCGAAGGTGAAAGTACCTTTAGAGATGACTGCGGTATCTAGTTTTGTAAGATTTCTGCCTGTTGCTTCCTGAAGGTAAACAGTGTCGCCGTCAGCAGCGCCTTCTACTGTACCTGTGATAACGTATCCGGCTTTGTTTCCGGTACAAGCTACCATACCCAACGCTGCCGTCGCAATAACTAAATAAGTTAACTTTTTCATGCTTTTGTAAAATTAGTGAATAAATATTTATGCAAAGATAGATTTTTTTTCTGTCTGGCATCGAAAAACACTGTTATATTAGATTAACACGTAGGTGGAAATCGTAGAAATGTGTACCTTTGCAGCCCAAACTTTTAGTATGAATATGCAAGAAGACAAATCCATCATTGAGGTTAGCCATGTATCGAAGTTTTTTGGCGACAAAACAGCTTTGGATGATGTAACTCTGAACGTGAAAAAGGGCGAGTTTGTTACGATTCTCGGACCTTCCGGCTGCGGAAAAACGACATTGTTGCGTCTCATTGCCGGTTTTCAGACAGCTTCGGAAGGCGAAATCCGAATATCGGGTAAGGAAATCACACAGACTCCACCCCATAAACGTCCGGTGAACACGGTATTTCAGAAATATGCCCTGTTCCCGCATTTGAATGTATACGACAATATTGCTTTCGGCTTGAAATTGAAAAAGACGCCGAAACAGACAATCGGCAAGAAGGTGAAAGCCGCATTGAAGATGGTTGGTATGACGGATTACGAGTATCGGGATGTAGATTCTCTTTCCGGTGGCCAGCAACAGCGTGTAGCTATTGCCCGTGCCATTGTCAATGAGCCGGAAGTGTTGCTGCTCGACGAACCGTTGGCTGCGCTCGACCTCAAAATGCGCAAGGATATGCAGATGGAACTGAAAGAAATGCATAAATCTCTGGGCATTACATTTGTATACGTAACTCATGATCAGGAAGAAGCCTTGACATTGAGTGATACGATTGTCGTGATGAGCGAAGGAAAAATCCAGCAGATCGGTACGCCGATTGATATCTATAATGAGCCGATCAATTCATTTGTTGCGGATTTTATCGGAGAAAGTAATATTCTCAACGGAACGATGATTCATGATAAACTGGTACGCTTTTGTGGTACGGAGTTTGAATGCGTGGACGAAGGTTTCGGTGAAAATACTCCGGTGGACGTAGTCATTCGTCCGGAAGACCTTTATATTTTCCCGGTTTCGGAGATGGCGCAACTGACCGGTGTGGTACAGACTTCGATCTTCAAAGGGGTACACTATGAAATGACTGTGCTTTGTGGCGGATATGAGTTCCTTGTTCAGGATTATCATCATTTTGAAGTCGGTGCGGAAGTGGGGCTGCTGGTGAAGCCGTTTGATATTCATATTATGAAGAAAGAACGTGTATGCAATACATTTGAAGGAAAGTTGCAGGATGCTACTCATGTAGAGTTCCTGGGCTGTACGTTCGAATGTGCTTCTGTGGAAGGGCTGGAATCCGGTACGGATGTCAAGGTCGAAGTAGACTTTGATAAAGTGATCTTGCAGGATAACGAAGAAGACGGTACGCTGACGGGAGAAGTGAAGTTCATCCTTTATAAAGGTGATCATTACCATCTGACTGTATGGTCTGACTGGGACGAGAATGTGTTTGTGGATACGAACGATGTCTGGGATGACGGAGACCGTGTGGGTATTACTATCCCTCCGGATGCGATTCGTGTAATTAAAATAACCGATTAACAGGAAAGGAAGTGAATAAGAAGTTTATAGTATTTTTGTCATCACGTAAGAGCTGGACTCTTCCTTACATTATTTTCTCGGCGATCTTTGTGGTCATACCGTTGGTTCTAATTGTCGTGTATGCGTTTACCGATGATAACGGTCATCTGACACTCGCCAATTTTCAGAAATTCTTCGAACATCCCGAAGCTATCAATACCTTCGTCTATTCCATAGGTATTGCCATTATTACGACTCTTATCTGTATCCTGCTGGGATATCCCGCAGCCTGGATATTAAGCAACAGCAAGCTGAACCGTTCCAAAACAATGGTGGTGTTGTTTATCCTGCCCATGTGGGTGAATATTCTGGTACGTACCCTTGCCACTGTCGCTTTATTCGACTTTTTCAGCGTTCCGCTGGGGGAGGGAGCACTGATCTTCGGTATGGTTTACAACTTTATCCCCTTTATGATCTATCCCATCTATAACACATTGCAGAAGATGGACCATAGCTACATTGAGGCGGCACAGGACTTGGGGGCTAATCCTGTACAGGTCTTTTTCAAGGCAGTTCTCCCGCTTTCCATGCCGGGAGTCATGAGCGGTATCATGATGGTGTTTATGCCGACCATTTCGACATTCGCCATTGCCGAACTGCTGACGATGAACAATATCAAACTCTTTGGTACTACCATTCAGGAGAATATCAATAACAGTATGTGGAACTATGGGGCAGCACTTTCGCTGATCATGCTGCTGCTGATAGCCGCGACTTCACTGTTCAGTACCGATGATAAGGATAATACGAACGAAGGAGGTGGGCTATGGTAAAGAAGATATTCGCTCAGACTTACCTGTGGGTATTACTGCTGTTGCTATATTCCCCTATTGTGATCATTGTGATTTACTCTTTTACCGAGGCGAAGGTATTAGGTAACTGGACCGGGTTTTCGACCAAACTTTATTCATCGCTATTTAATACAGGTGCCCATCATTCTCTGATGAATGCCCTGATCAATACCATTACCATTGCGCTGCTGGCTGCCACGGCATCTACCTTGTTGGGCAGCATCGCTGCCATCGGCATCTTCAACTTAAAAGCACGCTCGCGCAAGGCGATTGGTTTTGTGAATAGTATTCCTATTCTGAACGGTGATATCATAACCGGTATATCGCTTTTCCTTTTATTCGTATCTCTCGGAATCACGCAGGGATATACCACAGTGGTACTGGCGCACATCACTTTTTGTACTCCTTACGTCGTATTAAGCGTTCTGCCGCGCCTGAAACAAATGAATCCGAACATTTATGAAGCTGCCCTCGATTTGGGAGCTACACCTATGCAGGCTTTGCGGAAGGTAATCATTCCGGAGATTCGTCCGGGAATGATCAGTGGCTTTATGCTTGCACTGACGCTTTCAATCGATGATTTTGCCGTAACTGTATTTACCATCGGTAATCAAGGGCTGGAAACGCTTTCCACCTATATCTATGCCGATGCCCGCAAGGGAGGTCTGACTCCTGAACTTCGCCCGTTGTCCGCCATTATTTTTGTGGTGGTGCTGGCTTTACTGATAGTGATTAATTACCGTGCCGGAAAAACGAAGAAGAAAGAATCATGAAAATGTGCTGCTACGTAAATAAAATGAAAAGAAAAGTTGCTGTTAACTTGTTTTTGCTGGTGCTGGCTGGTTTTCTGAGCGGTTGCTACAATTCCGGTGAGTCACGCGAGAGAGTCCTTAAGATCTATAACTGGGCAGATTATATAGGAGAAGGTGTACTCGAAGATTTCCAGGCGTACTATAAAGAACAGACAGGTGAAGATATCCACATCGTCTATCAGACATTCGACATCAACGAGATCATGTTGACGAAAATAGAAAAGGGACATGAGGATTTTGATGTGGTTTGTCCTTCGGAATATATCATTGAGAGAATGCTGAAAAAGCATCTGTTGTTGCCTATTGACACCACTTTCGCCCATTCCCCTAATTACATGAATAATGTGTCACCATTTATTCGCGAACAGATTAATAAACTGAGTCAGCCGGGTGAAGATGCAAGCCGTTACGCTGTCTGCTATATGTGGGGGACCGCAGGTATTCTTTATAACCGGGCATACGTTCCCGATTCCGACGCTTTCTCCTGGGAATGTCTTTGGGATAAGAAATATGCAGGAAAGATTCTGATGAAAGACAGTTACCGTGACGCTTATGGAACAGCCGTTATCTATGCCCATGCCAAAGAGCTGGAAGAAGGGACGGTGACGGTGGAAGACCTGATGAATGATTACTCGCCACGTGCTATGGAGGTAGCCGAAAAGTATCTGAAAGCTATGAAACCGAATATTGCCGGTTGGGAAGCGGACTTCGGTAAGGAGATGATGACGAAGAATAAAGCTTGGCTGAATATGACCTGGAGTGGCGATGCGATATGGGCGATTGAAGAGGCGAATGCGGTAGGAGTGGACCTTGACTACGTGGTTCCGAAAGAAGGAAGTAATATCTGGTATGATGGCTGGGTGATTCCTAAATATGCGAAGAATCCGGTGGCTGCCAGCTACTTTATCAACTTTATGTGCCGTCCGGACATTGCGTTGCGTAATATGGATTTCTGTGGATATGTGAGTTCTATCGCTACATCGGAGATTCTGGAAGAGAAAGTGGATACGACTCTGGATTATTATGCGGATTTAAGTTATTTCTTCGGTCCGGATGCCGACAGCATACAGATTGACAAGATTCAATATCCCGACCGTAAGGTGGTGGAACGCTGCGCTATGATTCGTGACTTCGGAGATAAAACCAAAGAGGTACTGGATATCTGGTCACGCATCAAAGGTGACAACCTGGGGGTAGGTATTACTATTCTGATTTTTGTTGTCGTAGCTTTGATGAGCGGATGGATGATTTATAAGAGATGGCAACGCTACAGCCGTCGGAAACAACAAAATCGCAGAAGCAGAAGAAAGAGAAAAAAGAATGTGAAGCGGTAAGTTAAAAACACCCGGTAATAAGCGGTGGATGATAAACGAATGAAACGGTTAAAACCGGGCATCGTTTGTCATCCACCGTTTTTTATCCTACTCTTTTCATAGAACGGATGATGCCTTTCGTCTATAAAAAAAAGAGTGCGTCTTCTTTCGCAGACACACTCTCTTTTACATTTTATTCTGTAAATAATTAAACAGTCACCTTATTTCTTAGTCATATCAAAAGAAAAGGTCGTTGCCGGAAATTTATCAAACCGTTCTTCATTTACTGTAACTTCTGTTGCCTGAATAGCAAACTTCAGTTTCTGACCTTCATAAGCATAACTGCCTTTCTCGTCAGCTTTGATTGTCACTTTTACGGTGAGTTTAGGAGTTTCTTCTTCCCCTTCAGTTTTTCTTATGGGTTGTGGTTCCATTGCGATTTCCAATACCAAGGGTTCAGGTGACATTTGAAGTAAGATGTTGTCTTTATTATCATTGAAAGCTGCCTGATAAGGGATTTTGTATTCTACATCTCCTACCGCTTTGATGATGGCTTCGGCTGCGTCCGGGTCTTCGATAATGCTTTTGATCAGATCCTCTACCGGGAATTTGCTGATTAATATATGATTATCTTTTAATTCGGCATTTACGGTGACTCCGTCTCCAGCTTCATTCTCTGCATTTTCCAAAGGAGCGATAGAGGTTGTCTGCATTTTGCCGGAATAGGTGCCTTCTACATCTTTGAGAGAATATACCGGAATATTTTCATCATCATCACTACTACAAGAAGTAAAGATACTAGTCATCCCCAATGCCATTACCAATAAAACAAAACGACTTAAGCAACATACTTTTTTCATTTTAGTTAAAGTTTTCATACTTGTTAAACAAATTAGATTATTAATTCTCAAAATTAAGGTGTACGTACATAGAGTAAATACCGGAAATAACGGAATACTGCATCAAGCAAATGAAAAAGAAAAAGGTACTCCAGTCGATTTCTCCGTAAATATCGCACTGGAGTACCTCCGGACATATTTTTATATGTTCGTTTTATTCCGACTATTTTTTCTTGATAGATTCTTTAGGGGTAATTCCGAAGTATTCTTTATATCTGTTGCGGAAGTTTTTTACATCTTTCAATCCGATCATTTCCGGTATGGTGCCGACAGGATATTTCCCACTTTCTAACAATTCATGTGCTTTCTCCATTCGAATAGCTTCAATAAAGACAGTGGGAGCTTCACCGGTCAGCGTTTTCCACCTGTTGTAGAATTTAGTTCTGCTCATTCTTAAGTGTGAAGCAATTGCATCAATAGTCAGGTCTTCGTGCTCTATTCGTTCCAGAATATAATCTTTCACTTCATTGATCAATGAGTTTTTAGCCCCCTCAGTAGCTTCCTTTATGATTTCTACTGGTTGTACTTGCAGAAAATGTTCTCCGAATACTTTGTGCAGGAATGCTTTTCTAAGAAGGCGGCTATTTCTGATAAGAACAGAAATCTCTATTTTTAAATCCTCCACATGAAAGGGGGTATGCATAAATGTATCTGCCAATGACGCTTCCCTTTTACTGCGTTGGTCGGCATCTATGTGCGATCCGTAAAGGATGACTGGTATAATAGATGTTTCTTTAGACGTCTTCAGTCTTGAAGAAAGTTCATCACCGCCCATTCCGTTGAGCACTGTATCGCATATTACCAGATCCGGATGTTCCCCTTTGATATATCCCAATGCGTCCGCTCCGTTTTCAAAGCCTCTGACTATGTATTCCTCTGATAAACAGGTCTCCAGATAGGATCTGAACTCTTCGTTACTGTCGACCATAATCACGACAGGTCTGGACGAATTTCTTTTCTGCGAACTTTTGTGGAATAAGGCATCAATCTTTTCTTCTTCTATATTCTTCTCTATATGAACCAAACTGCGTTCGGATACATTTTCATAAGAGGGCTTTACAGGAAAACGCAATGTGATCGTATGACATGAATTATTGATTAATATTTCTCCATTGCATATTTCTGTCAGTTTTTTGCATAAAGCACTTTTTGCAAAGTAATATTTAGATTCTGTTTTTTGTTTAATAAGATGTTTACCGGAGCATTTATAACATTTCATTAGGTTTTCATTTCCAGTATAACTTACTTTTATTTTCCAATATTTATTGCATAAAGATGCGTGTATAATAACTTTTTTTGAATATTCTGTATGATCTATTATATTCTTTATAAATTTCTCTATTACGGGAGATATTTTACTTTGATCTATCCATACGCTTGCATATTTGAATTCTGTTTGGATTTCTAATTTAATATGTCTGTTTGCTGCATGATCTTTCAGAGAAGATATTTTATTTTTAAGGAAATTTCCTAATTCATGTTCCGTAATATTCATTCTTTTGGAATGAGTGGCTATTTGCTTCAGATCCATTAATCTGGTTAAATGATCATTAAGGCAATCTATGTTGCGGATAGCCAGTGACAGATCCTTTTTGATAATGTCCGGGCAGTTATTACTATAGGTTGACTTTAAAGGCGTATGAAGCAATGTGATCGGGGTACGAATGTTTCGGAAAGAGTCCATGAAATACTGATTTTCTTCTTTTAAAAAAGCAATTTCTTTCCGCATGGCAAGAGAATGAGACAAGAGCCAATACAATAAAAGTATTCCTGCTGTTGAAAATAAAATTGGTAATAATTCACTTTGGGTGGTTGTAACTACGGTAATATAAGTGTATAATGACGTTATAATTAAATATTTCATATTAATCTGTTGTTTTAGTAACGTCACTTGGCGAAATTGATTTATTCCTCTCGTTCGAGTTTGAAGCGAGAAAAATGCACTGTATTATGGTTTCATGATTGTATATCAATAAGTTCAAATAACATGATCTCTAAATTATTTGTTCTTTGAAGGCTGATATCGGGAATGCGTAGTATATATGTAGAGTTTTAATTCTAATGTTTGAACCCTTTTGAAAGGAATAGGGCAAATTTCCTCCAAGTAACAATAATTATTTGATTATTTTTTATTAAATATAAATGTTAAATATATTGTAAGTAATGCGCGCTCCTCAGGAGGTGCCCGCGCTTTGTGTTGGGTACTTTTGGAATAACTTCCATTTAGTACCAATTTAGATTCTCTCATTTTTGGGTTCTTGGATAATATATACGTATTTTTTTATAATATAATATTGCTTGTTCTTATGAGGTAAATATACGTCATAGTTGTAAAAAAATGATATAATATCTGATTAAAAATAGGGACTTGTTGCTTTTTTGTATGATGTTTGCGATAAAATGTATTGAAAACTTGTATATTTTTAATACAATGTTATATTTATTGTTCGTAGAAAATGATAATGCTTGCTTATTGAGGGTTCTGTCTATTATTAATTTATGTTTAATAAAATCATAATTAGATCAAAACAGTCATGGAATTCTTTGTTTTTATTCCTGGTTTGGGAGATTGATACGTAGATTTACAGTATGGTTCTATGAAGTATGCTTAATAAATTGGTATAATGCTATATATCTTTTCTTATATTTATCAGGTTGGTTTAAAGCATTCTACCATATGAATTAATGAATTCTTGCCAGCTATTAGCCGCTTGTTGCTTATGTTTTATTCTGTTGCACTTGTGTAGCTACAGGGATGCATAACTGTAGCAGACTTGTTGCACAAGTCTGCCTGTCTGATTACTCCACTGTAACTTTATTGTTTCTTTATGATTGGATAGGGGGAATGAAAAAAAGTGCAGTTTTCTCCTATGAAAAAGTGAAAAGTATATAGATGTTTTTTGTAAACTTGTAGAAAAAAGAACTGTTTTGGGACTTAAAGTGCTGATTAGTAATGCTGTGACATTTTTGTTTTTCCCCTTATAATAATTAGATTAGATACAAAAATGTCACAGCATTCATCTGATTATCCTCGGTTGCTACTTCTCTTCTTTTTTTGCACGTAACTTTCCCGCCAGTTAATTGTATGAGCGTTGGAAGAGTAAGTAGCTTCCGAAGGATGATCAAATTTCTAAAAAGCTGCCCCAACATAACTTTTAAAGAGTATTGTAGGGCTTTCTATCTCTCTACTCTTTATTTTTCTGTGTTACTTCGATGCCTGCCGGCCATGTTGCTTTTACATAAGCCTTAGCATCGTTTCCATGTCCGGTATAGTCCTTAGCTATATCGCCTTCACCTTCATTGAATTTCCAGTAAGCCTGAAGGCCCGGAGTATTGGCGGGATCTTCTATATTATACATATTATCGAAGATTTCCTGTTGCGAACGGGCTACATTCCATACACGCACTTCGCAGATTTCACCATCCAGTTGACGTTCCATATAGTCGGGGTCACCATAGGAGTGACCTATCTTGAACATAAAGTCCTTACCACGTGTTTGCTTGCCCAGATTAACAGGTTCACCGTTGCCATAGTCTTCGATGCGACTTTGTTCGCGGCCATCTACATATATAACGGCTGTTTTCTTTTCAGTGTCATAAACTACTGCTACATGATACCATTCGCTTGGCTGTAATAACTTGCCGGTATCGGCATTTGGGAATTTATTCTCTCCGGGACTGGAGAACTGTAATTGCTGTAAAGGGAATCCTGCATCACCGATACGGAAAAGGCAATATTGCTCAATTCCCATGATAGTAGCTATCTCTTTCTTTGGGAACTCATCAGTCTTGAAGTTGTTAACTCGGATAATAGCTTCGTAAGTAAGTTGTTTTATGTTGTTTACTATGTCGGCAGTAGGACTACCGGCATCGAAACCGGGAACTTCAAAATAGTTATTCTTCAGGCTGACGGCAGTCGTTATGGCACTGGAACGGCGTATTATATAGCAAATACTCCTTGAACCGTTCAAAACACCCATTCCTCCCGACACCTGATCAATAGTGATAGGTAGGAGATAGCTGGCATCTATATCTAATTCGGTCAATCCGGTGAAATTAATAGTGACCGGGGCAGATGTAATATCTCCTTGCGGAATGGTTGTTTGCTGAGCCGACAATTTATAGTACTTGGAGTCAAGTATAGTATAATCAGCTCCTAAACGCGCATTATAAACATTGACTAATGATGGATCTACCTTAATGCCAACATCTATATTATTTGCCGCCGGACGGGCGAGTTCGGCAGAAACAATTTGTTGTCCCGTTTCTATAGTACGGTTAAAGGTGAAGTTTGATACGTCCTTCAATTTGGCGACGTCCAGATAAACAACATTGTCGAAAGGAGAGTCATTGCTGTAGTCTTTGTTGTCACACCCTACGACTGACAACAATGTGCACAAGGTGATACCTGCAAATGAGACTAGTGACAGGATGCCTCGAAGAGTACTTTTTGTTTTCATGCGATTCTTAGTTTTAAAAGTTTATTAACAGGTTTTTTACAGTATATTATTTAGACGCTAGGTTATTGGGTTCTTTTGCATTGGTATCATGCTTCATTTTATGCTATACCTTGTGGAGAACATGGATTTAACCAAGCTGATTATAGTCTTTCTATAATTGGCGGATTGTTCACAGAATGGTCCACCAGCCATGCTTTCAGTACTTCTTTCATGTTTTCAATACATTATATTAAGGTTAAAACAATTTTTATTTTAATACTCTTTGAGAAAAAGGGTATCAGTTTTGTATATTGGAAACGACTGATTGTTCTTTGGTTATTTGTTCATATAAGAAGCGTTTTTGGATAATCAAATATTTACTTAGAAGAAAAGTTCGAGAGTGCTATCTGCAAGAATGCTCTCTATTAATAAGAATTCTTTATAAAAGTATTCTATAAAGATAGCACCTTCGAATTTATTCTCTTTTTATTCTGTACAACGATTGCTACGAAATAGAACCGTTGTACAGAATTAAGTGCATTACATTAATAATCTTTGGAATGAGAAATCTTTGTCCAACATACAGTTTTGTTGTCCCATACATAAGGAGCAAAACAATTCATAGTTCCTGAAGCGTCGTATTCACGGACATTAAACATCATTATTGCACCATAGTTGCCATAGTTTTCTGCTGCATATTCAATGTCATAACAAGAAGGGTATCCTTGAGTGTATTGTATTGACATGCTTGCCCATTTGCTGTTTGGAAATCCGCTAGGGGCACTAACATCGTAATCAAAATTAGGCCACATGTAATCGAGTGCATTTAGAGCTGTTTGATTAAAACTAGTGGCGTAGCCATAACGGAATGCAGTGATTAATTTTCCTGACATTTTTTCATTTTCACGTAAGGCTTGAATTAGTGCACTAAAGTTAGCGCCACTAGGTGATGGAGTACCTGATATTCTTCCATATTCAGCATATTCGTCATCAAAATCCACGCCATCTAATCCGTAGGTCTCGACACAATCTGCAACTTGTTGCGCAAATGAGTTTTTTTGAGTACTAGTCAGATTTGCAAAACCAACACCTGTATGGTCACCTAATAAACCGAGTAACACTTTGATACCTTTATCTTGCAATGGCTTTATCAATGTACTTGCATGATTCAATATGTAGGTTTGGTTGGGATTATGATACAGTTCTACGGTTGAAACTGTACCACGAATGTTTGATGCAAACAATATCACATGATCCACTACATAGTCTTTCGGATCTGTACCACAAAAGTAGTATTCTCCCATATTCAACGGATTGATATCGTTGGTTTCGATATACGTTGTTAGTTTTGGAGTCTTAGCACTAACGCCACGGGTAACTGTTGTTTGAGTGTCTTGAGATGCTACTGCGATATCCTCATTATTACTACAACTTGTAGCGAATAATGCAATAATTAATGTTACGAAAAAAGTAATTCTTTGTTTCATGATTGTTGTTTCTAAATTAGTAAATAATTTTTGGTTTATCATTAGGAAATAGAAATGAAACCTCCTTTCTTGGTTTTAATGGTTAGACTTAATATAATACTTATCGCTAATTTGATAGCTTTTATCTTATGTTTCGCAGACTATAATCAATAAGAATTACCAATCTTTAGTGTAGATGTTTAAGGCGGGAACATCCACTGTATAGTTCAGGATACCTGCGCTATATCGTACCTTTTCTCGTAAGAACCGGTTGTTTTCAAAGTCCCATCCTCTGCCATCATCCATAAATATGGAAAGGCTATACTCGCTTAACATCTGCTTAACGGCATTCTCTCTATCACCATATTCATTGCCGATCAGATTATCTCCGTATACTATAATATTACTCTTTTTATTTCCTATGGTTTTCCATTTGGCTATAGCCTGTGCTGCAAGTTGTCTAATGGAGGAATTATTATTAGGATAACGAGGTATGTTTACACTTCCATAGCAGGATTCATTCAATCCGGAAATAGGTTTACGTTTGTATTTGCTATAATTTTGAGTACCGCCTTCTAAATTTGGATTGATGATTTGTACTTCTTCTATTGGTGAGAAGTAACCATGCCATGCATAATCAATATAATGGCCTACTTCGATACCTCCACACTTGGCTACATCATAGAAATATTCCGTAGCATTTCCTTTATCTACCAATGTTATTAGTTTTTCAGGTAGGGCTTCACGTAAAACTTTAATAAACTTTGGATATGATGTGGTTGTAATTTCTGGCATCCCTATCTTGCCGTATTTGCTGTCATCATCCCATAAATTTACTCCGTCTAAATTATAACGTATTATCACTTCTTTTATTTGACGAACAAAATCAGCTATTTGGGTGTCATTCATATTGCAGAATCCTACGCCTTTACCACCATTCTCAATACAAATGCATACTTTACGTTCATATTCTTGAAGTGGACGGATATACTTATTGCTATGTTCCAATACATAGCTCAAATCACTTCCTAATTTTAATAATGTACGTTGGTTATCTGTGTTGTAATCTATTGTTGCTGTTTTAAGGTTTACAATATTGCCTAAACTGTATAAAGTATTACCGGCTTTGGTCCCCCATGCTCCAACTACCAACGGCTGATAGGTTTCTGTGTTTACATAAAATACGGAAATCAGGTTAGGTAGTAATGGTGGTATGTCTTGGAGCTCTCCAAAATTAGGTTCGCAGTCTGTTACTTTCTCTTGAATGTTCACTATGTAATATAGTCTTTGCTTTTCAGTTAGTACATCTGTTGTTTTAAAAGTATTTGTCACGGTAAGTGCTAGTAAATAAGGCTTTCCTGTTTCTAACCCTTTGGTTGATATATATACTTCAATAGGCGTAGATATTTGTTTTCCAGCAGTTATAGTCAGTGTGCCCTCATTTTCAAAATTTATATTAGTAATAGGCAATGCATCTAACTGGGTATTGTTTTCTTGATTATAAGTATCTATTAATGTAACGTCAGCAATAATCTTGAGTGTGACATTGTTTGTGGTAGGCTTTGTCAGTGTATAGCTGATTTTTTCAATACCTTCTTTATCGTCTTCATATAAATTGATGGCTATTATGTTTGATAAAGTCCTTTCGCTGCGCAACTGTCCTCCCAAAATATTTATTAGAGTCTCATCGGGTAATGGACCTACTTTCTGTGTAATGTCATCCTCTGTGCATCCCGCTATTGTTACTAACAATAACGAAAGGACGAAATATTTTAGTGAATTGTTCATAAATTTGAATTTATAATATTTATATTTTTGCTTTAATTTTATTTGGATGAATTCATTGTCTGTATAGCTGTTCGACTAGTTTGATAATTCATCTTGGCTTGATAATAATCATCACCTAAAGCATATATAGCTAGTCCACCTAAAGGACCAAGAGATATTACACGGTTGGGCATTTCTGCTACAGCGTCTAATTTGTTTAAGTTCTCATCAGCCAGTTTAGCACCGATTTTTGCAGCTAATAGTAATTTTTCTTTGGGTAAAATGTAGGCGTTTAATATATTGGCTACATGTAGTTTTAAGTTCACTGCATTTTCTATATCAGTGGTATTTAACACTACATAATCTAACTTGTCTAAGTCGGCAGCCTCTACAAATGCAGGATCTCCCTCAAACACAAGGGTCTTGCCGAAAGCTGATAGCTTAGACACAATCAGTCGGGCAGCCTCTTTACGTGTAGCTTGTTCGGCATCGGTTCCACCATAAAGCGGAATGCCTGTAAAAGCAAAGCCATCCAGTTTAAGTTCTGTAGCAGTAGCTACTGCCTTATCCAACCATGTACTTAGTGCAGCTGCATCGGCAAGTTCCGTCATTTTCTTGGCATAATCTACCAGATAAAGCACACGGGTACTTTTCTCTTGTAGTGAAGGGATATCTTCACGGTCGTAAGCAGTTATTTTTTCTGAATTAGCCAAAGTCACAATATCCAGCGAGTCGGGTACTGAGCGTAAATAAGCACCTTCATTTTTGGATTGTTCAGTGCCATTCTCAAAGCTGCCATATGTTATATAATGTGTACGCTCTTGTTTGTAGACGCGCAGAGACTCCATATAACGTGCCCAAAGTTCAGGATTTTGATCCTTGGCGTGCTGAGGGTCAATATCTACGGCTTCTATATCATTCCAATCACTGCATGAGGCAGACAATATGAGAATCAACAACAGAAATAATTCGCTATATAATTTATTAATTGAAATCTTCATTTTCATGTCTTTTATGTATATAAGTTTTTATTGTAGTCAGGAAATAATCCTTTTTCTATCGTGGCTTTTTATCCCACCACAGGCGCGTAGCTCCATTGTCGGCTCCTCCTAACATATTAATAGCTTCCAAAATATTAGCCTTGTTTTCGGAGTATTCTGTGGGTGGATACCATAAGCGACGAATCTTTTCTTTGCTGTCATCAATGACACCACCGCTATTGTTTACTACTACAGGTAGCAACTTTGGATAACCCGTCCGACGGTATTCACTCCATGCCTCTACAGTGCAGGGAAACATGGCTATCCACTTTTGGGTAATGATTCGTTCCAGATTAGCTTCGTCGTTGGAACTACCATCTTGCCATGCTATGGTGATACTGCTGGCCTGACCGGCAGAGTAGGAACCTGTTGGATCAGTATAGGCTTGTGGCTGGCTGGTAGCATCGGCAATATAGGTGTCGGCACCACTTACCCCATATTGTTCGAAAGAAAGATTGATAGCCTGCTCGTACAAAGTTTTGGCTTCGCCACCCATACTCCATCCGCGTAAAGCACCTTCGGCACGTAAGAAAGTGATTTCAGCAGCGTTTATCCACATATATGGACTGGTAGTGGATGTTATAGGTTTGCTGTAACGGTCTTTCACATTATCTTTATTAGGTACGTCGATGCCAATACGGACACCAGCGTAGCCGTCTACATCGGTTGGCTTACCACCGGCAGTCTCTTTCACCTTTACAGTAGTAAACATTTTCTCGCGACGAGGATCATTATATCCATTCATGTAGCAGATAATATCCGCACCTACCCGATGGTCATTCCAGTCGTTGAAGATCATAGACGCGCGGTTTTCTTCTACAGTCAACAGGGCATTGTCGTCATTGCTTGTGATAACTCCTGCTTGTACTGCTGCTTCTGCCACCTGTTGTGCTGTGATCGGATCAACGTAAGCCATACGCAGGGCAAAGCGTAATTTCAAAGAGTTAGCATACTTGTACCACTTGCTCATATTACCGTAATAAACGTCATCAAACTTGCGGAACGTTTCAGGATCAAGGTCGAGATTCTCTTTCAAAACATCGGTAACCTCATTCAACTCTTTCAGCATCTGCTTGTACACCTCTTCCTGAGAGTCGTAAGGTACAGAAAGTGATATGCCGCCTAACTTATCCACTACTTTGCTATAAGGAATAGGGCCGAACATATCTGTTACACGATGCATGATAGCTACCCGTAGTAGCTTACCCAGTGCCAATGCTACCGGGTCGTCACTTTGATCTTGTAAGTCGCGGTAGTAAGGATAGGTATTGGTGATAACGGTAGAAAAAGTAGCCTCAATCCAGTCTACAGATGGGTTGTAGGTTTCAAATTTGGTTGTCCACGGATTGATAGCACCGAAGTATCCGGCAAATGGACCTGCGGCTAATGCTTCTATGAACTGATAGCTGTGTTCCTGGGTGGGAATGACAAGGCCCTGCAAACCTCTCAGCGTGGTGCCTAAGTTGTAGTTCTCACGTTCTTGCTCTTGCTTGGTTACTTGGTAGTCCTTGGAGTTGATCTTGTCGAAGTTGTCCGTACAAGCGGTTCCACTAGCAAGGAGTAGGGCAAGAGTGAACATCTTCAGGATAGATGTCATTGGTTGTTTCATACTATATAGAATTTAATTCGTTAAAAGGTAATTTTGACATTCACGCCGATATTGCGGGTGCTCGGCAGCATGAAGTAGTCGATACCCTGATAGTAGTTATCGGTAGTAGCTACGGCTTCGGGATCGAAAGGAGCCTTGTTATAAATCATCCATAGGTTACGGCCTACTACAGACACTTGGATATCGCATGCGTTACCCAGCCACTTGCGTGGAATGGTATAGCCGAGACTGGCTTCCTGCAAGCGTACATTGGTAGCACTGTAAGTATAGTATTGTGGAAGTCCGCTTTCGCTACCGATTGCTGTATAGTAGGTTTGAGCATCTACGAGAGTACGTCCGTTCAATAATACACCACCATTGTCGCGTGCCAGTGCCGAACGTTCGGAAACACCGTATTGATCCATGGCTGCTTCGGTAGCAGAGTAAACGATACCGCCAATACGTGCTGTGATAAGTGCGCTGAGGCTGATTCCTTTCCAGGAGAAATGGTTGTTCCATGCCAGATTTGCTTTCGGGAATACGGTACCTAACTTGATATCGTCAAGGTTGTTTTCTACTACCAGTGCACCGGAAGGGTCAATTTCCACCATACCATTGTTGTCACGTTTCAGGTCGGACTGTGAGTAAAGATCGCCCAATGTTCCGCCCTCTTTCAATATAAATTTGGCCTTACCCAATTTGCCTATTTCCAAACGGTCTTTATTAATAATCTCACCTGTTTCGGGGTGCAGATAGTCTCTTACCAGTTCCTTGATTTCATTCTTGTTGTGGCTCAAGGTGAAGTTACTATCCCAATGGAAATTATTGTTCCATGTATGATTGTATCCCAGTGAGAGTTCAATACCGGTATTGCGTACGTAACCTGTTTGCAGATAGATAGTACTGTAGCCTGACGATACGGAAATCTGTGGATCGAACGTCTGGTTGAATGTATTGGCAAGATACCAGGACAGCCCGAGATTGAAATCCTTGAAAAGGCGCATATCCAGACCTAATTCCCAAGAATTGGTACGTTCCGGTTTCAGATCACCGATAGGATAATGTGTCTTTGGTTTCCATCCTTGATTGGTTTCGTCATACTCGTAAGTAGGTGATGTCAGATTGCGCGGATAAGGCATACCGACGGAACTGAATGAACCACGTACTTTCATATAGTCAATGAAAGCGGGGAGTTGCACCATCTCTGATATGACACCGGAAAGACCGACAGAAGGATAGAAGAAGGAAGAAGTAGACGAGTTGGCAAGCTGTGAAGCCCAGTCGTTACGTCCGGTTAACGTTAGATAGAGCATACTTTTCCAACCAACTTCCACGCTGGCAAAGATAGATTGTGTCTGTTCCTGCCATTCGTCCTGACGGGCTTTTTTCTTGGTGTTATCAAGGTCGTAAACATTGAATACGTTGGGAATACCCTTCTCGCGTATCGGTCCACGATAACTTAGGTCGTCATACTTATTGTTCATGATGCTGGTACCTATGTTTGCTACCAATGAGTAGTCGCCAAAACGCTTGTTGATGTTGACGAGTGCGTCAGCATAAGCTTGGCTTTCATCAGGTTTTTCTATGGCATAGTAACCTTGTGTACTACCTTCGGTTAGTGTGGTGTTAGAACTTGCGTAAAGTTTTTGTTCGTATTTGGTATTGGAATTGTCTATACGTACACGTCCTGAGATATTCAGCCAGTCGGTTATATCGTAACTTAATGCTGCGGACAGCATATAACGTTTCTTTTGGTTGAGGCGCAGATTGCGGTAGGCGATCCAGTAAGGGTTTTGCATACGAAGATCACCTTCACCTTGCGGCCAAAACATGGTGTTGATTTTGCGTGTTGGGTCCCAGCGCTCAAACACTTTGGTAAGACTGAAATCATCACCGCGCGGAAACAGATAAACGGGCACGATCGGGTTGGAATAAACACCTTGATTGGTCATGTTTCGGTCGTTCTGGATGATATAGCTGGCGCCTACATCGAGTTTCATCTTACCATCCAGAAAGCTCGTTGTATTGCGAAAGTTGAAATTGTAACGGTTATAACGATTGTTGGGTACGATACCTTCGGAATTTACTGCGGCGGCTGAGAAGAAAGTCTGATTCTTCTCTGTTCCGGTGGAGAGTGTGACGGAATTGGTAAAGATTAATCCTGTATCGAAGAAATCCTTTGGTTCAAACCCTGTGCGTGATGCTTCATTCAATAATGATCCCCAACTCAAAGTGCTAGAACCTGCTGTCTTGCCTCGGCTACCTGTCCCATAGCGATTCTGGAACTGAGGAAGTACGAATGGTTTAGAGAACTCAGTATTACTGTTGACAGATACTTGTAGTTTTCCTACTTGTCCTCGTTTGGTAGTGATAACGATGGCACCATTAGCTGCATTGCTACCATAGAGGGCGGCTGCAGCGGCACCTGTCAGTACGGAAATACTTTCTATATCATCCGGATTCAAGTCTGCAATGCTTTCGGACTTACCGCGGGAATCAAATTCCGTTCCACCTCCACCTCCAAAATTGAACATCGGAATTCCATCAATAACATATAGTGCATTACTGCTCTGTTCGATAGATTTTGTACCGCGCATCACTACTTTACTAGCTCCGCCCACACCGGAGGAACTACTATTGATATTGACACCAGCTACCTTACCGTTCAGGCTGTTGATGAAATTAGCATCCTTGATGCCAGAAATCGCATCAGCCTTCACCTGCTGCACATTGTAGCTCAGTGCCTTTTGTTCGCGTTTAATGCCGAGAGCGGTGACTACCACTTCGTTCAGCTGTTTTGTATCACTCGCTAATCTTATTTCGTAGATATTCTTATCTGTTATTTTCACAGTTTGAGGCGTATATCCCACATAAGTGAAGCTTAATGTACTACCTTGGGGAGCCATTATATTGAAATTTCCATCAATATCGGTGATTGCACCTACGGAGCTTCCTTCTACTTTTATATTCACTCCGATCAGTGGTTCATTGTTTTCGTCAATGACCATTCCACTTACTTTTTTTGCAGGAGTTTCTTTGGGCTTTTTGTCGGGAATAATCATGATATACTTATCTTTGAATTGATAAGTAAATCCACTTCCCTGGAGGATTTGTTTAAGGGCATTCTCTAATGCCACAGCTTTTAGGTCAAGATTTAAAACAGGCTTGTTTTTCAGTTGCGAATCATTGTATCCGACAGAATAATCGGATTGTTTTTCTATTTCCTTAAGTGCCTCGATAACAGATATATTTTTCTTCTGAATCGTGATTTTGGCACTATTTTGTGCAAAGGAGGGTGTTTGCATCATCAACAAACAGAAAAAAAGTAAAAAACTTCTTCCCTTTGCGGTTTGATCTACTATAAATTCATAAATTTGTAGCATTTTCTTAGTATTAGGTTATTAACTAAATTATTTCACGGTAATTGAATAGAGTAAAACTCTAATATTGAGAATCTTGATTTCATATCCGGGATAGAGTTAGGGCTCCGTTCCGGATACTTTTTTGCATGAGTCTTTAGTGGTTAAAAAGGTTATTATATTGTTGTTTTTTTATTGTTTTTCTTTTGGGATGATACCCGTTACTTGGGGATTAAGTAACAGCGGTCTCCTTGTATCTTATAGTCCATTTGACCTACTACATTTACTATCACATCCATTACCTCAGATAGTGGTGCCTGGTCTTTAAACCTGAAACTGTATCTGTCGTCTTTCAGCGTTTTGAGCTGATACTCGAATGTATAAGGATATTTACGTTCAAGGATTGTGATGATATCTTTGACGGACATTTCTCTGAACACAAGTTCTCCACGTTGCCAGGCGGTAACTTCTTTCATATCCGGATGGTCCAGGCTATGGTAATGAGTATTTTTGTTATAAGCCAACTGCTCATTCGGTTTTAGAATCACCTGCGATTTTAAATCATTGTATTCTACCAATACGCTTCCTGAAATCAATGTGGCTGCCAACACCGGATTTTCCGGATAAGCTGAAATGTTGAACTCCGTACCCAAAGCTGTCACCTGAAAATCATTGGATTTGACGATGAACGGATGTTTCTTATCCGGTTTGACTTTAAAGTTGGCTTCGCCGATTAAAAATACGCTACGGTTTTTCCCGGTAAAGTTTTGCGGATATAAAAGTGTACTTTGTGAGTTCAGCTGTACCTGAGTTCCATCGGGTAAGGTGAGAGTCCTTATTTCAGCAGTAGGAATATATTGTTGAATAAGGTTCTCTTCTGCATCTTTACCGATGGTAGAAAGGTAAACCGAAGATGCGGCCACTATAAAGAAAACCGCAGCGACAGCCTGCCACATATGAATCGGTCGGATTGTTCTTTTTCGTTGTATGGGAGGTATTCCGGCATTCTTTTTCAAAAGTTCATAAGACTCCTGCATATCGGTTGCGGTTCCCCGTTTATGAGCCTCATCCCATAATTTTTGTAATGCTTCGTCTTTTTCGGAAGTATGCTCTTCATCTACCAGCCACTTGTAGAAATCTTGCTGGGTAGATTCCGGATAGTCGTTTCCGGTGAATAATGTTATTATTTTCTGAAAGTAATTCTTCATATTGAGGTATTAATGTTATAACTGTTATATTAATACTTCAATTAACTAAGGCAGCTTACTTAAGGGAGTAGCAGAAAAAATGCAAAAAAGATGATTTTTTTCATTTCAAGCAGAGTTAAGTAGATATGATGTTCCACTGTTCGTCTCGAAATATTTAGTTTTTCGGCTATTTCAAGATTGCTCATATGCTTGAAACGACTCATTTCGAAAATCATTCTACGTTGTTCCGGGAGACGTTCGAGAACTAATTTGATGATTAGTTGCGCCTCTTTATAATAGATGGGGTTGAGTGTATCTTCTGATTGGAAAAGTTCGTCGATGAGAGTTTTTTCTATAATTTTCTCCTGATAAGCCAATTCTACTTTTTTGTGTTTGATAAAATTGAGAGTTGTACTTTTAGTAAGAGTATAGATATAAGGAGTCGGATTAGGAACTTCTGCCCATAATTCAGGCTTAGTCCATAGTTTAGTGAAAACATCTTGGGTAATATCCTTCGCGTCTTCTTCGGATTTAAGCAGCATTAGGGCGAAATATTTCACTACTGAATAATACTTCGTGAATATTGTTTCGAATTGTTGCGCTAAAAGTCTTTCGTCTTGATCTGGGGTCATCGGGTTAACAGATTATTGAAATCGAAAGACAAATGTAAACAAATTAAATTAAGATACGAAGAAAAAAGGAATAGTTTATAAAAAAGAAAAAAGATAGTGACACCATTCGGTCCGGATAGTGTCACTATATGAGTGGGATGCTGACACTATCGCAACAGGATAGTGTCACTATCTTAAAGTTAGTTTTTACCAGTTCCTTTTCACTGTACGGTAGCCATAACCGATGATTACCAGGAAACAAATGAATGGCAAAATGAATGATACATTGACAGCCGGCATGGAAGCTATCTCTTTCATGTCAATAATGCTTGCTTGCAAGGGAGGAAGTATGGAACCTCCCAAAATGGCCATAATCAGACCGGCTGCCCCGAACTTGGCATCGTCTCCCATACCTTTCAATGCAATTCCGTAAATGGTTGGGAACATCAAAGACATACAGGCAGAAACTGCTACCAGACAATACAGTCCGAAGATATTCTGAAGGAAGATCGTTCCTAATGTGAAAATGCCTCCGAAGATGGCAAGGATCATGAGCAACTTCCCTGCATTGAGATAGCGCAGAATGAAAGTACAGATAAAGCGGCTGATACAGAAAATAACCATCGCTACGATATTGTATTGCTGGGACAGAACTTCCGCACTTTTTTCATCCATGCCATATTCCGGAGACATAAACAGGCGTGTACCATACTGAATGATAAAGGTCCAGCACATAATCTGAACACCCACATAGAAGAATTGTGCTATTACACCTTCCCGATAGCGTGTCTGAGTGAAAATACGTTTTAGCGTAGGAAAGAAATCTATTTTGTGATTCTGATCTCCATTCTTGGGCATTTTTACAAATCGTATCAGAAGCAGCATCGCCAGAATAACGAGTCCGATAGTGAGATAGGGAGCTATCAATACGGCAAGATCGCTTTCCTTGATGGCCTGAAACTCACTGTCGTTCAGTAAAGCGCGTTCATCAGTGCCCATCGGGTGCAGTTTAGCCTGAATAAATTGCATCGCCACGTACATTCCGAGCAGCGATCCCATTGGATTGAAAGACTGGGCGAGGTTCAGACGTCGGGTAGCGGTAGCTTCTGTTCCCATGGACAAGATGTAAGGGTTGGAACTGGTTTCGAGGAAGGAGAGTCCGCAGGTCAGAATAAAGTAAGCGATCAGAAACGGGTAATACTCTCCTGTCATCTTGGCGGGAAAGAATAAGAAGGCTCCAAAAGCATACAGACCGAGTCCTAACAATACTCCGGCTTTATAAGAGAATTTGCGGATGAACATGGCGGCAGGGAAAGCCATGGCAAAATATCCACCGTAAAAGGCTACCTGAACCAGTGCCCCGTCGGTAGCGCTCATCCGGAAAATTTTGGAGAATGCCTTTACCATCGGGTTGGTAATATCGTTCGCAAATCCCCACAGTGCAAAGCAGGAGGTAATAAGTATGAATGGAATAAGATAGCTGACGCCATCCTTTGAGATAATAGACTGCTTAGTGTGTTTCATGGTAATTTCTTGTTATTTTAGGTATTATATAAATGGAACATTCTCTCCATGGGTCTCCATTTCTCAGCGGAACTCATTCCCGGAGCGGCCTGCTGGAGGATGGACATGTATTCTTCCCATTCTTGTTGCCGGGGGAGAGTGTTCAGACGCGCCATGGCTGTGTCCCAGTCAAAGTCGACGGGTGTTTCGACGATCATGAACAAACGGGTGCCGAGAATGTAAATTTCCATCTCAAGGATACCAACTTCATGGATTCCTGCAAGGATTTCGGGCCAAACTTCTGCCTGGCTGTGTCTTTTCCGATATTCAGCTATTAACTCCGGTGAATCCCGTAGATCAAGAGTCTGGCAATATCGCTTGACAGGGACGTTGTAGGTTTTTACTTGATAGCCAGTTTGAGGTGTTTCCATATCTTTCTTATTTTTCAGGGTAATATACTTGTGGTGTAACACTGCGGCTTACTACTTCTCTGATTTCCCGGAGGCTGGATATTTCTCCTTTCGCCATTGCCTGAGTCAGGATATTCCCCATTGCTGTGGCTTCTACCGGTCCGGCATAAACAGGGATGCCGAGTGCGTTGGCAGTAAGTTGGTTGAGCAGTTTATTTTGTGAGCCTCCTCCGATAATGTTTAGCCGGTGAATCGGAGAGGGGAGACAACGATTGAGCTGTGCTACCGCCTCACGATATTTGGAGGCCAGTGACTGTAGTACGCATTTGACCATTTCTGCCTTGTTTCCGGGAACTTTAAGTGAATGATTCCGGCAGTAGTTCAGAAGGGCTGTTTCCATATTTTCGGGGTTCATGAACTCTGCATCGTCCACGGGAATAATCGTGTCAATTTCTGCGTCCGCAGCTTGCGGAAGAATCGTATCATAACTTTGTTCTTCACCACGTAGCTTCCATTCGCTCATCAAGCGTTGCAGAATCCACAGTCCGGTAATGTTTTGCAAGAATCGGATGTGACCGCCTACGCCTCCTTCATTGGTAAATTGAGCCAGTCTCGCTTCTTCCGTCAATATGGGTTCATCCACTTCGACTCCCAACAATGACCAGGTGCCGGAACTGAGAAAGGCTACTTGACCTTCAGTTGCCGGAACGGCAGCAACGGCACTGGCTGTGTCATGCGAGCCGACAGCGATAATGTCGACGGTGCCTAATCCTGTTTCACGGCCTATCTCTTCTTTAAGTGTTCCTCTGACAGTTCCCGGCAGAATAATTTCTCCGAATAAGTGTTCGGGGAGTCCCAAAGTACGGATGGTATCCATCGACCAGTTTCGTTGGTGTGCATCGACTAGTTCGGAGGTGGAAGCTATGCAATATTCATTATTGGCTACTCCCGTCAGGTAATAGCTGAAGAGGTCGGGCATAAAGAGAAGCCGCTGTGCAACTTCTAGCAGTACATCCTGATTCTGTTGCATGCTGTAAAGCTGAAACAGCGTATTGATAGGCATTACTTGTATGCCTGTGCAGGCGTAATGCTTTTGTGCATCCAGTATTTGAAATACCTTGTCCGGCATTCCGTCTGTTCGGGCATCCCGATAGCAGACAGGGTTGCCCAGTAAATTTCCTTTTTTGTCAATCAGGCCGAAGTCTACTCCCCATGTATCTATGCCGATTCCTTTGACATGATATCCCTTTTGTGCAGCAAGTTTCAGTCCGGTTTTCATATCTTCGAACAGGGCGGGAAAGTCCCAGTAAACATGATTCCCGAGTTTAACCTGCCGGTTGGTAAAGCGGTGTATTTCTTCTAATTCCAGCTTTCCCTGGAGAAGGGAGCCGGCGATGACCCGACCGCTTCCTCCTCCAAAGTCTACTGCTAAATATGTGTTTCTTGTGGTATCTTTCATGGTATTCCCGGATACTTATTTGGTTTTCTTTCCTAATACGTATATTTCCAGGTCTTCTATTTCTTCCGGTGTCAGTACGGAGTAATCACCGCCGGACTGAACTATGATGCGGCAAGCCATTTCGAAGAAGGTAGCCCGTTCGTAAACTTGGTCGAAGTCTTTTCCGCATACTACTTGTCCGTGATTGGTCAGTAAGACGGAATTATGTTTCAGCATTGCTTCTACTACTGCTTTGGCTAATTCGGGAGATCCCGGCCGGTAGTAAGGAATCACGGGAATTTCCGACCCGACATGACAAGGTATTTCTGCCGTTACGTTGAAATTTGTCGGTTTGTTTTTCATGCAAGAGATGGCAGTGGCATATTCCGACTGGAAATGGAGTACTACATTTACATCCGGCCGTTCGCGGAGAACACCAAGATGGAATGTGCTTTCCATAGATGGTTTTACGCCATTCGTCGGTGTACCGCTGGCTATATTACAGATAGAAACTTTTTCTTTGGCAAGGGTAGGGACCCATGAACCTGTACCCGAAATCAGTGCTTCTTCTCCGATTCTCCAGGAAAGATTACCGCTGCTGCAAAGCATTAATTTTGCGTCTCCGTAGCGGTGTGCCTGTGCCAGAAACAGTTCGATGTGTTCGTCAGTTATCATAGTGTTTTTATTTAAGCCGTCATATAGTGGAAGCTTGTGTTTGAAGACTGCTTCCACTATGATACGGCAAAGTTAAATTATTAAATCAAATAGGACGAAAGATTCTTGTTTATTTATAGATAGGACCGTAAGTTGTACAAGCTCTGTAATCTGCTCCTTCTTTGTCCATACCGAATGCGTTCCATGCAGCCGGACGGAAAATTTCGTTTTCATCTACATTGTGCATGCAAACAGGGATACGAAGCATAGAGGCAAGCGTAATCAGGTCTTGTCCGATGTGACCGTAGCTGATGGCTCCGTGGTTAGCGCCCCAGTTGTTCATTACAGAATATACATCCTTGAAAGCGGATTTATCACACAGACGAGGAACGAACCATGTAGTCGGCCATGTCGGGTCGGTACGCATATTCAGTTTCTGATGGATTTCCGGATCAATCTCAACGGTCCATCCTTCTGCGATTTGCAGGACAGGGCCCAAGCCTTTGATCAGGTTCAGACGCATCATAGTAACAGGCATTCCACCTTTTGAAAGAAAGTTGGACGAGAAGCCGCCGCCACGGAAGTAATCGCGGTCTGCCGGATACCAGGTCGTTGCTTTGAGGCAGTTTTCTACGTCTGCATCAGTCAGATTCCATGGTTCTTTCATGACAGGATTTCCTTCTGCGTCTAATGACTGGCCGGAACCGTCGAGTGTTGTTGCACCGGAGTTGATCAGGTGGATGATACCGTTGGCTGCCAAGCCGGTCAGTTCTTTACCGGTTACACGTTTCACGGCTTCAGGGCTCCAATACGTACGTACATCAGAGAATATTTGTGCACGATTGGTCAGCAAGTGTCCGAACAGCATTGCTACACCGTTACAAGCATCGTTTTCGGTAGCCACTACGAATGCTTCACGAATACCGTTCCAGTCGAAAGAAGTGTTGAGCAATGCTTCCGGATAGTCACCGTTAGGATAAAAGTCTGTCCATTGGCGTTGTCCCTGGAAGCCGGCAGCGATAGCATTGTGTCCCAAAGCTTCTTCCTTGAATCCCATTTCTTTCAGTTTCGGGTTTCCGGTCATCAGGTCACGCATGATGATCATCATCTTCACGACAAATTCCCAGTCAGCATCTTTTTGTTCGCGGTTTTTGCGTTTCTCCGGGCGGTTCTTGAAGTCTTCTCCTTCATTTACTTTGCAGTATTTTTCAGTCCATGCCATTGCTTTGGCATATTCTTCGTGGTCATAGATACCTTCTTCCATGCGGCGGATGATTTCCGTCAGGTCAATTGACTCATTGCGCATTCCCAGATATTCCTGGAAGAAGTCGGGGTTGACGATAGAGCCGGCGATACCCATTGATACACTACCCATTGACAGATAAGATTTGCCTCTCATCGTTGCTACTGCCTGTGCGGCACGTGCAAAACGAAGAATTTTTTCCGCTACGTCTTCAGGAATTGTATTATCGTCGAGGTCTTGCACATCGCGTCCGTAAATACCGAATGCAGGGAGTCCTTTTTGTGCGTGTCCTGCCAATACGGCTGCAAGGTATACTGCTCCCGGACGCTCGGTTCCGTTGAAGCCCCAGACAGCTTTCGGGTAATGAGGATTCATATCCATTGTCTCCGCACCATAGCACCAGCAGGAGGTAACAGTGATAGTAGACCCAACGCCTTCTCTTTCGAATTTCTCTGCGCAAGCAGCGCTTTCGGCTACACGTCCGATAGTATTGTCTGCAATAACACATTCTACAGGACTTCCGTCACCGTTCTTCAGGTTGCTGCTGATTAACTCGGCTACTGCTTTGGCAAGATTCATTGTCTTTTCTTCAAGGCTTTCACGAACGCCGCCCTGGCGACCGTCGATAGTGGGACGAATCCCGATTTTCGGATACTTTTTCATGGTTTCTAAATTTTTATTTGGTGATTGAATTCTGTGCTGAACTGTGCTGTCAATACGGCAAAAAAATTACAGGGACTTTCGGAGTCTTACTTCAGTAGGCAGGTACTTTTGTATCGGGACATTGTTTAGGACAAAGTTTGCCGCTTCATTTCCCATCATCTCCCAATCAATACTCAATGAAGTAATTCCTTCGTCGATCACTTCGTAGGAAGGAATATCATTGTATGCCAACAGACCGAAATCTCTTCCGCATTTCAGTCCTTCCAGTCTTCCTTGTTTCACAACCTTTACTACATCTTGTTGCTTGATGGCTATGTAGACTACTCCTTTGCGTACGGTCAGATTCTCGATATCTTCCTGAATTTCGCATAAAAATCCTTGTTCCTCACAAAAACGGGTAAAATACTCTTTACTGCTTTGGGGATGCTTCAGATTTTTAGAGAATAACAGAACAAGTTGTGGGTAGTGCCGTAGTTTCTCCTTCAGCATGAGTAATGCCTGATAGAAAGCTTCATCAAAATCCTGACAGATATAAGAATACTTTTCTTTCTCGAATTTACCGAAGTCAAGAAGCAATAATTTTGTTGGATGAATCTTATTGAGAACCATACTGAATTTCTCATTATCGAAATTCATCACTATGTATTTATTATATTTTCCGACAGATTCGCGGATAATGGTATTGAAAAGCCGTTCATTATATTGATGAAACAGCAAGTCTACTTTGTAATTAATAGGCAGATGTTTGACGAAACTATTGTAAAGGGCTTCTTTAAAAGGAGTGTACTGGTCGAGCAGGAGCAGGACATTGGTCACCTGACTGGTTACATAATATCCTTTTCCCGGAGTGGAATCGATCAGTCCCCGTTCGCGCAAATCAAGAAAGGCCTTGAAAACGGTATCGCGTGATACTCCATATTCTGCACTTAACTGATTGATGGAAGGCAAAGAATCTCCTTCACGAAATTTTTTCATGGAAATCGCCTGGCTTAATGTATCCGCTAATTGCGTAACTTTGCTGGACTGTTGACCGAATGTTTTCTTTTTATCAGTTCGTCTCATACTGTTATAAGATAAATGACTGTGCTGAGCTATGCTGTTGCAAAGAAAAGAAATTTATTCAGAAGTAGAGAACTATTTTAATATGTTCTATAGCAGGAAATAAAAAAATCCCCTTCGGCGAACCGAAGAGGATTTATAGCTTTTTCCAAATGTCTTGTTAGGAACCTGCCGAAATTTATTCAGCAGCAGCTTCTGTTGCAGCAGCTTCTTCAGCCGGAGCTTCAGTTGCTTCTTCTGCAGGTGCTTCAGCAGCAGCTTTTTCAGCAGCTTCAGCAGCTTTCTTTTCAGCGAGTGCTTTTGCTTTCATTTCGTTGATCTTCTTTTCTGCTTCCAGACGTGCTTTAGCTTCAGCTTTCTTTTCTTCGTCTTGTTTAGATTTCAAAGCAGCCAGACCTGACTGTTTGTTGTTCTTCCAAGCTTCGAATTTAGCTTCTGCTTCTGCTTCTCCGAATGCGCCTTTTGCAACACCGCCAAGAAGATGTTTCTTCATGTAAACACCTTCACGAGAAAGGATATTACGTACAGTGTCACTTGGTTGTGCACCTTTCAGTACCCATGCCAATGCAGCGTCGAAATTCAAATCTACTGTAGCAGGATTGGTGTTAGGGTTGTAAGTACCAATCTTCTCAATAAATTTACCATCACGTGGTGCTCTGCTGTCTGCAATTACAATTGAATAAAACGCGTAACTTTTACGTCCGTGTCTTTGCAATCTGATTCTAGTTGCCATTTTTAATAATTGTTTTTAATTAATGATTTGAATTATGCTACTAACTCGTAATAGCGGGCGCAAAGATACAGCTTTTCTTTTGATTGACAAATATTTCCTTTCTTTTTCTTATGAATACCTCCTCGGATATCGGAACAGGATAGCGAGCAGGGCACAGATCCCCATCGTAAACGGATAATAGAGATTGCCGATGATACTGATAGGAGAGATGTTGGCTAACCCTGCAGCAATCAGCATTTGTGCTCCATAGGGTATGATGCCTTGTATCAGACAGGAGAATGTATCCAGAATACTGGCTGTTTTTCTCCGGTCGAGATGGAATCTCTTTGCAATATCCTTTGCAATAGGTCCTGTGGTGATGATGGCAATCGTATTGTTGGCAGTGCATAGGTTGGCGATACTTACCAGAGCGGCGATGCTCAGTTCCGCACCACGCTTGCTGTTGACATGACGGGTCAGTTTTTTGATGATGAAATCAATACCTCCGTTATAACGGATTGTTTCGAGCATACCGCCTGCCAGTAATGTGATAATGATCAATTCACCCATGCCTGTGATACCCGTACCCATTGCCCCAAACCAATCGAATACGCCAAAACTTCCGGTAGCTATGCCGATGATACCGCTGGTCAGGATACCAATTATTAATACCAGCATCACGTTCATTCCGGCAATGGCTGTTCCCAGTACTATTATATAAGGTATGACTTTTATCCATTCAATAGTCTGTACTTGTGCGGGCGCAGTGATGGATAGTCCTTGAAAAATGTAGATTCCCAGTACGATAATCGCTGCCGGAACCACAATCATAGAATTTACCCGAAACTTATCACGCATCACGCATTCCTGAGTTTTGGTTGAGGCAATGGTCGTATCGGATATAAACGACAGGTTATCTCCAAAGAAAGAACCTCCGACAACGACTGCTACCATAAACGGAAGGGCGATTTCTGTCTTTTCGGCCAGGCCGACAGCAACGGGAGTAAGGGCTACAATTGTCCCTACGCTGGTTCCGATGGATAATGAGATAAAACAGGCGGCAATGAATATCCCGGCCAATAGCAGATTATCAGGGAGGATATGCAGTGTCAGATTGACGGTTGCATCAATAGCTCCCATCTGCTTGGCGCTTTGTGCGAAAGCTCCGGCAAGGATGAATATCCATATCATCAGAAGGATATTCTTGTTGGCGGCTCCTACGGAGAACTGGTAGATACGCTGGTCGAGCTTCAATCCTCGCGTAATGGCAATTGCGTAACAGGAAGACACGAGGAAAGCCACAGTGATGGGTACTTTATAAAAGTCATTAATAAGAATGGAAGTTACCAGATAAAGGCAGAGAAAGACGAGTAACGGACTCAATGCCCACCAGCTGCCATGACGTTCTTTATGTATTTTTTCTTCAGTCATAAATTGATATTGTGGTATATATTCGAACTGCAAAGATAGTAAGGAAACACATAAGTACGATAAAAGGCTCAGATTTTCATCTTTTCTTTTTCCGTTTCATCTTTTCTTTTTCCGCTTCGGAAATTAAATTCCCGTTCTTTTTTCTTCTTTCCGCTACTTTCGTGCCGTTGACAACGTAACTAATGTAGAATAGAATGACAACGACTAATTTTTCATTGTGTATTTTTTGTCTTTGCCTGCTCACATCGTGTAGTAAGGGTGAGAAGAAAACAAACGAGCCTGTACGGGTAAAAGTGGCGGAAGTGGAAATACTGGTTCCTTCTGCCGAACGTGAATTTTCGTTTATTGCCAAACCATTCAAGGAGACCGAACTCTCTTTTCGGGTGGGCGGACCGATTGACCGTTTCGAAGTGTATGCGGGTAATTACTATCATCGGGGAGATATCATAGCTGAAATCGATTCCCGTGATTTTCGTATTCGTAAGGAACGTGCGGAAGCTGTTTATCATCAGGCAAAAGCAGAATTTGAGCGAATCAAAGTGTTGTATGAGAAAAACAACCTGTCCGCCAGTACCTATGAAAAAGCACGTGCAGACTATGCTTCTGCCAAAACTGCTTATGAAACAGCCGTAAATGAACTTGAAGATACGAAACTTATTGCTCCTTTTGACGGATATATAGGGGAAGTCTACATTGAAAAATATCAGGATGTGAAAGCGGCTCAGTCTGTTGTCTCTTTTATCGATATCACTCAGTTGAAGATAGAAGCGTATGTTACTCAGGAGATCGCATTTCAAGCGAAGGAAATCAAGGAAGTGGGTATTCGTTTTGATGTTCGTCCCGAAGCAGTATATCCGGCTAAAGTGATAGAGGTTTCAAAGAGTACGACGCGCAATAATCTTTCTTTCCTGATGACGGCATTGTTGCCCAACAAACAAGGAGAATGGCCGGCCGGTATCTCAGGAAAAATGTTGTTGGACCTTCCTGCTACATCATCTGTTCCTATGGTGACTGTTCCGCAAACGGCCCTTAATCATCGTCCCACTGAAGGAGACTATGTATGGATGGTGGATCAAACGACAGGACAAGTCGTGAAGAGAAAAGTCGTTTTAGGCGAATTGCTTTCCAATGGAAAAGTAGAAGTGAAAGGCGGATTGCAGGCAGGAGATAAAGTTGCGGTAAGCAAATTACGTTTTCTTTCGGACGGAATGCCTGTCGATATCATTTCTCAGAAAGAAAAAAGGACGGTTGCCGCTCAAAAGTAAGTAGAAGAATATGAAGTTGGTAAAATATTTCTTGCAGAAGAAGTCGGTGACTGTTCTGCTGTTGATATTAGTGCTGGGAGGAGGATTGTTTTCTTATATCAAGATGGGAAAACTGGAAGATGCCCCGTTTACTATTAAGCAAGCATTGGTGATGACTCCATATCCGGGTGCTTCCCCTTCCGAAGTACAATCTCAGGTGACGGATGTATTGGAGGAATCGATACAGTCATTAGGCGAATTATATTATCTGAAAACTGAAAATCGGGCAGGCTTATCCAAGATCACGGTGTATGTAAAGAAAGAAATCCGGGCGGATGAGATGCAGCAGTTGTGGGATAAACTTCGTCGGAAGGTCAATGATGTACAGTCGAAACTTCCTGCAGGAGCCGGTCCTTCAGTGGTGAATGATGATTTCGGTGATGTGCTGGGTGTTTTCTATGGTCTGACGGGTGAAGGATATTCATATCGGGAACTGGAAAATCAGGCGAAGCTTATCAAGAATGTACTGCTCAGGGTGAAGGATGTGGCAAAAGTGGAGATTTATGGTGTACAGTCTCCAACGATTGACGTCATTCTTAATCCTTCCGTTATGGCACGGAGTGGAATCACGACTACGGATATTTCACGTGCCTTCGATGCACAGAACAGGGTAGTGGATGCCGGAGGAATTGATGCCGGCGTAAACAGGATACGGATTGAATCTACCGGTAATTTTTATTCTCTGGATGATATTCGGAATATGACTATCGTATCACGTACAGGAGAGCATTTCCGGCTGGCTGATATTGCAGAGATTGAGGAGAGTTATCAGACGCCTCCAAGTAATAAAATGCGGATTGACGGGAAACCTGCGGTAGGTATTGCTATTTCTACGATACCCACAGGAAATGTTGTCGATATGGCAGAGGCGGTAAAACAGGAGATTGACCATTTTGCAGAGACAATGCCCGAAGGTTTTGAGCTGCAGACGATTTATGATCAGGGTTATGAATCGGCAGTGGCCAATCAGGGATTTATTCTGAACCTGATTATATCTGTTGTAACGGTAGTAGCTATTCTGTTGTTTTTTATAGGATTCAAGAATGGTATTCTGATTGGCAGCGGATTGGTGTTTTCCATCTTTGCGACTTTGATTGTGATGCTTTCACAAGGAATTGCCTTGCAACGTATGTCACTTGCTGCCATTATCATAGCTATGGGAATGTTGGTAGATAATGCCATTGTGGTCTCCGATTCGGCATTGGTCAATATGCAGCGGGGAATGCGGAAACGGGTAGCCATATTGCGGGCTTGTTCTTCAACTTCGTTGCCCTTATTGGCGGCGACAGTCATTGCGATTCTAACTTTTTTACCTATATATTATTCGCCACATATTACCGGCGAGTTATTGTCATCCTTAGTTGTAGTTATCGGCGTTTCGCTGATGTTCAGTTGGGTCTTTGCGCTGACGCAGACTCCTTTCTTTATTCAGGAGTTTGTCCGTCGGCCAAGACCCAACGAACTTAAGGCGGCTCTTTTTGCAGGCAAGTATTATGATAAATTTCGTTCTGCATTGAGATGGGTGATTCGTCACCGGTATGCAACGATTGGGTGTATGGTCATTATGCTGGTATTGTCGGCATGGAGTTTCAAGTTCATTCCGAAGGTCTTTGTCCCCGCATTGGATAAGCAGTATTTTACATTGGATATGTGGCTGCCCGAAGGGACACGGATTGAAGAAACAGATAAGATGGTGATGGATATGGCAGAGTATATCCGCGGACAGGAAGAAACGGAAATGGTATCTACTTATGTAGGACGGACTCCGCCGCGTTATTACTTGTCAAACGTTTCCTTTGGACCTCAATCCAACTATGCACAAATTTTGGTGAAATGCAAGACTTCGAAACTTTCCCGTCAGCTGCATGCCCGTTTGCAGGACTCTGTTTCGTTGAAGTTTCCCGAACCGTTGATTAAAGTAAATAAATTCGAGCTAAGTCCGTTAACGGAAGCGGTGATCGAGGCTCGTTTCCTCGGACCGGACCCTGCTGTACTTGATTCTCTGGTAGGGCAGGCCATTGAGATTATGCGACAAAATCCTAAAGTTGCGGATGCCCGGAACGAATGGGGGAATATGTCGATGGTTATCCGTCCGGTATATGATCCGGTGAAGGCCGGAGCATTAGGGATTACAAAAGCTTCGATGATGGAATCGGTGAAATCAATTAATGATGGTTTGCCTGTCGGTGTCTATCGGGATAATGAGAAAAAAGTTCCTGTTCTTTTGAAATCGGGTAATGTGGATATAGCGGACACCCATTCTTTGGGAGACTTTTCGATATGGAATGGAGAAAGGTCGGCTCCGCTTTCGCAGGTAACAGAACGGATAGAGACAACCTGGGAGTTTCCCCAGGTGAGAACTTATAACCGTCAGCTGTCAATGGCTGCAATGTGTGGCGTGAAACCGGGGCATACGATGGCGGAAGTACATGGAGAAATCCGGAAAGAAATAGAGGACATCCAGCTTCCTGAAGGATATACTTTCTTTTGGGATGCCCAGTATAAAGATCAGGGTGAGGCGATGCAGGCCATTGCTAAATATTTCCCATTGGCATTCCTTGCATTAGTGGTTATCCTGGTAGGGCTGTTCGGTAATTTCCGTGAACCGATTATTATTCTTTGTGTCTTGCCTTTGTCTTTGATAGGTATTGCGGTGGGGATGCTCTTGACCGGTTTTGACTTCGGTTTCTTTCCGATAGCCGGTTGGCTGGGGTTGCTTGGAATGATCATCAAGAATGTGATTGTACTGATTGATGAAATCAATGTGCAGCATCGTAGTGGAATTGATCTGTATACCTCTATTGTTGAGGCTACGGTTTCCCGAACCCGTCCGGTATTGATGGCGGCAACCACTACCATCTTCGGTATGGTCCCGCTATTGTTTGATGTCGCTTTCGGCGGAATGGCTGCGACTATTATTTTCGGACTGACGTTTGCCACGGGATTGACCTTGTTTGTCACGCCTGCATTATATTCAATGTTTTATAAAGTAAAAGGAAAATAAAGATGAAAATAAGGATATATAGCTTGTTGTTATGTGGTTTTGCTTTAGGGTCTTTGTCTGCTTTAGCCCAGCAAAGTCCTCTTCTTGAAAAGTACCGGACTATGGCATTGGATTACAATCACGACTTGAAAGCGGCTGAGAAGAATATAGCTGCCAGTATGGAAGTGGAAAAATCGGCACGGGCAGATTTGAAACCGAAACTTTCCGGAACAGCTAACTTTCAGTATACGGAGAATCCGTTGGAATTGACTCTGGATGTCCCTTCTTTAGGATTAGCAAGAACAGTGGAAGGGAAACAACTGAACTATGGTGGTTCTCTTTCCATTCTGCAACCGGTCTATACAGGCGGACGAGTACTGGAATCCATCCGTATGGCACAACATCAGCAATCATTTGCCGCCAATCAGGCAAAGGCATTGAATGATGCTGTTTGCTATCAAACGGATATTCAATACTGGAGTGCCGTAGCCCGGCAGGAGATTGTGACTGTTGCCGAAGATTTTCGTAACTCAATAGCCGCTTTGGTTAAAACAATTAAAGAAAGGGTAGAGGTGGGGCTGGTTGATCCGCAGGATTTACTGATGGCGGAAGTAAAACTGAACGAAGCGGAGTACCAGTTGCTCCAGGCACAAAGTAATTTTGAAACAGGGCGGATGGCATTGAATTCTATGATTGGTGTCCGGCTGGAACATCATACGGAACTGGATTCACAGATACCGGTGGTGGTTGTCGATGATTCTACATGGTTGTCTACCGGTATGGCACGTCCTGAAATTCAGATGGCTTATGACCGGATTCGTATGGCCGAGAGTACGAAAAAGTTGAATGATTCGCAGTTCAAACCTCAGTTTTATGTGGGAATAGACGGGAGTTACTCTTCTCCCGGATATAATTTCAAGAAAGATCTGGATCCCAATTATGCTGTTTATGCAAAGGTCTCTGTACCTATTTTTGAATGGGGAAAGCGTAAAAGTGAGAAACGTGCTTCTTCTTTTCGGGTAGGTATGGCAGAAGATAATCTGAATAAAGTGATGGATCAGGTTGAACTGGAAATAGGTGTGGCACGTAAAGCCCTGTCACAAGCAATGGAACGGGTTCGTTTGAGCGAAAGTTCACTGGCGAAGGCAGAAGAGAATGAAGCGAAAGCAATAGAACGTTATAATGAAGGAAAAGTGTCAGTAGTGGAAGTGATTGACGCGCAAACCTATCGGCAGACATCGCAGGTGAATTATGTACAAGCCAAAGCTGCGGCACAAGGACACTATTCGGAGTTAATAAAAGCGCTCCACGGATATGATTGTCGATAAAAAGCACTAACTTTGTATGAAAAGAGCCAACTGTATGAATGTAAAGTTGAACACCTTATTGTATATAGCGCTGTTTTCAGGATTGGGTATATTCTCTTTCCTGTTACTGATAAATTATGCAACCTTCTCTGATCGGGTTGCCGATATGCTACATTCAGTCAGTACACTGGGGTTCTTCATACTGGCTTTTAATGTGCTGGGATATACTACCATCAGGCTGAGTTCATGGATTGATAATCAGTATGCGTTGAATTTGCATCGGCGTTGGAAGCTGGTTTCAGTCTATATTATCGTAATGGGGATGTTTCTTTTGCTGAACTACGGTTTAATGGTAACTGCCAAGTTGTTGGCAGGAGCTTCTTATCCGTTTACGTTTCCCAACGGAGGCTGGCGGATTCTTATAACTGTATGGCTGGTAGAGCTCGTCATCCTTGGATTGTTGCTGGCCAATCGTTCCATGCGTAATACGTTAAGATTACAACAGAAAGCGGCTGCCTTGCAAAAAGAGAATAATACGGCACGCTATACAGCTCTACAGAATCAGTTGAATCCTCATTTCTTGTTTAACAGTCTGAATACCTTGATTTCTGAGATTCGCTACAATCCGGCTAATGCGGAATTGTTCACCCAGCATCTTTCGGATGTGTATCGCTATATTCTTCAGTGTCAGAATCAAAGGCTGACAACACTGCGGGAGGAAATGGATTTTCTGAACTCTTATATTTTTCTGCATAGGGTTCGTTTGGGCGATTGCATTCATATTGACAACCGTATTCCGAAGACTTGTATGGAGGCTCAGTTGCCTCCGCTTACTATTCAATTGTTAGCGGAGAATGTAATCAAGCATAATGTCATTCATACGGGAAAACCGATGACTATCAAACTTCTTTATATGGAAAAGGAACGGGAACTGATCGTCAGAAACCGGATACAAACTAAAAAAACAGTGGTAACTTCCGGAATGGGACTTAAGAACCTTTCTGCCCGATATATGCTGTTGTGCAACCGTGACATTGTGGTAGAAAATGACCGGAAAGAGTTTACCGTAAAAATACCTTTGCTCTATGAATAAGATAAAAGCAGCCATCATAGAAGATGAAATTCCGGCAGCCCGTCTGCTGAGGGATACGTTATTGTCTCTTCGTCCCGATTGGGAGGTACAGTTATTGCCCGGTAATATTGAAGAGGCAGTAGAGTGGTTCGGGCAGCATCCTCATCCGGATATCCTGTTTCTGGATATTCAGCTAACGGATGGCAATTCTTTTCTTTTTATAGAACAGGCGCATCCGGAGAGTATGATTGTATTTACTACTGCTTATGACGAATATGCTGTGCGTGCTTTCTCAGTGAATAGCATTGACTATCTTTTGAAGCCGATTCATGAAGACCGCCTGATGCAGACCATTCAACGTTTTGAAGGATTGACAAAGAACTACATCCATGATTTCAATCAGGAAAGCCGGATGCTGGCAATATTGCAGCAACTTTCTGCTGCGCAGGAGACCTCTGTCTCTGTGCAGAAAAAGTATCGTACTCGTTTCCTTATTTCTAGTGGCGAGAAACTATTCACCTTACAGGTGAGTGATATCGCTTACTTTTATTCGGAAAATAAGCTCACCTTTGCCGTAACCCATAAGAATCGTGAGTATCTCATTGATCTGGCACTAGACCGATTGAGTGAACAACTCGATCCGGATCACTTTTTCCGGACGAATCGTCAGACATTAGTCTGTATTGATGCCATTCAGCGTATTGAATCCTATTTCTTAGGAAAGGCAATCGTTCATGTACAACCACCTTTCAAAGATAAGATAATGATAAGTAAAGACAAGATGGCTTCATTCAGAATGTGGCTGAATTATTAGCTGTTTTGTTATCTTCCAAAAGGGAATTGATTTCCCCTATAGCAATACAATACGTTTTTGCATGATATCTGTCAGTTGCGCCTTCAACTGACGGGCATTGATAGGTTTCGGCATATACCCGTCAAAACCACTTTCCATCACCCGTTGCTCGTCTGAAGCATATGCAAAAGCCGTAATGGCGATAATCGGTACTTTGGCAGAGTACTTGCGGATTTCTTTGGTTGCTTCATATCCATCCAGGACAGGCATATTGATATCCATTAATATAATTTGTGGATTATGCTCCTTGAACATGTTTACAGCTTCCTGACCATCCCAGGCATGAAGCAGATGATAATCATATTTTAGAATAGATTCGAACAACTTATAATTGCTTTCATTATCTTCAGCAATCAAAATTACCAGCTTATCCTTTTCTATGGCAATAGGTTGTATGTCCTTTGGAAGGCTCTTCTTAACAGTCTCTGCTTGCTTGTAAGGCAAAGTGAACCAGAATGTAGAGCCGTTTCCTTCTTCTGATTCTACCCCGATTTTACCTCCCATGTGTTCGACAAGTGTCTGGCAGATTGAGAGTCCTAAACCCGTACCTTGTGCAAATGAATTTAATTTGACGAAACGTCCAAAAATACTTTTTTGCTTATCTTGAGGAATGCCGCAACCTGTATCAGCCACATAGAAATATAATTCATTGTTCTGACGTTTGTATCCAAATCGGATACTACCTTGAATGGTGAATTTTATGGCATTCGTCACCAGGTTAATAATTAACTGAGATAACCTGTTCTTTTCTATATGTGCGAAACATGGTTCTTCAGGAGCTACGAATTCCAGTTTGACAGCATCCGATTTAAGTTTCAGTTGACACATGTTTTCCAGGTCTTTCATTAAATCATTGATTTCAACATTGGAATAGTGCAGGTCCAATGTTCCTGCTTCTATTTTTGATAAATCAAGGATATCACTGATGAGCTGCAATAATAACGTATTATTGTTTTCAATGATACTGACATATTCTTGTTTTTCCTCTTCTTCTTCGGTGGATGCCAATATACCGGAGAAACCGACGATAGCATTTAGAGGAGTACGAATTTCATGACTCATGTTGGCAAGGAAAGCAGACTTCAGCCGATTGGACTCTTCGGCACGGTTTTTGGCATTAATCAGTTCCATCTCCATTTTTTTTCGTTCAGTGATAACGAGTGAGGAGCCAACAAGAGTCAATGGGTTGCCATTTTCGTCCCGCGTTTCAACGGCTGCTTGGGCTTCCACCCATTCTATCCTATGAAATCCTTTTTGTGTGCTGACTACGCGATATTCTTCTTTTACTTTTTCCGAATGACCGTCTATTAAGTTCTGATAAGCCTGTTCTACCCGTTTCCGGTCTTCCTTAAATATCTTGGAAAAATAGTGATAGTCGGGTACTGCCAGTTGTTCTTCGGCAACGTCTTTTCCTTGTGTGCTAAGTTCTATCGGTTTGTTGATGTCGCATAAAATTGTTTTACTTCGCAAATCCCATTTCCATGGCACGATATTAGCTACGTCAAGTGACATGGCGAGTTTGTTGTTGATAGTACTTAGCTTTTGTTGTGCCTTATGGAGCTCTGTGCTGTTCAGGCAAAATACATCAATCATATTATTTTGCCGGTTTGCTTTAAGTACTATATCGTAGAAGGTATCTATTTTTTTGAAATAGTAGGGGAATGTTATTACTTTATTTTCTGATAAGGCTATTTGAGTGAAGTGCAGGAAGTCCGGCATTGATTCTGGAAATATTTCACTCGCTTTTTTCCCGACAACTTCTTCTTTGCGGAAAAAGTTTTTCTCAAAATGCGCATTCACATTGCGGTAAATCAGTTCTACGGGAATGCCATTTTTATCAGCAAGCACTTCTTCCTGCATATAGAGAATGGGCATGTTATTAACCAGATTCTTATAATTTGTCATTGCGTCAATTTCTTTTTGCTGTGCTTTTTTGATGCTATTCAGGCTATGGATACGATAAAAGAATACGATTGCCAGTAATATCATAAAAGACAAGGTACCCATAATGAAATATTTGTTCTGTTTCCAGAATCCAAGCGGTTTATTCAGAAAATGTGTGTTTGGAGGACACATGGAAGGAGAGAATCCTTTACGGAGTAATATCGTATAGTTGATAATAGGTGCGCCATCTGATGGCATATAAAAGGGAATTTCTCTAGCCGGCTTTCCTGTAAGTATTTCTGAAATGGTATGAATTAATTGCTGGTTATAGTGTTTTTGGTCATAAGTATAACCACCTATCATGCCACCGTTTTCTTCTGTTATATCAGCCATATTAAGGGTGAAAATTGGAGCTGTAGTTGTTACGATAAGTTTGTGAGCATTGGTAACCAATGAAGTATTACCTGCAAATGTCGTTTTGTAGAACCAGGAAGCAAATAAAATTCCGGTTGTATTCGGATCAACATGATACAATGAATCCAATAATTGGTTCGTTGTCATTTTTTGTGGCGTGATGTACTGGTATTCAATATTAGGATTTATGGCTTTTAACTTTGTCTGTATTTCCAAATTATTGGTCTGATTGATTTCTCGCTCGTCACCGATAAATATGAATTTCTTCATATCAGGGATTATGTGAGAAATCAGTTGGATATTTTCCCGTAAATAAAGGTTTGAATATAAAAGTACCAGATTGTAGGGATCGGCAAGTTGGGAGATCGGAACACGCTCCGCTTGTGTAACTGGTTGTTTGTAGATGTAGGTGTCTTTAGGACCTATAAATTTTTCTTCCGAACAGAGTACAATAGGAATGTCTCCCCAAAGCTCTCTATATTCATCACGTAGTAATAGAGAAGGGTTTCCCAATAATATTAGCAGCCGTGGGCGATGATGCTCGTATTTTTGAGAGATCATATTCTTGAATTCTCCTAAAATCGTATCGTTATCGATCATTAAAGTATTCATATGTTCCGCATATAATGCCAGTTTTGGGTTCTTTTGAACGTACTCCGATACGGTTGAAATCATCCTGTTACTCCAAGGAGAAGATTCTGCATAGGAATTGATGCATAAAATATAGTTTGAAATATCTATGTGGTCTCTTTGTGCTAAAATAGGAGTAATAGATATGAAACATAGAAAAAATGCTAGCACATATTTTTTCATATTCATGAGAGTATGATGTTTGTGTTCGATATATTATTTATTGATTTGATACGGGCAAAAGTACTAAAAACAATCTGAAAAACGATGGCATCCAATTAAAAAATAATAAAGTAGATGTATTGTTCAAGGAATTTCGAATCTGACCTTATGCGGATGTGTAAACCAAAAATATGTAGGTGTACGAAAAAGGATACACTTGTTTTTATCAATAATTGGCCTATTGTTGTCTGTTTTTTATTAATGAATGAAGCTGCAATATTTGCTTGTTAAAAGCAGAATGCGTAAATTGTTGATTATGAATGTTGTATGGGTGACTGTTTTTTCCTTTAAAACCAACGATCCGTTGGTTTTAAAGGAAGGACCCGTTGCACACCGAGGAACGGGCCGTTGGTTTTAAAGGAACGAATGAGTTTATTATTCAATTGTATGAATAATTCTTTTTGTGTGTGGATTTATTCCTTTCTATACTTTCCGGCATTATTTCAATGCTTCTATGACTTTCGGCAACATTGTCCAGATCGTATTCTCATCTTGTGCAGTAAAGAAGTTGCCATCTATCTCAGATTTTTCATCCGTGGCAATTCCGTTTTGAATGGCAGGTTTGGCCAGCGGATGGACAGCGACTTTTTTACCTTTTGTTATACCTGTAAAGTCAAACATCATTGCACCGGCACAGTGTCCGATCATCATCTTTCCTTTTTCTCCGAAAGTCTTGATGACTTCCATCAAGTCCACATTGTATGGCTGGTTTGCATACTGCTGGAATACAGGTACTGCATCTCCACAGGAGAATACAAGTGCATCAAATTCGTCTTCATGCCCTTTTAGATTAGCAATCACATCATCTACTATTAGGACCATTCCTGAATTGGTTTTGATCTCTTTCGTATCCGATACGGCAAATACTTTATAGGAAATGCCATTTTCGAAAAAGGCTTCCAAGTATTGGAATAAACCACAACCATTTACCGGATTCACTGCTAAAACTGCTACTTTCTTTGCCATAATCATAATTATTTAAATGAAACAATAGTTATTTTTAGTAAGTTTATTACTTTTGTGATGCAAATGTATCTACCTTAATTGAGAAATACAAGAACGAACCTCAGAATAAGGTAGTTACATGGAAGTAACTATTGTTGAAACTCAGTATAATACAAAACGTTAAAAAGATGAAAAACTTTCACCCGACAGGGAATTGCCCCGTAAGAGATGTCATAAGCCGCTTGGGAGACAAATGGTCGATGCTGGTACTGATAACTTTGAATGCGAATGGTACGATGCGTTTTAGCGATATTCATAAAACGATAGAGGATATTTCACAGCGGATGCTGACTGTTACTCTTCGTACGCTCGAATCTGACGGTTTGATTGAACGGAAAATATATGCGGAAGTACCTCCCCGTGTAGAGTATTATCTGACAGATACAGGAGGAACTTTGATTCCGCATATTGAAGGATTAGTAGGCTGGGCTTTGGAAAATATGGATACGATTCTGGAGCATAGAAAAAGTAACTGACCGGATTATGAATAAAGTAGTGGATACTGTTCTACAAAGTATTCACTATTTTATTTCATTCCATTTCGGCGGAGTTGTATTTAATAGATTGCGCACGAAGAAGTCGTAGCGTTTATGTTCACCGAAACTTTCTCCCATAGTGTGGTGAGCACCGGGAATAACCACTAACTCAAAATCTTTATTGGCTTTGATCAACGCATTTGCTACCTGCATGGTAGAAGCCGGATCTACGTTATCATCCATTTCACCTACTACCAGCATTAACGGGCGACTGAGCAAGTGAGCATTCTCAACATTCGATCCTTCTTTATATTGTTCACCAACCGGATAACCCAGCCATTGTTCATTCCACCATATCTTATCCATACGATTGTCATGGCAGCCACAGGCAGAATATGCTGCTTTATAAAATTCGGGATGAAACAGTACTGCTGTCATTGATTCCTGTCCACCTGCGGAACAACCATAAATTCCGACACGATCTATGTCCATATAAGGGTACTTTTGTGCAGCGGATTTTATCCAGGCAATATGATCGGGCAATCCGGCATCTTTCAGATTCTTGTAACATACGTTTTCGAAAGTGCGTGAACGGAAAGAAGTTCCCATCCCATCTACCATGACAACAATAAAACCGAGTTCGGCAATACCACTCATAAAGTAGTTATAAGGAATAAAGGTTTTGGGTACGTATTGATTACCCGGTCCTTGATAGATATACTCCAAAACGGGGTATTTTTTGTCAGGATCAAAATTGCTGGGACGAATGATGATTCCCCACATATCCGTTTTTCCGTCACGACCTTTGGCGGTGAATACTTCGGGAGCTTTCCAGCCTTCAGCTTCCAGACGACTGATATCAGCCGTTTCAAGTGGCATGATGACTTTTCCGTTTTTGGCATCCCGGAGTACGGCTACAGGAGCTTTGTCTACCATAGAATATACATCAACTAAATATTGCATATCTTTTGAGAACCATGCATTATGCATTCCTTCTGCCGGAGTGAGACAAGTGAGATTCTTACCGTCGAAGCCGATACGATAATAACGGATCAGGTAGGGATCTTCTTTAGCTTGTACGCCATTTGCCGAGAAATAAATAAGTTGGTTGGTTTCATCTACCCGGAGGATATCACGTACGTACCATTCGCCTTTGGTTATCTGACGAATAGGCTGGGCTGTAGTACGGTCATACATATACAGGTGATTCCAGTTGTCACGTTCACTCATCCATATCATTCGTTTTCCATTTTGTAAATCATGTCGGAAACGACGGGAATAATTAACGTATTTGTCGCTTGTCTCTTCTATTAACGGGCGTACCTTTCCTGTTGCGGCAGAAAATTCCAATACCCGGTAGACCTGATGTCCGCGCTGATTGTATTCGAAAGTGATGGCTTGACTGTCGCTGTTCCATTCGGGGGCCGTAATGTAATATTGTTGAGAGAATAAATCTGTCGATGGAATCACACTGTGTCCTGTTTCCACATCGTATATGCAGGGTATCTTAAACGGAAGTTCATCGCCCGGTTTGGCATACTCTTGTTTGTGGAGTTTGGGTTGAAGCTGATCGCTTGGGGAGGATTCCACATAATATACATAGCGTTTTTCTACCGGACGAATCTTGCAGGAAGCGACTTTTTTGCTGTCGGGAGACCAGCGGATATAGGCTGAGTAATAATTTCCCAAAGTACCGTCCAGACTTAGCTGTTTTTCTTTTCCGGTAGCTGTTTCTTTTACATATATATTATGATTCTTAATGAATGCTGTATATTTCTTGTCAGGAGAGGTGACGGGAGCAGCCGTCTTTTCATCATCTGTTTCCATCCAGTGGCGTTGTTTGCGTGGAGTGGGCAGAGCACCTTCATCTGTCAGCTGATTTTTGTCGATGACATACATCCAGCGATGATTGTTGAAAACGAAATGTAGCGTATCCAGTCCGTTGTTGACAGACAGACGATCCAGATAAAGAGAAGTGGCTTCTATTTTGCGTCCCGATGCCTCACTTAAAGCTGCTGCCACGAGTTTGTGGTCAAACAAGTCTTTTCTGTTTTGAGTGTCGGCATCCACTAATACATAGATACGTCCGTCGGGAGTATTTCGTACATACCAGAAATAATGCGTTTTACCAATCCACTCCGGATTGACATTGGAATAGAATACTTTGTTTGCACTGAATTTTTCTCCTGCTGAGTAAGCACGACGGTAATCTTCTATAGTACCTTGTGCGATGGCTATGTTTGTGCAGAAAAGCATGGCTGCTAATAGTAGGTTTTTCATGGCTCGTTAATTAATTTTTGCCAACAAAGTAAACGATAATAATAAGAGAAAACAAGTGCATTGTATTATTTTTCTATTGATTTGGATGATTGTTTGATTCTTTAGTACACCTTTAAATTGGAGAATGACTACTTCCTTGAAATGGAAGTCAGTGGTGTGGTGCGTGAATAGTATTCGGAAATATTTTGTTGTATTATACGGAAGAAGCTGCTCAGGAGTTTTCGGGAACAGTATATGTTCCCGAAGACGTGGAGAAAATACTTCTCTGATATATGTGATGCAGCAAGCTGCTATCAATTTATCCCTTTACGCCCATAAATTTGAAAGGCAGCGCTGTTTTAAAATTCTTGGCTGTATTTCCATGATACATCTCTCCATTGGCAATAGACAGTTTGAACACCGGAGCCCCTTCCGATAAATCGAAATCTTTCAGATTTACCCAAAAGGTATTCGGAGTCAGACTTGATTCGAAAAAGTATCTCAGGTTCTTGCTCTCCGAAACGGTTCTCCATTGCGTAGTGGAAATCTCGGGACTTTCGGGAGTGGATATCCCGTAAGGAACAGAAGCATTGCGTACAACACTGAATACACTGGCAACAGCTATTCTTTCATCATCGGTCTCGGGCAATGCGTTGATGTAGAAGCTGGCTCTGGCAAAGCGGTCGGCAGCGCGATTCGTACCGGGCAGAAAGCTCAGTCCTCCTATCGATTTCCAGTATTCGCTCAGTGCCAGTTGCTTGTTGTAAGTAGGAGAGTTGGTCATAACCTTGTATTCCTTACTGTGATATACCGTGAGTTTCCCACCGATATATTCAAAAATGGCACAGTCACCTGTAGCATCCGAAATAGATAAATGTAAAGTAGCCAACCGGGAACCGTCTGGCATCATATCCGAAACGACCTGAAAGGTATCTTCGTCAATGTATGCTACGGCTTCTTCTACGGTGGCAAAATTGTCCAGCATATATTGCACCCAGGCTGTAATGGCAAGTCCCGGTTTATTCTTATCTCTTACGGGGTATTCGGTTTCGGGCAACCAAAGCAGATTGGCGACCAATCCTTTCTCATTCATACCGTCCGTACTGGCGATCTCGAAAGCGGAAGTCACTACGCTACCGTATCTGGAAGTCCATTCCAGCGAGTTCTCTCCGGTTTCTCCGTTCCGTTTCATCCCTCTGGGAAACACCCAAAGGTTGCTGTGCATATCTGTTTTCCAGTCCATAGAACGACCGGTTGCTACCATACCATTGCTTCCTGAATAAACGACTCTCGTACACATAATTTCGATTTTTAGTTATAGGTTTATTATTGGTTATTCATCTGTGAGATGCAACCTGTTCGGAATTCTGTCACAGAACTATCAGTCACGATAGTGACAAGTTAACAAGAATATGCCCTTAAAGTTCAGCGTTTGTATTGATAGCGCGAGATTGCTGAGCCGGTTTTTCAAGATATACTTTCGGGAAATTGTTTATCAGGTGAATTTTTATACCTTTGCAAGATACTGATGAAAGGTTCAAAGTTTTAAAATATGGAGATAAAAAAAGTAATTTCGGATAAAAAAGAGTTCTTGGAACTGTTGCTTTTGGCTGATGAACAGGAGAGTATGATCGACCGCTATCTGGAACGTGGCGATATGTTCGTCTTGTATGATAACGGATTGAAAGCGTGCTGTGTCGTAACCCGTGAAGGGGAAGGAATTTATGAAATCAAGAACATAGCTACGATCTCTTTTTTCCAGCGGCAGGGATATGGAAAACGCTTGATTCAATTTTTATTTGATCATTATCGGGGGAAATGCTCAGAATTGCTGGTCGGTACAGGCGATGTACCTTCTACGCTTTCTTTCTACGAACATTGTGGCTTCACCATTTCCCATCGGCTAAAGAATTTCTTTACCGACAATTACGACCATCCTATGTACGAAGACGGCAAGCAACTGGTGGATATGGTATATCTGAAAAAGACATTTTAGTATTTGCTTTGTGATGGAGATGGATATAGACCGGTTGGTGAAAGAGTATGGAAACATGATTTCCACGATTGCCTGCCGGATGATTCAGAATAAAGAAATCGCTCGCGAAGCGGCACAGGAAGTATGGTATGAGCTATGCAAAAGTTATCATCAATTTAAAGGCGATTCGGAATTTTCCACATGGATATACACTATTGCCCGTCGTACAATCGGCAGATATGCGGCAAGGGAAAGACAGATGAAAATGTCGGAGGCTGAATATTTCCGTTCGTTGCCCGATATCGAGTATTCCGGTGCGGAAGAGGCGAAGCGGGAATGGATAAAAGAAAGGTGCGACTGGTGTTTGACCGCTTTAAATCATTGTCTGAATAATGATGCCCGGCTGATCTTCATCTTCAGAGAAAATGTAGGTTTGCCCTATCGGCAAATCAGTGAGGTCATGGAGCTGAAAGAAAGTAATGTACGGCAAATCTATAACCGTTCGATTCAGAAAATCACTCTTTTTATGAATGATACCTGTCCGTTGTATAATCCCGACGGTGCCTGTAAATGCCGTATTTGTAAACCGGTGTATTCCATTGATATGGATAAGGAATACACAATGGTGCAGCGAATGATGAGGCTTGCCGACTTGTATCTGAAGTTTGAAAAAGAACTTCCGAGGAAAAATTATTGGGAGAAATTCTTGCTGTAAGTTGTCACAAACTTCTTCTGTCTTTCCACTAACTATATGTATTATTTAAAAACATATAGTTATGAGTAAAATCGATTTTTTAAAGGAACAGCTTATAGAAGCCCGCACATTTGTGAACCGTCTGATGTCAGAGTTGCCGGAAGATTTGTGGTATACTATTCCCGAAGGTACAGATTCCAATTTCATCTGGCAGGCAGGGCATTTGCTCGTTTCGCAGAATTTTCATACGATGACTGCTGTTACAGGTGTGAATGAGAGGGTAGGGAGGTTAATACCGATTAAAGAATACAATCGGCTGTTTAATGGCATGGGAACTTTGCATCGTTCCATTGAGAAGGATTTAATTCCTGTTGCAGCATTGAAAAAGCAGTTGGAGACTGTTCATCAAATCTGCATTGAAAATTTGGAAACGTTGCATGATGATGTATTGGCAGAATTCTTGGAACCTCTTCCGTTTAAACATCCTGTGGCAGAAATAAAATATGAGGCATTGGCATGGAGCTATAAACATGAAATGTGGCATAGTGCAGAAATGGAAGCTATCAAAAGAGATTTAGGTTATCCGATTGTGTGGATGGAATAATAGAACTGTATGTTCATATTATCAATAGAAGAGCCCGTAATATTGATAGTTTCTTCATCTAAAAAGAAAGGTCTATTATTCTTACATTTATTATTTCCGTTGTTAATAAACGCAGTTTCAGTTTCTAATAAACTTTTTGCACGTTTATTAGAAACGGTATCCGAGTTTATTAAAAACTATTTTTTGAGTTTTGGAAGAAAATATAAAATGAATTAAGCGAAAATATAAACAAAATGGGGCAATAATCATCCGACTATTGCCCCATATCATGGTTGCTCTGATATAAAGATATATCAGTTTATGTGTGTGCTATGTATCTATTTTTTTAATAAAACTCATTCTTTTTTAGTTTTCTTTCCTCAAAGATACAACATTAAAAGCCGTTTGTCAAGTGTTTCATAAGAAAAGCGGATTATTCACCAAATAGCTCTGATTTTATTTATAAATCATATACGGTTACAGCTATTTCTTTGGTGATAAGCTCTTCTTTTATGATTTGCTCCATAAGTTCCCACTTGCCACCTGCCAGTCCACAGCCAATACGGGGCATATGTACACTTGCCTTGTGGGCAATTGTAAACAGGGCTACCTCCTTCAAACATTGCCGGACGGCGTCATAACGGATGGGAGGGAGTCCTTTACAGTCTTTATAAATTCCATGTTGCCCTATCATATTGGCGACATATAACTCATTTTCAACATTTACAAACTGTACAGCTCCCAAAGTAAATTCTTCCTGTGATTTGTACCACTGGCGATAGGCTTCTTCCGGCATTTTCCATTTTTTAGAAAGTGCCAGTACAAACCCTTTTCCCCATCCTCCGATATCGTTGCAAATATGAGTAATCACTTTGACACCTGAACCAATCGGTGCTGTGGCATCTCCTTTTATATATAGTATTTCCATCGTTTTATCTTTTTAATCAAAGCAAAGATAGAAAAAAACAGAGATATGGTGAATAATAATGGAAAGTTCTTCTTTGAATGAATATAAAAATGATTATAATTAAATCAATAATGAATAAAATTAAATTCTATATTAATATTATTGATGTGATCGTTTGTTTTATTCGAATTTATCTCTACTTTTGCATCATAAATGAAGATGATATGAATGAAGTAAAGAAACGGTTACCATTGCAATGTCCATCCTGTGATGCTCCATTGAAAGTAGGACGGTTGTTTTGTGAAGAATGCAATACGGAAGTTTGTGGCAATTTTGAATTGCCTTTACTGGCGCGCCTGTCGGAGAAAGAGCAGCAATTTGTTCTTGATTTTGTAAAGTCAAGCGGCAGTTTGAAAGATATGGCAAAGAACATAGGAGTCAGCTACCCTACAGTTCGGAATATGTTGGACGATATAATAGATAAACTAACTAAAATGGATATGTGATGAAAAACAAAGTAAAATTAATAGTGAATCCGTTTATTCGGATTGCAGGTGGTCAAGCGTTGATATGGGGCTTTCTGGGCTTAATAGTATCTACCTTATTGTGTTGGATATCGGGTTATCATTATCATGGTTTGCTTCATTTTGGACCGGCCCCCAATCCGGCTTGGTGGTGTTATCTGGCAGAACATCTGATTGTGTGGCTGATTCCTGCACTGCTCTTTTATCTAGGAGGTCTTTTTCTGTCTCATTCCCGCATTCGTGTGATAGATGTACTGGGTACTGTTTTGTTTGCTCAGCTGCCGTTGCTTGGAATGAATCTGATCAGCCTGTTGCCGGCCATGCGGATGATGTCACAAATGAACATGAATATGTCTCCCGAAGAAATGCTGGCACAGCCTTATTTTATCCTGGCAATGATTCTTACACTGTTGGGATTGCCGTTTCTGATACTTACTTTGATTTGGATGTTTAATGCCTTGAAAGTGTCTTGTAACTTGAAACAATGGAAGTTATGGACAGTCGCACTTATAGGAATTATGGGTGGTGATGTCTTGTGCCGGTTCCTGATAGGATGGTTGTATTAACGGCTTAAATATAGTGACACTATCCCGTCACGATAGTGTCACTATGTCTCTGTGATAGTGTCACTATAACGAGCGGATAGTGACACTATTTTCAATCATGGTAATTATTACACCATAATTAATTTTACTCATTGAACCAGTCTATCTTCTTGGAGAAATACATTACCATTGCCAAAATGATAAATAGTCCCAAACTGCCTGCTAATAATGCAAAGGTTTCCAGTTGAATCAAAACAAAGATATAAAGGTAGAGTACACTTAATAGTCCGGACATGATCAATGACGGTTTCTTCTTTTTGGTGATTCCCAACATATATCCGCCAACTAATATAATAGTCAGTGCCGCAGATAACAAATAAGCAGGATTAAAGCCGATATGTTCAGAGAAGGAGAGCAGCAGACTATAGAACAGGCAGAGTGCTAAACCTACCAGCAAATACTGTAACGCATGAATACGGGTTTTATTCATGATTTCGGTGAAGAAAATGACACCGAACGTCAGCAGAATAATCAGAATAGCATATTTAGCTGAACGCATGGACTGTTGATACTGCTCTACCGGTATTTTGAAGTTGACGCCGAAACTGGAGTTCTCAATATCCTTGATATTGGTATTGTTGTAATTCACCAGGACCTGCGAATAGTTGCGGTTCAGATTCAGTACCTGCCATTGTGCCGAGAATTCTTTTTCTGTAATCTCGCGGTTGTTGGGCAAGTAGTTTCCTATAAAGCTTGGAGTATTCCAGTTGGCTTTCAAATCAACACGGGTCGTTTTACCCAGTGGGATAAAGTTGATGGACTGCGAACCTTTCAGCTTGATTTTAATCTCATAAGGCAGTTTCTTGTTCTTCTTCAGATCGGATAAGTCGGTAATGGCGTGTACTCCCGTAGCGCCTATCCCTCTGTTATCCATTCCCGGTTCAAAGACGTAAACTGAATCTCCCAGCGTAATACTGATCTGCTCACTGATGCCCCGCATATCTGTCAGGTTCAGGCAGATGGCAGCTCTGTCAAATTGCAGTTGTTCCATATCCACCCTGCTTTTTATCAGCTCTTCGGGACTGAATGAACCTTTCAAAGTCAGTTCCGACTGATACACGTTCACTTCATAAATACTTCTTTTGAGTATTTCGGTTTTCAATTGTCCATTGACCAGAAGTTCGTCCGGAAACAAGAAAAGGTCCTTGATTGATACCTTCTTTTCCCCGTTGTTCTCTGTCGTTACCGGATACTGGATATTCAGATAGGGGCCGGTAATGGTTTGGGCAAGGCTCCATTTCTCGCTTACCTCATTAATAGCTTCTTCCTGCGTACGTCCCCGCTCGGAAATAAGATCTTCGATCATGAACATCGGTATCATCAGAAGAATGATTAATCCTCCGATAATGATGACCTTGATTGTTTTAGAGAAGCGGCGGAGGCATCCCAACGGTTGTTGTTCCTGCACTTGCTCAGTTGATTTTTCATTGAAACCGTCCATAAGATAATAGTGTTTAGTGAATTATTATGTTGACTTTAGAAAATTCTCCAGGGCTTCAATATGAGATTTGAAGGCTTCTCTGCCTTGCTTTGTGGCCTGGAAAACCGTTCGCGGTTTTCGTCCTACAAAGCCTTTGCTGCATTCGATGTAGCCGAGTTCTTCCAGCGCACGGGTGTGGCTTGCCAGATTGCCGTCCGTCAGTGAGAGTTGTTCTTTCAGAAAATTGAAATCAGCTTCCTCATTGACCATCAGAACAGCCATAATCCCTAGCCGGACCTTGCTCTCGAATGCCTTATTTATATTTTGAAATGCTTCTATCATTTATGACTGCTTTCTTTCGTAATGTAAATAGAACAGTATTCCATAGAGGATATGAAATCCACCGAAACCTATCGTCCAGAACAGTAAGGCGTGGCCTTCCCAAAAACTATCTATGACTCCCAGACAGATAAAAGCGTATCCCAACCAAGCTATATTGGCATAGGTAAATTTAGAAACATTGACCAAAGTCAGTCCATAGAATAAAAGCATGACCGAGGATAAAATGTCATAATATCCATGCAGCAGCAGAGAAATACATAAAGCACCTCCGGTCAGCATCGGAAGTGAAAAATTCCATAATGCCCGATAGGTCAGCTTGCTGAAAAACTTTTGTCGCAGCTTTTTGGACTTGTTGTAAGACAGTATGCCGGCAGTGACGGCGGCAGCTGCCAATACAAGGATGGCTACCATAATCATCAGCTTCAAGGCTACGATTAATGTTGTGTCCGGGGTAACAAGGCAAGTGGCGATGTATGTACCCGCTAGTGCGTAAACTCCGGCCATAATAGCCGCTAATCCACTGATCGAGATAAACTTGGAGGACTTTTCCATCAACTCTTTTATCTCATTTACTGATTCTAATGCTTTATCTTTATTCATATAAAAAGTACTTTGTGATGCAAAGTAAAATAAAAGATTTCAGATGAACAAAGATTCTGCTCATTTATTTTGAAAATTAGAGATTAGTGTGGGTGAATGGAACAATTTATAGAGTCGTGTTATATGAAATTAGTCAAACATTTGACTAATTCGGTAGAAATACATACCTTTGCGCCCGAAAAAGGTAAAAAGCACTTTTATGATAAGAGAAGGAGCAGAGTTTAGAGAACTCATGCTACAGGTTTTCCGCCCCCGCATGGCTTTCCGTAGGTCGATGCAGCGGACACTGAGAAAGAACAACGCAGGTATCACATTCGAAATGCTTCAGGTACTGAGCTGTTTATGGCATGAACAAGGCATTAGCCAGCAAATATTGGCTGAACGTATCGCAAAAGACAAAGCATGTCTGACCAATCTGATGAACAATCTGGAGAAGAAAGGGTATGTCCACCGGAAGGAAGATCCGGCAGACCGCCGCAACAAACTGGTTTATCTGACTCCGGAAGGAGAGGAGTTTAAGGAACAGATTCGTCCCATACTGGATCAGGTTTATGTACACGCGGAACAGGTGATTGGCATAGAAAGCATTAAAGTCATGTTATCGGAATTAAAGGGAGTATACGATGTTCTTGAAAACGTATAGGGTATATCTGCTAGGGCCGCTCTGCCTGATCATCGCCGGTCAGCCGGCAAAGGCGCAGACGGATTCTTTATTTCTTTCCGTAGACCAGCTTTTCGAACGGGGTGTGCAGCATAGTTTGCAGCTTCAGGCGGATGCGCTCAAAGAAGCCATGGCACAAGAACGGACACGGACGGCACGCACGTCATCACTGCCTGATCTGCAAGTGGGATTGAAAGGAGGTTTTGTGGGACAGCCGCTCGTTTGGGAACGGGGATTGTCCGACCCGACATATCCGGACATTCCGGACTGGTCGCAGAATTACGCCATCGACTTTTCCCAACCACTGTATCAAGGTGGCAAAATCCGGAGGACTATCCGTAAGGCAGACATGGAAAAACAAGTTGCCGAGTTGCAGACATTGACAGACCAGGCGGAAATCAAACTTGGTTTGCTGAACCAATACATGAATCTGTTCAGCCTTTTCAAGCAGCATGAGATATTGATGCGGAACATTGAGGAATCCGAATTACGCCTGCGGGATATTCGCCGGATGAAAAAGGAGGGGCTGATAACGAATAATGATGTATTGCGCAGCGAGATGCAGTTGACGAACGGCCGTTTGTCTTTGCAGGAAACGGAAAATAGCATCGTACTCGTGTCGCAGCAGCTGGATATTTTATTGGGACAGAATGAGAATCTGTTACTGAAACCGGATACGACCCTACTGCATCAGGCAGTTGCTCTGGAAGCGTATGACGACTATATCACCCTTGCTTACACAAATGATCCGGCAATGAAATTGCTCAGAAAACAAACGGAACTTGCCCGGAACGAGATCCGGTTGACTCAGTCATTGTCTCTTCCCAGCATATCGCTGTATGCCTCAAATACACTGGCACGCCCTGTTTCGCGTACATTGGCGGATATGTACAACAATAACTGGAATGTAGGACTATCGGTTTCTTATCCTTTATCCTCAATCTACAAAAACAGTCATAAAATAAAGGAAAGCAAACTGATGGTGTCTTTGCGTAAGAATGATGAAGAGCAGAAGATGCAGAGAATCCGCATGGATGTGCGCACTGCTTTTCTGCGGCATCAGGAAGCTTTGCAACGGGTAGAAGCCTTGCAGTTGTCTGTCCGGCAGGCGCAGGAGAACTACCGCATTATGCAGAACCGTTATCTGAATCAGTTGGCTATTCTGACTGACTTGCTGGATGCCAACTCTGTCCGTTTGAATGTAGAGTTGCAGCTGGTCACTGCCCGCACTCGTGTGATTTATACTTATTATCAACTTCAGAAGGCTTGTGGTCGTCTATAATATATCAAGGTTATGGCAACATTAAAGGAAAAAAAACGGAAACTTAAAAAAATGAGAGCTCGCAATATCATCTTAAATATGGTGTGTATATGTTTGGCTGTCTCCGGGCTCTGGTGGACTATTACTTATTTTTGGCGTTACATTAGCTATGAAGTGACCAATGATGCTTTTGTAGACCAATATGTTGCTCCTTTAAATATACGTGCTTCGGGATATATCAAGGATATCCGTTTCAAGGAACATCAATATGTGCGTCAGGGAGATACCTTGTTAGTGCTCGATAACCGTGAATATCAAATTAAAGTGAAGGAAGCCGAAGCAGCTCTGCTGGATGCGCACGGTTTGCAGGATGTTCTTCACTCGGGCATCGAAACTTCCCATACTAATATAGCCGTGCAGGACGCCAATATAGCCGAAGCGAAGGCGAAGCTCTGGCAACTGGAACAGGACTTTCACCGCTTTGAACGTCTGCTGAAAGAAGAATCGGTGCCGGAACAACAGTACGAGCAGACCAAAGCCGCGTATGAAGCAGCTGAGGCACGCTATCAGGCATTAGCCGCGCAAAAACAGGCTGCTTTGTCGCAATATGCGGAAACGAGTAAAAAGACAACCGGAGTTCAAGCCGGTATCTTACGTAAGGAAGCGGATTTGGATCTTGCTAAATTGAACTTGTCTTATACGGTACTCACTGCTCCATACGATGGGTATATGGGCAGGCGCACCTTAGAACCCGGACAGTATGTCCAGACGGGACAAACCATCTCTTATCTGGTACGCAACAAGGATAAATGGATTACTGCTAATTATAAGGAAACACAGATTGCCAATATCTATATTGGTCAGCAGGTACGTGTTAAAGTAGATGCGTTGCCCGGGAAGATTTTTAACGGGGAAGTCACTGCTATCTCGGAGGCAACCGGGTCGAAATATTCTCTGGTTCCCACAGACAATTCCGCGGGAAACTTTGTAAAAGTACAACAGCGTATCCCGGTACGGATAGAGCTGGAGAATATCTCTACTGAAGAAATGGCACAATTAAGAGCGGGTATGATGGTTGAAACAGAAGCTTTGCGCAAATGATAACGATGAAAGAGTTGGGAGTACCCGTTCGTTCCTGGGTGCCCGATTGGCTGGGTTTCTGTTGCATTTTCATTGTTATTCTTCCGGTTACCATGCTGAATGGTTCGTATACCGGGAGTATGCTCGAAGTATCGAATACGCTTGGAACCAATTCGGAAGATATAACGATGGGATATTATGCGGCTTCGGCAGGCATGGCCATTGCTTATCCTATTATTCCTAAAGTGCTGGCAGCCGTTTCGGTCAAGTTTCTCTTGCTGATAGACTTGCTCCTGCAGTTCTTTTTGAGTTGGATTTGCGCTCGTTCGCAGAATGCCGATATTCTGATTGCCTGCAGTTTTGCCATCGGCTTTCTGAAAGGTTTTCTGATGTTATGGTTTATTCGTTATGCACAGAAGATTTTCAGTGCGAAGAATATCCGCAGCGAGTTCTATTCCTATTTTTATCCATTGGTGTATGGGGGCGGACAGGCCTCCATGCTGGTCACTGCGCAATTGGCATATCACTATAACTGGAAGTATATGTATTACTTCATGATGCTTTTGATTCTGGTTTCTATTCTGTTTGTTATCATCTGCTTCCGGCATAACCGCCCGATTAAATCGGTACCGTTATCCGATTTGCATATTCGGGAGATGTTTATCATTTCGGTAGGGTTGCTGATGCTGATTTACGTCATCAATTATGGGAAAGTTCTGGATTGGATGGCTTCTGCCAAACTTTGTGCTTATATTGTAATTTCTCCTATACTGATCGCATTATTTATCTGGATTCAGCACCATTCGAAGAATCCCTATGTTAGTCTTGCCCCTCTGTTTCAGCCTAAAGCAATCATCGGATATTTCTATATGATGCTTGTTATGTTTTTCAGTACATCCACCACATTATTAACCAATTACCTGAGCATCATCCTGAAAGTAGACAGCACGCATACCTATTCTCTTTATATCTTTTTGCTTCCGGGGTATGTAATCGGAGCTTTTATCTGTTTCTGGTGGTTTCGTTGGCAACGTTGGCGCTTCCGGTTTCTGATAGCGGGCGGAATGAGTTGTTTTGTTATTTTCTTTGGTATTCTATATTTTGGCATTGCGCCGAACAGTACGTATGAAATGTTATATCTGCCCATCTTTTTCCGCGGATTGGGTATGTTGACTTTGATTATAGCCTTTGCCCTGTTTGCCGTAGAAGATTTGAACCCGAAGTTTTTGTTGTCGAATGTTTTCTTTCTGATAATCTTCCGTTCGGTACTGGCACCTATCATGGCTACTTCTTTTTACAGCAATATGCTGTATCGTCTGCAACAGAAATATATATATTCTTTGTCGGAGACTATCACGACTGCCGACCCGCTGGCTGCGTCCCGTTATACTCAGTCTCTGAATAATGCGCTTGCACAAGGACATAGATATGATGAAGCGGTACAGATAGCTACCCATTCTCTTTATGGAACTTTGCAGGAGCAGAGTCTGTTGCTTGCACTGAAAGAAATATTAGGTTATCTGTTGGTGATATCGATCATAATAGCTGTTATCTCGCGTTTCATTCCGTTTCATAAGACGATTCGTGTTACATTTGCCAAGACGGGAGATGATATGGTATAGCATATAAAAAAGAGTAAATCATCCCAATTTTTCAATTCTTTTTCCTATATTTGGCTGGTAATCACTGGAGAACAGATTCTCTCCGGAGTAGGACAGATCTAATCTTAAACACAAATTTGAAATAGATGAATTATGATGAACAGGGCTATCCTCGTCTTACTATTCCTCTTGTCGGCACTGCCATTTTCTTTGCAAGCCCAGATGCCGGACAGTATCGTTCGTAAATTATCGGGCTATATTGAAGCAGTGCAGAATTTCGGAGAAATGCTGCCACAGGAAAAAGTCTATTTACATTTCGACAATACCAGTTATTATCAGGGAGACCCTGTTTGGTTTCAGTGTTATGTTGTGACATCCGAACTGAACCGCCCGTCGGATTTGAGTAAAACCCTTTATGTCGAATTGTTGAATCCGGGTGGGGAAGTCATAGCGAAACGTGTATTGCCTGTTAGGAACGGCCGTTGCCACGGTAGTTTCGAATTAACACAACTACCTTTTTATTCCGGTTTTTATGAGGTTCGTGCCTATACGAAATATATGTTGAACTTTGGAGAGGAGGTTATTTTCTCCCGGGTTCTTCCGGTATTCGATAAGCCTCGGGCAGCTGGTGATTTTAAAGAGAAGAACATACAGAAATATGCTGTTTATAAATATCCGCAGGTACGGAAAAAAACGGCTAAGGAGAAAAAAGTCAATCTGAAGTTTTTTCCTGAAGGAGGAAATTTGGTCGAAGGCATTCCTTCCCGCGTTGCTTTTGAGGCAACGGATGCCTATGGAAATCCGATCGCACTGTCCGGAACGGTTATCAACCGGGAAAAGAAAGAAATCGCCTCCTTTGCCACTGTACACGAAGGACGTGGCACCTTTGTGTATACTCCTACGAACGGAGAGAATCATAAGGCTGAGGTGGAGTTGAATGGCAAAAAGTACCGTTTTGATTTGCCGGAAGCCCGGTTGCAGGGATATGTCTTGCAAGTTGATAATCTTTCTTCGGAAGACAGTATAGCAGTCAGTGTACAAAAGAATCCGCATACACCGGAGTCTGTCTTAGGCTTAGCTGTGCTTGGTCATGGGAAACTGCTTAATTATTGTCTGTTGAACATCCGGAAAAATACACCTGTCTCTTTCAAACTTGACAAGACGGAATGGAAGGCAGGGGTGGCACAGATCGTATTGTTTGATACAGCAGGACAGATTATTGCCGACCGCCTTATCTTTATGAGAAAACCGGAGCCATTGACAATCAGTGTCCGGAAAAACAAAGAGGATTATCAGCCGTTTGATCGTGTCTTATTGGACTTTTCAGTACGTGACACGGCGGGTAAGCCTGTGTCCGCTCCGATATCAGTATCTGTGCGTGACGGATGGGAAGAAGTGGAAAGCCGGCATTCTATGTTAGCGGACTTATTGTTAATGTCTGAGATTAAAGGCTACGTTCATCGTCCGCTCTATTATTTCGAAGCGGATGATAAAGAGCACAGAACAGCTTTGGATCACTTGTTGTTGGTGCAGGGATGGCGGCGTTATGCATGGAAATACGAGTCGGGGGTGGAACCGTTTGAATTGAAGTACATGCCCGAACAAGGGATTGAAGTGCATGGACAAGTTGTTTCATTTGTTAGAGGTAAGCCTAAACCAAATATACAAGTCTCTTCTTTTCTGGCGAAGCGGGGAGATGAGGAAACTTCGCCGGGAGCGCTTTCTCTTAACCTGTTTGAAACAGACAGTGTGGGACGTTTTGCTTTTATTACCGATATTATTGGCAAGTGGAATCTGATTCTTTCTGTGATGGAGAAAGGTAAGCGGAAAGACCACCGGATTGTATTAGACAGAGTCTTCAGCCCTCAACCTACACAATATCCGCTGGGAGAAATGCAGATAAGCCTGTCCGGCAGAGATAAACCGGGAGCAGAACAGGAACTACAGACAGATACTGTGATTGGTGATGATATCGATTATAATCGTTTTATGGATGCTTATGAAGATTCTCTGTCAAAACGGGGTATGAGAGAGAAAAATCACCGTTTGGGTGAAGTAGTGGTGAAGGCTAAGAAATGGAGTCGTGAGAAGGATATTTATGAAAATCGTTCGAAATCGGTTGCTTACTACGATGTACCTTCGGAGATGGATGATATTTTGGATAAGGGAGGTTATATCGGTGAAGATATCCACGAGCTGCTTGTCCGTATGAATCCCAATTTCATACGCAGGTATAGTGGTGGTGAGGAATGGTTGCAGTACAAAGGTCGCTCTCCCTTGTATGTGGTAAACTATAAACGAACGGAGGCTACTGAAATAGATCAGACCCGATACCGGACACTTCGCCTGGTGGCTATCAAGTCTATTTATATCAACGAGGAATTATCGGCAAGATGTCGTTATGCTGACATCCGTATGTCTCCGATGGATGTAGATGAAATATATGGTTGTGCTGTTTTTATTGAAACCTATCCGGAAGGAGAGATTCCCGTAAAAGGAGGCAGGGGAGTCAGAAAAACTTGGTTGGATGGCTATAGCGAACCTGTAGAGTTTTATCATCCCGATTATTCTGTTCTTCCCAAAGAAGAGGACTATCGCCGCACATTATACTGGAACCCGGAAGTGATGCCGGATGAAGCAGGGAATGCTCAGGTGAGGTTCTATAACAACAGTCGTTGCCGCAGGTTAAAAATAACGGCTGAAATGATTTCTGCGGATGGGGCTATTGGTATGTTTAACGAGTGATATAAAAAAGAGGGTGTTTTGATACACCCTCCCCATAACTGTAATATTTCCTTTGATGGTGAAACGCTTATAATGTAACTCCTGTTTTAAAGATGGCAATTTCACGATAACCTTTCTTCTCGTTATTAACGAACTCACCGCTTGCTACTTTAATCACATACTCGATAAAGCGTTCGCAAGTCTTTTCCATCAGTTCGTTCTCAACGATGACTCCGGCATTGAAATCAATCCATCCTGGTTTGTTTTTAGCCAAAGTAGAATTGGTGGAAATCTTCATCGTCGGAACGAAAGTGCCGAAAGGAGTACCACGTCCGGTGGTAAAGAGTACCATATGGCATCCGCTTGCGGCAAGGGTAGTAGCAGCTACCAGGTCATTGCCCGGGGCGGAAAGCAGGTTCAGTCCTTTCTTTTGCAGACGTTCTCCGTAAGGCATCACGCCGGATACATAGCTTTTACCACATTTCTGTGTACATCCCAGTGCTTTTTCTTCCAGAGTGGAGATGCCGCCGGCTTTATTTCCCGGAGATGGATTTTCACCCACAGGCTCGCCATGGGACAGGAAATATTCTTTGAAGTCATTGATCAAGTGTACGGTCTGTTCGAACAGGTCTTTGTTCTCGCAACGGTTCATCAGAATTGTTTCCGCACCAAACATTTCCGGAACTTCAGTCAGCACGCTTGTACCGCCTTGTGCAATCAGGAAGTCTGAGAACATGCCCAGCAACGGATTGGCAGTGATACCTGAGAAACCGTCGGAACCACCACATTTCAGTCCGACACGAAGTTCTGACAAAGGTACTTCCGTACGTTCATCTTTGGATGCTTTGGCATATAAATCGCGCAGAATATCCATTCCTTCTTCGTATTCGTCACCAACTTTCTGGGTTACCATGAATTTCACACGGTCCTGGTCATAGTCTCCTAAGAATTCACGGAATACGTCCGGCTGGTTGTTTTCGCAGCCCAAGCCTACTATCAGTACTGCGCCTGCATTCGGGTGAAGTACCATATCGCGAAGAATCTTTTTCGTGTTTTCGTGATCGTCTCCAAGCTGTGAGCAACCGTAGTTGTGCGGGAAAGCCACGATGGCATCTACCCCTTTTCCTTCCGTTTCACGGCGCAGGCCTTCGGCCAGTTGTCCGATGATACCGTTAACGCAACCTACAGTCGGGATAATCCAGATTTCATTTCTTACGCCGACATCACCATTTTTACGGCGGTAGCCTTTAAAAGTGAGGTTTTTATGAGGGATATCCAGAGTAACCTGAGTCGGATGGTAGGTATACTCCAACAGTCCGGCAAGATTAGTCTTGATATTCGTTTCATTCATCCAGTCTCCCTGTTTTTTTGCCATACGGGCATGACCGATAGGGTAGCCGTACTTGATTACGTTCTCGCTTTCTGCAAAATCTTTTAATGCAAACTTATGTCCGGCAGGAATGTCTTCGTTTAGTGTAATCTCTATTCCATCTACGGATAGATGCTCTCCTGCCGGGAGGTTAACAATGGCAACGGCAACGTTGTCGGCAGGATTAATTCTTAAATACTTTGTTTCCATGTACTTGTTTAGTTGGATTTTGTTGTTATTTGCTATGGTAATAGTCTATTGTCTCTACAGTCAACAAGTCAATCGGCATATAGTTGATGCAAGTCACGTCTTTCTTGAAAATGAGGTGATCGCAGAGCGCCTTGATGCCGTTGAGGCCTTGCAGTTCCGGTTGCTGGGCGATGAGGAAGGAAACGCTTCCTTCTTTCAGGCAAGTGACATTCCGTTCCAGAAGGTCATAGCCTATCAGATTGAAATCTTTCTTTCCGCGACTTTGCAGGTATTCGCCGACAATGTAGACTTTTGAATTGAAAGTGATTCCATTCTTTACGTTCGGGTGAGAACGGAAGAATTCATCCAGCATTTCGTTATCTTCATCATTGCGTTCGGCATGCAAGTCAAGCTCCAGTATAGTACAAGACGGATGATGTTCCCCCATGTACTGCCTGAATCCGATTTCCCTGTTTTCTTGCTGGTTAGAACCGACAATTCCTTCATGTATCTTACGGAAAATAACGATTTCCTTTTCGTCTCTGGCAAGCAGCATTAGCATACGGGCGGCAAAGTATCCGCTTTGGCGTGAGTTCTGACCGAAGAAGGCGAGGGGAGGCACGTCTTTGATATTTGAGTCTATATATATATAAGGTATATCCAACGTTTGCAACTGATCGGTAAAGCCTTTCGTATATTGCGGAGCCGTAGGGGCCACCATCACTCCGTCCGGTTGCTGAGTCAGGATAGCTTCGCTGGCGTCTACAAACGAATGATAGTCGTATGGATCGTAATAGTTGATCTTTACCGAGGTATTGAAGTCCGAGTAGGTCGCGATAGCTTCGTGGATACCCAGTTCTACTGCTGTCCAGTATTCGCCTTCCAGATGTTGAGGCAGAAGACAGATGAATGTGTACTTCTTGTTGGAAGCCAGGGCACTGGCATACATGTTAGGTTGATAGTCAAGCTGCTTCAGAATTTCTTCCACCCGTTTTTTGCTTGCTTCTGATACTCCGCTGCGTCCGTGAATGACGCGGTCTACTGTTCCTACAGACACGTCTGCTAAACGGGCGATGTCTTTGATTCTGATTCTTTCGGGCAATTTATTCATACGATCACCTTATTTATATAGGTTTATGTGCTCGCACACAATAATAATCTTAATATTTTCGATACAAATATATAACAATTT
>ENA-OPBN01000074-OPBN01000074.1-human-gut-metagenome-genome-assembly--contig:-NODE-74-length-95396-cov-33.375358_pt1 | contig 95396 bp, 93 predicted proteins | sample MGYA00241068_ERZ501452 | MGnify/ENA primary metagenome ERZ501452 (study PRJEB25962, sample SAMEA2042507) | human gut metagenome | biome: human gut; feature: human-associated habitat; material: faeces... | reverse complement strand
AGGGAAGGGGACAAGGTTCCATTTTATAGCATCTTCAAGGGTTACAACGGATTTTATTATCCTCGGAAACCTGTATTTTATACTGTTGAATATACTGTCTTTCAGGGTGGCTGTAAGGCCCAGTACCCTGTAGGCATCTATATCCCACAGACAATCCATCCTCTTTTCAGATCCTATGTGATGCATTTCATCCATGATAAGAAGGTCATATTCACCCTTACATTTGTGAATGGACTGGTAGCATTCCATCTTTATATCCATAAGCAGGGTCCCGGAGAGCCATTTGTCCATTTCCTCCTTCCAGTTCTGCCTGTGGGCAGTCTCAGCAATAAGGATAAGGACTTTCAGGGGGATATCTATCCCGTCAGCCTTCTTCTCCCTTGCCAGCTCCTCCATAATGAGCAGGGAAGCCTTTGTCTTCCCTGTTCCTGTGGCCCATTCCAGTATAAGGAACGGGTTATCCCTGGCAGTCTCCACTGCCATCTTCTGTAATTGTTCCTTTGTTGTTTTCATTTTTCTGACAGCGCTGTCTTTCCGATTTGTGTATTAACTCTGAGGCTATCTCTTTTACTTTGTCTGTTATATCCCTGTCATATACAGCCTTGCCCGGATCTATGGTCTTATGCATGTCGCACTGTACTTTAATTACTACTTTCACAAGAGTATATATACCTACCAGATAGCCAGTATCTTCAGCGATTTCTACAGCCAGTTCCTCCAGTTTATTAAGAATACAGTACTTCTTGTATGTTTCTTTGTTCAGTATAAAGAAAGGATAGTCTTTATCATTAGCCTCCATTAACTCATATAGTCCCCGGCCATTTTCTGAACACAGCAGTACAGGGGCATACTGTATGAGGTTGTTATATACTTCCACGGCTTCCTTTAACCTGTCTTTTACACACAGAAGATTTTCCTTAGTAATGTCTACATAGGAAGATTTTCCTTTCTCCAGATCTTCAGGAGTTATTTTTATAATGCAGTATTTCATAATGTATTGAAAAATAGTTTTATATTTCCCCATATTTTAAGGTATACAGGAGCATTTGGGGATATGGGGGTTATCTTCCTGTATCTCATACTTACCAGATAGTGTTTCCTTATATAGGCTACTTTTTTGAATCCCCTCCTGTTGTATATATCTATCCAGTATGTTGAATTACCTACAGGCATCAGTACCTTATGTTTTACCAGCAAAGTAGCAGTCTCACCGACATATCCCAGATCCTTTATAAGTTCCAGTAATTCCTTGTAAGTAATCTGTTGCAGTCCGTAAGCTTTAAATACTTCCTGTATTTTCCTGTATCCTATACCGGATTTAGGGAACCGGCTTTTCCTTGTTTTTTTTTCTTTATTCATTGTTTCTCTGTTTAATCCGATTAATCTATTCTGATAATTCATCCTCTCCAGGCCCTGATCTTCTGACAAGTTTTTCCTTGTATATGTCTGTTAGTTCACATAATACCTTCATTCTTGTGTCTGTATCATATTTATCCCACCAGTAACCATCATATGATATACCGGACGGAGCAAATCTGTCCTTATTGAATTCAGGGAAGTAATAACTCAATAATGCGGGAACATTCGGTAGTAATGGTTTTATTCCCCTGTGATAGTAGAATTTCGGCCAGCACTGGAGTGCTTCTGTCAGAACTACGCACAACCCGTGATATTGTCCTGATTTCAGAATAGTTTTGGCGTCTCCTAAGACATCTATCTTTTCGGCTACAGTCATAGGGCAGGCAGGAGAGATAAAACCATATGGGTATCCGGGACTGTTTGTGTGAATGAGCAGACGGCTGAAATTATTGGAGTCCTCCTTCCACAAGTCTTTTAATGCAGAACCTCCGGGTAATAAATCATCCAGATCATATGCATAAGAATGTGTAACATCATAGCCCAGCATATCAGAATACTCTTTTCTGTAGCTAAGCTCGAAATCCTCCCATGATCCGTCTGTAATACAGCGGGCGAGAATTTCTGTTATTTCTGATCTGTCAGCAGACTTAGTGAGAAATTTTACACAGTTTCTTGAGAAAACACTGATATCTTCAGGACTTGTCACTTCATTCATTAAAAGATTCCTGAAATTAACCAGCCTGATTCCCTCTATAAGCTGGGTACCCTCACCGCATCCATCCAGGTATAATTCAACTGCTTTGTTAAAATCCGCTCTTCTCAGGGATTTCATAATTATGTTGTGAATAGCCCTGATTGTGTATAATATAGGTAACATTTCTTTAAGTATTAATTTTAATTATTTTTTACTATGTACTTTCTGTTCATATATGGATATCAGTATATTGAAAGCTTCTATTCTTCTTTTACGGTCATATTCAAGCCACCAGTACTCATTTGGTCCCTTATATCCAAGACCGAATGTGCCGGGGTTAAATTCCGGTTGAGAAGGCTGATAAGGTTTCTGATAAACAAACCGTATATTCCCCTGTTGTTAGGAAGGTCCATAAGATCATACATGTCCAAAACCCGACCAGGATTATTGTTATATTCATCCAATAACCAGGTCATTAAGGGCCGCATTCTGTCTATTATGTTCATAATAAAATGTTTTAGTATTTGTCTTGTGTATATAGTTTTATCAGTTTGTCGAAGGCAGCCAGTCTGGCCTTCCGGTTATTCAGATCCCACCAGTAATCGCATGGAGGCACATAACTGCCTTTAACATACATACTGTTAAATTCGTGGATATAGTCAGTTATTACTATGGGATCACTGTCATTATTGAATCCCTGACCGTAATGAAATAAAGGACAACATAGCAAAGCCAAACGTATACTCTTACACATCCCATTGGAATATTCTTCTGAATACAGTAATCTGGCATCTCTCAGTATGTCTGCCCTGTTCATAAATCCGGGTATCCGTACAGACATCATATCATGTGACCTGCGTAAACATTGTAATATGTAATATGCCCGGTCTTTATTCTTAAGGCTGATAAAGCTAGCTTCACCAATACATAAAGGGATAGTATGGAATAAAGACTGATTAAAATCCTTTGGCAATCTTATACCTGTGTAGATCTGATATGAATTTATTATACTGTCACACATTTTTTCATAGGTACTGTGAAAATCAGTGTTTAACAGGATGGATACAATGTCATAATAGTTGATGACATGATAGATGTAATTTATAATACACCTCATCCATTGTACGGCAGACAGACTATCATCCGATTTATTGAGATGAGGAATGAAATTCCTGTACCATAAGTTCTGATAAGGAGTATTATGACTGCTGACCATCTTTGATAACAGCTCATTCCCTGTCATACAGGTGCCGGGATCATCAATGTGAAGGTCATAAAGAAAGTTATACATATCTGTGATGTAATCCTTAATATTTTTGTCCATAGTAAAATAGTTGAAATTAATGTTCAGGATCTTTATATAAAGAAAGAAGATCATTAAAAGTCCTCAGCCTTGATGACTTGTCAGATATAGGCCACCAGAAACCACCGGAATTTTTAATGTCACCGTATCTGTCATTGTTGAACTCAGGAAAATAATTATTTATATTGAAGTTATCGAAAGTTAATCCCTTGCCTGTACAGGCTTTCGGACATGATATGATCCCGCAGTTTAAAGAATAACACATGCCCTGGGATAAGGTACAGCCCTCATAAATCTTCTTCGAGTCTTTCAGAATATTATACCTCTCCTGTCTCGTAAGATAAGTATGACTCACCAAATCATTACGGCCCACAAGAGCATTCATTATTATACAGTACCTCTCACTTGTACATTCACAGGAAAATTCATCAGCAGAAATGTTAAGGTAAAGAAGAGAGGAAGGTGAATAATCAGTGTGAGAGGGAAGGAGAATACCTGTCACCTCACACCATGGCTTTCTGATACTGTCCGTGAATACCTTCCATGTACCAGCTATATCAGAAACACTCAGTATTAAAAGAACTTCATGCATGCTTAAACATGACCCTATATGACTGATAAGACGGTTTATCCAATCACAAGGCATAAGAGAAGAATTATCATCTGATAAGTGATGCAGAAGATTGTGAATAAATACATATTCCGCACTGTTGTCCGGAATCAGAAAACCTCCTGATATGTCATCCGGAGATAACTTCCTCTCAGGAGATTCATACATGCAGGTACGAAGATGTTTGTAAAGATGTTTGAAATACTCTTTCATGATAAATGAATTTGATAAGAGTTAACAGTTAAGGAAATGTAACCCCGAAATTAAAGAATTTTATATAGTATATAAGGAGAATTTTTAGCAAAGTAATATACTCTGAAACCCTAAGAATGATAAGGTTTGGGGAAGATAAAGAAGGAAAAAGACAGGGTAAAAACATGTACTTATATCATAACAGAAGGTGATAAAGGTATGAAAAATAGTAATAGGCAGAAAGTTAGGGAAGGGGGAGGGGCTGATAATCAGGCACTTAGCCCACTTTTCACTTTCATAATAACAGCTTCTCGGTTGTTTGCCTCTTACATATTTTCAGCCACTTCTTCAATTATTAGTACATAAGAACCCCCCATTTGCTACTCTGAGACCTCATAAGAACAGCAGTTTTATATCCTTAGCATTTCCTTCTCATTCTTTTAGTACCTGAGTACTTAAATAAACGAGTAAAAAAAAGGCAGTGGGCTAATGCCTACTGCCTTGATACTGTGTGATTTGGTGTTTTTTTTTAGTCTACTGTTAAGGTCAGAATAGGAGAATTTCCTTCCCCTTGATCATACAATGTATAGATCTCCTCTCCTTCCACCTCAAACAACCCAATCATGGGTCTTGCCGGGGCTTTTCCAGTTTCAATGATATGCTGTTGCACCTTATTAGCAACAGCCCCTGTCACATTTCCATCCTCAGTTCTAAAGGACAGGAATAAATTAGGCTGGCCTGTAATCTCATTAATCTTCTGAGGGTTCGGAACTACATCCAATCCCCCCTTCACCTCGAACTCCTCCAGGAACTCCTCCACAGTCCATGATTTTTTACATACCTCATTAAAGGTCCGTCCGTCACGTACATTCACATTGCTTTTACTGCCTTTTGATTTTCTTACTAAAGTTGCCATAATTTGATAGTTTTAAATTGTTGAACATCAGCACAATGAACTCCGGGAATTCCATACCCCCAGTACTACCCACCATGCCATAGGAGGGGGAGGGTTAGGGTGGTTATCTCCCTCCCCTACAAATAAAAATTAAAAAAAATTAGCTCCCCCTCCCACAAATAAAAAAAAATAATTTTTTTTAATCACCCCCTTCTATAAAAATTAAAAAAAATTTATCTCTCCTCTCTACAAAAAAAAATAATAAAAAAAAATTTCTGTTCTCTACAGCTTTCAGCTTCTCAGGTTATCATAGTTTTGACTTGTAGTATGGTAAGGTTGTGAAGAAAAGTTTGTATATATAACAGTAAGGCAAGTCTAAGGTAGTGAAGTATTTTTGGTATATTATAATATTCGGGCAGACTGATTTGGTTTACCTGTATATAAAGGAAAGGTCCCGTCTGGAATGAGATCAGGCGGGACTGGGGGAAAATGTGTGATTTTTGAAGTGTCCTGTGGTTATTGTAGCAGGTCCTCAGGACATGTGGTGTATTTATGAGTACTGCAAATATAGGTATTTTATTTCAATCTGCAAATACTTTGATGTAAGGGGGCCGGGAGATGGGATAATTATGAGACAGATCCCACAACAAACCATCTGAGTGTATTTTCTGCGGAGCCGTATTTATAGAGGGTCAGTGTACTGGTGGATATTGCTCTTACATATGCTACATATGCTCCTTCATTGACAGGGTGTTGCACGCATACTACGGCATTATATACTCTGGCTAGTGTTTTTGGCAGTATAACTGATACCTGTTGTGATCCTGATGACACTGATATGGATCCCCATTCTAAGCATATATTATTCGGTAGTACTGTATATCCGGTTCCTGTAGCTAATTGCTGAAACTGGTTTTGTACCAGTTTAGGTACGTCACTTGATGTAATAAATTCTGCCATAGTTACATATTGTTTATCAGGGGTCTAAAATAAAAAAAAAACTCTGCATTTCAAAGTTTCTCTATTAATTATTCCACCTCCTGGCCCACCGAGCGAAGCGAGGTTATAGAAACAGGGAAGGCAGGTTTATATCAGAGAGTTATTACTGTTGGTTATACCAGGATGAAATATAGTTATATACTGAATAATTCCGGAATTTTATCAGGAAAGTTCTGTTAGGATAGAAAAGATAAGAAGGAACAGCTATTAAAATATAATGTAAGAATGTGATTGTTAAGAGGTTAGCTATATAAAGTTTTTAGGTATATCATATAGCTTGCTGGGTATATCCTGATGAAATCTTGGTATATCCTAAAAGAGTCTAGGATTTTACCAGGAGATTCTAATTTTCTTAGATAAAGTCTATGATTTCACTAGGAAATATACTTATCAATTTTTGCGTATGTGAAGGATCCGGAGATAATTACATTTTTGTAGCTATTAGATACATCGTGTGATTATTAGCTACAAATAGGATTTTCAGATAGCTAAAATGTACTATTAATAATTAGATAAGAATAAGGAAAATGAGAATATATGTCTTTGTATATCAAGCTGTTATATTAAAATATAACTCACTATATAGTGTTTTCAACTCACTATATAGTGAGGAGAGCTTCTCATATAATGGTATAGACTCACTTTTTTATTGAGAATATAGAATTTTTTTTTCTTAATATTTTTGTTAGGATTACTTTTAAAATATATCTTTGTATTTAGTATAACTAATAAATACAGTGAGAATGGAGAAAAGAAAACAACTTGGAAGAAGGATAACAAGAGAAATCATAGATAATAATACTGGTGAAGTACTTGTATCGGAAGATCTTGTAGTCAAGGTAGGAGATATAGATAAGTTTATAATGTTTTTTCTGACTAATAATGATTATTTCTATCACCTTACAGGTACTCAGATTAAGGTACTTTCTGTATTATGGAAGGAATCCACTTATAAGCAGGGGGATGAAGGGAATATAATCCATAATAATAAAAATTTAAAGACTTCTATAAAGAGTAAAATGCCGTCTATAACAGACGGCATGATAGATAATGTGTTCAGCACTCTCAGCAGGCAAAATGTATTGATAAAAACATGTAAGGGTGAGTATATGCTGAATCCTGAATATTTTTTCAAGGGGAGACTAAGTGATAGGTCCAAATGCATTAAAAGGGTTGTGGAATTTGTTATTAAGCCTGAATCTATGAAATCCGTATCTGATGAGGAGTGTTTAAATCGGAATAATGTTTTCTAAGTAATTAAAATTTAATATGAAGGAAAGAGTAAACACAAAAGATGCAAGAGAGAAGCTTCTTGAAGGAGTAAGTATATTATCTGAGGCAGTATCACTGACCCTTGGTCCGTCAGGGAATACTGTGGTCATTACTGATGGGGACGGATCTCCTCATGTTACCAAGGATGGGGCTACTGTAGCACAGGCAGTGAGTGACCCTGATCCTGAGGTTAACTGTGGTATTGAGCTGGTAAGGCAGGCAGCCGTAAAGACAGCCAAGGAGGCAGGGGATGGTACTACCACCTCTACTGTACTGGCCAATGCTTTCATACATAATCTGAAGGATTATGATCCTGTAGAAGCTTGTAAGGCACTTGACTTCGTCACTTCGATGGTATCTGAGCTTATTTCACAGAAATCTGTAAAGATTGTAAGGAATATGGATATGGTGGAAGGAGTGGCTACCATATCTGCAAACAATGATGGTACTATAGGCAGATATATCCGTGAAGCTTATGAGAAGACAGGGATGGGGGTGAATATTATGCTTCTTGAAGGATTTGATGACAAGACTGTGGTATCTACCACAAAGGGGATAAAATTTGATAAGGGATATGAGTCTATAAGGTTTGTCAATAATCAGGATAAGGGAGCCTTTGAGATATCAGACTGTAATGTGGTATTATTTGAGAATCCCCTGTGTGTATCTCAGGATATATTACAGGAGTACAGGCTTGATAAAGCTATTCCTGTGCTCATCATAGGTCCTTCATTCTCAAGTGAGGTAATCAACTTCGGTATTTCTGCAAGAAGGTCAGGATATTCCGTATGTATGGTTCAGGCAGAGGGATGGGGGGATTCCCAGAGGGAGCATATCAGGGATATAGCAGCCCTTATATGTCCTGTATACAGTGAAGATATCAGCTATTACGGAAGGGTTGATAAGGTAATTGTCGATTCTATGTCTACTACCATCATAGGAGGCAAAGGCCATCCATCTTCTTATATTGCCAGCCTCCGGGCCCGGGCCGGAAACAGTGATGTGGAGGACCATAAGAACAGTCTTCTGGAAAGGGCATCTATACTGGAGAATGGTACTTGTTCCATCACTGTGGGAGCTAAGACTGAAGCAGAGCTGAAAGAGAAAATGGACAGGTATGATGATGCTGTGAGGGCTGTAAAATCAGCTGTAGAGGAAGGAGTATTGCCTGGAGGAGGAATTGCCCTGAGCAGAATTTCCGATGAGATCATGGAAAAAACGGAGACAGCAGGGGCCAGGAGGGATGCATTATTATGCTTGCATTCTGTAAGGGACAAGCTGTGTGAGATGTGTGGCATATCATGGTCATATGATGTAAATCAGGATTTCTTCACAGGATATGATTTCAGGAGAGGAAAAGAGGTGAACTGTCTGGAGGAAGGTATTCTGGATCCTGCAAAGGTAGAGAGGGTAGCTGTAGAGAATGCTGCCTCAGTAGCCAAGACTATTTTATCGACTAAATGTATAATCAATACCAGGGAGGACAGGTTATGAAAAGGATAGTGAAAGTATTATTATGGATATGGCAGCTTCCCCAGAATGTACTCGGGATCCTGTTCATGCTCATTTTCTACAGGCCGTGGCACAGACACTCTATAGCCTGTGTTGTGAAGGGTACTGCTGTAATCATACATTTTTTATGGTCGGAAAAGATGAAGGGAGGAGTAACTCTCGGTGAATATATATTTGTATATGGGAAAGACTTATATCATATAGGATCAGGATATACGGATATGGTAATAAAGCATGAATACGGTCATGTAAGGCAGTCCAGAATGCTTGGCCCCTTATATCTGATTGTCATAGGTATTCCGTCATTACTGCATGCAGCAGTACATGACAGTCTGTGCAGGAATAAGGATTACAAGCATTTTTACACAGAAAAGTGGGCTGATAAGCTTGCCGGATTGAAATAATCATTATATTTGCTGTGGATTTGTCATTTTCTATAAAAATCCATCATCTTGATTTATTTAAAAATATGTGAGTGAGCCACAGTCTTATGACTGTGGTTTCATTTTTCCTCATATACTGTTATCCCGGTATAAATATTTTATTTATATTTGCATGTAGTAAATTGAATTAGTGATTAGTGGAGGGCCCTTAAGGGCTCTTTGGCCTGGTAACTCAATGCATAGAGTGACTCCGTCCTAAGGAGTAAGTTGCGGGTTGGAGTCCCGCCCGGGCCACTGGTAAAAGTAAGATATATGAAAGAGATGACTAAGGAAAAATGGATTATGTTTGTGGTTATAGTATCTGTACTTGCTATTATAGCCGGATTTGCAAAGTTATGTCCTTTCTGGGTTACCTTATCTGTGATCCTGTCCATGATCATAGGCTTTAATGCAGGATGGGTTTTCAGGAAATGGTATAGTGAAAATGTACACAATAATAAATAGATACAGTTATGGAAATTATAGGAGACTTCGAACTGCCCGGAGATATAGAGAAATCCACCATCTCCCGGCCCTATGACATCAAAACATACCTCAACAGAATTGAAGGATACAAAACAAAGATCAAAAACCTCCACTGGTCTGTAAAGCTTCTCCCCTATATTGAGAAGAATGAGCTACATGAACATCTGGACGAACTTCTTGACCTGGTTTCTGACTATGAGGATGTGGTAGCAGAAAATTATATGGGAACTTTCGGGGTTCTTCCTCTTGGATTCCTTTCAGGGGTGCAGCCTGAAACAAATGATCCTCTTGAACTTATTGATAAGATCAGGACAGATCTTGAAGGATTTCATTCTGCTTATTCTTCTGATCTGAAATACATAGGTATTATCAATGCTACTGAGGATCTGTTACAGGAACTTCCGGTTAAAAAATACCTGATAGACCAATGCAAGTAGGATATTTGGAGGATACACGGTATATAATAGAATATGAAGTAGCTTCAAAGTCAAGGTACTATGGGGTGAAGTTGTCATATAAGGAATCATGCACTGAACCTGTATCCTGTGAAGATCCTGTTCTGTATACATGGACAATATACGCCAGTGTTCCGTATGACAGTACACAGAAAGTACCGGATTATAAAAAGCTCATGCCTGGTGATGTAAAGATAGAGGGAGATGTTGCAGTATGTGAACTTATACAGGTTACCACTGCCTGTGAGGGAACTGACACAGTATCTGCTTCTGACGGGACATACAGGTCCATACATCTTAATCTGAGAAAGGGTATAGACATGTACCTTGTAAACAGGCTGAAAAACTATGCGGGAATAAAGTACTAACCTTCATGATGTATAAATCTGACAGGAGCATAAAGATTTCTTTATGCTCTTGTTGTATATATTATTTATATGGTATATATTTGTGTTGTTAATCTATAGTATATGGATAAGAATATTTTATACAGGATAGTTGCTTTCGATACTCTGAGAGGCTTGGAAGATTATCTTAACGCCAACAGTATTGACAGGGAATCTATTGTTTCGATACTTCCTAATGGAGGACAGTATATTCTTATATGGCTGAGGAACATATAAACTGTGGTTCTGATGGATACTGAAAATGAAGATAAGGTATATTATTGTGCCGGATGCCTGTCACTGGCTGTTGTGCAGTTTCAGGATCAGGATTATTGCCGTGACTGCGGAAGTGATGATATAAGGGTAGCCGGGATAGAAGAATGGGAAAAGTTATACAAGGATAAGTATCATAAATGTTTTATAAACCAAAAGAGAAATGAAGGAAGAAGAAGTTAAAAAAGGTACTCCTGCACTTGGAGTAAGTAAGAAAATGTCATATGAGCAGATGGCTCAGCAGCTTAATACTGCACAGACTATTCTGGATCAGCAGGCCGGGCAGTTCCGTGAATTGCAGAACAGATACAATATGGCAGTACGCCGTATTCAGGAACTTGAATACGGGAATGTAGCACTGCGTATCAAAACATGTTTTGATGTGCTGGATCATGAATCTCATTTCAGTGTTGACTTTGTAAATGAGTGTGTGAAAGAAATCGAGGAAATTATGACCCCCAAGGCCCCGGAGGTGGAAGAAGAGGATAAGGAAAATCCGGATGCCGGGGAATAAGAATATTCTCAGTATCCCTGTCAGGCCCCAGGATTTTTTCAGATCCTGGGTTGCTTTGACAAGGCCTGTACACAAGCTCACAGATACTGAATCGGAGGTATTTGCCTGTTTCCTTAAACACAGGCATGAGCTTAGTAAATCAATCAGTGACCCTGACTTGCTGGATAAAGTACTTATGAGTGAGGATGTCAAGAAGAAAATCAGGGAGGAGTGCAATATCAAGGGCCCGCATTTTCAGATGGTCATGGTTAGAATAAGGAAGAAAAAAGTACTGGTAGGAGGGAAGTTTATAAGACTTCTGATTCCCAATCTTACCGATGAATCACAGCCTTTCGGGCTGACATTTGTTCTTGATATACAAAATGCTGGATAAATATATAAAAGAAGCATCGGAGAAATTCGGAGTTCCTGAAAAGGTAGTAAAGGCTGTATGTGATTCTGCTTGCAGGCTGGTTAAAAGGACTATGAGAGGAGTACATGCAAACCGTGTTCTTAGTGAGGAAGAATTCAGGGCACTCAAGCCATGTGTTAATTTCAGCGGTCTTGGAAAATTATATATACCCTATACCAAGTATTCAAATATTAAATCACGCCGATTAGAAAAAGTAAAAAGATATCATGAAAGTATTAAAGAAAGTAACACCGAGATACACGAAGGTCCTGACCACAGCGAACATTGAAATCCAGAAAGCCTATTTTGCTGGTACGAATGTGGAAGATCCGGGTAAGACAATTACAGGTTATTCTTCTATTCAGAAAGTAGTAGCCTTAGGTCCGTCATGTACAGGATTGAAAGTAGGGGATCATGTGCTGATAGATTTTTCAAGATATGCCAGACCTGTACAGTCCCAGTCACTCCGTAATCATGTGAAGGGGGAAGAATATTCTGTACAGATGTCTTTCAATATTCCGGTAATCATTCTTGATGGTGAGGAATACCTCGACCTCCAGGACAATGACATCGTATATATTGTTGATGACTTTGAGGAAGTATCAGAATGTAAAGGTGATGCATAATGGAACTTGTCAGGTTTGAAAATTACGGTATTACCATATCTCCGGAGGCCTTGCTGATAAGGCCTCTTGCTGTATTATGGAAAAGGGATAAAAGTGTAGGAAAAGCAAAAGCCCTGCAAGAGATAGGGTATATTTATTTTATGTATGATCCTGCCTCGAACTACAGGATGGGAATACCTGATGAAGATGACAGGAAGGAAGAGATTCTCAGGGATTTAGGCCTCCCCCGGACCTGGAAGCCTGATAATGATGTACAGAAGGCTGTAGATTACTATATCAATATGCCTCATATGAATACAGAGGAAATAAATACACTGGATTCGTTTATGTCCCTTCTGATTAAGATCAGAGACCAGTGTAAGAATATAGACTATACAGCATCGGATGATCCTATAAAGGCTATGAAGGATAGTATAGGTCTTATTAAACAGGTCCCGGAAGTAGTGGAATCCCTGTCAAAAACTAAAAAGTTAATACTGGCCTCTATAGAGGAAGAGGGCCGGAAGAGAGGTAAAACAATGAAAAAGATAGGAGAAGATGGGTTCGGTAATTTCGTATGATGATCTCAGAAGGATGTCATTCGGGATCAACAGGTATCTTGATTCTATACGTGACAAAGCAGGGAGCCATGAGGAGAGCAGGATTTTCCTTGGATTTTCTTCATCTGTTAAAAAGGTGGGAGGGATCTCACTTGGCAGGGAATATGTTATTTCTGTAATGTATAAGGGCCGGGAGGTGAGTAATGTTATTACCAGGGATATGGATAGTGCTCCGGAACTGCTGGTGGAAAAGTTTATAGAACTCACACATGATGAGGATTTTATAAAGGAGGCTGTGTATGGGAATAGTGATGAATAAATATCAGACCCCTCTTTCTGATGATTTTATGATGTCCCTGAATGAAGAGGTAAGGGACTGGCTGCTGGAAAGCCTTAATATTCAGTTTATAAAGAATCTGGTATCACCGGACAGGGAATTTGCTAAGGACAGGCCGAGGGACAAGAATGGAAGGATTATTGTAGATCTGTGTAATCCGCATATCCTGACTGATATGGATTATTTTCAGCCTACAGCAAATTATTACAGGGAACATGGTGTGCTGACAGGATTAAGGCCTAATTCGAACAGGAACTCAGAATACGGTAAATGGCTTGCTGAAGAGGTTAACAGATGCTGGTATGGGTATGTAAGGCCTAAGGATGGAGAGTGGGTTTCCGGTGATATGTATTTCTATCTCAACTATTCTCCTATCATACAGAATATAATGGATGAGGAGACAGGAGTGTTTGACCGTATAATGGATTTCCCGAAGATGTGGGAGCTGATATATCTGAGGTCCCACTATCATTATCAGGCAAGATTCGGCGGGATATACAATGATTTTAAGAAAGGACAGCATGCCTTTGAGATAGCCAAGCGTGGTGCTTCAAAAAGTTATTATATGGCATCTATACTTGCCAAGCTTATTATGCTTGGTGAGAACAGGAAGGCCTATAAGAATACCAGAGGGGTTATATATGCCACTGACAAGGAAAAACTGGTGAAGGACGGAACATTGAATAAATTTCTTGATATACTTGATTTCTGTGCTGAAAATACACAGTTTCCGACACAAAGGGTAGTAGATTCCCTTGATAAAATGACGTGGGAGATGGGATATAAGGACCTTGATACTATGTCGAATAAAGGTACTGGTAACACAACCCTTGGTGTTGTAGTAGGGGATAAGTCGGGTAAAGGGCGTGGTAAGAGGGCTAACAGGCAGATATATGAAGAGATAGGTGAATTCCCGAATCTTCTTGACGTATATACTACCAACAGAAGGTCAGTAGAGGAAGGAGGTCACTCATTCGGCCAAAGTATTGGCGTTGGCTGTGTGTGTGCCGGGACGAAGGTGTATACTTCCTTAGGAAATCTTGTGAACATAGAGAACCTGAAGAAAGAAGACGGTATTATAGGATATGATGATTCTTGCAAGAAGATATCTGTAGAGCCTATAATGTGGATGAAGCCTCCTGCCATGAAGGAATGTGTTAGAATAGAATTCCTGTCAGGGAGAATATTGGAATGTAGTACAGACCACCCACTGTTGGTTACTACTCAGAATATGGCCCGCAGAGTAGGACCAAGAAAATTAAATCAAAGGGTACATATAAACAAGTTTGTTCCTGCTGCACAGCTATCTGAAAAGTATTTTGCTATATTACCGAACAGTATACCTATAACATCTGAAAGGGTCTTGGAAAATGCCAGATTTATAGGATGGATGATAGGTAATGGGAGTTATGGTATAAATAAGACTCCTGTACTAAGCAATTCCGATATGGAAATACTGGAATATGTGCATACCCATTTTGATACTGCGACAGAGAAAGAGCGTGTTACTAAAGAAGGGAAAATATACCAGGAAGTGAGGATAAAAGGTATTACTGCCATGCTTCGTGCTGTAGGTATATATGGCCAGACCAGACATTGTAAAACTCTCCCTGCGGACATACATACTTATTCAGAACATAGTATATGCGAATTGTTGGGAGGGATATTTGATACAGACGGATGTATACATGCTAATGAAGAGGTTGTATCACTGGCCCAGTGTCAGAAACCTTTGTTACTGGAAGTACAATTATTGTTACAAAGGCTTGGTATCAGATCCCGCATATACTATACTAAACCTCAGGAAAAGAACCCAAAGAGTAAAAACGGATGGTATACTCTTATAATAAAAGATATCTATTCTGTAAGAAAATTTCATGAAAAAATACCTATGTTTCTTACATACAAGATGAAGAGGGCCGAACATCATCTGAAGCTTATAGAAGGAAAGAAATCCAAGATAAAAACTGATGAGTTCAGGGATAGGATAACATCTGTAACCCCTATTGGAATGCAATATGTCTACAATCTGAATGCCGGGAATACTCACACCTATCTTGCCAATGGCATAGTAACCCATAATACAGGAGGGTCTAAAGAGGCTAATTTTTCCGGATGTATGGAGATCATTTTCAATCCTGCCGGGTACAATATATATGGTCTGCCTAATGTATTCGACAAGTCCGGAGGCTCTAAGAAATGTATCCTGTTTATGGGGGCCTATATGAACAGGGCAGGATGTTACAATAAGGACGGGGTGTCAGATGTTTCTAAAGCTCTCCTTGAGATCCTTGAGGAAAGGAGAGTCATAAAATACAACTCCTCCAGGTCCTCTACCCTTGACCAGGCTATTGCAGAAGACCCTATTACCATACAGGAGGCTATCCTTAAGAAAACTACCTCAGGATATCCTGTAGCTGCCCTTGCTGAGCAGTTACAGAAAATAGATACTACAGCAGGATATCTGGATAGCATATATGTAGGAGATCTTGTACAGGATGAGACAGGACAGCCTAAACTGGTTACAGGTCCGGAATATGTCCCTCTGAGAACCTTTCCTCATAAGGATAACAGACAACCTGGAGCTATAGAATTCCATGCTTTCCCTGTAAAAGGAGCTGATGGTAAAGTAATGAGTAACAGATATATAGCCGGAGGAGATACTTTTGACGATGATTCATCAGATACTTTATCATTAGGTAGTATTTATGTACTTGACCTGTTTACTGATGAGATAGTATGTGAGTATACAGGAAGGGAGGATTTTGCAGACCAGTTCTATGAGAAGTGCAGGCTGATATGCTTATATTACAATGCCAGACTGAACTACGAGAACAATAAGAAGGGATTATATACATACTTTTCCAAGATGCATTGTATCTATTTGCTTACAGAAGTTCTTGATTATCTTAAAAGTAAAGAGCCTGCAAAGGATCTTCACGGTAATAAGAGCCGTGGTACACAATCTACTGAACCAGTAAAATCTTACGGCCGTGACAGGATAAAGACATGGTTGTGTGCTCCTGTCCCCAGCCCTGATTCCACAGATGAAAACCCCATCTCCAGGCCCCGGCTGTATACCCTGAGATCAAGGGCCCTTATACAGGAACTTATCCAATGGGATCCCAATGGCAACTATGACAGACATGATGCATTGCTTATGCTTATGCTGCTGAGGGAGGAGATGCTGAGACTTTCAAAGGGGGATGTAAAAGGAAGATTCAGGGAAAAGGATCCTCTGGACAGGTCAGGGGATAAATTTTTCTCCAGATATGATAAGATAGTGGAAGCCAGAAAGAAGCATCAGAAACATATATTGTGATTACTGATAATAATATATTATCTATAGGAACAACAACAATATTTGTGTCGTTGGTATTTAATGTTTAATGTTTTAGATTTGTAGGTATAACAAGTATACTATGTATCAACTTAAGAATTTGCCGCCACAGAAGCTCCCTTATACAAAGAAGACAAAGGAGTGGAGGAAGAAACATTTGGATTGGGCTGACAGGAAGTCATTTTTCAATGACAATTTTGTCCGCAAGTCCGTGATACATAAAATGATCAATTACGATCTTCTGAGAGGTAACCTGCATATGGGAGACCTTCAGATGATTATAAATCCTGATAATGTAGAGGCTGCCTATATACCTGAAAAGATACAGCATTATCCTATCATGAATTCAAAGCTTGAGGTATTAAGAGGGGAGGAATATAAGAGAAGATTTGATTTCAGGGTAGTGGTTACAGATCCTAACTCTATCAGTTTCAGGGAAGATCAGAAGAAAGAAGAGCTTTTCAGTGTCCTTCAGAGCATAATAGCCGATACCTCTGACAATGAGCAGCAGTTCAATGAAAGGGTCCAGGAGGCCAGTGATTATTATATGCATGAGTGGCAGGACCTCAGGGAAATAAGAGCCAATGCATTACTCAGGCATTATTATAAGGAGCTGGAATGTAGGGATAAATTCAATGACGGGATCATGGATGCCATGGCTGTCGGAGAAGAAATATATCAGTGTGAGATAGTATCAGGCGAGCCTGTGATAAACAGGCTTAATCCTTTAAAGGTAAGGATATTCAGGAATGGATATTCAAACAGGGTAGAGGATGCTGATATGATAGTACTGGAAGACTTCTGGTCTCCGGGACGTATAATTGATTATTTTTATGATTCGCTGACAGAGGAAGATATAAACTATATAGAGAAAATCCCGTTCTCACCTGTTGAAGGAGACGATGATATACAGGGGATAGATGAAAGGGCAGGATTTATGTTCCTTCCTGATGAAGGAGGAGAAGCCTTCGGACAGGGAATAGTGCCTGACTCATCGGTATTCTTCGGGGAAATACCTGGTAGAAGTTCCATGTATTATGATCTGGCAGGTAATATAAGAGTACTCAGGGTATACTGGAAATCCAGAAGAAAGGTGAAAATGGTGACATCATTCGATGAGAATGGTGATAAGGTGGTTACCTTCCAGAATGAAGATTATGTCATTTCGGAAGAACTGGGGGAGACAGAGAAGATCTTTTGGATAAACCAGGCTTGGGGAGGCACCAAGATAGGGAAAAATATATATGTGAATATGGGTCCTCTTCCTGTACAGTTTTTTCGTATGTCAAATCCTTCAAGATGTCATTTCGGAATCATAGGGACTCTGTATAACCTGAATGATCATTCCCCGTTCTCTATGGTGGATATTATGAAGCCGTTCAACTACTTGTATGATGCAGTATATGACAGACTTGTAAAAGCTATATCATCATACTGGGGTACATTGTACGATCTTGACCTGGCCCAGGTCCCGGAGGACTGGGATATAGATAAATGGCTGTATTTTGCCAAAGTATCCCATATAGCTGTAAAGAACAGCTTCAATGAAGGCTCGAAGGGGGCTGCTACAGGTAAGATTGCTGGTAACTATGCCAATAACAGCAGGGGTATGATGTCTGCCGGGGATGGTAATTACATACAGCAACTGATCAATATACTGGAATATATCCCTGTCAAGATGTCTGAACTGATAGGTATATCAAGACAGAGGGAAGGTCAGATTGATAACAGGGAAACCGTAGGAGGGGTGGAAAGATCTACCTTACAGTCGTCACATATTACAGAATGGCTGTTTATAAAGCATAACAGCCTGAAAAGGAGAGTACTGGAATGTCTTCTTGAACTGGCAAAAGCATGTGCCAGAGGGAGGGCACTGAAATTCCCTTATCTGTTATCAGATAATTCACTGGCCATGTGTGAAATAGACGGGGATGAATTTGCTGAATCAGATTACGGACTGGTAGTGGATACTGACTCGGAAGTACTGGCTCAGAAGCTTGATGCTTTGGCTGCCAATGCTTTACAGCATAACAGGCTTGATTTTTCAACTATCATGAAAATATACACCTCACAGTCATTGGCTGATACCCAGAGGATGATAGAAAAGAATGAGAAGGAGGTAAGAGACAGGGAGATGCAGGCACAGAGGGAGGCTAATGAGGTAAGGATGTCAGAGATAGAGAATGAATCAAGGATGCGTGAGGCAGAACTTGCCCAGAAGCAGGAAGCTAACATACGTGATAATGAGACTAAGATACTTATTGCGGGAATGTCTTCCAATGAACAGGCCTCTCCTGGCCCCGGATCTGATGAATTGCTGGAGAAAATAAGGCAGTTCAATGAAAAGATGAAGCTGGACAGAGAGAAACTGGCTCTTGACAAGACTAAGCATAATGATGATATAGCATTGAGAAAGAAGGAATTATCCTATAAAAATACTAAAAAATGACCAAACAGGATCTTGAACAGATAAGAAGGTATTTCCTCGAAAAAGGTATCAGGGACACTGACCTGAAAAAGGCTAATGCACTGGATGGTACTGAGATATGGGGAGTTGTACAGGGAGGAAAATCAGTAAAGATATCCATGAAGGATATACTGGTATTCCTGAAGCCTTTGATGGATGAAAATGACGGACTGTTCTGCGGATTCCATACATCTGAGGAGAACCTGAAGGGGTTATATCCTACAGCTAAGGAAGGGGCATATGCGTGGGTGATAACAGAGGAATTTCCTGATTACCCTGGAGAAGTATATACATACAGTCTGCTGCACGGATGGGTGGCTACTGGTGTAAAAGCTTCTGACAGTTCCAAGGTAGAGCTGGATGATTATATCAAGTCACAGGAGGTGGATGAAATCAGTAAATTACCTGATTATACGGCCTCCAGGGCTATTATGGATGGTTCCGGTAATATCATAGAAGATACATATGTAAGGAGGGATGAGCTGATAGACGGGGCTATAAAGGGAGATTCTTACCTCCCTGAATTCAATACCAGTGTATTTCTTATTACAAAGGAACAGGTACAATATCCAGGTTTCCTGAGGTCTACAATAAGGGCTATTTCAGGCACCGGATATGTAAGGGATACACTAGCTATGTTCGAGGTATACGGGCTTAATGAGGCTAGCCAGGAAACTCTGATACAGGCAAGTACAGAGTTACAGAATTCCCTTATGTTCGACATATCTGTATCTAAGTATAAGCTGATCAGGGTTAAAATATTTCAGGACCTTAAGAAGTCCATACTACTGTATACGCAGGATATTCCTGTAGTAAGGGACGGGATAGACGGGAAAAATGGAAAGGATGGAATAAACGGCATAAATGGCTCTGATGGTACTAATGGTACTAATGGTACTGACGGCCAGACTCCGTATATAGGGAGTAATGGTAACTGGTGGATAGGGGATAAGGATCTTGGCATTCTTGCAGAAGGAGTAGATGGAGCACCTGGTAAAGACGGGGAGACTCCTACTATAGAAATCAGCGACAATGATACGTGGATTATAAATGGGGTGGATACAAAAAGATCTGCTTCCTATACCCCTCATCTTCTGGCATGCAGAATGTATAATAACAAGAACATGAGCTATCCTCCTACTATACATGGGTATAAAAACTCCAAATATTTAAGGACTGTCAGTGTAAGCAGGTATAATGATATGATACGGATTTCTCTTTATCCGTCTTCTTCTATAACTGTATCCGATCTGTACTACAAGGTAGTCCGTAATGTTGTTACTACTACATATCCATTAATGGATTATAGATACACCACATCTGTAATAACCGGTATAACAGAAGAAAGGGATTTCGTATCTATAGTCATCGGTCTTTTTGACTTCAACGGAAATGCGAATTACCACGAGGAGAGAAGTGATATCATGATATATATTCCCTCTGTAGATAATCTTGACTACTTCTAATCCATCAGAATTATGAAGAATATACAACAGTTACTGGCAAAGGATAAAGAATCGGGGGAGTGGATACATATATACCCACTGTCATTTGTAGAGACTGTATATAATGGTGCTACAGGTGAAAGACTGGATAATATACTGTTCCATTTCAACTGTATTGCAGTTCCGTACAAAGGGACTATATATGATACCAGGAATTCTGTAAGGAAGCAATTCCGCAGGAAGGGTCTTGAGATTTCCTATATCATGACAGATGGTACCATAAAGATAGAAAGGTATACTGCCATGGTAGTAGACGACAGAAGCTGGGGAGACGATGAAAACTGGGAATCTGCCAGTAACAGGGATATTCCGAAAGGCAGTATTACCTCTGAATCTTTGTCCAGAGAACTTCTTGAGTATCTTGAAGGTGTGGTAGGTCAGAAGGGAGATAAGGGTGATCCAGGTGATGACGGGGAGGCAGCTACAATATCTGTCGGCACTGTACATACTGTACAGCCTAATGAAGAAGCTAAAGTGGTAAATTCAGGGACTCCGAACAAAGCTATGTTTGATTTCTGGATTCCCAGAGGAGTAAATGGCACCACCCCGGACCTGGAGGTTGGAAATGTTGAGACATTGGATCCTGGTACCGATGCTAGAGCTTCCATTACAGGACCTCTAGAATTTCCCAAACTGAATCTTTTTATTCCTAGAGGGGATAAAGGAGATTTCTTTTTTATGGTACTGAATACGAACAGCATCTTTGTAGATGCTTTCGGAATACCTTATCCCGGTGAATTACATGCTACCATACGAAGGATAGACGGGTTTGGGGACCAGTCTGTAATTCCCTGTTATTACCAGATAGATGAAAGTCTTGACGGAGTGGACTTCCATACTGTATACAGGTCAGGCTCCTCTCCTGAAAAGGAAATGACTCCTTTTAAACTTCCCGGCAATGATGAATGCCGCAGATGTTACATGATAAAGGCCTTCCTGGACCCCGGTTTTGACCTTGCCGTATCTGTTGAATACATATGGAGGGTAAAGGACGGGGAACCTAATACCCCTCAGGAGGTTATAGATATGCTTAAGGCTTATCTGAAAGAATCAGGAGCTAACCAGGTGGCTTTTATAACAGATGAAGGAGATCTTGTGGGAGGAGGCTCTTATGAGGAATTTGAAGAAGCAGTATTAAATGAATTACCTGATGCATTAAAATAAGACTGAGATGGATAAAATCTTACAGCAAATAGGAACGTTTCTAGGAAGAAAATTCAGTAAAATATATACTATTTTCAACGATAAGTATAATGAACTGGACAATAAAAAGGTAGACAAGGAGGAAGGTAAGGAGCTGATGCCTTCACCGGAAGGAGCTTCTGATACTGTATTTCTGTCTGAAACAGGATGGAGAGAAGTGAATACAGATAAGATCAGGACTCATGTCATAAGCATTTCTATTCCTTTTGATTCTGCATGGGATTTTAATGGCGCACAGGAGATTACCCTGGAAGAAGGTGATTATGACAGGGATGAGGCCAATTCATTTATATATGACTATTTCAGGTATAATAATCCCAATGTAGTAATAAGGAATACTAATACTACTACACAGTCTGCTCAAAAAGGTTATCATACTGTATGGAAGGTAGCCCTGGATACCATTGCAGAAGGAAGAGCTTTAAGACTTTATCTGGATATTCCTGAGAATCTGAGTTTTACCATGGCTCCTGAAAGAGATAGTGCCAGATTTACAAGATATTGTATTCTCCTCTATCTGTCTCAGGATGAAGAGAATCAGACCTATACACTCAATAGTATAGGAATACTTCCGAATGGTACTGACAGTTTCATCCCAAGGAAATACCTGGATGGTAAGTTAAGTGACATTACAAGTTCTTATCTGCCATTATCCGGAGGATTGATGACTGGTAATATAGCTTTCCCTGATGGTAAGGGACTTGGATCTGCTGTCGGCCAGTCTGATTTACTGGTAAGGAGTGGGAATATTGTAAAGCTAGGATCTGCCGGATTTTCTGCCAGATTATATGCTGAAAATCCTGTTGTCCGTGAGGGCCTGGAGGGGATGTTTACAATGTATGACACTTCGAATCTGGATATAGACAAGCCATTTGTAACTGATCTGTGGGCTGTATATGATACAGAAGGTAAAAATACCCAGAGTATAGCTGTGGATTTGTATAATCCTGTTACTAAGTCAGCCACTAAGGTATACAGGGAATTACTCCCTGTTACTGATACAAATATGGGTCTTATGACCCCTTCCTATAAGACGGCTCTGGACAGGCTTATTCCTTCGTCAGGGGAATCATTATCCATTTATGGTACTCCTGCTTCAACATGGCAGTTAACTCTTGGTACAGGCCCTAAACTGAAGAATTCAGGAGGTGTATTCGAACTGCGTGACAATTCTGATAATGCTTATACTGACCTTATCCTCAATAATATTACAATTAAGGGTAATGTTACCCAGGAAGGGTCATCATTCATAACAGAAGCTGAGACTGTAGAAGTATCCGATAATATTCTTCTTTTAAACAGAGGGGAGGTAGGATCCGGGGTTACAAAGGGAATTTCAGGTATACAGGTAGATCGGGGAGCCCTTACTGATTATCAGTTTATATTCGACGAATCTGATGACAGATTCAAGGTAGGGGTAGAAGGGGATTTATGGCCTGTGATGTTAAGGAACAATGAATCTGATCTTAGTGATAAGTTCTTCCTGTCATGGGATGCTTTCCTTAAAAGAGCAGTAACTACGAATGTTGTTCCTGAAACAGGGCTTCTCTTTTCAGGTGGAGTAAGTAATCACCCTGAATATGATATTACTGTAGCAGCAACTGGTAGTGGTAGTATTGGATTCGGTGCTTTACAAGCGAACACCCCATGGTCATGTACAATAGGATATAATTTAAATATCAGAGATGTGCCAAGTGCTGATATTCTGGACTTTGCCACATCATTGAATGCTTACAGGTATGATAAGCCTTCCGTATTAAACATGATATATTTTGATACCTATCTTAGCCCTAACAGTATAGAGCCATACGGAACCAGTAGTATATCACTGACTACAGGATCCGGTGATGATCTTATACATACTAAAGGAGGTCAGAATTATATCATCTATGATTCCAGTAATCTGAATATAGAAGAACTAGCTACTAAGGACGACATATCAGGCTTAGGTACTGTATACTATCCTTATAATGGCAGAGGGCAAATGTCTATAAGTGCAGATGGAAGGCCTGTATTATCTAATACTTATGGGATTCTTTTTAAGCAGACCAGAGGAGCATGGGTGGAAGGGATATACATGGGATCCGATAATAGGATTGTAGTAGGAGGGCCGTCAGGTACAAATGTTCCTGTAGTTATTTATAATAAGTTAAGTGTAGATTCAATATTGATTACTCGTGAGCAACTCGGATTATTGAGTTATCATCCAACAGATTGGACTGGAGTAAGTAATACACAAGTAGGAGTAGGCACACCAGACTCTCAACTGGTATTTAGATCAAATAGTTCTGATCTACTACATTATAGAGATAGTGTGCATTGTCTGATATTTGATTCTTATAATTTCTCAAGGAATCTCGGAACTACAAGCTTAAATAGTTCGTTTAATCATTTTCCGATGATGGCTGCTCAACCAACTAACAGTGATGCTACTACAGACAGAGGATACCCAATACAGCAAGCAGGATCTCTTATCGTCATTCCCGGAGTATATAATGGTTCAAGTCAAATTTATGGAACTTATGATTCTAACAGATGGTTTGTAAGAAGTGGATCACCAACATCAAATAATGAGAATGAACACACAGCTTGGAAGGAGTTAGCTACTACTACTCATTTGAGTGGTTATTTACCTCTTACTGGAGGTACATTAACAGGAAGTCTGAATATAGGAGATTCTTCTCAGAATGATTATAATTATATAAGGATACGTAGAAATAATTATACTTTTGAAACTACAGTATCAGAAGGTAGCGGAATATTATCTCTTGATAGTTCTAACAGTGGAGTAACTCCCACTATGTTAAAAATTTTCCCTGGAGGTCATGCTTATATTAATGATGAGGAGTTGGCCAAGGTGTCTCAGATCCCTTCCATGTCTGGCTATTTACCATTAACCGGTGGTACTATGAGTGGGAATATAAGAATTCCTTATACTTCCTGGATAGAACAGATTCATGCTTCTGGAAGTAATGCTACTCCTTTTATAAAATGGTTATCTGATGATGCTTCTATAATTATGGCCCAAATAGGCCATCATACTATGGGAGGTCCTGATGATACTGGAAGTATATATATAATACCAAGAGCTATAACTTCAACTCCGTGGGATGGGACTAACGGACTATTTATATATAAAGGCGGAGTAAAGATTGACGGAGAAGAATTAGCTAAAGTATCACAGATTCCTTCTACATCTGATTTTTTACCTTTGAGTGGAGGGGTACTAAGTGGTAGTGATAGAATTGTATTAAGAATTAATTCACCAAGTTCTGCACCTGCGGTCGATCTTATTTTTTCTATTGGTAACAGTATTAAGGGTAGTGTTGGATTTGAATTAGGTACACTTGGTGCTTTTTTATCAGATGACGTAAACGATAAAGTATTTTGTTTAAAAAATGGACCAGAAATTAGAACTAATTCAGGAACTTTAATTGGTAAGATACCTTATAAATCTGATTTAGATAAATATCTTCCATTAACTGGTGGTACTCTTACCAGAACAACATCGGGACCTACATTGTCTATTCAGAATACTTCTACTAATAAGGAAGCTTATATAGACTTTTATAGAGGAAGTGTAAGATGTGGATATATAGGAGCTGCTGCTACTAATACAGAAGATATGTATCTATTGGCATATGATTCTAGGAATATGTTTATTGGAACTGGTTATGGAACTACGAAACTTCTTTCTGGAGAGAACAATCTTCTTCATCAAAGAAATGGTACAGACTATACTATATTAGATACGTATAATATACAATCTCTTACCATTCAGTTTAATGGCACAACTAATACCACATATGCTCCCAATGCAGCTAAGACTGTAAATATAACACCTTCTGCTATTGGGGCTGCTCCAAGTTCACATGATCATTCCAGATTGTTAATGCAGGATACCAGAGATACTGCACTATACCCGAATAATGTAGGGACTAAGGTATTGAGAGCCATATTTACTAATAACATGATGCCTACCTCTGATTATTGGGGTGGTATTCATGTACATGGATGGAGTACAGACTATTCTTCCTGGGAACTTGTAGGATATAATGGGAATGGGGGTGTACCTACAAAGGGTCTTTATTTTAGAACTGGTATACTTTCTACCTGGAACTCTTGGAAACGTGTTGCATTTGCTGATGAAATTCCAACTTCACTGCCAGCCTCAGATGTATATGCGTGGGCAAAAGCACCAAGTAAGCCTTCTTATTCTTGGTCTGAGATAACAGGTAAACCAAGTACCTTTACTCCGTCAAGTCACATACATACAGCAATTCAAGGGACTTATACAGGTTCTGGAGGGTCTCAGCCACCAAGTTATGTTACAGCAGGAACACTAAGAGCTAATATGATGTATTATAATATGTCAGAAGGTCCTTACTGTGACTGGATAATGATGGATACATATACCGGATCTGATGTGCCTTATGTCACTATGATAGGGGTGACAAAGACTGCAACTCCAAGAGCTTTTATTGCTTCCGGTCCTAAAGGTAATACAAGTACCAGTTCCTGGGTAAGAAAAGAACTTGCTACTTTAAATGATCTTACATGGAGTAATATTACAGGAAAACCATCATTTTCTACCGTAGCTACATCCGGAAGTTATAATGACTTAAGTAATAAGCCTTCTATTCCAAGTGCTGAGACAGCTGCTACTATTATGTCAAAAATTAACTCTCAGTCTGAAATTACTTTCAGTAAGCATGTGGTATGTTCAGCTGGAGCAGGTACTTCTTCTACATCTGATATCAGATTTAAGAACAATATCACCCCCCTGGCCCCTGTATTGTCACATGTTCTTGGATCACCCGGATTCTTCTATACATGGAAGGATGAGGATGAAGTACTGGTAGGGACATCGGCTCAGTATTGGGAAGACAGGATTACAGGGCTTGTAAGGGAGATAAATGATGAGAGTAAAACCAAAACATTCTCCTATGAGAGATATACTGTTATATTACAGGAAGCTCTTAAAGAGGAACATATGCTAAGAGAAGCAGAGAAGGAAGAGTATAGGAAAGAGATTTGTTCTCTGAGAGAGGAATTGGAAGATTTGAAAAAACTAATACAGAAACTGTTATGAGCAAGGAATTTCTGACTGTCATGGATGCTTCCAATAAACTGGGACTTCCGGGCAGTACAAACACATATACCTTTATAACAAAAGGAGCAGCTATTACTGCCGGAGCGGATCCTGATCTTCTCACCGGATATGGATATAATGATTTTCCTGTGGATGATGATATAGTTAGGAAAGTGGATAATATGGAAGTGTTAAATAGCTTCCTTTCTGCCAGAAGTGTCTATTGCCGTATAGGTGTTGTGGCAGATCCTGATGATGAAAGAATTCCATTTGTTTATGCAGCCTCTGATTTTAAAAATATCACTTTCGGAGTTGTGGTTAATGGTACAATGGTTACTACATCTATATCTCTAATCAGTTCTACTAGATATTGGTACAATATAGCTACTACGGCTTTGTCAGGTAATTATCTATTTTGTTGTAGTGGATCTTCTTCAAATGCTAATACGCAATTTAGAATATATAAATTAAATACATCTAATAATACTCTTACTGCTATAGCTGCTTATACTGGTAGTAATTTTAAATACCCAAGAAGTTTTTCTTTTGCAGAGAAGATTGGTAATTATCACTATGCATATTTTGATGTTTCAGGAACGTATAGGAGTGTAGCTAGATTATATGTAAATGAGACTGATGATTCATGTTCTTATACTAAAGGAGCGGATGTTAGTCCTATTATGTATTCTCAAGTTCTTACTAAAGAATCTAATGGTAATTATGCTACATTTGCTAAAGCAGAGACTGGTAATATGTATATAAGAATTAGTAGTAATTGGGATTATCATTCTACTCAAACATCAAGTCTTTCTTTATCATACACTCCAATAACTGAATTTTTTGTCAGATGCTTAATATACGGAGGCAATAAGTGTATAAATGTATCTCAATCTGCTACTCTTAAATATCCTTGTTTATGTGAGATATATAGTGGTACTATAGTAAAAAATTTCGGAAGTGTAGGAATACAGCCAGAATTAATTAATTATAAAGGAGATATATGGTGGACAGAACTAAATAGCTCTGGAAATACATATAAAAAATTAACATAAGTGTATAACAATTAAATACTGTATTAATAAATGGCTAATGAATTCATTACAGAGACTGACTTAGATAGCTTGTTTACCAAAACAGCTCCTACAAAAGCAGATACTATTCAGGGGGGGGGGGATGTTGATACAGTCAGGACTTAGTAACTTTAATACTGGTAATATGACTGCAGTAGTATCTTTTCCGAAAACATTTCCTACCAAGTGCTGTATGGTACAACTTACTCCTAACAACTATTACGGCCACTGGGCCAAAGGAGATGTTCTAACTATCAAATCTTTCTCAAATTCCTCACTTACAGTGGAATTAGTAGGAACTGCTCCGGTAAGTAACAGAAATGAGTTTTTCTGGCTGGCAATAGGATATTAATAGCTTAAACACTTTAAATCAGATAGCTATGACAATGACAGGAATTGACTTTAAAATGCGGAGAGGCCTTATATGGCTCTCAGAAAATGGTAAGGATATCAGGGAATCTGTTGAAGAGATCCTTACTGAGGCAAAATCTGCGAATGCTGAACTTACGCAGATCACAGGATCTTTGGCATCTGTAGAAGCAGATGTGGCAGAAATTGCCAGTACTGCCACTGATACCAAGGATAATACAGACACCATGAAGGCTTCACTGACTTCACTGGATACTAAAGCTGGGCAGACCAATACAAAACTGGATACTGTTATTTCAAAACTTGATACCTTGAATACCAGTATCACATCCCTGGCTGCCAAAATAGAAGCTGTTATTTCTGCTGTAAATACTCAGGGGGCAGCTATTGTGTCTGCTATACAGAGTACAGGAGGGGGAGCGTAGGACATAAAATCTGTTTAGATTTATTTGTTATATCTGTGTAATGTATTATATTTGTCATAATAAATAAATGTGATATATGTCTGTCAGCTCTAAAATACTGGTAATATTTCTGGTTCTTACAGGACTTATAGCTGTTATAGCTGTCAAGGATCATAAGATAAAGAAATTATCAGATGCTGTTTCGAGGCAGGAGGTTAACCTGAAGGCTTATGATTCAGAGAACAGTTTACTGGAATCTGAGAACAGGGCTTTCAAATATACTATACAGGAGTATAAATACAGACATGATTCTGTTCTGTTTAAGCTTCGTCAGGTCCAGGAGGAGCTGGGAATAAAGGATTCGAAGCTTAAACAGGTTCAGTACTTGCTGACACAGTCTGCACGTACTGATACTGTTTTTATGGCAGATACAATATTTAGTGATAGTTTCGTCGAAGCTGACACTGTGATAGGTGATAAGTGGTTTTCTGTAAGATTAGGATTACATTATCCTAATCTTATTTCAATATCCCCTTCATTTGTAAGTGAACTGAGTATATTTACAAGTGCCAGAAAAGAGACTATTAATAAAAGGAAGAAGTTTTTCCTATGGAGATTATTTCAGAAAAAACATACTGTTCTCATCACAGATATATATGACAGTAATCCATATTCCTCTGTTAAGAAAAGTAAGTTTATAGAAATAGTTGACTAACCTGTATGTGTACAAGAAAAGAATTATATCAGATAATGGTTATGGAAACTGAAGTTACTTTAGCTCTCATAGGATTTGCTACTTCTATCACCTCAGGAATTATTTCCTACAGGGCAGGGAAGGGGTCCAGGAGACGGGATAATGCAGAGGCATCGGCGGCTGAATATGAATCCCTGAATAAAATGAGGGAATTCTATACTCAGACACTTGAAGCCGTAAATTCCCGTATGGAAGAACTGAGTGCCCATGACAAGAACAGCCGTAAGAAGAAATATATTCTCAGGTCTATTATAGACTGGCTATCAGGAATTGCTTGTAAGGACACCCACTGTGATAAGAGAGTTTCCCTGTCACAGACTGAGATCGATGCTATTACTAATGAATCCAGTATAGTAGAATTTAATATCAAACAGGATGGAGATAAAAGTAGAGAGGACATTTCTGGGCAGTGATTACACTGTAGCGAAAATGTATATTGACGGTGAATATTTCAGTGATACCCTGGAGGATACTGTACGTGACCTTACAAAGGAAAAGAAAGTATATGGTAAGACGGCTATTCCTGCCGGAAGGTATGAGGTAATACTCAATTATTCCCCAAAGTTTAAGAAAGAGTTGCCGAGGCTCCTTAATGTCCCTCATTTCGACGGGATTCTTATTCACAGCGGTGTCACCCCTGAGCATACTGAAGGGTGTATCCTTATAGGTGAAAACAAGGTAAAAGGGCAGGTTCTTAATGGCAGGCATTATCAGCAGGTTCTGGTGGACAGGTTTGCCAAAGAGAGACAGGAAGGCAAGAAATCATATATCACTATTACAAATGGGTAATACAATAATCGTCAGATGCAGCTGGCACTACCAGCCTTTCATATCAGAAGTAAGATTACGTGAATTAGCTGGCCTTGAATATCTATGGTAAAAGTATTATATGTAAAAGCTGCCGGATGCAGGAGAAGGGTCCCTCCTGTCCATACCTGTAAGATAAGGTAGCCACCCAGGGCCAGGAGAGTGGATTTTTAGAAGAAATTGTTTAATTTAAAATTGAAATATTATGGGAAGACCATCAACACCAAAAGGAGAAGCCGGATATACTCCTAAAGGAAGAAATGCCGGAAAGAAAAAGAAAGAAAAGTGATATATGGATAAGGTGATGTTATACAAACTGGAGCTTATTTGTGTAAAGATAACTCCTATCCTTGTTTCTGTATTATATCTTCTGAATATTATCATGGATTACTGTGATCTTCGTAGTGATATATTAGATTATATAGCAGGAACATCACTTCTCACCACTATTCCTATGTATGTATCATCCTATGCCTTCAGATTCTGTAAGTATCATAGGATGTTCATACATTATATAGTGGTAAATAATATTATCACTATGATAAATGATTTAGTCTATATTCCTGTTTCTGATGCTGCTATGTTCAGTTTATTTCTTATAGTGGCTGGTATATTCATGTATTTGGTATTATATTATCATATGAAATATGGCGATCGAAAAGTTTCTTTCCCTTCTTGCTACACATCTAAGAAATGTGGCAGATAATATTGAAGCAGGAAATTCAAATATGTCTGAGGAAGAAGCTGTTTCCTTACTTGAGAATATACGCCGGGTTACTGACAGGGAAGAGATCATGAGTAAATATGAGGCATGCAGGTATCTGAATGTGAGCAGGAGTACATTTGATAGCTATGTAAGATCCGGTGAATTGCCGAGAGGTTTCAGGAAGCCGGGTTTTAAGAATATATTATTCCTGAAGAAAGACCTTGATCTTTTTATAAAGAAGAAAAGGGAAAAACATAATAAAAAAGACAGTAGCATCTGTTTATGACGCAGAATTTTTACTATTTTTGCTATGTAAACAGTAAGAGAGAGTGCTCTGCCTGTGGTGAGGACAGAAGTAGTCTGGCCGGGTAACCATATAGATCATAAGTAGTAACCATTTTTTCTGCATTAGGGTTGACTATTTTGATTTCCTGAGATCAGTTTTATTTCTCTTCTTTCCGTAAAGCAGAGCACATAACATAAGCAGACAGCCATTTTTACTGACCATAATTGTATATTAGATTGTTGGAGGAGTCCGGTAAAAACCGGACTCTATTCTTTTTATATACCCGGCATCAAGACACCATCGTAACTTCCTCATTATTAAACTCCTTCTCCTGGCCCTGGCAATGTTATGTTCAGAAAGTTCCCTGTAGTACATTTGGGTATAGATAGCTATCTGATATAACATTTAATCCTAAAAATTTATCCTGTTATGGAAATTATTGAAAAAGAAAAAGTAAAAGAAGTTCCTGCTGACTACTTCTGTGATAAGTATGGCCGCAGGGAAGACGACTATTATTATGGTCGCAGGAATGTCAATGGTAAAGCCAATGCGGCATTATCATTAGGCATCGTAGGTACTGTTCTCGGCGGACTGGCCTTATGGGGAAGGAACAGAGTAGGTGCCGGAGTATTCGGTGGGTCATCAGTTCCTGCAAATGTAAATATCAACGGAGTTGATGCCATGAATGGGTACAGCACTACAGGAACCAGATGTTCAGGTCCGAATGCCTGGGAAGCATGGCAGAAAGGATGCGAGGACACCCTGGCTTTACAGAAAGGATTATATGACTGGGCCCTGGTACAGCAAAATCAAAGGTTCCAGGACAGGCAGACACTGGATTCAGAGTTTTTCAGCCTTTACAAATCACAGGTAGATGCTGACTTCGGATTGTACAAATCCACCCGTGACGGATTTGACATCCTCAATAACAAGCAGATTGATATTGCATTCAATCTGTACAAGAATTCCCGTGACCAGTATGATGATCTGGCCAAACAGATCTCAGATCTCAGGGCCCATGTTGCTGTAACCGATGCAGTACGTCCTTATCAGGATAAGCTCCTGCAATGCGAAATTAACAGTGCCAAAACACTGGGAGCCTTTGAAGATGAAAGGATTATCAACCTGATTTATAGGCTTGACTGCCGTAACATTAAGGGTATCAACTGTTTGCCTACTGAACCTACAGTTACAGGATTGCCTTCCAATAATCCCTGCTGCTGCCAGAGACAGACTACCACTACCCCTGCCCCGTCAGCAGAATAACAGACAAAACAAAACAGGGGACTCCGGGTCCCCTGATTTAACACTTAAACATTAAAAGATATGATCCCACAACCTACAAATAACATATTTCTCGGAGGAGATCCTCTTCTCAACACTTCGTCACTGGATGCTCAGATCAGTGCTCTCAAGGATCTTGCACAAAGATATGAAGCTGCCAGACAACAGATGCCACAATCCACTCTCCAGGCCCCTCCTCAGCAACAGGTAAAGCAGAGATTATTATGGGACGAGATAGATTCTGAAATCAGCCCTATGACTGATGAGCAGAAATCAAGACTGTTCAATGATGAGGACTATGCCACCAATTACAATATTCTACAGTCTATGGTACAAACCGAACTGCTGAATCTTGTAAAGGGAAGGATAGAACAAAGCCAGGAAGGACATGAGCTGTTGTCTTCACAGCTGAGAATTGTAAGAAAGCTGAAAAGCAAGATAGTAGATGATACCAATAAGGAAATGGAATTATTCAGAAAATTCCGGGAATTCAGTAAATCCCATCCTGAGGTTACCTATGAAGAATTTATTAAATCACAACTGGGATGATTACTAAGCAGGCACTACTTGAGAGGATATATACATATCTGTCCGGAAAGATAGATATACTGGCTAATGATAATCCTATGATAGGATTCGTCAGGCCCTTGATTGTAAAAGGATTGAAGAGGAAACTGGCTAAATTCGGCAGTTTTATGGATGATTTTGCCGAAGATGACGGAACCTTTGATGTAGAAGGTACCCTTGGAGAAATGGTAAAGAGTGTGTCCAACATCAAGCCATTCAATCTGGATCTTCCTGTAATAGGCAACGTAGGTATAGGAGGAGGGAATATAAGGTTTTCTCTTCCACTTGTAGATAAAGAGATAGTGTTTAATCAGGGAGATCTGGATGAACTGATAGGAGTACTAACAGATAAAATAAACGTATCATGAAAGAAATATATTTAGATGATGAAAGATCTGCATATCAATACAGTGACAGGCATATGTCTCCTGAGGAAGAAAGGAGATATGCCGAGGATCTTTACAGAAAAACCCACGGGTATCCTTCTGAAGGATATCACAGAAAAAGTACTCACCATACCATAGAAACTCCTGTCTCCTTTATTGATATGGCAGAAGAGTACGGAGGTCATGGTGGTTCTGTCAGACAATTCTTCGACAGGATACAATACCATTTCAACCACATGGATGAAGAGGAGAAATCAGAGTTCAAGGATATGATGAAAAAGCTCCATGAGGGGCTTAGTGGTGGCCATTTCAATGAGTCATACGGACGCCATGAAGTGTCTAAGATGTTCCACATCGAGGGTAACAAAAAGTATGTAGGAGAGAAATTCGATATGAATAAGGCCAGGGAGGTAAAGGAAATGTATAAATCCATTATTCCTGACAAGTACACTCTGGCTGATGTATATGTGGCTATTAATTCCCAGTATCATGATTATGCAGTCCTGTTCAAGTCATGGTTCGGAAATAGTTCCGACCATAAGATTATAGAGTCAGCTGTCAACTTCTGGTTCCGGGATGATGATTGCCCGGAATGTAAAGTGTGGGACCATTTCAAGGACTGACAGGTCCGGGGACAGGAAACTGTCCCTTTTTCTTTATCCATGCAGATAACACCTGTAATTATACCTTATATATCCTGCCAGTTAAGTAATTGGCAGGTAACTGATCTGCCCATATATTTGTATATATTATATAAATAGGAGAACAATATGGATTTTGACATTAGTAATGTAAGTAGTATGATTGTCGATTCAGAAGATCTGTTCGAACAATCATCCTCTCCCGGACCTGACGAGACTCAGGATCCTGTCAGTGAAGAGAAGACAGGGGGCCGGGAGGAGGAAAAAAAAGAAACAGAAGAAATTAAAACACCCGTTGAGAGTGGCCCTGTAGAATCATCAGAACTATTCGGCGACCCGGAGGAAGTAGATGGGGAACAAGATAAACAGGAGAAGGAAAATACCAATTCTGGTGATCCAGCAGGTAGTTCTCCGACGGTTTATTCTTCCATAGCCTCCGGGTTACAAGAAGAAGGTATTTTCCTGGATCTTGAAAATGAAAAACCAGAAAATATAAAGTCTGTAGAAGATTTTGCCAGGTACTTTGAAAAGCAGATTGAAGCCAGACTCAGTGATGAACAAAAAAGGATACAGAATGCCCTGAATGCAGGAGTGGAACCTGAGGAGATCCAAAGGTATGAAAGCTCACTGAAGTTCCTGAATGGTATTACTGAAGAACAAATCTCAAAAGAAGGGGATGACGGTGATACTCTCAGAAAAAGAATCATATATCAGGACTATATCAACAATGGAGCATCACGTGAGAAGGCTATCAGGATGACAGAGATGTCATTTACCAATGGCACTGATGTTGAAGATGCTAAGGAAGCATTGAAATCTAATATCAAGTACTATCAGGGTAATTATGACTCTATCATCAAGGAACAGGAGGAGGAGAGGAAATCTGCTGAGCTGGCCTATAAGGAATCTGTTGAAGCCTTGAAAAAGACCATGTTATCCACTGAGGAACCTATCAAAGGGTTAAAGGTAGGCAATAAGGTAAGACAGAAAGCTTATGATGCTGTGACAAAGCCTGTTTACCAGGATAAGGAAACAGGTAATTATTACACGGAGGTTCAGAAGTACCAGATGGATCATCCTGAGGAATTCAGGCATAAGATCGGAATCCTTTATGCCATTACCAATGGATTCCAGTCACTTGACGGTGTTATAGACAAGAAAGTATCTGCTGAGACAAAGAAAGGTCTGAAAGAGATAGAGACAAAGTTATCAGGGGTACAGGTAACACAGGATGGGACATTGGATCTGAGTCCTTTCTCAGGAGCTGAATCTTCATTCAGACTGGCTAAGGAAGTAGACCAAGTGTTTTATTAAAAATAGATTAATATGGCAATGCAATTAGCAAAGTACCAGATGGTCAATGTTCAGGGCTGGAAGGGTCTGACGAAGGATAATCATCTCGGTATGATTTACAATCTTGAGCCGCAAAGGGCTACTAATTTATGGGTTAGACTGTTAGCAAACAATTACGGTCCTACCTTGGATACTTACCTGAGAAGGTTCCCTAAAAAGAGTTTCCAGGATGACTCTGAATATTACTGGAATATTATCGGCTCTTCAAGGAGGAATATTCCTATCATTGAAGCCCGTGACCTGGATGGTACTGTTATTACTGCTGGTATGGCAGGTGCCGGAACTGCTCCTTTCTATGTAGTATTTGCTGAGGATTGGTGGGCAGACGGGAATGTGATCGTAGGAGAGAAAAATGAGCTTTATATGCTCCGTATCCTGGGAGAACCCCGTATGGAAGGAACCCGTGCAGTGTATAAAGTAGAGCTTATGGGAGGCAACACCAAAGGTATGCCTGCTGAGGAGCTTGCTGCTGGCAAGAGGTTCTCTGTAGAGTATTCTCCGGTTGAAAAAGGCCTGTCCCGTAAGGTAGGTGACATCAGGTTCTCATCTCCTATTGCTATGAGGAATGAATGGTCTACCATTCGTATCCAGCATAAGGTACCGGGAAATATGCTGAATAAGAAAGTGGCTGTCGGTATTCCCTATGAAGATCAGAATGGGAATGTCAAAGTTGCAAATATGTGGATGCACCATGTAGAATATCAGCTCGAAGTACAGTTCAGTGAAGAAAAGAACAACCTGATTATGTTCGGTCGGTCCAACAGGAATGCCAACGGAGAGTATATGAACTTCGGCAAATCAGGTGAGGTTATCCGTATGGGTGCTGGTCTTAGGGAACAAATGGAGGTAGGTAATACTATCTATTATACCAGATTCTCCCTGAAACTGGTTGAAAAAGCCCTGCTTGAACTGTCTGCCGGAAAATTAAAAATGAAGAACCGGATCTTCGTATTGAAGACTGGTGAGTGGGGAGCTATCCAGTTCCACAATTCTGTAGTCAATGATGTTGAAAGGAGATGGGGAGCATTTATCATCAATGCTGACCAGCTGGGTATGGTAAAAAGGGTTACTTCTGAACTGAATGCCAATTCATTGTCGGCCGGATACCAATTTACTGAGTACAGGGCTCCGAACAATGTTGTTGTAAAGGTTGAGATTGACCCCCTGTATGATGATCCGGTGAGAAACAAATTAATGCATCCGGATGGTGGTGTTGTGGAATCATACAGGTATGATATCCTGTACATCGGTGATATGGATCAGCCGAATATTCAGTTGGCTACTATTGATGGTGACACTGAATACCGCGGATATGAATGGGGTATGAGGAATCCTTATACAGGAGCAAAATTCAACCCGAACATGTCTTTCAGTGAAGATGCTGCTGTTATCCACAGGATGTGGACCGGAGGAGTATTCATCCTCGATGCTACCAGGACAATGTCACTGATTCCGGACATTTTATCATAACATACAGGGAGTATATCTCCCTGTTTCTTAAAAGGAGAACTTAAATATGGCAAACACAAAGAATAAACCTACAGAAAATACAACAATGGCAGAAGAGAGTACAACTGATATGGCATCACGTATAGTAACAGATGATGATCTTCCTATAGCAATGGACATTCCTTCAACTGATTCTGTTTCTGCACCGCAGACTCAGAAAGGTAATGAAATCAGACCCTCCGGGCCCCGGAGGGAAGGAGGTTCAGCAAAGGAAGAACCTGTCATCTCATGCCTTACCAATAAGAGGGTATTTGTACGCCTCATTCCTAAGGAATCAGGGATGTTTACTAATCCAAAGCATGAATATGCCGGAAATATGGCCCCTACATCAAAAAGGGTTTTTACGGTCCCTATGGACCGGAAAGGCCAGCTGGTAAATGTCCTTACTAATTCCGAAAAAGCTTTCCTTGAAGAAGCTATGGGACTGGATCCTAATGCATTGTCTGTCTATAAAAAGCAGGACAATTTCTGGGAAAACTATGAGGTTATCCTTCATAAGGAGGATAATATCCTTGATCTTTCAGTTCCGAGCCAGTATATTGACTACAAGGTGTTGCTTGCAAATAAGGATACGATCTGTCCTTCACTGGAAGATCTGGATCAGTGTTTCAAAGCATCATACATGTATGTCATCGTACAGGAAAATGAAGAGATCAAGAAGAATTATACTTCTACCAACGTCAATATGAGGGCATATATGGCTCTTGGAGCTATCAGAGATGATAAGGCCAAGCTTGCATATGCTATCAGGGTAATGGACGGCCGTAAGATCTCAGGAGAGCCTAATGAGCTTCTACCTGTGGCTGAATCTCTGATGCAGATGAATCCTAACCTGTTTCTCAGCATAGTGGAAGATCCGTATATGAATACCAAAATACTCATCTATGATGCTGTAAAAGAGAGAATTATTTCAAGATCCGGGGAGTATTATTATCTTGCCAGTGATAATTCTCCTCTCTGTGAGGAAGGGCAGGAGCCTATCCTCAGCAATGCTGCCAAGTTCCTGAATGCTCCGAGGCATCAGGAGATCAAGTTTTCTATCGAGGCCAAATTAAACAGATAATGCTATGAACAATACTGAATTTCTGAATGAATTCAATCTGTTATACAATAATGCTATGAGCAACCAGGCTCCTCCTCTCAATGAATATGAGATATCATTGTTTCTGACAGAGGGCCAGGAGGTGGTAGTAAAAGAGTATTATTCGGGGAAGAATGCATTCAGGGATTCATTTGAGAGAAGTGAGGAGGTGACAAGAAGCCTCAGTTCCCTTGTAAGGACAGAAGTACTGACAGAAGAATATAATCCTGAGTATATTTCCGATATAGTAGAAACTATAGGATCTTCTTCATATCTGTACAAGATCCCGCAGGATGTATGGTATATAGTGAAAGAATCAGTAAAGTTTACTGAAGATGCTATGTGCGGATATGGTTCCTATGTGGATGTTATCCCTACCACCCATGATAAGGTGGGAAGGATAATGGAAAATCCTTTCAGGGGGATGAGTAACAGGAGGGTACTAAGGCTGAGCCTTGAAAACAATATCAATGAGCTTCTGTCCAAATATCCTGTCCATTCTTACCTGATCAGGTATCTGGTACAGCCTTCTCCTATTGTTCTGGTAAATCTTGACAGCCTGGGATGTTCTGTTGATGGTGTGTCGGAGGAAACAGAGTGTAAACTACATCCGCTGATACACAGGGTTATCCTTGAAAGGGCTGTCAGGATAGCCTCAGAAGCTTACAAATTTCAAAAACAATAAAGAAGTTATATTATGGCAACTTTTTCTACCAACCAGAACCGTAACCTATATGTGGTGAATGCTGTAGGTGATCCTACTGCTCAGGATGCCAAGGTAGGTACTATTCAGTTCAAATCTACTCCGGAAGGGGAAATCTTCGGAGTATATCTGGGTGCAGGAGGGATTACCCGTACTGACCTGATCAAAGTAAAGAATATCAGATGGTCTAAAGGATCTACATATGCAGATCTCCGCAGGGGATTGCAAAAATGGGAGGTATCCCTGAATGACCAGTTGAATGATGGTGATGTAATCGGGAAGCAGGAATATATCCTGAGGTTTACTCTCCGTGAATACGGGGCAATGACTCCTGAAAGCTACATCAACAAATACGGGTATGTATATGCTACCACAGGCATGTCTACCTCCGATTTCTATAAGGCTATGCTAGCCAGTCTGAAACAGGCCTTTAAAAACAGTGAGATCGAATATTTCACCTTTAAGCTGGACAATGATTCTACTCCTACCAAGATTATTATCCAGGAAGTAGAACAGCCGTGGGTACTGGGAACAAGGTCTTCAGATCCTATTTATGCACAGATCGACACTGCTATTGTGACAGCAGAAGACGGAGAGTCTTCTCACTGGGGAATTGTGAAGAAGGTAGCATCTGACACCTTTGTAAATGATGGTCATAAAATGGCTGATCTGGAATACTTCTGCATGGGTGAAAGAGGTGATTTCTACCGTAACATGAGATGGCCGTATGTTATCCATACCCAGTATCTGGTAGACCCATCGAAAGAATATAATGTAGTGGATATGCACCATTTCTTCCAGGGAGAAGGCGTGGACAATCAGGCTTCTGAAAAGGACATTACCTTTGTAGTTCCGGCAGAAGGTGATACTGCCGCTGCCAAGATCGTACTGGCAAATTCTTTAATCACTGCCATCAACACTGCTACAGGTGAAACTACTGTGAAAGCTCTTGTTGCTCCTGCACAGAGAATGGCTGCAAGGTCAAAAGAGGCAGAATCTACAGTTGAGGAGGTACCTGCTAACCAGGATAAGTAACAGTCTATAACTGGTTTAATAAAAGGGATACTATGAGTATCCCTTTTTTTCGTATATTTACCACAACTAAAATATTAATACTGCCATGATAGATATAATAAGTGCCTATCTGTGTAAGGATACAGGGACCCTGAGAATAAGTGTAAAGATAAAGGGTGATTCCTACTATAAAGATGTTTTTATAGACAAGATTATCATCGACAATAATAACACTTTCTCGCCTCAAGGCCCTGGCGAGAATCCGGTATATACAGCAACAGTAAAGGAGGATCTGAAATTCTACCATATAGATATTCCTGCTTCTATGATAGCCGGGGGTATATACAGAAAAATCCTGTACATATATGCTATAGCACGTGGAGTACCAGGCTCTGACACACCATGCGGGGCAGATGATAATACTACTCTGAAAGTGGTGGCTGATTTTGAGTCCTTCTATAAGAGATTGCTGAGGTTTCTTCCGGAGATGGAGAAGAAATGTGACATTCCGATGGAATTCACAGATTCATATCTTAGAATGACAGGAGTGAAGCTTGCTCTTACCACATGTAATTATGCCTATGCTAATTATCTGTGGGGAATGTTCAATGTAGAAAAGAGTGATTGCGGAGATAATCTGTTAATCTCAAAACCATGCGGATGTAATGGATAATCAGGTTTCAATAATAATATTGAGAGGGATACTGGCTTACTATAAAAGTCTGTCAGTGAAGGGTTCTGCTCCTTACAGTGAAGTAAGGAAGCTTATAGCTCTGTGTGCCCTTAATGAGATGTTGTGCTGGACTGATGAGTGTAACAGAAAAAGGATATATAATATTATGATGTGTATGATAGGGAAATCATGTTTCCTGCCATTCCCTGGAACAGGAGGGGAATGTACCGGAAGGGATATTGATCCCAGGATTACGCAGGACAGTATAGAAAGAGTAACAGAAGATGAGAATTTCTGGAGACGTATAAACACAGAATTACAAAATATTTAATACAAGGATATGGGATGTAACTGTAATAATTCCGGCCTGTTCAATACTGAATTTGATCACACCTTCGACAAACATAACAGCAGGTGTCAGGATACGGATATAAATGAGCTGGAAGAGCTTAAAAAGCTTATTGAGGAACTTCTGGACGGAATGCTGGATGAAGCCCTTAAGGATAAGCTAAAGGATCTGGAAAACAAGATTACCCAGATATACAACAAGCTGGATAGCCTTGAACAGAGAGATGAAGAACTCTATCAGATGATAAGAAACATCCTTGATGTTATTATCCCTGGTATCAGAAATGATATTACTAACCTGACAGAGGACTACAATACTCTCAATTCCAAGGTTGAGAATATTTTGAACCAGATAGAAGACGGTACTATAGGGGGGGGGGGTAAAAGTTATTAAATCCCCTGATGAACCTGAGGAGAAATCAGAAGGTATTATATGGATTAAAACAGACACCGAATGATTATAAAGTGTAAAGACATATCAGTTTCTGACGGAACCAGTTACCATTCATTGATAGACAATAAGGTAGCTGATGGGAATTCATATGTTCCTATGCAAATGAAGAAGTTCGGTGTATGCCATGGTAATGATTACTATGTACCTTATGCATCTATCATGGATAATCCGGGAACAGTCAGGATATGGGCAGCTAATGGAGAGATAGGATTTGAAGTAAGATTCCAGTATCCTATTGCTTCCAGAATTGTCATGCAGCTTTATGATATGACTAATGATGAGGAGTATCTGTATAGTCTGGTCGCTGAAGCAGGTCAGCAAAATATAAGTACTCTGTCTAATCATTCTTCAGGCAGGAACGGGCATACCATCAGAGCTTCAATAGTAGGTATTGGGGATCCTGAGATAGTAGGTGTATTCACTGACCACATATACAGGTATTATCTGATTAATCCTGAACAGGTACTTACAGTAGATCTTATCCCTGTTATGATATACAGGGAGATCCTTTATGATGATGGAGTGCTCCTGTTCAGGTCCACGGCTTCTGTCCTTACTCCATTTACTATAGGTTTGTACAGTACAGATAAACCTGGAACTCTTATTGCTGAGGGGACTATGCCTGATCCTGAGGAAAGTGATCCTTCCCGGAGTATGAGAATAAATCTGAGTCTTATTCCCAGGAACACGCAATATTACATACGATTTAATGGTCAGGACAGCAATTATTCTGATGGAGTAAACAGATACTACATGAATGTAGAGTTGGTTACAGTCCTTGAATCTCCTGAGACTTTGCTTACGAATACAGGTAAAGTGTCATTTTCAAGATCGGAGGATCTCCTGACATATAATATCCGGTTTGACAGGATGATCGAGACTCTTGTCAATATAGCCATTATAGATATAACCAGTAGTGGATATAATTGGGTTGGGCAAGCAGTTATGACCAGCCCAAGTGACACCTTTGAAGATTCAATACGTCTGTCTGATGATATGAACGGACATACTATAAAAGTAATGCAGTATACCCAAGATGCAGGTGTTAAGACTCCTGTAGATTCGTATTCATATGAATCCTATACCTATGTGTTCGAAGGAAATGAATATATTGTGACATAAAAATTTATCTTTGTAATAGCTTTAATTAATGAACCATGGATGTAATCTCAGTATTAAAGGTTATAGATCAGATAAAGAAAACACAATCCTGTACAGCTTCTGTGCTATGCAGGATAGGCTGTATACTTGAATATCTTCTTGGTCTCCTCAAGAAAAATGACGAATCTGACCAGAAGGTTATTAAGGATCTCAGTGATCTGAAAGAGATTGTTGATAAGGCAGTCAGTGATCTGTCAGGCCTTACTGTCAGGGTATCTACTCTGGAATACAGGATGGATATTGAGATTCCGGCCAAATTCCATGAGCAGCTGTTACTGATACAGAATAACAGTAAGGAGATAGACACCAACAGGATTAACATAGCTGACAATCTGAACAGTATTAACCTGTTATGGGATGCTCTCGCTGCTACTGACACAAGTATAGGAAACTGGGGTGATATAGTAGCTGGTATAAATAACAGGATAGACAATATAATGTCCCTGACCACTAATCTACAGACCCAGATAAATAATCTTTCCACAAGGATAACAGAATTGTCTAATTCTGTAGACACCAGAATCTCCAATATTAATACCACTCTCCAGGACCACTCCGGACGAATAGAAAATCTTGAAGATGAGGACAGGAATATACATGATGCTTTAGATGATATCAGGGCTGACATAGCAGAGCTTACAGGAGGATCAGGTACTCTGTCACAGGATATATCTGAACTTCAGAACAGAGTATCTGTCCTTGAATCTTCTCTTGCAAATCTTGATAACTATGTAGTGACCTCTGTTTTGCTTGAGGGAGCCAGATTTACAGTAAATCTCAGGAATCTTAGTACCGGGACTGTCCAGACAAGTGTACTTGACCTGCCTATAGCTTCTGAACAATATCCCGGATTAATAACAGCCGAGGGATTCACCAAGCTTGAAGGGATAGAAGAAGGAGCTCAGGTAAATGTACAGTCTGACTGGAATGAGAGTGCTGCTGATTCAGATGCTTTTATAAAGAATAAGCCGAACCTGGCCCCTGTGGCTACCTCAGGTAGTTACAATGATCTTACAGATAAGCCTTCTGCTCCTGAGATTCCTGATCAGGTTAATGCGGACTGGAATGCTACGTCAGGAGTAGCACAGATCCTTAATAAGCCTAATCTCGCTACTGTAGCTACTTCAGGACAGTATAATGATCTTGAGGGTAAGCCTGCTATACCTCCTGCTGTAACCCTTCCTGGAGTTAATGTAGTAGATTCATTTCCTGATAGTGTATCAGGAGTACAGGACGGTACTGTGTATATTGTGCCTGGATCAGGTGGAGGAGGCGGTGTAGTTACTCCATCAAAGCCATACATGGCTTGTGGATATATTGGCCTTAGTTCAGGGGGGGATGTCTATCAAACTAATATACACCTGAATAATGACTATCTATCTGAGGCTAGTGTGGTAGCTAATAGTAAGTCTTCTATACGTATAGAATTTACTCTTGCATCTGGAGTATCTCAAGATGATATATACGATTCTTTTATTTGTACTTTAGTGTCTTCTCCGTCAGATATTCCTGCTATTATAAGTCCTATGTATGTGTGGTCTAGTCCTAAAGCAATATTGAATATTGTAGGGACGTCAGATAATTCCAGCTACTATATGTTAGTATCCTTTTTTATACCTCTATTAGTATAGTATATGCCTACACAGTCAGAGATAAAGATAACAAAATCATCCCTGTATCCATTTCAGGACGGAAAGATAGTAAAGTCAGGGACTTTATATTCCCTGTCTGATGCTGCTATTGTAAAAAACGGAGTACTGTATGGGGTTTCAGGTACTTCCGGTATCTCTCTTATGAGGGCAATGGAAAGGGGCCAGGAGAGTGGGTGTATTATGATTACGGTGGTGAAGACAGACAAAGATACAGGAGATGCTATATCCTGTGATGTGAAAATAGGAATCGGGAATTCTTCACTGGCTGTTTCAGGATTTAATAATGCCGAAAATATTATCCTTGGATATTATGATTTTTCAGATACATTAAAGCTTAGTATTGAAAATCAGGGAATCACAGGATTCAGAATAACAGGATGTTATATTGCACAGGATAATACTGTTACAGAGCCTCTGGAAGGTTTTAAGGGAGCCTATGAGCCTGGAAAGGTAATAGAATGGGATCTTGACTTATCAGGATTCTATGATGCCGGAAAACAGGATAATTCTGTTGTTATAAAGATTTATATTCAAAATGTATAGATATGTCTACATACAGGGAAATAGTATATATGGTTCTTGATGAACTGAAGCTGGAAAGTGATGATGCCTACTATACACAGGATCATGTTATCTTCCTGATAAATAAATACAGAGCTCTTCTTCTCAAGCAGAGGTATTCTGATCTTCGAAGGACAATTCCATTGTCTAATTTTAATACTCTGTGTCTTACACTGGGTACATTCGGTGGTGATGTTTGCGGGAGTGGTACTTATCTCCGCAGCCTTGATACAATACCCCATCTCCTGGACCTGTCCGGCATATACAGCCTTACCAAGGTAGTACCGGACCTTATGGTAGAGAAGGAGATAGCTTTTGTTAATGAGGGAAGATTCAAGTATGTAGGGAATAACAAATGGACATCAAGATACCTGTATGCGACATTATCCAGGGATCATTATCTGTATATAAAATCAGCCAATCCGCAGTTCAGGTACCTGTCATCTGTGAAGTTCTCATCTGTATTTGAGAATCCTATAGAAGCAGCAAGATTCAGCTGTGGTGCCGATGAGTGTGGGTGTAACCCTGAACCATGTGATATTATGGATAGGGATCTGAGATTACAGGAAGACCTTGTTCCTCAGGTAATAAGCCTGTGTGTCAATGAGTTGGCTAAAGGGGTGTATAATCCTGAGGATAAAATGAATAATGCTTCCGATGACTTGTCGGAAGTAAATATGAAAGTAAGAAATGAGACAGTGGACTAAGCTGAGATCAGATGTTCCTAATTATTGTATAGGAGCTGAGGACATGTATCTTACATACAGGAAGGAAGCTTTTAAGAGGAAGAACAGGGTATTTTACAGGCTTTCAGAGACTGTATACAGGAGGATATTGTCATTTCTTATAGATAAGATGGTAGAGGAGTTGTGTGAGACAGGATATCTGATATTACCTAATGATCTTGGTACCTTGTGTATACATACGGGAGACAGGATTATTCCTCATTATTCGAAGAGGGGAGATCTTATACTGCCTTATGTAAGTTGGGTTAAAACCAAGAAGTTATGGAAGGAAGACCCTTCGGCTGCTGATGACGGGATAGTGGTAAGGGATGAGAATGCCATACGTCTGGGAGTGGCATGGAGGCCGGGGAGATATCCATATTCTGATTATACAGTATTCCATCTGTCACAGGATCTGTTCATAAGAATATATCATCTGGTATATAATGAAGGAAAAAGATATATAAAACTAGATAAGACATGGCGGAGAAGAACACAAGCATATACACCCTCATAGACAGGCTCAGGAGGCATCCACTGATAGCAGATGTTCCTGAGGAGACTATATTGAGTTATGTCATTGAATTCATAGGAATCACAGGGGTCCCGGAGAGCTATGAGAATAAAATAGCAGAACTTGAGGTAAAGGATTATGTAGCTGAATTACCATGTGATTTTGAAAGTATCATACAGGTAATGCCTGAAAAGGGATTGTCTATGGTAGAGTCTTCGGACAGTTATTTCACAGATCCTAAGAGGCATAAGCTTCATGAGCATCCATCAAAGAGTAGTTTTCTGGGTAACTCGTATAGGATTCAGGGAAACCTGATTTATTTCTCTTTTGAGAAGGGAAAGGTAACATTATCATATAAGGCCATCCCTGTAGATAGTGATGGTATTCCACTTATCCCTGACAATCAGAATTTCCTTATGGCTATGGAATGGTATGTGAAGGTAAGGGTATTCTCAATTATGGCAGATCTTGGAAAACTGCCTGTACAGTCACTGAACCGTGCTGAGCAGGAGTATGCATGGTATGTAGGTAAATATCAGACATCTATGAAGATGAATTCCCTTGGCAAGGCAGAAAGACTGCTAAACTCCCTTAATACTCTTGTAATGAAGACCCATGAGTTCCAGAATGGTTTCAGGAGGACGGCTGATGGGGAAGTTATAAAAATACATTGATTATGAGGAAGTCACAGGAATTTATAATAAAAGGGATGAACAGGGACTTGTCACTGTCTAAGTTCAGTCCTGAGCTGGCTTATGAGAATATGAATCTCCGTATTACCGTTCTGAACAGTAATACACTTCTTTCTGTTACAAATGAAAAGGGTAATACGAGAGTCAGCATATCCGGAGATAGTATTGAAGGAGAGTGTATAGGAAGATGTGTTCTGGGAAAATACCTCGTACTCTTCACTGTATCAGGAAATGTAAGCCGTATTTACAGATTGAATGTCAGCGATTCAGAATCTTTTGAAAGCCTGCTTTTGTATAGTGGTGATCTTGGATTTGACAGATCACATCCTATTGAATGTCTTGGTATTGTAGAAACAGAGAATATACAGAAAGTTTACTGGATAGATGGTATTCACCAGCTCAGATCTGTAAATATAGTAGCAGATGAGGAGCACAGGGCATTATGGTCGGACATTTCATTTGATTCTGTACTGCCTTTACAGTTAAAGGAGGAATGCAGTGTTACAAAATCTGTAGGTACAGGAATATTTCCATCCGGTGTGGTACAGTATGCAGCTACTTATTTCAATAAGTACGGACAACAGTCCAATATATTTTACACATCCCCGTTGTTTTATATAAGCGGTGATAACAGGGGCCTTTCTCCTGAGGAGAGTTACGGTACTTCTTTCAGAATAAATATAAAAAATATAGACACGAATTTTGATCATATACGTGTATATAGTATTCTGAGAACAAGTGAAGAAGGTACTCCTGTGGTTAAGATTGTAGGAGATATTGATATTACCAACTATTCTGATTTGTCTAAAGGAATAGAAGTTGAATCTATACAGTTTACTTCACCTACAGGATCCTTTTCATATAAGGAAATGGGAGGAGATCAGACTTCTCTTCCATTAGGACCGTCTTATTTCAATGTACGTGCCGGAGAGTATATAACCTTTTACAGGTCACTGTATTCTGCTGAAACAGGACAGGTAGATTCTGTAAGAGTAGGCAGTGATGAGCTGTTATTCCTGAAGACTGACAATCATAACAGCATTCTGACTATCACAGGACAGGCATCAGGGACAAAATTCATAGTATCTGCTGATTCTGACGGAGTGTCTGTCACAGACACCAACACAGGAGTTTCCATAGACCCTACAGAGCTGTTATATGTAGGGGGTGAAGATATCATAGCCGGAGCTATTACATATAAGGACAATACTCTGTTCCTTGGTAACCTGAAACTGAATACTTCTGTTATTCCTGACAGTATAAAATTTGCTTCCCGTGGATTCCAGATGTCTTACAAGGACAAGGAACTTCCTGTTCAGGATGATGGGTCTGCCACAGGATATGCCTATAAATCATCCCTCTCCTGGTCCCTGGATGATATAACCACATTCATGGGATCCGAATACTATAGGATTGGTGTAAGATTCCAGCATGAATCAGGAAGATTTTCGGAGATAGTATATATCAGGGACTGGTATATGAATTACAGGCCTGAAATCACCTCATCCGGTGGTATTGTCAGCATCTCATGTAAGATGCCGTATATTACAATTCCGGTAAATGTACAGAAGGAACTGCGTGCACTGGGATACGTAAGGGCCCAGGGGGTGGTGGTATTTCCTGACCAGAATACAAGAAGGGTAGTATGTCAGGGGATTCTTCAGCCCACGGTATTTAATCTGGGAAACAGAATAAGCGGAGGATCTCCGTATGCACAGGCAGGATGGAAGATGAGGTTCCTGAAAAATGATCCTCTTCCATATGATATAATTTATCCGTCTGCTGACACTCACGGTAATGTAGGCTACCTCGGAGAGATACAGTCTGATATATGGTACGTAGAGCCTATTGTGAATAAAGATAAGGCGGATAATCTTAGGAATCTGAATACCAACAAATATTTTATAGACAATACTATTCTTACTCTGGAATCTCCTGACATTACATTTGATGACAGAGTACAGGCACTAGATTTGTCGAATACACAGCTCAGGGTAGTAGGTATAGCAACCTTTACAGCTGCTGTTCCTGATTATATTATTACCCTCAGTAAAGCTGCCTATAGGCCTACAGGAGGATTCAGGAAGGTTCCTCCAAAGGAATCTTCATACCTGAATGGCATAGCCACCCCATTTGTAAACTGGCCTATGTATGTGGATAAGTTTTCTGTAGGTACCAATTCAAGTGCTTTTGAAGATGATGACGCTCTATTTCCCTTATACATGTGGCACAGAGCCGGGTCATTGAATAATAGTAAGGGGCTTGATAATGACTCCCAGGGATTCGGGATACTGAATAAGAAGATATTTACACAATTATTCTACTCCAATAGGGTAACTTATATGGAGGCTCCTTTAAGAAACCTGAGAACCTCTGATATAAAGCTGTTTAACAGCAATGAGGTAACAGCTGTAAGGCTATCCAGGGAAACAGGGGATATAATCACTTATTATGGTAATATAGATACCATGGTTCCTCCTCCTCCATATCATCCGTATGTAATGGGAGAATATGGATTTGAGTGGGATAATGATTCAAATTATAAAGTTCCCGGATATTTTCTTACCTATGTAGTAAGGACCGGATTGAACTATTCCTCTGACTCAGCAGGCCACGGGCCTATAGTAGATGATGATTTCCATAGCTTCGAAAGGCGTATTATAGGATCCTCCAAGGTTCCTTCTGATTCCTATCAGAACAGGTCCGATGATTCACTTCAGCATGTAAAGATTACGGATGGCATCAGGATGACTTATAAAACATCTCCTCATATAGTAGTTACATTAGGTATTACAGGGTCTTTATCTTCCTCATTGCAGAAAGATATGCAGGTAGTATTGCCGTCATGGAATAAGGGAGAAAAGTTTTACAGTACTGGCAATATGGAGTCTTTAAGTCCTGATGAAACTGATGGATGGGTAAACAATATTTCCCTCAAGGAAATAGTACCTGATACCTCATCTGTATCAGTGGTAATGGCAGAATTATACAGACCCGGAACTCCTGATTTCGGAGGATATGATGAGGCTGCTCTTCAGGCTAACAGATGGCTGACAGCTGGTCCTACAGTATATATGGATGGCGAGGGCAGCGTGAATGTAGAGTATACAAGAGGGGATACATTCGTACAGAGATATGATCACCTGAGAACATATCCATTTACCAGTGATGACCTTAACCAGAATATAGAAATAGCCTCATTCCTGTGTATGACCCGTGTAAATATAGACGGCAGGTATGACAGGAACAGGGGATTACCTGTAAATATGTCGACAACTCCTTCTATATTCAATCTGTATAACCCTGTATATTCACAGAAGGATGATTATTTTCTTCCTTCATATCTCAGCAGTGACCTGTTAAAGACAGATTACTTTCCAAGTACCATAACATGGTCAAGGACAAAGACATATGGGGAGGATATAGATACGTGGTCCTCCGTAAGTATGACTTCTGTACTGGACATGGACGGAGGGTTAGGACCTGTCAGGGCTTTGAAATTCTACAATAATGACATTCTGTCATTTCAGGATAATGGTATAGCTAAGGTACTTTTCAATTCCAGGGTACAGGTAGGTACTTCCGACCAGGTTCCTATTGAAATAGCCAATAGTGGGAAAGTAGACGGGAAAGTATATTTATCCAGACATATAGGAACTGTAAATAAGTTTTCTATCACAGAGACTAATATGGGGCTATATTTTATGGATAATAATTCTACTTCCATATACCTGTATAATGGGCAGTTCAATGACTTGTCTGATCATTTGGGATTCAAATCATGGTGCGCAAACAATATTATGCCTGATGAGTATGATAAGCCTCTTACTGAGGTGTTTACATCACATTATGACAAAGCTAACGGGGATATATACTTTAATAACAAGGACTGGTCATTGTGCTATTCCCAGCTGTTAGGGCAATTCATGTCCTTCTACAGTTACAACGGTGTTCCTCATATGTTTAATATATCAGGGGATTTCTATTCTGTAGATGCTTCCGGTAATGCAGGCTTATGGAAACAGCATAGTGGTCTTCCATGCCATTTCTACGGCTCATATAAGCCCTTTTACACACACATCATTGCCTGCCCTGATATGATATATGATAAGGTATTCGACACTCTTGATTTCAGGGCCGACAGCTTTACACAGGAAGGAAATCTTACAGAAGATACCTTTGATACCATTGAATGCTGGAATGAATATCAGAGAGGCACTTCTTCACTTATCTTTGAAAAAGGCAGGCCTTCCACATTGAAGAGGCTGTACCGGGTATGGAGGGCTAATATTCCCAGGGAGGACAATAATCCTCTCGGAAGGTTAAGAAATACATGGCTTAATATCAGGCTGTCAAAGAACAAAGCTAATGAGTATAGTACTGTATTACACGATCTTACCTTACATTATACATTATAAGTAACCAGCAGGCAAGTAATTTATTTGTCTGCTGTAACTTTTTTACTATCCTATATTTGGTTTTTCAGGTATTTATATGACATTTGTAATAAGATACATATAAATAATTTCTTTATGGCTAGAAATAAGAGAAAGAACCCTATTCTTGAATACTTCAATACGAGGGGAAATAAATTTCCTTATGGAGGAGTGGTTCAGGGAGCAGGTCCTGTATATACAGGTGTTCAGTCTCCAGGTCTCAACTATTCCCTTGCTCCAATGAATACTGCCTCTCCCGGCCCTGTTACATTCCAGCTCTCAGGATTTGGATCAGGGGCAAATGCCATATCAGGAGCTGTAGGAGGATTGGCGGGACTTGCATCAGGAATAGCTTCCAATGTTCAGAATACCGGAGATCTTAGTAGTACCTACAGTGGTATTTCAGATCGGTTTTCAGGATCAGAAAGTACAGGATATGATGCACTGGCTGATGAATGGTCTTTACTTGAGCCTCAGGAACATGTATCATGGAGGGATGTACGTGGTAAATCAGGAGGAATAGGTGGTATTGCTGGTACTACAGCAGCAGGGGCAGCTGTCGGAAGTATTGTTCCGGGTATAGGAACGGCTATAGGTGCAGCTGCCGGAGCTATAATAGGTGGTATAAGTAATATGTTTGGCAAGAGAAAGGCTAAAAGAAAAGCCAGACGTATAAATAAACAGATTGACAGGGCAAATCAATTTGCTGTCAATGACTTAATAAACAGAGCAGATATGATAGATACAGAGCAGGACCTGGATGTCATGGGTAATTATTCTGCTTACGGAGGTCCTCTTAACCTTTACAGGTCCGGGGGAGGGATAAAAATAGATCCTTCTAAGAGAGGTACATTCAGGGCACAGGCATCAAGAATGGGCATGGGAGTGCAGGAAGCTGCCAGAAAGATATTATCTGCCCCCAAGGGAAGATATTCGGCGGCAATGAGGAAGAAAGCCAATTTTGCAAGGAACTTTGCCCATAAGCATGGGTATGGCGGATATTTATTCTATCCTGATGAATTTACTGAATTTAATACCGGAGGAACCCATGAGGAGTCCCCGCTGGGAGGAATACCACAGGGCATGGATAATGAAGGTACTCCTAATCTTGTTGAGGAGGGTGAGTCCAGGTATAAGGACTATATATTCAGTAACAGGCTGTATCTGGATAAGGATATGCTCAAATCAGCCGGATTACCTTTATCCCTCGACGGAAAGACATTTTCACAGGCTGCTAAGTTTATAGCAAGGGAACCTTCTGAGAATCCCTTCGATCCTATTTCGAGAAGATCACTGAAAGACGGTATGACAAAGCTTATGGTGCTACAGGAAGGTCTTAAATCTTCTGATACAGGTAATACCTTTGCTATAGGAGGATTTATGGATTATCCACCTGCCGGAAGCTGGAAGAGTATCAATATTGGCCCTCCCGACAGTCTTACTGTACTGAGAAGGAATGATATTCCTGTATCTTCCGGATCATGGAAGAGTATTGATATTTCTTCTCCGTCTGAGTTTCCTGTAACAGGATCTGATATTCCTTTCAGGAGCTGGAAGAGTATTGATATCTCACCTGTAGTAACACCTTCTCCTGTAACATCAGGTTCTGTTACTGCCGGAAATGTTCCTGTATCAAAAACTGTAAGGAAGAAGTCTTCTGTAAGAAGTGAAGATCCCGGACTAATGACTGTAAGGGGCCGGGAGAGTGGTATTAACAATGGTGATTTTGAGTACAACCTCATGCCTATGAATACAGAAACAGATGCTTACATTTCCCCGTCAGGCAGACAGGGAGGATTACCTGACAGAGACTGGACACTGGGAATAGATTCCAGTATCCTGAGGTATGCTCCTGCATTAGGATCTGCTATAGGAGCATTCATGAACAATGGTCCTGATTACAGTAATGCTGACAAGATAGAAAGGGCTGTCAGGAATGTAGATTTTGATCCTGTAGGAAACTATCTGGCATATACTCCTCTTGACAGAAATTATTATCTGAATAAGCTGGGATCACAGGCAGGAGCTACAAGAAGGGCTATTGTGAACCAGTCAGCAGGAAACAGATCCACAGCTTTAGCCGGATTACTGGCAGCTGACTATAATTATGGTAATGCCATGGGACAGCTTGCAAGGCAGGCAGAAGAATATAATTTAGGGCAGAGGGAGAGGGTCGAAGCTTTCAACCGTGGTACTAACCAGTTTAATTCAGAGGGTAAGCTTAAAGCCGACTCTTTTAATGCTGAGCTTGGGTTGAAGGCAGCCATGGCAGCAGCCCAGATGAGGGAAGCTGAAAGGAATAATACAGATGCTGCCAGATCAGCTAATCTGACCAGATTCTTTGATAACCTCGGTGAGATAGGCAGGGAATCATTCAGTAGGAATATGGTAAATTTCAATCCGGCGAACTACTATACCATTGACAGTTCAGGTAAGATAAGATATAAGGGAATGGATGATCTGGATGAGGATCAGAAAGAATCAGTAAGGAAACAAGCCCGGGCCAGAGCCAGGAAAAAGTCTCATGGAGGGTTCTTAAATATATAACATTATGGCTGTAGTAATAGGAAGTACTTTCAAACCATTTAATTATTCAGACCTCCTGGCCCCCGTACAGCAAGCCACACAGTCTCACCAGGCTGTAGAGAATGCTTACGGGGAACTGGATACAAAAGCCAGCGTGTGGGAAGGGCTGGCTAACCAACAGACTGATCCTGTAGCATACAACACCTATATGAAGTATTCACAGGATCTGAGGGAAAAAGCCGGAATGCTTGCATCACAGGGCCTTACCCCATCTACTGCAAGAGCTCTTAATAATATGAGAGCCAGATATGCCAGTGAGATAGTACCTATAGAAAATGCCTATAAGAGAAGGGAAGAGTTAGGTAAAGAACAAAGAGAGTACAGGATGAAAAATCCTTCTGCCATATTTGACAGGGATATGTCTATGGCTTCTCTTGATGAGCTGGTATCAAATCCTTCACTACAATACAGGAGCCTCAGTGGCAAGGATATTATGGAACAGGTATCCTCAGCTGCCAAGAATCTGACAAGGCAGGTAAGGGAAAACCCTGCACAGTGGAAGGGCATTCTGGGAGGACAGTATTATGAACTGCTCAGGAACACAGGATTCCGGGATAGTGATGTGCTTGCTGTATTATCACAGTCTGAGGGAGCTTCCCCTATTCTGAATAAGATTATGGAAGATGCTGTTGTTTCAAGTGGTGTAATGGACTGGGGGTCTCCTCAGGCTCTGGAGGAAGTAAGAAGATACGCGGGCCAGGGATTGTGGTCAGCTATAGGAAGTGAAGACAGGAAACAATTACAGAACAGAATGTGGGATCTGGATATGAAGCAGAGATTAGAAGGACCACAGGAACCTGATATCCCGCAATTGCCATTTTCCAGAAGGCCTCTGGCAAAGGTGGAGATTGAGGAGAGCACATCAAGAATGAAGAAGGAGCTTGATCTTATAAAAGAAGCTGTAAAGGATCCTTCCAAGCTGAATAAGATTCCTGCCGGGACTGATATAATAGGAGTAGGTCCTATGCGTGTAGGTTCTATGGGAAGCATTGATTCTGACCATTACAAGGCTCTTAAGAAGTGGAGTGAGAGGACAGGGTCAAAAGATCCTAAAGTCATAGAGGACTATATCAACAGAGAAATAAGGAATTCAGCCAGGCTATATGCTGATGATATTTATACTCCGGCAGACAATAAATTCCTTGTAAGGACTCTTTCTGACAGGCTGACAGCCCTGAAAGATTCTGACAGTAAGACTACTCTCATTAGGGAATATGACCCGAAAAACAGGGAAGTCGGCAGTAAGCCTAAGAAATTCTCCGACATAGAAGAATACCTTAATGATTCCACTACCCTGGCCCTGGATTATAATGATAACCTGATCATCACAGGGAGGAACAAGAAAGGAAAGACAGAATCCTTTGCACTGGATCCTACTGTATTCGATAATTCCCTTACAGGAGTGAATATTTCTGGTATTCTTGATGAAATCAGGGCCAGGAGGGCAGATAATAACAGCCGTGCCTATATGGCAGGGAGAATGGCTCTATTCAGCCAGTTGAATGCTTTGCTGAACAGCTATTCAAAAATACAGGGAAACACTTTGGGAGCTAAGGATCCTGTTCCGGGAGAAGAATCTTATTTAAGTGCAATTGTTAATCCTTAATAACTATGCCTGATAAATCCAAGAAAAAAATAGATACCAGTAAATATGTGGCACATTACGGGGGGTTCGGACCATGGAATAGTCTTATGAATCTGGGAGATGGGATGAATCATGTTACCTTTGCTGAGAGAAAGGATCTTACTCCTGCTGATGCAGAGAAGGAAAGGAAATATCTTTTGGACTGGTACAGTAATCCGGCTACCCTGGACAGAGTAACTGCATTGATGGGGCGTATACCTGAGTCATTGAACAGGGGAACATTTGTAAATGAACACCAGAGAACATATATACAGGAAGAGCCTGATGATATGCTGGAAAGACATGGAGGGGCTTATTCTATTAGTGGAAACAAACTGTTCAGGGATCAGAACTATGTAGTATTTTCCCCTGATGCTTATGACCGTGACCAGTTGAGGGTACATGAACTCAATCATGCCTATAGTGATTTCCATGAAGATATGTTCAGCAGATTGCCGGACAGGAAATATGATCCCGCCAGTTACGGAGTACTTAATATCCCTGCTATAAGCAGTTCCTATCCTCAGCCTGATATTGAATATTTACAGGATCCAAGTGAAATCCACAGCAGGTTAATGGAGATAAGGCATTATTTAAGGAAAAAACCAGGAGAAAAAATAGATAGGAATGAACTCAGAAAGGCATTGGATGACCTGGACGGTGATAATTTCTACAGGCAGATGAGATATTATAATGATGATGCCCTGTTATACTGGTTAAACACAGTAGCAGATAATAATACCTGGAAACCTGATGTAAATATAGCTGCTGAAGGAGGGGATCTGAATGATATGGGTATTCAGGATCCTTCTGAAATTGGAGTAGGAGGTCTTAAAGGACTTAAAGGGGTAGACAGGGAACAGGGAGAATACAGCAGACTGGTACAATCAGGCAGTCCTCTTACAGCAGAGGCTTTGTCCGGGAATTTCAGAAGGAGAACTTTCAATACTTACATTAATGAACCTATAGATGTCTCTGTAGGATTCACAGGAGTAGGAGACAGCAGGTATGACAAGGAAATAGAAACTGTTTCACAACTGGATAATCTTAGCAATACCCGCGGTGAGTTACAGAGTGGTATTGTACAGCTCGGATCTGGACTTGCCAAGGCAGGAGTACTGGCAGGCACCACTTTCCTTGATGGTATTCTGGGAACCATTGTGGGTATAGGTACGGCAGCTTCTGAGGGAAGATGGTCAGGATTATGGGACAACCAGTTCTCCAGAGTCATGAACAGTATCAATGAATGGTCTGAGGAAGCCCTCCCGAATTACTATACAGACAAGGAACTTGAAGACCCATGGTATAAGAATATCTTTACTGCCAATTTCATAGGAGATAAGGTGGTAAAGAATCTTGGATTTGCTGTAGGAGCCGCATATTCAGGCCGTGTAGGAGCCGGAGTCCTTTCTAAAGTATCAGGATTAAACAAGGTAAGAAATGCTTTCAAAGGGGCTGTATCAGCCTCAGGAGAAGGATTTAAATCTGTAAATGATGCTTTGTCGGCAGCAAGGTCAGGAGAGAATATATTTCTGAATGGTGTGAGGATCACTGAGGCACTGGCAAATGATGCTAGGAAACTCAGATATGCCAGTCCTGTATTGAAGCTTACAGGTGCATTTTCCGGTGCTCTTGGAGAAGCCAGGATAGAGGCTATACAGAACAGTAATGACTGGGAAGAGACACAGATACGTAACCTTACTGAAGCTTATAATAATGTAAAACAGGAAGAAGCAGCCAGACTCATGTCCGAAAGGCCTGACCTGTTTACATATGAAAATGATGGTAATGGTGGATTTGTTCCTGTTCCCACTGCTCAGGGAAGTGCCCTGATAGAAGGCAGGGCATCTGCAAGATTCGACTATAATGGGGGCCTTGCTAAAATACAGGAGGATAAGCTGAAGATGGGTAATATTGATTTCCTTCTTAATATCCCCCTCCTCACATTATCTGACATGTGGCAGTTCGGTAAATTCTATGCCGGAGGATATAAGGCAGCCAGAAAGACGGCGGGTCTTACCAGAAAAGTTATAGACGGGAAAGTGGTATACGAGCCTCATAAAGCAGGTATTGCTGAGACTGTAGGCCGTACATTACAGAAGAGTATAGCAGAAGGTCCTTTTGAAGAAATGGGGCAATCGGCTATATCCAGAGGAGCAGGATATAAATACGGAAGTGAGCTTAATTCTTTCTACGGAGCTAAGATAGATCCTGTATCTGAGGAAGAATCTGTAGGATTTATAAAAGCTATGGGAGATGCTATTCTGGATACCTATGGTAATGTGGAGAACTATGAGGAGGGATTTATAGGTGCTATGACTGCTGCTCTTGGTATCCCTACAATAAGAACTACGGAAAGGGGAATCCGTCCGGGCCTGGAGGGTGGTGTAAGAGAAGATATCAGGGAGATGCAGGCAGAAAACCGCAGAAACAGGGAAGTGGCAGATGCTTTGAATAAAAGGATACAGTCTCCGGAGTTCCTGAATTACTACCAGGGAATGGTAAGACATAATAAGTATCAGAGGGATATGGACAGGGCAGCCGAAGAGGGAGATGCCTTTGAGTTCAAGAATGCAGAACATTCACAGCTTATCAGTGATGTGATGATGTTCGAAGATGCAGGGAGGATACAGGACTTTTATGATATACTTGAAGAAGCAGGAACTATCAGTGACAGTGATATAGAATCATTAAGGGAAATAACAGATGATGGTACAGATGCTTCAAGATACAGGAATATGACTGATTCAGAAATCAGGGAATCAGTCCAGAAGGAAGTAGAGGATACAAGGAAGAAAGCAGATTCATACAGAAAGATAGCTTCTGACCTGATGACAAAGGCGGGTACTGAGTTTAGTTCTGATGAGCTGAAAGAGCTTACATGGATGATGACCAGGATAGATGACTGGGAAAAGAGATTTACTGAAATGTACTCTTCTTTCAGGACAGGATTGTCTACAGCAGCTGAAATAGCTAAGAGTACAGGAAATACAGGAGCATATGATGATATACAGGAGCTGTCGTCGAAGTCTCCTATGGAAGCACTGGTAACACTGGCAGAGAATGATAAGATATCTGAGTCCCTGTTATCCATGGCAGAGCTTGCAGGTCCTTCAGGCATAGGTATTCTTGAGGATGCCAATGATATGGTAAAGATAGCTAAGGCCCGTAATACTTTCCTTGCTAAATATAATTCCTATCTCCAGGACCCCGATAGTCTTAGAAAAATGATGTCTGAGGAGGAGGAGAAAGCCGTAGAGGATAAAAAACAGATGGATACAGAGACTGTTATGGAAGAGGCTGGTAAGGCAGAAACTCCGTCAGATCTTGAAGAAGCCCTTAGTAATGCCCCTACAGAGGAGATCAGGACTGAGGTGGAAAAACAGCTCAGGAAGGAAGGAAATCCTGTTATAACAGAGAAGGATAAAAAGGAAAATCTTACCGAAGATGTATCTTCTATAATTGATAATTTGTCTCCTGATGAGAATATAAGGAATAAGGCCCGGATTATATTCGACAGGATGGTTCAGTCAGAAGCCACTGCTGATGAGATACTGGATCCTGACAATACTTCATACAAGGAGGGCCTGGAGGATGATGATAATATTGAAGCCGCCTTTATTGTAGAGGAGGCACTGAGAAGGGAAAGAGAAAATAATGACATAAAAGACAGAATGTCTGTAACTGAGGAAGACATCAATCCTGCCGGGCATGAGGAAGAGGTGGTAGAAGAGCCTGAAATGCCTGTGGGGGTGACCTCAAAGGAATCCATGGATAATGAAAACAGTTCCTCTGCTACAGAGGGATTACCGGAAGGATCCTATTATGCCCCTGCTATATCAGAGTTTTCTATCAACGGACAGAGGATAGGAGATTTCACACCATTCGGAGATACCATTGAAGGGAAAAAGTATAAACCACTATATGATTTTCTGGTAAGAAAAGGAGCCTTTGACTATGTAAATCAGGGAAAACTGAAAAAAGGAGACAGGGTACATTTTCTCATATCTGAGGAATTCAATGAGATAGCAGCAGAAAATCCTGATTTCAACAGTACCACCATATTTATGATAGTCCTGAATAATGACGGATCCTACCAGATAGTGGGATCATTACCTGCAAGGGAAATATCTGACAGGTATGAGGGTCTTTCAGAGCTTGAAGACCGTATAATTGAATCCTATAACAAAGGAAAAGGAGACTATATATCATCAGAGAGCATCTCTGTATCTAAAATTATGGTAGGAAGGGTTCCTACAGGTATTGAAGAGAAAAACCTGTCTGATATCCCGTACGTAGATCCTTCAAATGCTACATTAGGAGTTGTAAAACAGGGAGCACTGCTGGTACCCAACAAAAGTGGTATGGTACTGGCAGGATTCAGTACTGAGGGAAGGAATGCCAATCTTTACCTTATGCTTCCGGATGGTGCAGGGAAGTACCGTCCTGTAAATGTAAGGGTAAGATATCTGTCTGAGTATGATATAAATGATGTAACAAAACAGAATACTCCCGTATATAAGGATCTCATTAAGGGACTAACATCACTGGCTGAAGCCAGGAACCAGGATGATATGTTCAAAGCTAAGAAAATGCTTGAGAATGTATTATATCTTGGTGGTGTATCTTTCTATCCTGAGATAAGAGGTTCAGAGTCCTTTATCAAGATAGTAAAAGTTCCTGTAGATGCCGGAGGTACTCCCATTGAAGGGGGCCAGAAGGTGGAAAATTATATACATACAGGCAGTCTTCCTGCTCTTCTGACACTGGGATCAGGAGGATCTTCATCTCCCTCAACACCACCACCCTCCAGGCCCCGGGAAGATGTTGTCAGGGACATTGTAGCTGCCTTACAGAATATGAATGTACCTTTCCAGGTATCACACAGATTACTCAATTCCAGGGGATATAATAAACGTATCATAGACTCAGGTATAGTAACATCCAATATACTGGAAGCAAGATTCAGGGGAACATGGTTTACTACAGACTATTTCTCTCCTGAGGGTACTGAAAAGAATAGTGTTCCGCCTGCCGAAGGAAAAGCAGGAGCCAGGGAATCCAATAGTGTTGGAGGTATAGAAGTAGATCTCAGGGGGGACAAATTCCATGTAGACGGATCCACAGTCAGGGATAAGAACGGACGTATAGTAAAATCTCCTGATCCTGTATTACAGGCAGAAGCATATGCCTTACAGGTATACGGCGATGCCATGAATGGTTCAGGGCAGATAAATGGCGTGGTGCTTCTTCCTAATGGTGACCTGTATAACAGGAAAAGCAGAAAGATTATCCATCCGGGAGATGACGGATATTCAAATCTGAAGAAACAGTTCGACCCTCCTGTGAAAACAGATAATAATACCATAATCGCCGATATAGAAGAAAATCAGAGAAAGGTAGACAGGGTAAATTCTACAGGCGATACATACAGTATCATGGAGGAGGATGGCCAGTATCATGAATATAAAAGTGTACGGTCTGTGATGGGTGGATTGTGGATAGAGAATCCGAAAGTACATGACACCATCTCTGCTGTGAGTGCATCTCTGGCTGAGAAGAGCAGCCAACCTGAGCAGTACAACAGGTACCTTGATTTCCTGAAAGGGAAATACGGCATAGATCTTACTGAGTATAAAGGACGTACCACATCACAGGACAGGGACATGATCCTGTCTCTTCTCAGGGAATCATTGTCAGAAGCAAATCCTCCTGTAAAGGCCTCTGATCCTTTCAGGCTCATTACAAGAAATTTCTTCATGGGCCGGGAGGTAGTTAAGCCTGATAATGTCAGTGAGGAAGCTTTTCAGTCCTACCTGTCTTCCCTTGGAAATATAAGAAACAGTCTGAATGAGGCAGGGGAAACAGTAATTTCTTCCGGAATAGTAGTATTCAGGAAATATGATGACGGGTCCAGAATAGCAGGAGAAGCCGATATCATAGCTGTAGACAGGAAGGGAAATATAAAGATGTATGATATTAAGGCCGGAAAATACTCATTCCATCCGTTTATGGACAGATATGGCCGTACTGTAGATTATTTTACATCCAAACACAGGTTACAGACTATGTCTCTGTCAGAGTATACAGGAAGACAGATGTCTATACTGAAAGATCTGTTCGACAGTCAGTATAGTACTCCTGTATCTTCTATGGGACTGCTGCCAGTAGTGGTAGAGTATAATGACAGTATAATCAGTTCTGTATCCCTTGAGAAAGGAATACCTGTGAAATATACTCCTTACATTCCTTCTCCTGTACAGGATAAACCTGTAAACAATGATGCTGTCTTCAATTCTTCACTTGAGACGGGAAATCCTGAGAACCTGGCTATTGAGAATAACAGGCTTGAAGGATCGGTGATAGGATACTATACAAGGAAGGATAAACTGTATAAGAACTACCTGAAACTGATAGGATCCGTCAATGGAGTAAAGGTATATCTGGTAAAGGAAGCCAGGATGTCAAGAGGGTTCGACAAGAAAGCAGAACCTAAGGAAATAGGGGCTTATTACAGGGTAGTCTTCGGAAACAATGGTGCTACTCTTAACCTTACTCCTAATGACCTGACTGTTTCAGTAACTGTGTCTCCTGAACAGGCCATGAGACTTGTAGAGTCAAGTCCTGATATAGTAAAGGAGGTTTCATCAAGAAATACTATAATCTCTTCATTTACTACAGGAGGAGAGAGTAAATCTTCAAGATCCAATAAGGATATGAAATCAATCAGGACTACCCTGAAAAGAAGACCTATGACAAGGATGGCAGACAGTAATCAGGCTAAAGCAGATCTCAGAAGTGAGATTTCCTGGCTTAATACTGTTTTACCTCAGATGTCGGAAGATGGAAGGTTAAGGGTCCAGGAGGGTCTTATTAATGTAGCAGAGGGAGGAGCTGAGGCCTGGGGAGTATATGATGAAGGAGTGATAAGGCTCAGTAATATAGCTGCCGAAGGAACAGTATATCATGAGGCTTTTCATGCTGTAATGGACCTTATGGCTTCTGAAAAAGAGAAGAATAACCTGATGAGTGAGGCCAGACAGAAATGGGGAGACCTCACGGATACTGAGCTTGAGGAGAAGATGGCTGAGGAATTCAGGGAGTATGTGATGGGAGTAAGGAAAAAGGGACTCGGAAGAAGGATTCTTGATTTTTTCAGTAAACTGTTAGACATTGTAGCAAACTGGAGAAATATAAGACCTTACACATATTCATTCTACAATAAGATTAACAGCGGAGGTTTCTCCTCTGTCAGTATTAACCCACTCTCCCGGCCCGGGACTGATCTTAGCTTCGGATCATTGAAAGGGGGAATAAGGGATATGCTGGAAGCAAAGGGATGGAAAAAAGAGATCTGGGATGCTATGACATACGAAGAAAAACAACACGCTGTGAGATGTGCTTCTATATGATTTGTAGTATCTTTGGTAAAAATTTGTAATATATGTCATACTGTATTCCTATAAATCAAGAAATAAGAGACCTGGCATCCTCTGTAGGAGAGGATGTACAGATAGTAGCCAATCTTGCAGGTATGTGGGTGGAAGAGAACCCTGATGAGAGGAGTGGAATGTACCCATCTGCCGGTGTTCTCAGAGGAATGATAGAACACTTTAAACAACAACTGAATGTTGAAAAGCTCAGCCTGAAGGATATTTCCGGAAGTATACAGCCTGAGGTAGTATCAGGAGTATTCGATGATGCCGGAATCAGACAGAAGGCTTCCGGAAGTATGAACTATATGGAAAAGGCTGACAGGGAATTTTCTTCTGAGGTCAGGAGAGACAGGGCTATGTTGTTATCGAGATTATTTTCCATGATACTCACAAGAGAGGAAGAGAAAAAGGCTGAGGAGCTGAGGATGATGGTAGAGGAAGAGTTATCCCTGGAAAGGAAGGCAGATCTTGAGAGGCAATTGTCATCACTGGACAGGGGACAGATAATTATGTCTGAATCCCCGGCATCACTGTTCATGAAAGTACGTGATATATTTAAATGGTATATAGAGGATACTGTCGATAATAATATAGAATCAGAAAAGGAAGACCTGGCCCAATATGGGCTGTCAGGAACCCGCCTGGACCAGGAGGCCAGAAGAGTAGCTAGATACAAAAGGGACCAGTATAAAAAAATACTGGATAACTTTAAAGCACTGGCTGAGGAAGCATCTGTCTATCTTGTCACTACCGAAGGGGTAAGAATAGACCTTGATTCAGGTACTATAAGTCAGGACACGGTTACAGAGACAGATGAGGATGGGAATCAGATAGATACAAACAGTACTGACGGACTTGGCAGGGAGGAAAAGCAGTATGAGAACTGGATGATAAACTATACTATGGTCCCTTCAAATATGTCCCTGACAAAGGAAGTAAGAAAGATTATAGGTACTATTCCACAGGTAGATAATAAGGGATATGCTGTTACTGATGATCTGGGATTTGAAAAATATCTTGATCCTAACAGGGTGCATGCTTCCATTATAGAAGCTCTCAGGTATATGACTGACAGCAGGGATATGATACCACTGATGGAGAAACTGTCTAAATCACAGCCATGGATATCCTCTGTAATAGATATGATAAAGAATGATCCTGTACTGGAATCTCAATTCTATACCAGTTACAGGAAAGACTTCCTCCCGTATTATATCCAGAGATCATCCAGGAATGCAGATGGTTCTGTATCATATAAGACTGTAGCTATAAATCTTCCAGGAGCTTCAGACACTCTGATGAACAGGTGGAAAGATAATATCTCGGCAGCTCTTAAGCTATCCCCTGATAGTATATATACCTCCTCCCGGACCCTTTCCATGGAAAATATAAAGAAGGGATTTAAGACACTGGAAAGCTTGTCAGGACAGTTTGGCAAGGCGGAGGATAAACAAGCCTTCATAGGAGAGAAAAAGGTAGCTGAGGATATTACCAACCTGCTGAGATCTGTCGGAATTGACACAGACAGTGATTCTGTATCATCCCTGCTATCTGATACAGGGGCCTTTTACAGGATTACACGGCCACTGCATAATATCTTCAATATATTGAAGGATGCTAAGGGTAAGCAGGAAAATGACATCCTGATGAAAGAGTTCAGGGGATCATATAAGAAACTGGCGGCAGAGATTGGAAAGGTATCAGAAAACAGTATAGAGAGCAGCAGTAATGAAAGGGGAAAGACCTATTACGGACATGTACAGCCTTCATATATAGGTACTCTATTCAATAAACTGAAAAATGAAGTGGGGAATGATGAGAAGTACGAGGAATTCATACAAAGGGAATTCGGTCAGTACAAATGGTTTAAGAATGGAGATGTATGGCTATGCCCATGGATTGAATGGTTATATAAGGATAAGAGTATAAGAGAAGGGTTGCAGCATAAGGTATTGTTACATTCTGATGGTGTGGAGTATAAGGACATGACCTCTCCTCAATATACTATAACTGTGATAAATGAGTATGTCTCCGATCCTTCCGGAGAATGGGCCTACTATGTAGTGCCTGTGATGTCTAATGCTCCCATAGCCAGGTTTATCAGGATGCCGAGATTCTCAGAAAGCTCCTTTTATAAGGGGGAATTCAGAAGTTTCGAGTATATCATACCTGATCTGATGGTTAATATAGCAGAACAGGAAATAGGAAGGATAAAGCTTGTAAATAAGAGATCGGAACTTATAAAGAAAGGCCTTATTAAACCTATAGAAAACTTTGATGTTACCTATAATCCTGACGGGTCTGTAAAGAATATAGGAGGAGCTGAGTTTAAGTTCATACCATACCTGAATACTGTCAGGTACAATGGAAATTCCTTTCTTGAAAAGCTTGTAGAACTATCTGATAGTAATATAAGCTCCATGAAATTCAGAAACTTTGTGAGAGATGCTGTTTCTGAATCTCTGAATCAGGGATTTGAAAGGATGATGGATAGGTTCAATACCCTCGGCCTGCTTAATAAAGTAAGGCCCTCCAGACCCGGGGAGGTTATAAATTCAATACCTTACCAGTATTTTCCGGGTATAAAAACAGAGGAAGGACTGAGAAGATTCCTGAAGGAATATTATTATAACTCAGCCTTCGCCACATCACAGATTATAGAAATAACTACTACTGACCTGGCTTTCTATAAGGGGATGACTGATTTCCAGAAGAGGTTTAAGGAAATAAACTCACCTGCACAGAGACTGAATACAAGGGCATTATTCAATAATGAAGTAGTTGGAAGAGAATATGAAAGGGCTATATATGTAAAAGACCTGCATATTACCTCTACAGCCATTAATGATATTGAAAAAGTACTGGATGAAAAGGTGAAGGATCATACTATTACAAAGCTTGATAAAGAAGCTATTATCTCAAAGTACAGGACTAAAGACGGGAAGGGAGGAATAAATGTGACTGATGGACAGGCTTTCAGGTCATTATCTTCATACAGAGCAGTAATGGCTATGATGGGGAAATGGGATAATAAGAAAGAACAGGCCTATGAAAATATCAGATCCGGAAGATGGGATATGGAGGATTTCTGGACAGTATGGCAGACTATAAAACCATTCGTATATAGTCAGACTTCTGTAAAAAGCGGAGAAGGAAATAATATAAAGGTACCTGTACAGCATAAGAATTCTGAGTTTCTGATTATGGCTATACATAGCATGGTTGCCGGGGAGACAGGATCATCCCCTGTTCTGAGAGCCATAAACAGATTTATGGAAGAGAATCAGATAGATGTGGTACAGTTCGACTCTGCTGTAAAAGTAGGGATACAGGGGGCTATAGATATCCCCCAGGGCCTGGAGGAGGATAATGTTTATGATCTGCTGATGAAGGCCACAGGAATAAGTGAGGGGGAAGAAAATACGGATGTGATACATACTATAGATTATAATGACTATGGGGAACAGCAGGAAAATCCGGAACACTTCCTTGATGCACAGGGACTGGTGGGAGTACAGATCAGAAGACTGATATCTGCTGATATGTCACCGGAAGCAAATATTAAAGTAGGTGACAGAACAATACCATTTACTGAATGGATGAATGAATATAATGCCCTGAATGTAGAAAATGTGCTTCAATCATATATGGCTACAAGTGAGATATTCAGCGATAAGGCCATACTGAGCAGGATTCTTACAGAAGAGGCCAGAGGAGGGGCAAACTATAGCAATGAGCTTGTAAAATCCCTGAAACTGAATAGTAACGGGGAATTCAGGATTCCTCTGTATGATGAATCTATGTCTAATAAGGTACAGCCTTTGCTGAACAGTATTATCAAGAACAGGATTACAAGACAAAAAATAAAGGGGGGAGCCTGTGTACAGGTAAGTAATTACGGGCTTACAGATTCCCTGAATATAGTATTCGAAGGGGAAGGAAAAGACAGACATATCAAATATATTGAATGTTATATGCCATGGTATTCCAGAACACTGGTAGACGGAATGATGAAGGAAGGCTCACATGTACTGGATATCAATAAAATACCTGATAGTATGAGAAAGATTATAGGATACAGGATCCCTACAGAGGATAAGTATTCTATGCTTCCGCTTTATATAAAAGGATTCCTTCCCCAACAGAGTGGAGGGGCTATTATGCTTCCGTCCGACATTACTACAATCACAGGTAGTGACTTTGACGTAGATAAGATGTACCTTATGATTCCTGCATTCAATGTCAGGGAAAAGCTTGACAGGAAAGCTGTTAAAAGGGACCTCAAAGAAAGATACAAGAGTATGAAGGACTATAATAACCAGATGGATATAGTCCTGGATGAGATAGTAAATGGAAAGATAGCCTTTAGTGAGGACTCCTTTGAGATGCAGGTGTATGATCATATCATGGATAACTATGATATATATCATACAAAATATGTTGATGCCGTAAAATACAATGATAACCTGTCGCCGAAGGAAAATGGTACTGATGCCAGGAATAACAGGATCATAGAACTGATGTGGGGTATACTTACGAATCCTGAGACAGCATTTAAGATGTTAAATCCGCAAGGATTTGATAAGATCAAGGAGGCTGCAAGGGTAGCTGTCCTGCTTAAGACAGGAATAAGCCGTGAATCTCTGAGAAAAGAACTGGGGAATGATCTTGTCTCAGGATTGAAAAACCTGAGTGTCGGAGAGCTGGATAACATGGTAGAGAAATATAAGATTCCGTATGATCCTTTAAGCCCTCTGACACAGATAGAGTTCCATAAGAATAATATGACAGGTCTCGGAATGGTTGGGATATATGCAAATCATAATACCCATCATGCCATATCACAATTCACAGATGTGTCTCTGAATCCTGTGAATGGGGCCTTTCCTCTGTTAGGACATACTCTCACATCATTACACAGTCAGAAAGCTTTGGATGGTACCTATATAAGCAGGAATGTGTCAGGATTTCTGGCTGCTTCTGTGGATAATGCTAAGGACCCTGTCCTGGAGGATTTAAATCAGAATACTTTTACATCTGATGCTTCCATGCTGTTATCAAGGCTCGGATACTCAGCATTTCAGGTATCACTGATAATGAATCAGCCTATAGTCAGGGAAATGGCTGATGAATATATCAGGGCCTCCAGGACCGGGGAGGGACGCATGGATGTAGTAAACAGGATCAGCAATGACTGGATAAAGAGTGCTGACATAAAGAATCCTTCGAAGCTGAATGTCAGTGATGTTACGGAGGAAGAACTAATATACAATATTATGCAGTCGGTTCTTCCTGCTGATAAAAGATCTGCTTCATATGTAAGGAAACAGGCAGAATTTTCTAAGCTGTTCTCAAAGATAATGAATACTGCTGAGGCCCTTGGAATGCTTGTAAGGGCTTCAAGATCAGACACACAGTCAGGAAGTGCCGGACCTTATATTGCTGATACCGAGATAAAGCTGAGAAATATTACATTACTCAGGGAGAAGATAGACTCAGGAAAATTTCCTCTTGATAACGCTGACTTTCTTAAAGATATACCAGTACTGGATGAAGATTCTTTAAGAAGAGATATACTGAACAGTAAAGTACCTATATTGCAGGCATTTTATACTCTTGGGATATTCAGTACAGGTAATATACTGTCAAGATATATGCCTCACCATCAGGATAATTTCAGGCAGGTTGTAAACAGTGTCGAATCCATGACTAAGACAGGGAGACTGAATAAGAAGACCCTGAAAACATTATATTCTGATCTGTTTACCTATATAATGAGTAAGACAGAGTTCTTTAATGAAAAATACAGAAAGGACTTTATCATGAACTTTCCTAACAGATTCAGTGATATAGTCAGTTCTGATCCTGAGATAGGTAATCTGGGATTTATAAAAGCTCTGAAGACAGATAAACCCTTTGAGAATTCAGATCTGTCAGTTCTTGGTATCTCCGGTGTAGGCAGGCTTAATACTACTATGAAAGAGAATTTTTCACGGGACTGGGCCAACCTTCTTTATATGAATAACCCTTCTGCCAACAGACTTGCCCTTGATCTGTTCAGGTATGGTTATTTCAGGGGAGGATTCGGGTTCAGTCCTTCATCTTATATGCATCTGGCTCCTGTGGTACTTATAGAGAATATCCCCGGGTATATAGAGGCAGAGAGAGGGATTCTGGGATCTGAAGATGATTATTCTGCGTTTGTTACCCAGTTTGTCCGCAACCATCTGTCCAATAAGCTGCTGGTTCCTCAGACACTGGAGGGAAATATAAAATTCACCGATAATAAGGGGGAATTCCTTAATACTGTACCTCTCAATACCAGGGATAAGATTACAGGGGACGATATGGGTATGGTGAAGGAGATAATCAGGGATAAAAATAAGGTCAGGTATATATTCATGGACTTCATATCCAAGGAAAATAGTTCAGGTGATATAGCCTACTACAAACTGTCTGGTGATGGTACATCCTATGACCGTATACAGCCACTGGGAGCAGATGGTATGTTCCCTGAGTACTCCTATGGAATAAATGGGGGAGTAATGTCTTCAACTGTTTCTGAAATAGCCGACCTCCTGGACCTGAACAATTCGGAGTATCAGGAAGATATGGATGACAGGAACTATAATCCATTATCCCAGCCGGAGGAAACCTATGAGGAAGTGCTACAGACAGAGAATAACAGATCTGAAATCATGAGATATGAACCAGTTGAGGTAATTACTTCAGATAATAAAAAGTTGTGTTAATATGGCTTTAAGTTGTGCAATAATCCCGACTATCAAGGATAGTACAGGGAAAGAAAGAGAAAGTACATTATTTAAGGATCTGTTGAAGTATACAGGCTATAACAGGCCTGTTACGAAGGATATATACAGCCGGGTAAAAAATCCGGCTTTCACAGAAGATACAAAATCCGTACTCAGTTTTGATGATCTGGGGGAACCTACCATATCCTCACTGTATGAGAAAGCAGGATTGGATAAGCTTCTGGATAAAGGAGCCGTAATGAAGGAAATGAAAAGGGGCCTGGAGGCTGTGAATTCAGAAGGAAGGGAGAGAGAATTTGAAAGAAGGGAATATGATTTACTGATAAGAAGGGTAAATAAATTTAACAGGGAAAATCCTTTCAGAAGGGATTATGTGGCCGATGTTATACCTGTGGAAGGAGGAACTCTGAAAATTACTGTAGAACCCAGAACAGAGCAGAATAAAGACAGGGAAGCAATTCTTGGGTATGATGAAGCCCTTAATAACAGACTGAGGGATATTATGGCGGAAGCAGGGGTTACATATGGGACCCTTACAGAACTTGAAGAGAGAAGAGGATTAACAGGTATTACTGATTTCAGTGTTGCAAGAGATGCTGCCACAGGAATAGCAGAATTGATAAGAATTGCCAGAGGAGAAAAGGGACAGGCCGCATTACCTGAGGAATTTGCACACTTTGCACTGGCTGCATTAGGAAACAATCCACTGGCTGTGAGACTTATAAACCTGTCTTCTGATCCTGATATACAGAAAAGTGTATTCGGAGACCAGTTTGATAATTACAGGACAGTCTATAAAAATGACAGTAGTATGATGGCTAAGGAGGCAGCCGGGAAATTACTGGCAAAACATCTCCTTAAGGGAGAAAAAACTGAAGGCCCGTATAAATCTCTTATAGACCGTGTTATAAGTGCTGTAAAGAATTTATTCAGTAAGATCACTTCTTCAAAGATAGAACAGGCCATCATTGAAGCTGACAGGGAAGCAGGAGCTTTGGCAGGGAAAATCCTTACAGGAGAAATGAATAAGGAGATGAAACTGGAGAATATATCAGAAAGCAGTCAGTTCTACTCTCTGTCCGAAAAGGTGGATAAGGAGATTCCTGTAATCCAGAGAATTATAAACAGTGAGATTAAAAGACTTGCTATATATAAGAGGAGAAATCCCAATGGCAAGCTTACGAGGGACCAGCTGTTACTTATAGATAACCTTGAAAGGTCAAGGGATGCCCATATGGAAAAGAAAGGTATTTTCCTGTTTATGAAGAATGCTTTAAACTACATGAAAGAAGCTGATAAGGCCCTTAATGACCTGAACAGGGACAGTACTCTTACTACGAAGGATAAAGCATCAGGACTGAGAGATCTGAGGGAAACTATCAGTTCCTATAACACGCTGATACAATATATACAGGATGATATCTCTCAGGAAGAGATAGGAGGAGAAGAGGCGGAGTATACCAGTGAGATGAAAGCTTATATAAATGAGCTGTCAGGGATTTCCGGTAAGGTATTCTCTAAATACAGAAAAATGGCTATAGCCTTGTTTACTGAAACTATGAGACCCGTTATAGGTGATAAGATAGTAGTCCCTATAGGAAAGTTCAGGGATAGGGAGTACACTCTTGAAGAGCTGATAGCTTCTTCTGACTCAGATATATCAGTATTCAGCAGATGGCTTGACAGTATGGCAGATAGCTCTGACATTATACATCAGGGAATAGACCGTATAGTAAAGAGACAGAGGGATAAAGCCAGAAAGAAGACTATTGAGTACCAGAAGGAGCTTGTCAGGGAGGGACTTATACTGGAACAATCCGGAACTAAGGGATTTGATTTCATGTTCAAGAAGGATAAGAATGGTAATCTCACAGGAAAGTATATTACAGAGGCAGATCATGATAAGTATTCAGAGGCTAAAAAGAAAATGTATTCCAGCCTTCATGAGAAGTATAAGGAGACCCGGTTCGGAATAAATAAAAAAGCTTACTGGGATGAAGTGAATGCCTGGTATGACCAGAATACTGACATAGTAGGGGATACAAGAGTTCCTAAATTATCCATATATGGTGATCCGGACTTTGAGAAAATGACTGCTCCGCAGAGAAGATTTTATGATAAGGTAATGGAGATAAAAGCAGATCTTGACAGCATGCTTCCTGAAGGAGTGACCAGTATAGATAATGCTGTTCAGATACGTAAGGATCTTGTGGAAAGGATACAAAATGCTTCAGGGGTAAAAGGAGGGGTCCGGGAGGTGGTAAAAAGTATCAAGGATTCTTTTGTCTCCCGTGTTGATGACACTGGCTTCTCCAGGACCCTTATTGATTCAGGAGGAAACGAGATACAGGAATTACCTATATATTATGTCAGTAAACTTGAAGATCCTTCACAGATATCTACAGATGTGGTATCCACACTGTCTGCATATGCTTCTATGGCTCTGGATTATAATTATATGGGAGAGATACTGGACGAGATAGAAATAGGAAGGGATGTACTGTATGAAAGGGAAATACAGCAGACAAAAGGAGGTAATCCTGTAATGGAATCATTCAGATCTGCCGGAAGGGAAGTGGTAAATAAACTGACAAAAAGGGGCCGGGGGGTGACTAATTTCACAGGAAGGCTGGATGACTATTTCCAGATGCAGGTATATGGAAAATATATGAATGATGAGGGGGACGTACTGGGAGTAAGCCTTGCTAAGCTGGCCAACAATATAAACAGGTATACATCTGCAAATAATCTCGGACTTAACCTGCTTGCAGGTATATCTAATGTTACTACAGGATCTGTGATGATGAATATAGAATCCTTTACAGGTGAGTTCTTTGGAGCTAAGGATACAGCTACGGCAGACAGAAAATATATGAAGCTCCTGCCTGAACACCTGGCTGGTATAGGTAACAGGGTAAAGACAGACAAGCTGTCCCTGTGGGATGAGTACTTTGATGTAATGCAGGACTTTGATGAGAAGGTATATGACACAGGATTCAACAGGAGAAACTGGTTTACAAAGCTGTTGGGATCGAATGCTGTATTTTTTATAAACACAGCAGGAGAACACTGGATGCAGAACAGAACATCGATGGCTCTGGCTAATAAGATAAAGGTAAAGGATGAAAGAGGTAATACTATACCATTATTCGATGCTTATGAAGTAGTCACTGAGAAGAAGGATGGAAAAACCGTAAAGGCATTCCTAAGGCTGAAGAAAGGGATTACAAAGGAAGACGGGACAAAATGGACTGAGGAAGATGAATTCAATTTCAAACAGAAGGCAGCTGCTATAAACCAGGGAATGCATGGTATTTATAATAAGGCTGACAGGTCTGCCATACAGAAACTGGCAGTAGGAAGACTGGCTATGCTGTACAGGAAATGGATCAGGCCTAACTATATGAAAAGATTTAAGGCGGCACGGTATAATATGGACCTGGGCCAGTGGACACAGGGGTATTACAATACTGCATTCGGGTTTATATATACTCTGATGAAGGATCTTAGAAGAATGCAGTTTCATCTGGCAGCACATTACCAGGAGCTTACAAAAGAGGAGAAATATAATCTGAGAAGGGCTGCTATAGAGGTAGGGCACTTTATAGGACTGGTAGCCTTCCTGGGTCTTATGGACTGGGAAGATGATAAGGAAAGACCCTGGCATATGCAGATGCTTGAATACCAGTCAAGGAGGTTATATACAGAACTGGGTGCCCAGATTCCCGGATTACAGATGATTGAAGAAGCTGGTAAAATTCTGAAACAGCCTGCCGCAGGTATAAATACTATTCAGAATATTATCAACACATTCAAGATAGTGATGCCGGGATCACTGGAAGAGATACAAACAGGAAGATATAAGGGATATACAAGGGCTGAGAAGTATTTACTTGAACTTATTCCTATGAGAAGGACTGTTATGAATGCTCTGAATCCTGATGAGACACTGGCTTTCTTTAAGTCTTCGTGGTAGAAATTTTTTGGCAGGAGAGAGAATCTCCTGCCTTATTCCTTACTAAGAATTTTAATTTTACAGTCATTCAGTTCTTTACTGAATATGGAAAAGGCCATAGAAATCTCTTTCGGATTCATAGACGACACATCCATATCTGCCAGTCTTTTCATTAGCTGTACAGATATATTTCTCACAGATACTATGCATTGGTCATATACAGCATTCATACCTATATTTGAGGCCTCCTGGACCCTTTTGGCGTATTCCTGAGTTCTGTTTATCTCCAGTGTCGATAACATATAGACCATAGTAATATTGGCCAATACGTAGGACATATGAGGTTTTACCTTGTCCAACTCTCTCTTCACCGAATAGAACAGTACCTTCAAATGTTTTCCGAATTCCTCATCAAAGTGTTCCAGCATATACGGAGTGTGCCTGTAGGCATATTCCCCCATCAGACTTCTTACTTTTGACCAATACAGACTGACATTGGAAACCATATTACATATATCCATCTTATTTTTCTGACGAAAAATGCCGAGGCTTATACATCCTGATTTGATATCAGCTACATAGTTCCCTATTACATCTGCCAGGAACATATTACCATATACATAATTTGTCCGGATATCCTCACTAATAGCATCTGTGGCTTCTTTTATTATCTGAGTAGGTTTCATATTTTAATATCTTCTTCTATATCAGGAACTGATCCTGTGATTTCACATGAATCCTCATAGGTCTTCACCAGTCCCTGGAAACTCAATGTAAGTCTCTCTATTCCGAAGACATCTTCAAGCTTTTTCTTAAATTCTCCGGATGTATTCGGATAAATCATCCTAGCCTCTGCTTCTGTTATTGGTAATGTTTTCATCTCGTCGTTTCTTTCTAATCCTTTTAGGAATACGTAACCTATTTTAGAAGGAGAATAAACTCTCATATAATCTATATGGGTTCCTAAATGTTGAACCCTGGATAATACCATCCATTGATCACTAGGGACACTTCCTCTATTCAGCTCTTCAAGAGCTTCATATATTCTAATACAGTCTTTAGCATCCTCTGAATAGTCTTTCTCTAATTGCTTTAATAATCGGTCCTTTAGTTCACTCATAGTCTTCAACTTTATTCATACCACTCTATCTGAATAGTATCAACAGCTTTGCTTATTATCGCATTTACTTTGGCACTTTGCTCTGTTGTATATATATTCGATACAGTATATTCGCCATTTACAAATATATTAACCCATCCTGTTTTCTTTTTTAAAGGCATTACAAGATCTAAGCTATGCGTAGGATTCTTATAGTAAATTCTGCCTTCATTGGTATAAGCATGTAAATATTCCTGTGTGGAACCTTTTTCTTTAACTAAAGCTACTATAGAATAATTCTTTAATTTAGCATCAAAGCAAATAATTCTTACTTCTTGTCCGTTCCTTGTGCATACGGGCTTACCTGCCTTGGCTGCTTCAAGGTCAAAAGGTTTATATTTCTCTTCCATAATTTTTTAAATAAAATCTTTTACTTCTTCTAGCATTTCTTTGAAATTAATATAGAACTTATCTCGGATTTCTGCTGATTGGAATGAAAATATCCTGTTTGAGATATTGTTGGTCGTTTTAATTAATTCTTCATTAATAAAATAAATTATGTGTTTTTCCACTACTATTCTAATCAGGTTTCCAACCATTTCTATAAATATCTCTTAGATATAACAACTTAGATAATGTTTCAAGCTTATTAGAATAGTTATGATGGAGACTTGCTAAATCTCTATCTTGCATATACTTACTTTCTACTTCACAGAATGATGTTGGTAACACTAGCTTACACATCGTCTTGATTTTGTCTTTATCTAATTGATATTGATTGCCATCTAGTGTTAGGATAATACTATCATATCTATCTAGATCGATATTCAGACTTGCTGTTGTATTTGTTACTTTACAATATTTACTCATACCATTCGATTTTAATTGTATCAATAAGTTTACTACTAAATGCTTTAATAGCATCTTCTGCTTCTTCTTTTGACTGGAAAATACCTCTTCCCATGTGTGGACGACCATTGCTTCCTATGACTATATTCACCTATCCCGATTTCTTTTCGGGGAGCATCATGAGGTCTAATTTGCTTTTGTTATATGCGTTTTGCCCATTTTTATCATAGTGATAAGCTGATTCAATACCATTCTCTTCAACAAGTGCTATTATAGGGCAAGGGTCTCCTTTTGCATCAAAACAAATAATCCTTGCTTTACGTCCGTCTCTTGTACAAACAGGTTTACCAGCTTTAGCTTGCTCGAGATCAAATGGTTTAAATTTGTTATTTTCTTTTGTTTCCATATTCTTTAGTGTTATTTTTCATTTACTATATAATTTCAGGCACTTTCATCCAATGAGTGACCCCATAGACTACCTCTCCGGAGCAAGAAGTATACCATAATTTTTCCTCTTTTACATAGTAAGCTATATTTACTCCTCTTCCATATTCATTTGTCACAATACAATTAAAGTCATCTTCTGGTAGTCTTTCTTTAACACTAATCCATAAAGGATCCTTCTTATAACAGGAAGGAATAGAGTTAAACTCTGTATCAATCTGCCTCTGATTAGATAGACATTCAAGTTGTAAATCAGTATCTTGGTTTTTCATATCAATAAATATTTAAGTCAGTAGCATCAATTGCTAAGCCTTTGTTTATTAATCCGCGATAGTCAAAATGATTGGCATTTAGCCAGTCGATTGCGGAGATTATATCATCTTGGGTTATTTCTACAAATTCTGTTTCGCCCTCAAGACCTATTGTAGATTTAGAACAAATCGTAAAAATTTTAGATTTTGGTGACGTCTCATATATATCAACATACAGATCACTAAGGCTGTTAAATTCCTTTATCTGCTCATATGTCATGGAAGATAATGGGAATAGATACAGCTTAATATCATTTATACGTACATCGTAAAAATCAGGAGGAGTAATCCTGCCTTTTGTAAATACAGTACAAGTTTTTCTTGCTACCTCACGCAGTATACCAACCTCGTTTGTACTAAGTTGAACCTTAACTCCATATGGAAGTCTTGCACTTAAATCTTTTAATAAAATATTTCTTTCTTCCTGTGTCATAGCTTTTTATTTAAATATTTAAACTATAGTCATACCAAAACAGCCTCCCTCGAGCAATATAGTAACAACTAGATGCGGATATAAAATTCACTGCTTCGTAGTGGCAAGATCCGTGGCAAGGACATCTGCATAAATTTACTGTGTACATTTCTCTCTACTTTTAAACTTTTATCAGTGTCATAAGTTAAGAATATTATTCTTATTCCAGGATAAAGAAATATCCCCGCTTACAAGACACTTAAATGTGTTTATCTTCCTGTTCCTAATATCATTTTCACACACTTGGTCTGAGACTTTACTTCCCAAGTTCCAGTTAATAATAATAGGACATTTAGTTGGAATTAGAAGATATCTGACAAATCCCAGTGTATCCTTATTATCTATAATAGTATACGAATCTTTATATGACTCTATCAGACTTGTGAACAGAGATATATACTGCTTATCGGAGAGGATTAAATGGGTTCCCTTATTTTTGGTATTAACAGAGAAACTATCCTTTGGTATAATATTACTTATCCTGATCTCATCCACAAAACTTATTTTACGTATGTGGTCAGTCAGTGAATTTATAGTATCCAGATTTCCTCTCCATATATTCGTATTAACTCTTACTTTTATAGCAGGATTATAATATTTAATGGTATTATAAATACTTCTTAAATTCTTCAGTGTGATAAAATCCTCATTATGAAAGGATATATTTATACCCTGTATCCCTATATCCTCTCTTACAAGCTCCTTTATAAATGCATCGTTGTCTTTTAGTCTTATCCCATTAGTGGTTAGTCTGACCATATTCAATCCGGTATCAAGTCTTAGTGTAGATATGAACCCTAATATATTCGGATGCAGTAAAGGCTCTCCCCCAAGTAAAATAGCTTCTTTTACATTATACTTTTCAACCAGGTATCTGATATTACCTAAGGCTTTACCACAAGGCAAATCAAGGGATCTGTCTGTCTCTGAATTTATACAATAGGCACAATTACACTGACATTTATTTGTGACTACAATGCTTAGGTAAGCATTATCGGATACTAATCCTATATCAGTAGGATAGTATCTGTTTTGCTTGAATATTTCAAGCGAACCTATTTGGATTATACTCATTTTTTTTCTCTCCTTTTCTTTTACCTATATCCTGTTTATACCTTAGCCTCACCGACATCTAAATATTCATAATGTACCATCCAGTATCTGCCATCTTTCAGAGGGAACAGAAAATAGCCGAAATGGCAGTACTTAAATACTGTCTTTTTATCAACAAAACAATGAAAATTATCTTCGTCATTGTCGCCTTCCCTTTTTAAGAAAAGGTCGGGCCTCCCTCTTACTGCATAGTAAGTATCTCTGTGTAATGTATATTTTTCAACGTATACATATCCAGAGTGCTCCTTAGTATCTGCATACTCCAGATATCCGGATATTTTGTCAAACGGGTAGTCAATATTACTTTTCACGTAAGAAACGGCTTCTGAGAATTCCTTTATCATAGCCTCCTTTTTTATATAGTCTTCAATATATCCCATGTTATCAGTCCTCCTTCGTCATAATTTCTATTTTTTAAGTAAATTATTTTCAGCAAGATAACAAAGCATTTCATAGGCGGCTTCTAGTAACGTATCCCCATAAATTGGAGTGGAAAGTTTACTTCCGTCACTATCCTCAGTAGTCCCGTAGTATACTCCCCACTCATCTATACATCTTTCTATTCTAAGAGAAAATACTTCATTTGATCTAGAGAATACTCTGGAAGGAATAACATTCAATAAATCTTGGAGAGTAAACACTCCGGAATCCATCCTAAATGAGTGGTCATAGTTCCCCATTTCAGCATCATAGTATCTGTCTAATACTACGATTTCTTCTCTTAAAGCTTCTGCTTCATCATAATCTATATAATTCCCCTCTTCATCTTCAAAGAGATGTACAACACTGGCTTCCTGTGTATCAACACCTAAGTCTCTTAGATGCCGCATTTGATCTATTGATAAAACTTGATCTTTCATGCTATAAGTGTTTTAGCTTTGCTTAATAAATCTCCGAAACACTCTACAAACTGATGGGCCATCGTCTCTGATGGGAAAGTAAGAGTATGGTGATTCGTATAAACTTCTATATATCCTATCCTTATATCCCCATCCAGCTTACTATAGATGTAATATACAAGATCTGATTCTTTCGGAACCCATTCTCCTACCCAAGCTTTTTGTAATCTTATCAGTTGAATAAGAGCTAATGTGGCTTCTGCTTCTACTTCTGATGCATGTAAATTTCTATCCCCACAAGAAGTTCTGCCTTTATTCTCTCTTAAATTTATTTTTGAATCATAACCTATAAAATACTCCTGTCTAATAGGTGTTCTATTACAAAATTCTTCCCAAGTTTTAGGTATTACCCGACAAATTTTATAGATATTTCCTTCTTTTATAAGTTCTGAATCATCAGGAATTTCAATAGTTATTACTTTCATATACTTTCTATTTTATAATTTCATACTCATCCGGGTGGAACATATAACATGTTCCTAATCCTATTACACTTATACCCACCCGATATTCTCCATCATCTACGCAAGATTCATCCTGGAATACTAATAGTCCTCCTTTGTGGAAATCAGGATGATATTCCATATCATCCTTTATTCTGACTTTTGTTCCCGCTGGATATTTATAAATATCAGGTCTGTCTTGTTTTCTCACTTTCTCTTTCATTTTTCCTATTTATATACACCTCCCCCGGGCCGGGAGAGTGGATAATTTATAGAGAAATCTTTCTACTGAAATTATTATAACTTTTATATCCATACATAGTAAATAAAAATCCTACTGTAGAGAGTATTCCTCCCCAGATCTTGAAGAATGAAAAATCATCATAATCCTCATCTGATTTGTAAAAAGTTACCCCTATTATAAATAAAACTACTCCTATTAATATCGCCATAATTCATATTTGTATATAAGATTCTCCTATCGTCCATCCCTGATCCTTTAATTCCTCCAGAACAGGCCTTATGGACTCAAGGGCCTCTTCTGTTGTATAGTCTTCAGGAAGGATAGATGTTACCTCCCTGAAAGCTTCAATAACTACAGTTATTTTCTGTTTTTTTGTCATATTCTGATTCCACGGTGCTGCATGATCATAATCAGATCCTATAGGACAATTTTCACTCATATTGTTTTGTTTCTTTTAGTAACCATACTTTGTCACTCATATTCATTATTAATATCAGAACACAATTGTCTTATTTTTCTTTCAATTTCCAGTAACCGACTATCTGACATTTGTCTTGCTCTTAGAAGAATAGTACCCATATTCTCTCTTAGAGCATCTCCGATACATCTTATAGCCATACCTGTACTATTTGCCAGCTGACCGTGATATGTAAAAGATATCTCATTAGGGTTTACCTTAAGAATATCCGATTCTTCAGCTTCCTGATACTCCTCTATCAGCTTCCTGAGATTTTCTATATCTCTTCCAAAGTTTCTTTCTTTCATAATTACACTTATTAATGAATCCATCTGTCTCCAATATTGACATCTACATCTATATGCAGTACAGATGTAAACAGATCACCTGCTTCTCTCATACACTTGGTCAGCAGGTCTGAAGCTTCCTGTACTATATCCTTTGAAGCTCCTACATTTACCTCATCGTAGGGTGTTATATAAAACTCTACCTTATCATATAGCCATCCTCTGCCCCTGCATTCTCTGAACATATTGATCAATGCGAATCTAAGTATCTGAGCACCAGTACCTTGTATACAGTAGTTGACTGAAAATTTCTCAGCTTCCGACTTTCTTTTAAAGTAGTGTCTTACCTTTTTCACCATATCTCTCTCCTCCTGGTCCCTGGGGGACTTCTTTCCGGATCTGTCCTTTGGTATCTCTCTGTACTTGTTCCAGAATTCTTCTGTAAAGCTTTCTTTCAGCTCACACAGATCATCGAAATCATAGATATGGGCTCTGTGTCCGGTCTTAGGATTTATAATTACATATCCCAGTCTCATAACTTCCTCTTTCCTCATATTCTGCCACGCTATAAGCCCTTTGAAACCAGATCTGTACCTGTTATCCAGTTCCTTTGCTCTTTCTTCAGAGAGACCGAAGTTCTGCATAAGGGTAGTCCATCCTCCCAGATAATTCCACAGGAACTCATACTTCTTTGCTGTATCTCTAAGATCACTGTGATATTTCTTAATATCTGCCGTGGACAGGCCTTCCAGTTCTTTGAATACCATCCGGCCAGTCAGTGAGTGCATATCCCCACTTCCTTCCAGGAACTCACTGATCATAGCCTCATCCCTTGAAGCATCAGCCATAAGAACAGACTCTTCCCCTTTAACGTCCTGTGATATCCACAGCCATCCCTCCCTTGGAATGAAGCATGATCTGGTTCTTTCATTCTTAGGAAGATTCAAAAGGTTCGGGTCTGTGGAACTGAATCTGGTGGTATCTGTTCCAAGCTGATGATAATTAGTATAGACCCTCCCGGTCCGGGGGTGGATATTTTCAAGGAATTTAGGCCCGTAAGTACTGACTACTTTCTCCAGTTTCTTGTATTTACAGTAGAGATCTACAATTTTATGGATATACCTCTGCGGCTTTATTTTCTTGGCATCACAGGTCTTTTTAAATCCTGTGGGACTATCCTTGTCTTCTACCATAACATTACATCCCAGCTCCTCCAGCAGAGGGATTACCTGTCCTGAACTGGACCAGTTGATATCACATACATATCTTTCGGATTCATGAAACATATCGTACTGAGGATCCTCATAGATGTACGGATATTGCGACATTCTCTCATAGGCTATTTTCCTGTATTCCAGATTCCCGTCCTTAACTACCTTGTCCAAATCCGGCCTCCTCTTAAGTCTTTTCCTTTTTACAGGAACAGTCTTTCCTTTTACTTTCTTTGTCTTGTTGGAATCCTGGACATTGTTTGTAACCCATTCTTTCTGTTCCTCTTTGGACATGGAATAAGGATCGAAATAAAGGATTTTCCCCGGAGACGGATGTTCCAGTGAATATTCTATTACAGCCTTATTAAGAGCTTCTACAGACTCCTTAAGATCCCTCATATCATCTTCCGCCTTCTCCATCCATTTTTCCCGGCTTACAATCACTCCGCACCATTCCATATAAGACAGAGGGGCAATAGTCATTCCTTCTATAGCAGCAGCAGTACACAAATCCTGTCTTCTAAGCTCCTCTTCCTGCTTATCAGCTATCATAAGAAGATATTTCACATCATCACATGCATACACTATTACCTCAGGAGTAAGGCCTCTGGAAGCTATCTCCGTACGTACGGACTTATCCATACTGACTCCTGCATATCTGTGGGCCAGTCCCTGTAAACTTGCTGAAGGATAAGAAGGGTACCCTAGATATATCAGCTGTTCATTCAGGAACAGGTCATACATATTCATAATACATATCCTGTGATTATGCAGGTATTTGGCATCAAACTTACCATTAACTACTATAAACTGTATGTCCTCAGATTCCAGCAACTCCTTATATAGTTGTATATCAATAGTATAAGTGTCAACAAGGATTTGTATATCAAAGTTTCCAAGCTGTATACACCTGATATTTCCTGAATGACAGTCCAGTGAAGTAGTCTCAGTATCGAATCCTATTCTTTTCATACTGCGGAGGATATCCAGGGATTTCTCCACAGACATCCTCCCGTATTTATCAGAGGTTCCGAACAGGTCAGTATTATTACTTACTACATATCTCATTTTTTTTTACTTTATGCCATACTATATACTTATCGAAATCTATCTTCCACTTGTGCTTGTCGAAGAATTCACTTCCGAGGATTCCTGTAACATTAAGGCCCTCCCTGTTGCTGAACTCTCTCAGTCCTTTCAGGTCTGAGACCAGAAAGTCCTCATTGAATTCCATATTCCTGATATTAAATCTGACCTGCATACCATAGGAATCCATAATAGCTCCGTTCCCCACCTGTATCTTATCTCCTTCGGCTATTGTCTTCCCTTTCAGCTTATCCTTTATAGTATACAGGAATTGAATATCAAGGCAGTTCTGGTGAGCTCCGGAATCCAGAAGGAACCTGCATTTCTTACCATACAGGTGAACAATGATCATCGGAGTCTTTGTTCTTTCGAAATAATCCTCAAAAGAGAAAAACTCCCATTCTTTTGTATTCTCATTGTTCCTGTTCAGATCCCTTGAGATTCTCAGGGTAATAAGATATACCGGCCACAATGCCAGTAATAAAAATGCCAGACATACCATCCCCATATTACCTCCTTCCGGTGGAGCCGAATCCTCCTCTGGACTCATTTCCCAGATGTTGTACTTCCACAAATTCAATTTTCTTCGTGAACAACCACTTTATCTTCTGCCATGGTGTTGCAAACTGGTTAGGCTGTATCCTGAACTGTGCTATTCTGTCTCCCTTCTTCACAACAGCCCTGTCAAATGGCAGGCATGTCATTCTCCACACATCATCATCCCCGCAATACGACGAATCTATAATTCCGAATGAATTCGGAACTATAAATCCGTATGTTTTGAATGTTGAGCTTCTTGGAGCTATGATAGCTTCAAATCCTTCAGGGAGTTCCATAGATATCCCAAGGCTTATGAGAGTATAGCAACCCTTCTCCAGGACTTTGTCTTCGGCAGATCTCAGGTCTATCCAGTCCCCTTTTTTATCTATATACATCTCTGTTCTGGCAGAATGTAGTTTGTATCTTATTTTCATATTACATTAATGTTAGTAATTTCTCTTCTGTAATTATTTACATATGTGTCATAGGAATAGTTGAATATTCCTGTACTGATATGCCATCGGCATTCCCTATACAGCCGTACCCATCCCTTGTATACTGTGCCTTTATCGTCCACAAATCCGTTTGTATTCAGTGACATCCTGAAATCCCACTGTATAGGGCCGGGAGAGCTGGTATTAATAGTGATGAAGGAGAATACAGGGTCTACAGTATATTCCCTGAAATCAGGATCCTTCTCTATAATACTCTTCAACCCTTGTACATACATGCAGGCTTGGATGTAATACCCGTACCTGGTTACAGAGTCAGGGAAATATTCTTCCCATTTTCCTGTAGTTTTCAGGTCATAGATCTTTATGGTTTTCCTGATATGGTTGACGATGATAAGGTCAGGCATAAATTTATACTCACCGACATATTTCACATTGGCTATAAACTTCAGCTGGGTAAACATTTCTGTTTCTCCGTTGTTACTGCAACGGGGATATACAGGGCTGTCAAGGAGTATCTCGGAAGCTCTCAGCAGTGACTCATACTGATCTACTGACAGTATCTTCTTTCCCTCAGTCAACAGGCTGTAATACTTCCCCGCAGACTTTACTATCTTATCCACCCTAGTGTCATCCTTCCAGTTAGTTTGATAGTCATGCATATTTGCAGCAGTGACAATAACCTGTTTCGGGATTGAATCCAGTGCTTTACCCGGAAAGGCATTGTGAATGGAATCTGCTATACTTTTAAGTTTGTCTCCCGGCATATCACAGTCGGCCAGGAAAGAAAAGTTCTTCCTGATGTATACAGGGCCTTCAAATACTATTCTGTCCATCAATGCCCCTCTCTCCAGATACCTGTCTGTATCCGTATCATGGTCAAGGTATTTCTTTATAGCCTGAGGTCCTTCCCTGTTGTAGGCACTGAGCATTGAATAGGATATCAGATCCATAGATCTGTATTCCTCATCTGTTATATCTTTTGACAGGTCTTTAAAGCTTTTCATACTAATTGTTTTAAAATGTGTTCAGCTCTGTCCAGGGCATCCATATCCACACTGATATGCAGATCAGGATTCCTGTTGAATTTCTCTCTGATCAGGCTGATAATATTGATTACGGTCTCATATTCCCTGTTTTTCAGGGAATCCACTGATGCTCTCAGGTAATTTACTGGTATAGACTGTATCAGGCTGATGATTTTCCGTTCTTCTTCATTCATGTCTTCATTTTGTTTTTAATTTCTTCAATACACTTCTTCATGCTGTGTACCGTCGTTACTTCAAAAAACCTCACCTCCAGGCCCTGATGGTCTGATTTGTTCAGGTAATCTATAAACAGTTTTCTCTTTACAGGGTATACATCATTCCTGAATCCTTTTACCTCTATAATATCCAGAACATTACCATGCCTGTATACAAAATCAGGGGTATATGTAAGGTCACGGAGTTTCCTGATATCAGGCTGAAAGACAGCTGCCTGTCCTCTTCTGCTGTATGTACTCCATACCTGTACATTATCAGGATAGTCCCCTTTCATGAGTATTACCTTTTCAGGCTCATACTCCAGTCTTATTCCTTCTCTCAGGGCATACCTGTACATATTCAGTTCAGCCTTCGACTTAAACTGTATACCATCGAAGAATCCGGGGGTGGCATTTTTAATCTTCCTGTTCTTATCAGAATGGGAGATCGTCTGTTTCTTCTTCATCATATTCAGGTAATAACCATTTGAATTCAGTCCCCATATTCTCCTTCATGAACCTGTTTATCCTGGCAAACGGATCATCTGTCATTCTGGTATTACTACGGGCAAAATAAGCAGGATGTTCACATTTCAGTATACATGCCGCATTCTGCACTGCCGGAATGAAGGAGGCTGCCTGAGCCCCGAAGAACAGCCATATTACATCTGTTCTGTCGGAAGAAAACATTCTGATAAAGGTATCTGTAAATTCCCTCCAGGCAGCCTGATGGCTACCCGGGGAATTTACCTTTACAGTAAGGGCTGAATTTATCATCAGTATTCCCTGAGACACCCATGACTCCAGTGTAGGATCGAATCTGGCTTCATCAGAAGGCCTGTAAGAAGAGATCTCAGGATGCAGAATACATTCCTTCAGTACCTTTAAAGAAGGGCTTAAATCTTCGGATTTGGTACCTTCTTTATTGCCGAATAATATTCCTGTAGCTACTCCTTTTTGAGGGTAGGGATCCTGTCCCACTATAACAAGCCGGGTCCTGGAGGGGTCTGTAAGATGAAAGGCACGGAATACCTTATCTGTTTCCGGACACATATTATCTGTATCCTTATCTATAGATGTGAGGGTATTCATGAGCACCTGTTCATTCATATAGACTCCCCATTTACCTAATAATTCATTTTTTATCATACAATTGATTGATTATAATATTATAATTCTTACTGAGATACGCAGTTACAAACTGATCTGCATTCTCCAGAGCCTTCATCTTTACTGAAGGGGTCACAACAGTATACTGTTCCTCATCGACAGCCTTTACAGAAAGAGTAGTATAGACGGAATGGATAGTGTATCCTAACGATACAGCTGTATTTATCAGTCTTGTCATATCTGCTTTTGATAATACAGGAGCATCACAGTTTATATAAATCTCTTTTTTATCAATAAAGACAGAGAGGATAACCTCCTTGTCATATATAGCTGTCCCTGCTATACACAGCATATTGTATCCTTTATACTGTAGTATGTATGGACTATTCCTACTACTACTTATAGTGTGTATAGCCTCCTTCAGAGATTCTGCCACTATTATACTGTCTATACATGGAATGTAGTACTTACCTCCGTCATCACCGACCTGTATCAGGTAATCATGCATATCGTTATTATCTGCATAATGTACACGTCTTAGTGGAGAGGTGTTACAGTAAGCTCCATCCAGTATATTGCTTAATGTATACATTTTCATCATTCGATAAATTTAGTGGTCATCAAAGGACCGTGATACTCCATAAAGAAGGGGACATATCTTTCCGACTGCATGTATACCTGACACAGCTTGTTGACAAATACATTGGCTATCATTCCTCCTATCTGCATAGCCATAAATGCAGTCTGTTTGTAGGAGCAGATCTGTTCCTCAGCCTCTGCATCACTGAAAAGATACTGCTCTTCATATCTTTCCATATTCTCCTTCTCACTGCTTTCCATACATATAATCTGATACATTTCGGCACTTAGTCTGCCATCTATAAACACAGACTTACTTTTGCTATCAACATTACATTTCCAGGCTTCATAGACTCCCCTTCTTGATTCCATATTGTCAAGGCATGATATAACATGTCCGGAGAATACTCCGTACCTGGTTGCCCTCCCCCTGCAGCATCTTATCTGTGATATAACCCTGAATGCCTCAAGTACTTTCCTCATAGACATAACCTTACTCTGTCCTATGGAATGATCGAAATGCATCTGCCCGGCCATATTCTCAGGAGAAACTACATCAGGGTCTATAAGATTTATACTCTTTATACCGAGTTTTCCTATAGCAAAAGAGGTCCAGCTTCCTATACCTCCGAGTCCTACAATATTCGCATGTTGGTATTTTAACATTTCGAACCATACAGCTCCGGAGAATCTTTGTGTACAATTTTCATTCATAATGTCTTCAATTTACTTTCAACTAATTCAAGGATAGGATCCAGACTGTCATCCTCATAATCACATATATACCTGATTACCTTTTCCAGGATCTCCTTCTTCTTATACTTAGGATCTATATCCTCCCACATCCTGTAGTACGGCGGATTACTGTCAGCCTCGTCGATAAGTTCGGATACTATACTGTCTACATTATCCAGACGCAGGAATCCGGATAATACCTTACATACTCCTGTATCAATGTCATTGCTCTGGCAGGAAGCTCTTTGTGTAATACCCCGTGATATCCCGGTGCTTTTCATATAAGCTGAGGGCTGGTACGGTATAATACTCTTATAGTCCCGATGTTCAGAAAGCCAGTCTCTGTTTGCTGTCATACATGGTGCCTTACGTCTTGATATTTCCCTTGCCGTAGATAAGGGAGATTCAGGGAATTTAAGGAAGGATTTCGGATATTTTACATCCAGTGAGTAAGTCTCTATCTGAGTAGAGGTAAACTTCTTCTCACCTGTATGTATGGTATTTCCGTCAGGATCCGTGTATGATCCTTTCAAAGTACCATTATAAACTACTTTCCTTGTTATTCTGGCCTCGTAGGTATGACTTGAATCTACCACCAGTGACAGGAACCAGTTCTTTTCCTTCCCTTCACTTGCCAGGGTCTGCATATCTTCCCCTGAGAAGAAAGCCCCCATGCGGTGATGCGAGTGTATAAGTCCTATACTGCTGCCCTCAAGTTCGTTATCAGCTATGAAAGCTGCTATGTACCTGTTAACATCATTACTGTCATATTGAGTATGTACGGATGTTCCTATATCAAGTATGAGAATATCCTTTACTACAGCGGAAATCTTTCCTTTTCTGTCTTTAATGCTGTAAAACAAAACTCCTGACCACTCAGTGTCAGGAAGTTCGAAGATAGCCCAGTCTATCTTATTCTGAATGTCCCTGGGAATTTCTATATTTCCTATATTTCTCAGGGATTGCGTGTTCTGATGTATATTTTTCTGCATAAGCGGTTAATAAAGATTCAACAATATTGACGAATACACTATACACCTTTGGTTGTATAAAGTATCGGAAATTGAGAATAGTATCATCTTTCGGTTCTACACGGAGCCTTACAGGACTGCCTTTAAACATGAACAGTATACGTTCAGTATCCGGGTCAATGTCAGTTATTTCAGGTGCATTATACATATATATATATCCGAAACTATCCTGAAATCCTTTATATAAGGGTATATCCCAGGGACAGTCCTCAGCTAAATCTGATAATATAACTGCCAATTCTTCCGGTGTATAACTGAGCTTTACTCTTCCGTCACATTCTGCAAGCTTTATATTACCTGATACCAGAAAGGTTTTTACAAGATACTTTATATCCTGTATATGTACAGATGCATCACTTGTATTTAGATACTGTGTATATATAAGTCTGTTGGACTTTTTTATATTCAGATCTGCCATACGCTGATAGGGGCCTCCGGATACAGACTCCACATGTATGTACTGATCCAGTAATACAGGAAGAACCTCTGTAAATCCAGGTTCCCATATAGATTTCATAGTACTTATTACAGTACTCAGGGCTGTTTCCCCAAGACAACATGTCCTAAATTCCCCTGACAGGTCTGGGTTACTGTGACAATGTGAATGGATATACCCTTCGCATGCCTCGATATATGAGTAGGTACTTCTGTTCATTCTGACGCCTTCTATGGACAGCATAAGGTTGTTAAATGTAAGTTTGATATACAGATCCTTTATAGTATGTGTTTCTTCTTCTTCATTCTGTATAATAACCTCCGGGCGGTATATAATAATTGTAAATGCCGGGCGATCTGAATCTCCACTACGTCTATTCAATATCTCATTTATAGCATCATCAAATGTGCCACATTTCTGTATAATATCTTCATATATAGAAAGTGATTTTATCCTTTCAGAACAGACATCCTCATCTACATACTCCTCCCCGAAATAATCATTAAAGGAGGAGAGGAGGCTATCGAATCTCCGATATACCTCCTCAATGGCCTCATCTACTGTCATCTCAGGTACTTAAATTCTTCCTTCAATTCTGACAGAAGGTTTTCGGTTTCATTCTTCCTGACAGATCCCTCCCTGATACTATTAATGTCAGTATCACTCAGGATTCCCTTATTATACAGGCAATTCAGCAGGCTATCCAGTCTGGCTGCGGACCATACAGATTCTGTACCACAGGGTTCCGGCTTATTTTCTTCCTCTTTGTCCTTCTCCATAGTATCATACACTGCCTCCAGGACCTCCTCCTTCTTATCCTGTACCTTTTTCTTATTACCTGATGTACGTTCCATTTTTGTTATGAAGGCTGTAAGGTTATCACTTGATACCTGTGTGTAATTCCTTCCAAATTCTTTTTTCACATCCTCCTGTAAACCTCTTGAGACAATCATTTGGTTAATTTCTTTTCTGGATAATGTTCCGGAAGATACTTTCTTGTTCGGAGTCATTAGGATAATAGACAATTCACGTGTAGGATTCCCACGGAACATCACAGCGTCAGGAAGAAGGCTCTGGTCATCCGTAAGCATAGTTCTTGATCTTCCTTCATGGAACTCCTTACCACTATAATTGATTCCTGCATTATCCAGCTCCCTTTTCAGTTCTCCCAAAGTTCCTGCTGTACTTTCAATCTGTTTTGCCCAGCTAACTGTCTCATCTGTAATTCTGATAATTCTACTTTCCATAATCTGATTGTTTTAATATTGATTGTTAAAATGGTATATCATCCGGGTCCTGGGGGAGTCCTATCATAGCCCTGAGTACCCGGGTGGCCAGTTTCCTTCCATGATTTTTTGTAAGGTCACTGGGATCTTTTGATTTGTATAAAGACGGGATTTCTATCTGATGCAGGCTATATTCATCACACAGCTTCTCAGAGTACATCCTGCCGTAATTGATTTCCTTATTGAAATCATTGTCGAACAGCACATGTATATTTTCGAACCTTTGTTTCAGTGAAGATATAACATGAGGCTTAGGGACATATCCTTCACCTTGCAGGCTTGTAGATGGTGTACCTGTGCAACACCATACACACATGGCATCCTTCCGTGAGGAAGTGATTACCAGATGGTTTCCTCTTTCAGGAAGTAGTGTCCACAGGTCCCATACAGACCTGTCATGCTTGCTTATCCATTTAAGATGGTCACTGAAAGGCTGGTAAATCTTAATGGTAGGATTTCCGTCCTTGAATTCAACATATACATAGGCATATTTATCGGCAGGCATAGAAGTAGTCTTTCCTTCCCTGATAAAGAATATGGTGCTGATAGGATAGGTATTCGAGATATCCAGAAACCACTTATCCACTCCCTGCTTTTCCCAGAACTCATAGTCATAGGGCCTCCAGTCTCTGGTTTTCACCCTGACATCCGACCCCTGGTGTGACAGAGGGGATCCCTGTTTTCCGGAAACAGGTCCTGACAATTTTTTTTTTGTCAGGAACCCTCCTGATATCAGACAAATCCCTGCATAACCTCCTGAATGCCTCCTGTGCAGTACAGGCCCACATCAGGCTCAGGAGATCCAGTACCCTGCCTGAATCTCCTCTTGCCTGGTCTTTGAACCTGATATGCCCGTCCATACCCTGAAAGATGCTCAGTGAGGGTTTCCTGTCAGGTCTGTACGGCGCATTTATTATACATGGAAGTTCCGTGATTCCCAGGTAATATGAGATTATCTGAAATTCACTTGCTATTCTGTATAGACTGTTAAGATCATCAGGACGGGCAGTCAGTATCATATTATGCTGTTTTTTTTTATTTTCTCACCCACTTTGATTTTACTTCTTCCACTGTGGCGGCTTTTGTTTCAGGAGCCTTGAATGTGGTAGGAGTCTCTGTATATTCCTTAAATACTTCATCTCCGAACTCCACATTCTGGTACATTCCCGCTGCCTTACATCTGGTGATGTTATTCAGGATGAAAGAACAGTTACGGGCTGCTTTTCTGCCGAATTTAGCAGGGAAGAAAGTCTGATAGTTATTGTTGTTACTATCTTTCTGTACTCCGAACCACACCTTGGTACAGTTATCAGGGAACAGGGAAAGAGCTTCCACTACTTCTGAGACATCCCCGGAGAAATAGTCACCGATTCTTTCCAGTTGCAGAAGTGCAGTTTCAGGATCTTCAATCTCCTTCCATTCCTTATCCTGCGTCATATACATACGGGAGGGCACATTCAGGTGGGTACGGATAAATTCCAGTAATGAATCCTCCCCTGAATAGGCCTGTCTTACCCCCTCAGGTGAGAAATTCATATTACCGGGGATAACACAGTTATCATAGTCTTCCTGTGACAGCCATGCTGTTTCCCCGTAGGCATTTACGCACTGACATTTATTTCCGGCAGAATTGAGCCTTGCTGTATCCCTCAGGAAGAATTTCACAGGCAGGATATCCTCTACCCCTTCAATATCAGGCTTGGTATACAGGGTAATATTCACCCATCTCACACCATCCTTTTCCCCGGTATATACAGGTTCCTTATCAACCTTCCACCCGAATTCCTTTTCCAGCTCGTCCTTTGAAGGATTTACCAGCAGTACCTTCACCGGAGCCACTCCGGTATATAACTTCCTTGATACAAGTTCTTTCGACTCTTGTGCTTGTCCTATTTTCATATCTTCTTACTTTAAACTGTTAGTCTATTCTGATCCATTTTGATGCTACTGTTTCTTCTGAAGCCTGTTCTTTTTCCTCTGCTTCCGGCTCCTCCTTACTATTTTCTGTTTCTTCTGCCGGGGCTTCCTCTATACTTTGTTCCTGTGACTCTCCTTCTGTTTTATTCTCCACCTCCCGGGCCTGGGGAGTGGGTGTTTTAAGCATTTCGAAGATCAGGGCTTCTACTTCATCGGTAAATTCATTTCCTGCAAATGCAATAATGGCCTTGTTAATAGAATCCATGCTTTTGACTACTTCTTCTTTCTCTGCCATCAGATCTTCAATCTTTTTGTTCAGGGAATCAATTTTGCGGCATAGTGGTTTCAAACCTAAAATCATTCTCTTAACCTGGGCTTTCTTATAAATGCCCATTTTCTTTTCTTCCATAATTTAAAGCTTTAAATAATTAATAATAAATATATAACTCTGAGTTATCTGAGTACAGTTTAATAATATTCCTCAATAGCCTTGAACACGATATTCAGGTCATTCGGGATGGTATCTTCTGAGAACATATCTTCCGGTGTCTTGGCAGGAATTTCCACTCCATTCAGTCTCATTTTGTGGGTATAGAATTTAAATTCCGGCTTTCCGTCTTTCCCGAATGAAGGGGAACAATACAGGCAGATGGCCACTACCTCTAATGGATTATAGTGCTCATCCACCATCCGGCCCACAGTTTTACATTTCTTTCCTACTATGGCCTTGTCATTCACTACATCATCATCATGCATCATCATACATACGATGAGGTCCCTGCGTGCATTCTCCACTGTTTCCATAATAGTCTGGAAGTGCAGTGCTATCTCCGTGAATTTCGAGTATCCCACCACATTGACTTTCTGGAACAGTTCCTTCTCCATGATGTATCTGGCATCATCAATAATGATATATTTGATGTGCGGGCCTTCATCAGAAATGGTCTGTATAGTGGATGCTATACTATCCCATGCTGTCAGGTGAAGGAGATTATCCTTATCTTCCGAGAAGATTTTCTCCGATCCTCTGAATGGCAGTGGTTTGTTTGTCACATTAATAATTACCGTACTTTCCGGATTGAGGTTCTTTACTGACCGGGTTTTCCCGGACCCTGTAGGACCTACTACAATCATCATTTTTCCCATAACTGTTTTACTTTTTTAGATATTAAAAAACTCATTCTTCTTATTTTGTACCATATACTTACCGGTGTTGATTTCCTCATGAAAGACAGCATTCCTGGCATGGAATCATGAGCCTCTGCATACCTGTAGAAATCTTCCATTTCCTTTTCCTGAAAGGACTTGGGCATCTCGTCGAAGATGGATACAGCACCATCGAACAGGAGTGGAAGTATTTCTCCTGTAGCATCCCCATCCCTGTCTTCAAGGACCTTCACAAACCTGGCATAATTTCTCAGACGTGATATGTCATATCCCTTGTATCCTGACAGTCCCATCTTAAATGGTGAGTATATCCCGAACAGCATATTCAGGTCCCTGCATATCTCCTTACTGTTACCAAGCCCTGCGGAAGTAGGTTCTCCCTTATTAAACTTAAAGGAATCCTTATCTTCTACAGACTGGGCCTGATGCTGTATGACAATAAAGGTATAGTTCAGCAGATCCCTTGCTGCAACAATATACTTCGACAGCTTGTTTATATTCTGTCTCTCTGTAAACTCCCTTTCAATGGACAGGTTAGCCAGGTTATCTATAATAATTATCTCATAGATATCCTCATTATCAGGTTTATACCCTATTACTCCTTCCTGTTTCTCAGGATCCCTGAAGATATAATGCCCGTGTGCCAGAGCTCTCTCCTTTATAGCCTTATTGATACCTGTAGGATTCCTCTGGTCGGTAATATATTCTACTGTCTCCTCCCACTTTTCACATATATTCCTGAACTCATCGGATTCCATTACCTTCATAGCCTCATCCGGGAATCTCACTCCTTTTCCCACACTCTTGGCCTGTCTGGGAGAATACCTCATAGATCCTCCTGATATCCTGTACAGGGCATGGCACATAAATTCCAGCATCTTATATGAAGGGCTCATCTCCAGGGTGAAATACATACAATGTATCTCAGGCCCGTTGTTTTCTATCATATCGAAGAAAGGCTCATACAGGAAGGTATAATCAGTCCACTTTGATTTGGCTGATTTCTGGTTCCCCGTAATACCATAATACTTACCCTTCCCCTGGCCCGGGAAACATCCCCTGAATCTTTCATAAGGGAAAACTATACAGTTGGGATCTTCCCCTTGCAGGGATTCCCTGTTCTTTCGTATAGTCCCCATTACTGTTTCGTACAGGCTCATTTTTTTCCAAGGGTTATAAATACTGTAAAACACAGAAAATCTATTCCCAGTGATACCAGTCTTTTATGAGGGAGGAGTTTCTTATCCCAGCAGATTCCTACTCCCAGCCCGATGTTTTTATGGGCCATAAAATCAAATTCAAGTCTCATCTCAGTCTGTCTAAATGTGTTACTATTCTTTCATCTTTGTTCTCAATAAAGTTCAATAAATCCGAAGAAGGTTCAGATACTCCCCCTCCGAAGGATTTTTCCCTGAATATGAAGTACTTGAGAAGTTTCATCATATCATAGTTTCCTTCGAAGGATTTCACATATCTTTCCGTTGCTTCTTCTATCTCCTCATCACTGAATTCCCCATATAATGAGAAGAATGTTTTAAGTCTTCTTTCTATCAGCTTCACTGAATCTGTCCAGTAATATCTTTTGCCGGATACTTCCTTGCATCCTCTGGGATATATTTCTTTGAGTCTTTTACAGAGAGGACCCAGATCCCTTTTCTTTATGGTCTCACTTTCCAGCAATATATCATGGACAATATCACAGGCTTTATCCGGAAGAAACCATTCATCATCACCATCTCTTTTAAGGCTTAGCAGGCCTTTTTTTACCAGCTCATCCTTCAGTTTCATAAACTGCGGAACAGTGTCAAAGGTAATAAGAATAAGGGCCTCTTCCAAGGTAAGCCCGTACATTTCACATGCTTTTTTCTTTAGTCTGATTTCTACTGTATTCATCATATCATCAATGTTTTAGCAGGTATTTTTATCTCATCGAGGGCTTTACGGAGATATTCTTCATCCTTTGTATTTTCAACATACAGAATATATACTTTAGGATCCTTTCCCCTCAGGCTCCTCCCTACTTTTTGCAGAAATCCCCTTATCTCTCCGTCCAGCTGTACTATAATACATACTTCTATGTCTGTCAGGTTCAGTCCTTCCTGAGCCATACCCACAGAATACAGGCAATTGGATTCCCTGTTATTGAACCTGTTTATGCTGTCCTGGGAATTATTCTTTTTTGAGTGTATATCATTCCCGTGTCCCAGTGCTGTAGCCTGTTCAATACTTGAACAGAAGCATATATACCTTCTGTTGTCCAGGTTTTCCCTCTTTATAAGCTCCCTGACAGCATCCGTCTTTATACTTCCCAGGAATCTTTTCCTTTCGGATCCTGCCTTCATCCACCTTATTCTCTGGTATTCCTGTCCTCCGTGTATATACATTCTTTTCAGCATCTCCACCTGTCTGTCCAGTCTTTCGTAGATCTGCTGTTCAGAGCATCTGACCTGTTTTTTCTCCTTTCCTTTTCCTGACGGCAGGTAAACTGTATTTACAGGTTCACGCCCCAGGGCCAGGGGGGTGAGGATTATTTCAGGGAAGGGGACAAGGTTCCATTTTATAGCATCTTCAAGGGTTACAACGGATTTT
>ENA-OPBN01000070-OPBN01000070.1-human-gut-metagenome-genome-assembly--contig:-NODE-70-length-96976-cov-17.555308_pt1 | contig 96976 bp, 104 predicted proteins | sample MGYA00241068_ERZ501452 | MGnify/ENA primary metagenome ERZ501452 (study PRJEB25962, sample SAMEA2042507) | human gut metagenome | biome: human gut; feature: human-associated habitat; material: faeces... | reverse complement strand
GTCCTATCATCTTCATATGCCATCTTATTTTTTAGGGACATTTACTGAATATCCCCACCATATAATCTCCATATATTCAAATCATCCTTCTTCCCGGAAGAATTTGTTTTATCCTTATTTTCAATAAGTTACCTAAAATACATTGTTGTTTAGGCAAACAAACCACGCTATCTAAAACGGCCAAAGGCGATTTAAGAAAATATTATACAAACATATTCTGCATTAAATCAATTGCCATTTCCAAAACGTTTTTCCAACTCATATCCAATCTGGATTAATTCAATGTCATCTCGAGCTGTAGTTTGCACAACCATTCCATACCCTTTTTCTGTCCATGTTAATACAATTTCAATTCGACCTGTACCATAATGTAATTTTTTTACAAATGTTTTTGAATCAGGAGTATATGCCAATGATGTAACTACACTCTCAATATATGGAAGAATAAATAAACTTTCCTTAGCAAACTTTTTCAACACATCATTGCCGTGATGATCAGACGATAATTTGCATTGTTTCTTAGTTTTCTCTAATCCGCAATCGCAAAAATTACAAGGTTTTGTTTTTGCTCGCCATTGTTTATATTCTAAAGTTTTATAGTCTTCAGGATTCGAAAATGATAAAACTTTGCGTTCTTTTTCTTTGCCTGAATCATCAACGTCATATATCACATATTCTTTGCTTTGTTCCCAAAAATCACAAGAGCAAAGATTCTGACCAATAGAATTATATAAATGCACAGCAGACAAACCATAAGCAGGTTTCCTTTCCTCCTGATTAAGATCATTAGTAACAGAAACAGAAAAGGTATTCTCTATATATGTTTTCTCTTCCTCAGAACCAGGTTCAAAATATGGTGGATGTAACATTGATAATAACAACATTTCCTTAATTCCACGTAAATTTTCATTGCAAAAATCTGCAATCGAATAGTCTTGGCTCAGAAGAATTTCAGCCATTCCTCTATCATGACAACGTACGACATTAAAACCCTGTTTCTTCGTTTCGGATAGCAGCGAAGCAAATTTGTACGCTCTTTCTTTTGCACATTCCTTTGATTTACATAGAGGAAAACAAGAGAGTTCGTTAAAATAAGCGTCCATAACTCAAACTAAAGTAACTAATTGTTTTGTCCATTCATCCAAGAAGTCATCAGGATAATCACTTAGCTCTCCAAAACGATCACACTTAATTATCTCTACAGACGAATTTGTATTTATATCATCATGAGAGAAAAAAATAATCTCAGCATCATTAGGAGACAAATCATTTAATTTTTGTTTCATTGCAATACGGAGCCCATTTACGACATGATCACTATGGGTTTCAATCAAAAGTTGGATATTATTTTTAATAGATACTTCTATAAGGAATTTGGCCAATCTTGATTGAGCTCCTGGATGCAAATGAGCTTCTGGATTTTCAACAATCAGTATACTTCCTTTTTTTGCAAGCAGAGCTGCAACAATAACAGGTAAAACATAGCTATAACCAAACCCAACATTGATTGGGCGAAATTTATGACCATTATTTACCGAGTCAAGAAAAAGCTCAACACTATCATTATCTTTAGGTTTAGCCTCTAGAGTAGCGCCTGTTAATATTTCCGATAAAACTTCACACACTTTTGCTTGGAATAAAGCACCTTGATTTGAAAGTACATTAATAACGTACTCGCCTTTCACCCCTAACCAATTATTATCCAATGAATCTATTCTAGCAGAAATATTCTTAGGTCCTAAACGTTCGGCTGAGACATACTGCAACAATTTGAAGTTTTGTAACATCATGATATCAGATGTCGTACTAACAGATTTATTTTCACTAACGATATCTTTATCTGAAGTTGTTTTTACATCAAAACGATTTTCCCCATTAACTAATAGCTCGCATAGTTTTGCCATTTGAGTTTTTTGAGGGAGCTTTTCAAAACCTAACTCTATCCGATTATCGTCATCTTGAAATGCCCAATAAAATTTTTTAGATTCCGTATTGACATTCACCACTTCGTCAAAAGTTCCCAATGCTACCCAATCACCCATTAAACGTAACTCTGCAATGTCATTACATTCCTTCATTGTTTGAGCTAACAACAAAAAAGACTGAGCTATAGTAGATTTGCCTCGACCATTTTTCCCATACAATAAATTAATTTGAGAAAGGGGAATTGATTGCCTTTCATGGAAACACTTAAAACCCTCAATAGTTATATTTTTAATCATATTATTCCTTAATTAAGCCATGTCCAAACAGTCTTAGACAACCACCCTTGACAATTTCTATCAGTAATATCTACGATAAACAATAAATCATTTTCATCAATTTGTGGACGCAAAGAGTTATATACATTTTGAGCAACAACAAAGTCATTGACTTTCACCATCCACATAGATTCTAATGGGTGCTGCCAATCGCCAAGACCTTTTATAGCCTCGTAAAGCTCTGAATAATCTTGTCCCGGTTCCTTTAAATCGTATGTTATCAAAAATATTTTAGACATAGATCCTATACTATATTTTGCTTTTTATCAAATAATTATACATACAAATTGAATGAATGTACAAAGGTACTATTTTTTTTATTATTTTCTTTGTATTTACGTTTTTTATTATATGTGTTATAAAGTAAAATCAAAAAAACTTTGAGCCTATATCCTATAGAAATCCATAAAAGAAAAGACTCCAAAAATCATTGATTTTCAGAGCCTTCTTTCAATTTACTTTTCTGATTCGTACACCCTCAGGGATTCGAACCCTGGACCCACTGATTAAGAGTCAGTTGCTCTACCAACTGAGCTAAGAGTGCATAAACAAATTTACTGTAGTGGATACGAGAATCGAACTCGTATTGCATGCGTGAGAGGCATGTGTCCTAACCGTTAGACGAATCCACCAACAAGTTTTTTTTAGAAAAGCATCGGTTCTTTCAGACCGATGCTTTCAGTTCCTTGCGGAAGCTGGGGGATTCGAACCCCCGGTACGGTTACCCGTACGTCAGTTTAGCAAACTGGTGGTTTCAGCCACTCACCCAAACTTCCTTAGTAACCAACATTTGTTCTCAAATGCGGTGCAAATGTATGGCAAACTTTTGGACTATGCAAATCTTTCCCGCATATTTTTTTCAGTATTTTTGCAGGAAAAGAGATAACACGCTAACACTCAAAACACAATACGCTGTTTAATTTTTCTTCAAAAAGTATTTTCTCAGACACCTTTTAGAGTATCCCCGTTCAGTTTCCCTATCTTTACCGGTACACACCCCGTTTACTTCCCATAAAGAAAACCGGCCTTTCCTCCCCAAGCATTATCTTATAAAACTCTTGCTTGCCCATTTCATGCTGTACCAACGGCGCACAAAAATAGCCCCGCGGATATTTTCGTCCAGCAAAAACGCTACCCACATGCCGCAAATGCCCCAACCCAACGGAATGCCGAACAGATAGCCAAGTCCTACGGCTACACTCCACATCACCACCAGCCCTACATAGAACGGATAATTCACATCGCCTGCCGCACGCAGCGCATTCGTCGCGAAGATATTGACAGGACGCCCTATCTCCAGCACAATATCAATAACCAGAATGGTAACCCCCATCTTTATAATCTCGGCATTGGACGTCAGCCAGCCGAAAATAACATGCCCGAAAAGAGCAAGAATACAAGACAGAATCACGGTTATCATCACCGACTTCTTCATTACATATTTCCCCATCAGGAAAGCCGCCCGCGGTTTCTTCTCCCCTATCAGATGCCCGATGCATATCGCCCCGCCCTGTGCCATGGAAATGCTGAACAGATAAGCAAACATGATGATATTGACACAATAAGTACGCGTGGCAAGCGCTTCCACTCCCAGCATGTTAATGAAATAAGTAATCACCACCTGCGACGAACTGTAAGAAAGCTGCTCGCCGGCAGAAGGCAGCCCCACCTTCATCAGGTTCTTCAACTCCACCCAAGGGAACGGACGGAAGTAAGCCGGCGGGAAACGGTGGATATGCTTGCGGAACAAGATTACAAACAGAATCACCATGGACACCCCTCTACTGAAAGCCGTAGAGATGGCCGCCCCCTCCACTCCCAATTCCGGAAAGCCGAAACGTCCGAAAATCAAGGAATAGTTGCCTATTATATTCAACACATTCACCACCACCGTCACCAGCATCGGATACACCGCCTTGTTGGCGCTGCGCAACGAAGCGGAAAGAGTTAGCGACAATGCCTGAAAAAAGGCGAACGCCCCTACAATACGCATATAATCCATACCGTCCTGCATCAGTTCGGGCCCCAGCCCCATCAGCCGCAGGATAGGCTCCGCACACCCGAACAGCAGCATGCTGATGCCTACACCCACCGCGAAGTTCACCAGAAGAGATACTCCCACCACCTGCACCACCTGTTTATGCAGCCGTGCGCCGATATACTGCGAACACAGCACGGAAGTACCGAGATTAATCACCTCAAACACCAGAAAAGTCAGCATGATAATCTGATTGACCACCCCTACGGCAGCCACACTGTTGTCCGAATGGCGGCTCAGCATAACGGTATCCACCGCGCCAAGCATCATAATTAATAATGTCTCTATGAAAATGGGAGCCGCCAGTCTGGCAAGCCGTTTCTTCAGATTCTCCTGCTGTATCATTGTTGTAGAAGCGCTATGATAAAAATCGCGCAAAGATACGGAAAGGAAAGGGAGAACAACTTGACACATATCAAATATTTTTTGCTACCTTTGCCACGCTAAATGACACCCAAACCTGCATAACCGTTATGGACACATTACTCAAAGAAACAGTGAACGCCACCGTCAACTCCCGCTATCCCGGCATGGCGCCCGAAGGCAGACGGCAATTGGAAGAAATCCTGGTCCGCAGAGAAGTGGAAAAAGGCGAACTTCTACTGAAAGAGGGACAGGTAAGCCATAATATCGTACTCGTCGGCAAAGGCATGCTGCGCCAGTTCTATTACAAAAACGGAAAAGACGTCACCGAACATTTCTCTTATGAAGGATGCATCGTCATCTGCATTGAAAGCACGCTGAAGAAAGAGCCCACCCACCTCATGATTGAAGCGCTCGAAGACAGCGTGGTCTACCTGCTGCCCTATGACAAGCTGATGCTTCTTACCGAAATATCGTGGGAAATCAATATGTTCTATCGCAAGATACTCGAATATTCCCTTATTGTTTCACAAATCAAAGCCGATTCCTGGCGGTTCGAGACAGCACGCGAACGCTACAGCCAGCTGATGGAGCAGCAGCCGGAAGTCATCAAGCGCGCCCCTCTGTCGCACATCGCCTCCTATCTGTTGATGACTCCCGAAACCTTAAGCCGGGTACGTTCGGGCATACTCTGATTTTTACGGGAATGCCCGGACCGGTCATAATCTGAATCCATATAGAAATTTACCCTTTCTATATACGGAGTCCTTTTAAATTTTCTTCAAGAAGAACTTCCCAAAGAAGCTGAACAAAATTTAAGCAGGCTCTTAAACCTGTCTTATCTCAAATCTTTTTTTGAGATAGCTTGTTATCAAGCTCATTATCCAACTTAAAATTCAGATTATGACTACCATATACACTTTTGCGCAAAGCGCAATCGAAGAAGCCAGAAGCGCCGGCCGCTACGGCACAGCCAACCTGTACTCCGGCGCCATCAACAGTTTCCGGAATTTTACCGGCGACATCCCCCTTACCTTCAAGGAAGTGACGGCGGGAATGATAAAACGATACGAAGAAAGCCTGTTACAGAAAGGCCGGCGCCACAATACCATCTCCGCCTATATGCGCATGCTGCGTTCCATATTCAACCAGGCATACCAGCAAGGCATTCCCGATACGATACCTGCCGACGAGCTGTTCCGCTTCGTATTCACCGGCTACGAGCCTACCGCCAAACGTGCCATCTCCCCCGCCCTTATACGGCGTCTCTCGCAACTGAATCTGGAACACTCTCCCCACCTGCGCTTCAGCCGCGATTTATTCCTACTCAGCTTCTACCTGAGAGGCATTCCGTTTGTCGACCTGGTTCATCTCCGCAAAACGGACATGAAGCACAACACCATTTACTACTACCGCCGCAAGACCCGCCAGCAGCTATCGGTCTACCTCGAACCGTACGCCGCCGAGATTCTGCGACGCTACACCGACAAGCACTCCCCCTCTCCTTACCTTCTGCCCATACTCTCAGCGGTCGGTCCGGAAGGCTACCGGCAGTACAAAAGCGCTCTGCGTCTTTACAACCAGCACCTGCACCGGCTATCCAAGATGCTGCGCCTGAGTGTGCCGCTCACCTCCTACGTGGCGCGGCACAGTTGGGCCACCACCGCCAAAGAAGAAGGAGTAGCCATCGCCATGATAAGCGAAGGACTGGGACACAGTTCCGAAAAGGTAACACACGTATACCTCTCTTCTTTTAACAATAATGCAATGAGCAAAGCCAACCGGAAGGTTATTTCCACCATCCATGCCAAAAAGAAAAAGAGAAAAAAAGGGGAATAGAATAAAAAATAGCATGTAAATTAATATTACTTGCTATATAAAATTGTTTCATAGATAGTTCATTCTCTTACTTACAAGGTAAGAGAACCATTATTCCGTTTGCAAAGGTATGAAAAATATTATCATTACAAACAAAAAAATATTTATTTTTAAATCTCAAATTCCCATCATAACTACTCATAAAAAGGTATAAAACATATTTTCAAGGTATTAAATATTTACATATTACATTGTATACATCGCTTTTGTTTAACAAAGTTTCAAAAATATCATTTCGCTTCCATGCCTTTATAGAAGAATAAGGGATACAATAGGAAAAGTGCTTTTATGTTATTATAAAAAGCTTTTTTACAGTATTTTATTCATTCTCTTACCTTGTAAGTAAGAGAATGGGTCATCTCTTACCTTGTAAGTAAGAGAACCCATAATTAATCATAACAAATAAGACAGGAAAATCAATTATTTTATTTACAAAAATTCAATGATTGATAGGACATTACGAAGATCATGAAACAAATTTTGCGTTTCAACAAAATTATCAAGAGCATCATCATTGCCGGTGATTTATGCATTCTCAATGCACTCTTTGTAACCTTGTACTATGTATTGGACACAGATACCCAGCGTATCCTTCTCTCCGATTCACTGCCGCAATTGTTGGTATTGTTGAATTTGGTCTATCTCTTATGTAACTATTCCAAAGGAGTCGTGCTTCACCGCCGCATTGTACGTGCAGACCACATCGTCATGCGTGCCGTACGCAATACATTCTGCCATGCGGTAGTATTCATCAGCCTTATCACGCTGGTGCATTTCGGCAGCTTGTCCACACGCTTCCTCGTTATATTCTATACGGCATTCCTTGCACTGCTTGTATTATACAGACTCATATTCAGGCATTTCGTCAAGATATACCGCCGCAAGGGAGGCAACCGTCGTACTGTCGCACTTGTGGGCGACGGATCCAATATGGTCGAACTCTACGAAGAGATGACCGCCGACCCTACTTCCGGCTTCAAGGTAGTGGGCTATTTTGCCGAGCATCCTTCCGACAATTATCCGAAGGAATGCCACTATCTGGGCACTCCCCAAGAAGTAATCCCTTATCTTAAGAAAAGTAAGGCCGAACAGTTGTACTGCGGTCTTACTTCCTCGCATAGCAAAGAGATAATGCCTATCATTAGCTACTGCGAAAACAATCTGATTCATTTTTACAGCGTGCCCAATGTACGCAATTACCTGAAACGGCGCATGCACCTTGAACTGATAGGAAGCGTACCCGTACTGGATATTCGTCAGGAACCGTTGGCGCAACCCGAAAACCGGTTGGCAAAACGCCTGTTCGACATCGTGTTCTCATTACTGTTCCTATGCACAATCTTTCCTATCATCTTCATCATAATAGGACTGGCTATCAAGATAACCTCGCCCGGACCTATCTTCTTCAAGCAGAAGCGCAGCGGCGAGGAGAACAAGGAGTTCTGGTGCTATAAGTTCCGTTCTATGCGTGTCAACAAGGACAGCGATAAGGTGCAGGCTACTTTAAACGACCCGCGCAAAACCCGTCTGGGCAATTTCATGCGCAAAACAAGCATCGACGAACTGCCGCAGTTCATCAACGTTCTGTTGGGCGACATGTCCGTAGTAGGTCCCCGCCCGCACATGCTGAAACATACCGAAGAATACTCCAAGCTGATTGATAAGTATATGGTACGCCATCTTGTCAAACCCGGCATCACCGGTTGGGCGCAAGTCACCGGCTTCCGCGGAGAGACCAAGGAACTCTGGCAAATGGAAGGACGCGTGGAGCGCGACATCTGGTATCTGGAACACTGGACATTCATGCTCGACCTGTACATTATCTACAAAACCGTGAAGAATGCGGTAAGAGGAGAAAAAGAAGCTTACTAAAACGAGTTGAAAGCTGAGAGTTAAAAATCAAAACACATGAGAAAAAGAAAAAGTCTGATTATTTTATTGTTGTTGCCGCTATTGCTGGCAGGGTGTCAAAGCTATAAAAAAGTTCCTTATCTTCAGGATGCACTGCAAGAAGCTGCCGCCGGAAATACTGGCACGGCTGATATGCCGTTGTATGATGCACGCATCATGCCGAAAGACCTGCTTACTATCGTAGTGAGTTGCCCCGAAGAACCGGAACTGGCCATACCGTTCAATTTAACGGTGACAAGTCCGTTAAGCAAAGAGAACAACTACCTGACAAACCAGCCTGTACTGCAACAGTATCTGGTAGACAATAAAGGTAACATAGACTTCCCTATCATCGGCAATATCCACATAGGCGGTCTGACAAAAAGCGAAGCGGAACAACTGATAAAAGACAAACTCCAACCTCAATTCCGCGAAGTACCCATTGTCACCGTACGCATGGTCAACTACAAAATCTCCGTTATCGGTGAAGTTGCCCATCCCGGCACATTTACCATCTCCAATGAAAAGGTAAACATATTCGAGGCACTTGCCATGGCAGGAGATATGACCGTATATGGTATCCGCGATAAAGTAAAACTGATTCGGGAAGACAATCAGGGAAAGCGCGAAATCATTACCTTAAACCTGAATGACAGTGATATCATCAATTCGTCCTATTACTATTTGCAGCAGAATGACATACTTTATGTTACTCCCAATAAAACGGTTTCCAAGAACTCCGGCATCAGTAATAGCACCACTATATGGATCAGCGTAGTAGGAACGCTCGTTTCATTGGCAAGTTTAATTACTACAATCATCAAATAACAACAACCGGAAAGCATCATCATTATAGTTTATTCAAGATTTTATGAAAGAAGAACTTTACGACGACATATTCGAAGACAAAGAGGAACAGATAGATTTCAAAGCCAGCCTTTTCAAGTACATCATCCGCTGGCCCTGGTTCGTTGCATCCGTCATTGTCTGTATGGCATGTGCATGGATTTACCTGAAACAAAGCACCCCTGCTTACAACATCAATGCATCTATCATTATCAAGGATGAGAAGAAAGGCGGCATGTTAGGAAACGAATTTTCAGGACTCGAAGACCTCGGACTGCTCAATTCGTCAAAAAACATCGACAACGAAATAGAAATCCTTCAAAGCAAGTCCTTGATAAAGGATGTGGTTAATGAACTGGGACTCTATATTGACTACACGGCTTCCAAAGGCTTCAAAACCGTAGACCTTTACGGCGTATCGCCTATACTTGTCCATTATTCTCCCAAAGATGCCGAACTGCTCGATGCACCCATGTTGCTCACTGTCGGCTATCAGAAAAACGGACAGATAGAAGTTAACGTAACTACCGGCAAGGGAAGTGACGAGGAAAAGACTTTCAGTAAAAGTTTTACCGAATTGCCGGCAGTATTGTCCGGTGAAAAAGGCACTATAACTTTTATGCCCAATTCACAAGCTCCCATTACAGAGGACGGAAAGCTCGAAATCACAATCCAACATCCGCTTGCCGTGGCAAAAAGCTACCGCCAGGCACTTGCCATTGAACCTACCAGCAAGACCACCTCTGTGGCTACCATATCAATAAGCAATACGAATAAAAAACGCGGCGAAGACTTTATCAATAAACTGGTAGAGATATACAACCGCGATGCCAATGACGACAAGAATGAAGTAGCTCAAAATACCGCCCGCTTTATCGATGAACGTATCGCCATTATCAATCAGGAATTAGGAACTACCGAACAGGAGTTGGAAAGTTTTAAACGCGAATCCGGGCTGACCGACCTTAGCAGTGATGCCAAACTTGCCATTGCTGAAAAATCCGGATACGAAAAGCTATGCGTGGAAAACGGCACACAATTGAACCTGATAAAATATCTGTCCGATTATCTTAACAAACCGGAGAATGCCAATACTACATTGCCGGTCAATGTAGGCTTAGATGACGAAGCGCTCACATCTTTAATATCCCAATACAATGCACTGATTCTGGAGCGCAACCGTCTGCGCCGCGCTTCTTCCGACTCCAACCCTGTAGTCCGCCGGCTCGACAGCAACATTGACGATATGCATGCCAGCCTTTTGACTACCATCAACAGCGTATACAAGGGATTGCTCATCACCAAAGCCGACCTCGACCGCCAGGCAGGCAAATATGCCGGTCAAATCAGCAATGCTCCAGCACAGGAACGTCGCTTTGTCAGCATCCAGCGCCAGCAGGAAATCAAGGCGGGGCTTTACCTGATGCTGTTGCAGAAACGCGAAGAAAACAATATCGCGCTTGCCGCCACCGCCAACAACGCAAAAATCATTGATGACGCATTGGCGGATGATGTACCCATATCACCCAATAAAAAGATAATTTACCTGGCAGCCCTGGTACTCGGTTTCGGCATTCCGGTTGCCATCATCTATATACTGAGCCTGCTCAGCTACCGCATCGAAGGACATTCTGATGTCGAAAGACTTACGCGTGTTCCTGTTATCGGCGATGTTCCCTTGAACGACTCCGATGAAAAGTACGCCATCGCTGTCCGCGAAAACGACAACGACATCATGGCAGAGACTTTCCGCAGCCTGCGCACCAACCTGCTTTTCATGTTGGGCGACCCTGACAAGAAAGTAATTCTCGTTACCTCTACCATGAGCGGTGAAGGAAAGACATTCATCGCATCCAACCTGGCTGTCAGCCTGGCATTATTGGGCAAGAAGGTCATCATCGTGGGGCTCGACATCCGCAAGCCGGGATTGAACAAGGTCTTCCGCATACACCACAAGGAAAAGGGAATCACCGGTTTCCTCTCCGCTCCCCAAAGTACCGATTTGCGTTCCATGATACTAACTTCCGAAGTATCGGATAATCTTCATGTACTGCCCGGCGGAGCCATCCCGCCCAACCCCACGGAGCTGTTGGCGCGCAAATCCCTGGACGATGCCATCGAACTGTTGAAAAAAGACTACGACTATATCGTACTCGACACCGCCCCTATCGGCATGGTCACCGACACGCAACTCATAGCACGCGTTGCCGACATCAGCGTTTACGTATGCCGTGCCGACTATACGCATAAGAACGATTACCAGCTCATCAACGAGCTGTACGCCAACAAGCGTTTGCCCGGCCTGTGCACCGTTATCAACGGCCTGGACATGAAAAAGAAGAAGTACGGCTACTATTACGGCTACGGCAAGTACGGCAGGTACTACGGCTATGGCAAGAAATACGGCTATGGCTACGGGTACGGTTATGGCGATACTTCCGATTCGAAATAAGATATTCACCCCATAAGCCTGGGGAACTTCTACATGCAATGCTGTCCTTGTTTCCGGGCTTATTTTTTGTTTGTTTGCTTGTATGCTGTGGCAGCAGAGCGCTGCTGCCCGGCATACTTTTTAACCCAACCGAACGTAAAAAACAATGCAGAATACGAATCACATAGAAACAAAAACCAATACAGCACCCCGCCAATGGCTGGTGGCCTATGTACAGTCGTGCCTTGAGAAAAAGACTGCACAACGGCTTGCCGCTATGGGCATCGAGTGCTACCTGCCCGTCCAGAGCGAGATCCGCCAGTGGAGCGACCGCCGCAAACGGGTAGACCGTCTTGTGATTCCCATGATGATATTCGTGCATGTCACTCCGCAGGAACGGCCGCTTCCCCTGAGCCTGCAGGCGGTCAGCCGCTATATGGTACTGCGCGGCGAAAGCACCCCTGCTGTCATCCCCGATGAACAGATGGACCGGTTCCGCTTCATGCTCGATTACAGCCCCGAAGCGGTGGAAATGTGCAGCGCCCCGCTGGCTCCCGGCGATGCCGTGAAAGTAATAAAAGGGCCGCTTGCCGGACTCGAAGGAGAGCTTATCACTGTGAACGGGAAAAGTAAAGTTGCTGTGCGGCTGAATATGTTGGGGTGCGCGCATGTAGATGTGCCTATAGGATTTGTCGAGAAAAAGGGGGAGGGAATGGAAGGACAAAAGAACAAAAAGACAAAAGAAATACAGAAGGCAAAAGAGATACAGAAGAGGAGGCAACAAGAAGAAAAGGCTGTACGATGATTTTACTATCACCCTACAGCCTTTTCAGCATCCCGCTATCAGAATTCCTTCCCTACATCAAAGCAGGGACATTGCTTGGTCCACTCCATGGGTTCCACTTCCCCGTTTCCGTTCAGGTCGGGACTGAGCTCCCTGTGCCCCACTACACACGTACCGGGATATTCCTGTAATAACTTTCCCACCAGCACACTCAGCGAATGTCGCTGCCACTCTGTCCTCGTATCTTTCGGATTTCCGTAACGGTCCAGCCCACCTTCATAACAGATGCCTATCGAGTGAGCATTGTAGCCCCGCACATGCGCCCCCACTTTGCTTACCGGACGGGTAGCCAGGACTCTTCCGTCACGCCGCACATAGAAATGATACCCCGTTCCGTCGAACCCTATAAGCCTATGAGAAGCCTCCAGCGCCTGTTCGGTCAACGCATAGTTCTCGCGCGTAGAGCTACAATGGATTACTATCAGGTCAATCGCTCTCATCTCCTAAAATGTCATCGCATTCGCACCAAACACACCCAGCACAGCCGAAGCCACTGCAATTACCACTTTCAAAATTGTATCCCAAAAACCTTTACTTTTTCCCATACTTCTTTTTTTTCAATTTAAAAATTTAAAATTCATCATTCAAAATACCTTATCCTTATCCCAACGGGTTCTCTTCCTCACCGCCGGCATTTCCGCCGCCGTTGCCGCTGCCGCCCGATGTCTTGTTGTCGTCGGACACCAGCTCGAAATTAATGTTGTTGGGTGCGCCCTTCGTGGTGGCAACCGAGTCGTTCACCAGTCTGAGCGTAGTGGCGACCTTGAAATTAATCCGCACCTTGTCAATATTCTTCACCGTACAATCCTTGGGATTTTCCGTTGCTATGCAGTGAAACGAAGTGCGGAAAATTCCGAAATCATCCAGACGGACACTGTTGCCGTCGGCCAGCTTCTCGCGCATGTTTCTCACAATCGCCTTGCCCACGTGCAGCACATCCTCTGCCGACATACCTCCCAAAGCCTCTATTTCTTCCGAGATGCGTTTCAAATCATACATCTTCGCGTCGCGCGGTTTTCTTTTCAGGATATAAACCAACGGAGACGTCTTGTCGCCAATCTTCTTGTAGCGCTGTGCGCGTACCACCAATGCTGTTGCCATAATTTTTAAGTTTTAATTGTTAATTGTAAATCATTCATCGCTCAATCCGAAGGGGCCCTTTCTTCTGACCGGCGATACAAAGATAGCACCTTCCCCACCCGCTTCCGCCCCTTTCCGCTCCTTCGCACATCATTGCACACCATAAAGCGTTTTTCTGCAACTTATGACACCTTACGACGCGATAAACTGTCCTTTTTTCTTTCTCAAACCACTAATTTTCACTAACTTTACATCATAAAAACAAGTAATAAAGAACATGGAAAAATCCTCTTTCATCCCCCGCAGCTACAGCAAAAGCGAGCTGGCAATCTTATACAGTCCCAGCATCACGCCCAAGGCAGCCGTCCGCAAGCTCAACCGCTGGATAGCCTTCAAGCCCGGACTCCTGGAACAGCTTGCCGCCACCGGCATGCTTCCCAATGCCAAGTGCTACACTCCGATTCAGGTGCACGTCATCGTAGAAGCATTGGGAGAACCGTAGCCCCCGAAAAGCCAGGCGTTTAAAAACCGAATGCCCGGAGTTTGCATCTGAAACTCCGGGCATTCCAGCCTGAAACATGAGGCATTCCGGGAGCAAACACCCGGTCTTTCAAGAGCAAACTCACGGGGTTACCAGCCCCATCCACGGCAGCCTGTCCTTATCCAGAACCCTCCCCTGCATCTCGGTCATTATCTGCTCCTCCGATTCCCGTTCATCATACCGCCCGCACGGCTGCCTCACAAACAGCACGCTTCCCGTCCGGCACAAATCCTGGTCGCGCACTTTCAGCATATCCAGCCGGGTATAGCGCCTGTCCGGTTCCTCGATGCGGCTTATGGAAAAGATGAAATCGGCAAGGTTCGCCCAGTTGGCGCTGCCCGAAATGGTGTACATATCTATCTCCTCCAGCTCGTTCTTCCCGTTCAGTTTTTTCAGGCTGCGGGGATGTGCCACGATAATCACCCAGACGCCGTTGTTACGCCCCCACGCCTGCATCTGCGTCAGCATGCCCTTGATGGCCTGCGTCTCCGTGTTGTAGCGTCCGGTTTCCATTTCCATGAAGAGGTACGGGTCGATGATGAGGTACTTCAGCGGCATGGCGCGTTTCACCCGCTCCGCGCGCTCTATGATGTTGGCGGGCGTGGGCGAAACCTCGTGCAGGTCCAGATGCACCATGTGCCCGTCCAGGAAAGAGACGATGGGCTGCAACTGTTCGCGGGTGTATGCCGCCGTGTTCACCTTGCCCAGCATCAGGCGGATAAGATTTGCCATGTGTTTGTTCTTGTCGGGAACCTCAAAGGAGAGATAGCACACGTTACGTCCCGTCTTGGCCATGAGGCGGCAGGTCAGGTCGTTCAGAAAATCCGTCTTGCCGCTGTTGGGCTTTCCGGTGGCAATTATCAGTCCGCCCTGGTCGGTTGGATGGAACACCCGGTCGGTAAGCGGACCGTAACCCACATCGTAACCGTGGTCGTAATTGCCGTTCAACACGTTCATAATCTCATCCGCACGTTCGCTCACGGTGATGATGTCCGACGTACGGTGCGGACATGCCGAGCCGATAATCTCGCGCACCACATCGGCGCCGTACGCCACAAGCACGTCGGATATGTCCTTGCAGCCGCCGGGCAGGACGGTGAACAGGCATCGCGTACCGAAATAGTCGGCAAGATGCTTCACAAGCGTCCTTCCGGGCAGGTCGCTGTCGCCGCAAATCACCAGCTCCTGCACCCGGTCCAGCCAGGGGCGGAAAGCCTCGAAACCTTTGGAAAGGTCGCTTGCCGCGCCGTTGGGCACGCTGATGACATACGGATAGCCCGCCTCGCGCAACGTCAGCACATCCCTTTCCCCTTCGGTGACAATCAGGCGCGGAATATTCTCTTCGGCAATCAGCAGCGGGTTGATACAGTCGATGTTGTAAGGCGGGCAAGGCGTGGTGGGCGAATCCTGGCTCCAGCATTTGGTATAGCCGGAAGCGGTGGCGTCGCACGAGCGGTACTTCACGTTGACGGGCTGCCCGTTGATATAGTTCACATAGGCAATGCACTGGTACATCATCCCCGCAGCATTCTTTTTATCCTTTCCGTCCTTGCTGTCCTTGCCTCCGAAGCAGCGGTGCACCAGGCAGCCGATACGTGCGTCGATGGCTGTTTTCAATGAGATTCCCATATCGGCAAGATAACGGCGGGCGGCAAGCTGTCCGGTATCGGAGGTCTCCGGGTCATCGGTCAGCGGTTTGATTTTGGCGATAACCTCAGGCGACAGTCGCTTGTAGTCTTCGGGAATCATCGACACCTCAAATGCGGCGTTCCCTCCGCCTGCCGATGCCATACCGCCCGGCTCTCCTTTCCCGGCACTTCCCTTCGCCATCGGCGAAGCTCCCGCCGGACTCCCGGCATCCTGCCATCCCGTGCTTCTGCGCTCTGTCCAAAAGTCCTTCAGCTTCCCGTGAAAGTCGCACCCCGCATAAAAGCAGCAGTACAATCCCGTATCGCGCGAAATGGCAAGATGTTTTTTCCCGCACTTGGGACACTCTGCTATATAATTCTTCCCCGCTCTTCTACGCTCGGGAAAATCACTCAAATAATAAAACGGCTTCATCCTCCAAATTTTATAATTTATAATTCACAACTCCCCCATTTTCCACTCAGCACGTTCCACTCCGCTCCCGCTCCCGGGCGGGGCGGTGCATTGTCCGGTATGTTCACCATCCCTTCCAGCGGGTCGTCGTAAAAGCGCAGGCCGCTTTCCTTATCCGTCCACTCAAACTCGCAGAGCGGATGGTTGTTGCGTTGTTCACTCCGCATGTCGGCAAGGTTCTGTACCCGTTGCCGCCTTCCGGCATCCGTGGCATCTTTCAGCATCCGCAGCCCGCCGGCGGATTTCAGCAGGTTGCTCAGCCAGCACAGCCGCCCTACATGAGTGGATTTCATAAAGCGTTCCTGGCTTGCGAAGTAAGGCACCAACAATTCGTTCACCAGATACACCAGGTTGGCGCAGGCATCTTCGCGCGCCAGTCCCTCCTTCTGCTGGAAGCCGTCGATGAGCGGAGTGAAAATCCGCATCTTATCCATCGGATTTTTGTTGATGAGGTGAAAGAAATTACGTGCGGCTTCCAGGCTTTTTTCCGCAGAAGAAATCCTTCCGGAGGATGTATTATTCTTATTATCCTGTATAGTATATATATTATATATATCCCCCTGCGGTAATTTTACCGGTAAAGTTACCGGTAAAGTTTCCGCAGAATCATCCGTTTTTTCTTTCTCTTTCCAGAGGTAGGAATAGAACGAACTCATCCCGTACACATTGTCACCGGATACGATGCCGAACGCTCCGCTCAACCTGACCGCTTCCACCAGATACCGCGCGTTCTTAAACTTCAGCGCCTTGCTGATATCATAGAAATTCTCCACGGGATAAACCGCATCCTCGTTCATGTAAGCGGTCATCCCCAACATCAGTTCCAACAGCTTTGCAATGGTGGAATCCGTAATTTTCCGACTTTTCCACTGCCCTATGGTCTTTTGCAGCTCCCGTACGGAAAGAGTAGTTTTATGTGCTTTCATAGCATTTATATTTTAATTTGTTTTAAAAACTGTTGCAAAGGTATACCTTTGTACCCATATTCTTCGTACCCACTATATGGGTACGGGATTTATATATTTTTATATAATTAACTAAAAACATTTTTATTATGCAACATTACAGATTAGCTACCAACCACCCTGAGTTCAGCGAATTCCTCGAAAAGGAAATGAAACAGCTTAAAATCACCAAAGACCAGCTCCGTGAGGCTTGCCACATAAGCCCCACCCACTTCAACAACATAAAAAAGGGCTCTATAATTATGAAGTAAGCGTCTATGACAGGATTCTGAGAGGGTTTGAAGAGTTCACAACGCCTGAAAACGCACAACGTATCTATCGGGAAGGGGTAAAAACCTTATTTCCCAAGCTGAAAGAGTAAAGTTTTATTGCAGTTTTACGAGGAGACATGTCATTAATTTTTCTTCATAAAACTTGGCATATTACAACTAAATTTGTAAATTTGCCGCACATTTATCAATTACTATTGCTTTCGCCTTTTCCGGATTTTGGGAGGGGCGAAAGCGTAGCGTATTTACATTTTTCTCATTCAATGTTTTTTTAACATATTCAAATTCAGAAATAAAGCAATACAATATTGTAAATCAATGTATTACTTATTCCCGACAGTATAAAACATTTTTTCAGAAGAGTTGTCTGTAAGACTTAAAGCATATTAAATCCAAATTCTCTGCAAAAACGCCAATTACACTTATATAGTAAAAATGCAATATTCGCATATACCTTTCCAATTATTGTATGATAACTTTATAAACATAAAAAAATGATTTCTAACAAACATCAGTTCACAATCTTTACTCCCTGCTATAATGGTGAAAAAACGATACAAAGAGTGTTCGATTCTGTAGAAAGTCAAACTTACACCGATTTTGAATGGATAATCATTAACGATGGATCAAACGATAATTCCGATACCGTAATACAAACTCTTATTAAGAAGAGTCCTATAAAGAATAAGATACGATATTTTTCTCAAGAAAATCTTGGTAAACATCGTACATGGAACAAAGCTGTAGACTTGTCTAGAGGAGAAATATTCTTATCGGCTGATGCTGATGACAGTTTTTTGCCTATCACATTAGAATGTTTCAATGACCATCTTAACCAGATTGAAAATATATATGGAAACCTAAATCAAATTTCGGGTGTAAATGTTTGCGTTTACGATCCGCTAACAGGCAAATTACGTGGTAAAGCTTATCCAAAAAATGGCATGGTAAGTGATAATGTAGAACTAACCTATAAATACAAAATATTGGATGAACATTGGGGATGCATCCGTACAGCCCTATTAAAACAATACAAATTTCCTGAAGTAAAAGGACATTTTTATACAGAAAGCCGCTTGTGGTTTATGTTTGCCAAAAAAGGTTATAAGGTAGTATGCTACAATGATCCTTTAAGAGCCTATTTTTACGAAGCAAACTCTCTAACAAATAACAAATCACACAAGAGAAACATCAACTGCACCGTAATGTTTCTACGTTTCCATTTGTGGACTATTTTCAATCTTGGATGGCGTATTTTCAAGTATTCACCAATTGAATATTTGAAAATATGGAAACAAGTGGCTGTTCAAATGATACGGTACGTACTTTTATCATTATCTAAGTCCTAGCTCTCTTAAAGGATAAAGAATAAAGTGACAAGTCGATATAACAAATTCATATCAGAATTTTATACATATTCATTTTATGTAAGTTCTTCATTTCCTTTTGGAATGGCAATTATCAAAAGGTGATTATATTATACCATCTCCATAAAAAGAAAAAAGATATACTTGCTCTATTATATAATTTTAATGAAACAATTATTACTAAATTTTATCAACAAAGGAAGCGAGCGTTCCATTAGGGCCAAAAAAAATGTTCTGTCCATGCTATTTATCAAAGGAGGAAGTATTTTAGTCGGACTATTATTAGTACCATTGACCTTAGAGTACGTTGATAGTGAAAGCTACGGAATTTGGTTAACTCTAAGTTCCATGGTAGCCTGGATTAGTTTTTTTGACATCGGAATAAACAATGGATTGAAAAATAAATTAGCTGAATCATTAGCATTAAAGAATTATGAATTAGGACAAAAATATGTAAGTACAACCTATGCCATTTTATCTCTAATTTTTATTCCATTAATGTTTTTGCTTCTAATAGCTACACATTTTATTGATTGGTGTGCATTTTTAAATTTACCCGATAAATATGCAGACAGTTTAGTTATTGCTGTTTCTATTATCATAACATATTTTTGTATCAACTTCATTTTATCAACTATTAATATAGTTATTCTTGCAGAACAGAGACCTGCTGATGAATCTTTACGCGTTTTTTTACAACAACTGACATCTCTAATCATCATATTTATATTAGTGCATACAACACAAGGGAATTTAATTTATTTGTGCTGTGCGTTATGTATATCTCCTTTAGCCATATTAACGATTTTCAATATAACTCTATTTAAGGGGCGTTATAAAAATATAGCTCCCCGTATAAAACAAATAGATTTTAAATTAGCGCCAGACCTTTTAAAATTAGGCTTTCAGTTTTTTGTAATCCAAATAGCTGCAATCATACAATACCAGATGATTAATTTTCTAATTCTTCGCTATTACGGTGCTTCTGATGTAACCTCTTACAATATTGCCAATAAATATTTCAACATAATATTAATGGTTTGGGGAATACTAACAACTCCTATATGGGTGGCAGTAACAGATGCTATTACTCATCAAGATTATAATTGGATTCGTCGAACCAAAAATAAATTTTTAGTTTTTTTCGGCTTTGCCTTTATTATTGGGATAGCAATGCTCATTATCAGCAATCAAGTTTATAATATTTGGGTAGGAAGCAACATTTCTGTTCCTATTACACTGTCTTTTTGGGTTCTTATATATAATCTTGTATTAATGTTTGGCAGCATTTATGTAAGCATTATCAACGGATCCGGAAAATTAAAGATACAATTTATAGCTTCTATAATTTCACCTTTCATTTTTTTAGCAGTGCTTTATCTATTCATAGAAAAAATGCATATGGGCATTCACTCTATATTAATCGCAGCTATTATTGCAAATTTTAATGGATTAATATTAGCTCCATTGCAATGCAGGCACATTCTAAAACATGGATAATTATAAAAACAAACATTTTCAACATTTTAGTCATCAATAATGACCAATACGTTCAATAGTCCATATACAATCAAGAAAACATCCATACTTGCATTTACAGTAGTTCTTGTAAGTTTTTTAGCTGTTGACATGTGGTTGGAGATTAAATTTTCGTCAACTTGGACTGCCCAATTACTTAAAAATATTATATTAACACTTCCTTTTATATGGGGATGTAAATACATAACTCAGAATACAATAAGAAACAATAAATGGGTCGCAGCCTATATATGTTGGGTATGTATAGTTTGCATTATTGGCCTATTCGAATGTTACTCAAAAAATAATTTAGCTAATTTTTTGGTAAATACTCCGGGTACTATCTTAATTATAAGTTGTTTATACATAGCCAAGCCTAATCTTCTACTAAAAATAGCAACATATTGGAAATATTACTCATTGCCTTTACTCATTATTATTATTATAACATGTAAAATTAATGATGTGTATGGTTTTTATCTGTGTTTCTTACAAATTTATCTATTATTCTTCAAAACACTTAACAGAAAGAGTAAAATTATCACATTGTTATTGTTACTATTTATTCTATTCTTTTCTTTGGAAGCACGTAGTCATATTATTAAATATGGAATAGCATTTATCATTGGGCTATTAGCCTATATTAAAACTAATAGACTAATTTTTATAGCTAAAATAGGACGCATATTTTGCTTAATAGTACCAATCTTTTTTTTCATCTTAGGAGTTACTAAAACTTTTAATATATTTGAAATAGGAGAACAAAATGGAAGTAACAAGAATGAAGCATTAGCCGATACCAGAACGTTTATATATGTAGAAGCAATAACTTCTGCATTAACCAACCATTATCTATGGCAAGGGCGTACTCCTGCCCATGGATACGATTCTTATTTTCAAGTAGGTTTTTTTGAAGAAGCAGGTAATATTGCCAAAAAAGATACAGTGGAGCGTACCCAATCCGAAGTTTCTATCATCAACATATTTACCTGGTATGGAGCTATCGGTGTCTTTTTATATTATATGTTATTTTGGACTTGTAGTAAAAAAGCAATTTATCAATCCAACAATAAATATATAATTTTAGTAGGATTATATTTAGCTTTCAGATGGACATATGCTTGGATAGAAGATTTTAATTCCTTAGATTCTTCAAACATTGTACTATGGATCATCATATCACTCTCTATTTTACCATATTTTCGAAAGATGTCTAATAACCAAATAGAGGATATATTTAATAAGAAAATAGCACTATAACAACAACGATATGTTAAAAATTTTATGGATAACAAATACTCCATGTGGAGCTGCAAAAAAAGAGTATGGAAAAGGTAATATAGGTGGAGGATGGCTAACGTCATTAGAACATGAATTAAAACAGAATAATGATATAGAATTACACATAGCTTACCTTAGCTCAAAATACCCTAATGATAGTTTTGTTTTAGAACAGGTTACCTATCATCCCATGTATTTATCAACCTCTCCAAAAGATAAATTATATCGAGTAATAGGGAAACAAAACAAAATACTATCTCAAAAAGATTCCATTATTTTAAAACAAATAGAAACTATTATCAATATAGTTAATCCAGATGTTATACACATACACGGTAGTGAAAACTGCTTTGGATTAATACAAGAAAAGACGAATATACCTGTTGTTATTTCCATTCAAGGGCTTATAAATCCATGTTATATAAAGTATTATAGCGGAATTCCAAAATCACTAGCTGATAGAAAAGAATCTTACCTTAAACAGTTAAAAAAGGAAACATTCTATGATAATTATAAATATTTTCGTTTTTGTGCAGAAAGAGAAAGTAGAATATTAAATAAAGCTCAATACATAATAGGCAGAACAACATGGGATAAAAATATTACTAAATTGTTCAATCCACACTCAACCTATTTTCAAGGTGAAGAATTATTAAGAGAAGAGTTTTATAAGCATACCTGGAAAGAAAATGTATCACCACACATATTTACCATCACAACAATTTTAAGTGATAGTTTATACAAAGGTTATGAAACCCTTCTGCTCGCAGCGGAACAGCTTTCTAAAAGCAGATTCTCCTTTTTATGGAATGTTATAGGAGTAACTTCTAATAGTCCTACAATAAAAATTATTGAAAAGGCATTAAAACGTACTTCATCTCAATTTAATATTCAATTATTAGGCAAAAAACAGGCAGACGAAATGATGAGCTATTTACTTGATAGTGACGTATATTGCCAAGTAAGTCACATTGAAAACAGTCCTAATAGTTTGTGCGAAGCAATGTTACTTGGAATGCCTTGTATAGCCTCTAATGCAGGAGGAACTTCTTCTCTTCTAAAAGATGGAGATACCGGTATTCTTATTCAAGATGGAGACCCTTTCAATTTGGCGGGCGCCATCCTAACATCATCCACTCATTTGGAAGAGCTTATATCATACGGGAAAAAAGCCAGAGAAGTAGCTTTGTTACGGCACAACAGGGAAAAAGCAAGGCTACAATATTACAATATATATAAAACTATAATCCAACAACACAATGAGAAACATTCTATATAAAATTATTCGCAAGATTAATTTTATATACCATTCATTATTTGTAAAAGCAGCAAGTAGCTTTTATTACGTATATTTCCACCTCTTAGGGATAAAATGTGGAAAAAGCCTGAAAGTGTGCAACAGATTATCCGTTCATCTTACAGAGGGAAGCAATATCTACATAGGAAATAACTGCCACTTCATTTCTAATTCTTATTTCAACCATTTAGGAATACAACACTCCTGTATATTATCTACCGAAACACCCCACGCCACAATTAGCATCGGCAACTCATGTGGTTTTTCGGGGACATCTATAAACTGTTTTTGTTCTATAAAAATAGGTAACCACGTAAGATTTGGAGCAAATACCAAAATACTAGACGGAGATTTTCATTTAGATGATCCAAGAACTCCTGCTCCCAAACCTATTATCATAGAAAACAATGTATGGTTGGGTGGAGGTGTTGTTGTAATGAAAGGAGTGACAATTGGAGAAAATTCTATAATAGGAATGAATAGTATTGTAACCAAAAGTATACCTGCAAATGTAATAGCTGCAGGTAATCCTTGTAAAGTTATTAAACATATAGACATAGCTGCGCATCATATATAAAACGTTCTATAAACCTATTAGAAAGTTAGTAATTCACAATAGACTAAAAATGAAGTTTTATTTTGTTCTAAAAAACATGTACCCAATAGGCAAAGCCAGTACTGCACGTATACGTAGCTATGCCAAAGGACTAAACAAATATAACGTAGAGAAACAGGTTCTTATTCCCATTTCTCCTGAACGATTTGGTCAATCTCCTATCAATAAGGAAAAAGAGGGTATATTCGATGATACCTATTATCTATATTTATCAGGAAGTCCTCAAAGAAAGAGTAATGCTCTTTTAAGAAAATTGAATGACTTTTATGGATACATAAAAACGCTACAATATTTATATCAGCATGTAAAAAAAGGAGATATTGCAGTCGTGTACGAAGGAGGAGTATTATGGCATGCTTTATGTGCGTTGACTATACGTTATAAAAAAGCTAAAGTCATAATGGAATTGAATGAATTGCCTTATGGTACAGGAAAAGAAACTTATAGCGCTATTTTGCACCGCAAAATAATGCTTAATTACATATTTCCACTTTATCACGGTTTTTTTGCAATATCTACTAGTTTAATGAAATTAGCAGAGAAATATAGTCCGCATTCACAAACTCTTAAAATTCCTATTATAGTAGAATCCAATAAGAATATTCCAAAAGCACATAATACAAATGGGATATATTTATTTCATTCTGGTTCATTATCCGAACAAAAAGATGGAATACTGGGAATGTTGAAAGCTTTCGGCATTGTATCACAAAAGTTCCCTCAGCCTATAAAATATTACCTCACAGGAAGGATACAGGATTCTCCACATCAAAAAGAGATTCAACAAATCCTCCAAGAATACAATATAGAAGACAAAGTTATCTTTACTGGTTTTTTAAATGAGGCAGAATTACTTGATTATCAAAGAAACTGCTATCTAACTATCATAAACAAATATAATACTCAGCAAAATATATTTTGTTTTTCTACAAAATTAGGGGAATATTTAGCATGTGAAAGGGCCGTAATAACAACGGATGTCGGTGAAGCAACATATTATCTGCAAAATGATAAGAATGCTTATATAATAGAGCCTAATAATTACATGATATTAGCTGATAAAATATTGGAAGCCTTGAACAATCCCGTAAAAAACCAGCAAATAGGTGCAGAAGGATTTAAATTAACACAAAAAGATTTCAATGCTGAATATCAGGCGAAACGTATCATTACTTTCTGTCAGCAACTATATAATAAATAACTATTTCTTGAATCATGAAAATATTAGAACTGCATTATTCAACTTCTTGGGCTGGTGCTGAGCGTTTTGTAGTTGATCTGTGCAATGAATTGGCAAACAAGCACGAAGTTGTACTATGTACAATTGAAGATGATAATATTCCAGAAAAAGCCTATTACAAAAAAGATTTGAAAAAGAATATCAAATACAAAAACCTGAAATGCCAATCTGGCTTGCAACTAAAAGCTATATGGAGAATTTATCAAATTATAAAAAAAGAAAAACCTGATATCGTTCATACACATACAGATGCCATGTGCATTTTTCTACCAGCTTTATTATACAAAAAAACTAATTATTTCCATACTTTGCATAGTTTAGCGGAGACTTGCATACATAAGCCATATTTACAAAAAGTTTATCATTGGTTCTATAAACATTCTATTCATGCGATAACAATATCACAAACTTGTTATAAATCATTTCAAAAATTATACAAATTAGACAATGCCACAAAAATTGATAATGGACGTTCCTTGCTAACACCTTCCTCCAACTATAACATTGTACAAGAAGAAATCAATAGTTTGAAACTACATCCTAACGATAAAGTATTCGTACATGTAGCTCGTTGTCAACCTGAAAAAAATCAGAAACTTTTAATACAAGCTTTCAACAAATTTTTAGAAAACAATAATCAAGGAATTCTAATTATGATTGGTGCTTGCTATGATAATCCAGAGAATAAGCATTTGTTAGCTGAAGCACATAAAGGCATTTATTGGTTAGGGTTAAAAAACAACGTTTGTGATTATTTATTACAAGCTGATTTTTTTGTATTATCTTCAATATATGAAGGACTTCCTATTTCATTATTAGAAGCTTTGTCTTGTGGAGTCATACCTATCTGTACACCTGCTGGCGGAATTCCTGATGTAATTAAAGATGAGAGTTTAGGGTTTGTTTCAAAAGATTTTACATTATCTAATTTTTATAGTTGCTTGGTAAAGGCTTATAATACAAGTAACCAAATAGATACAGAACAGCTAAAAGAATATTTTAATAACAATTATTCTATGGAGCATTGCGCGGAACTATATGCTAAAGCTTTTCAACAGTATGTATCATCCATAAAAAAAAAATAAGAGTATGCATTAAAATGCAGATATTTAAATTAACATTTTTTCAAAAACACCTTTGTTATAAACTAAAATTAAACTCGCAAAATTTTAGTTTAAAATGATAGTAACTTACTACAATGTAGCTAGAATTTACAAAAATCAATTAAAATGTTTTAAAATTAGTCAAACTAAAAAGGATGCTATTAATTGAATGTTTACAAAAGGGAACATAATATATAGAAAATAATATGATATTATCCAAGACAGACTTAAAATATTATTTATCGGAAGATTTAAAACGCTTTGAAGGAAGAAAGCCAACACTGAAAGATTGGCTTGTAAAAAATGAAAGTTGGTATATATGGCATTATATTTATGCTCTTAGACATGTAGAATACCATTTAAATACAAGTCATAAATTGCGATATTTGTATTGGTTCATTCGTTACAAACGAATGTGTTTTAATCTGAAAATAGACATCAAACCCAATAATTTAGGTCCAGGTTTCCGATTAATGCATTTAGGAGCATTAGTACGTATAAAAAGGAATTGCAAAATCGGATTAAATTGTACAATACTCCCTGGAGTTGTTATAGGAAATAAACATTTAAATAGTGATGACGATTGGGCAATAATAGGAAATAATTGTTACATAGGATTAGGAGCTAAAATTTTTGGTAAAGTGACAATCGGAGATAATGTCACTATAGGTGCGAATGCTGTAGTTACAAAGGATATTCCAAGCAATACAACCGTAGTAGGAATACCTGCCAAACCATTAATAATAAATAATTTATGTAAAAATACGGGGGGGGGTAAATAGGAAAGAAAGGAGGGCTGCATGATCCTATCACGACAAGATCTTAAATACTACCTATTAAAAGATTCTGAACGTTATAGTAAAATTCCCAACTTTCAAGATTTCATTCTTCATAATGAAAAATGGTATATTTATCATTTGATACGTCACTTACGTTATACTGAATATTACCTAAATTGTTTTGGAAAAAAACACCCATTATTCTTATGGCATTTTTTTTGCTATAAACGACTAAGTTTTAAATTGCGCATAACAATTTATCCTAATACAATAGGTCCAGGAGTACATATTTATCATGTTGGAGACTTCATCCATGTTGGAGCTCAATGCTCTATCGGAGCGCATTGTACATTATTACCTGGAGTTGTATTCGGGAATAAACATGAATTAGAAACAAAAGATATCATCACTGTAGGAGATAATTGTTATTTTGGCCTTGGTGCTAAAATTTTTGCTCCTGTTAGTATTGGAGATAATGTCACAATAGGAGCGAATTCTGTAGTTACCAAAAACATACCAAGTAATGCCATTGCAGGCGGAATACCAGCACAAATAATAAAAGCAAAGAAATAAAATTAATATGTCCAAGGTTTTAATTGTTGCCACCTCACGTAAAACGCGAGGCGGTATTACTTCCGTTATAAAAGCACACGAGACAGGTGAACAATGGAAAAAATTTCATTGCAAGTGGCTTGAAACACATAGAGATGGAAATAATATAAGAAAACTATGGTATTTAGGGACTGCTCTAATAGAATACTTTTGCTTATTACCATTTTATGATATAGTGCATATACATATAGCAACCACTCAATCTGCAAAAAGAAAACAGCTTTTTTTCTACCCTGCAAAATGGATGAAAAAGAAAATAATCTTACATTTTCATCCTTCAAATGAGAAATTTTTATTTGAACCTTATAATCAAGCATTATATCGAAAACTTTTTTCACAAGCAGATTTAGTGCTTGTACTTTCAGAACAATGGAAACGTTGGATAAAAGAAGCATTAGGATTAACAGAACACATAGAAATATTATATAATCCATGCCCTATTGTAAATAGAAGAGATGACATACGAGAAAAATCAATTTTATTTGCCGGTACTATTATTCCCCGAAAAGGATATGAGACACTTCTTAGAGGATTTGCTTTAATTGCATCTAAATATCCGGAATGGAGAATTACATTCGCGGGCAATGGGGAAATAGAAAATGCTCAACGAATTGCAAAAGAATTAAAAATAGAAAAACAAGTTGAATTTCTAGGATGGGTATCCGGAAATAAAAAAGAACAAGCTTTTCAAAAAGCATCTATCTACTGTTTGGCCAGTGATGGTGAAGGATTTCCAATGGGAGTATTAGATGCATGGGCTTATGGAATTCCAAGCGTAGTTACTCCTGTCGGCGGCATTCCTGATATTGTGACAAATGGTGAAAATGGATTAGTATTTAAAGTTAATAATGAAACTGAATTAGCAAAACAGTTAGAAAAAATAATCACAAACAACAACCTGTACAAAAAATTGGCTGATGCATCTATACATTTAGCACGTACCACTTTCAATATATCAACGATTAATAAGCAATTAGATAGGATATATTCAAATCTATTAAAATAATAGTCTTTTCTATTAGATAAATTATCAATAACATATATGCTTATAAGAAATTATTCTTTAGACTTTCTAAAAGTCCTTGCCGCAATATTTATAACAAATTCTCATTTTATCCCTTTATACAAAGATATATCGCCATCATTAGCTACTTTAGGCGTACATGGAAATGCACTATTTTTCTTTGTTTCTGGTTTTTTATTAATGATGGGATTTGAGAAAAGAAAAGAAGTTTTTTCCAATTGGTATAAGAAAAAGATACAACGGTTATGGCCTTCTGTATTTTTATGGTGCATAATATCAGCTATTCTTTGGAACAGTCCCATTAGTTGGCAGAACTTAATAATAGCTGACCAATATTGGTTTCTACAATGTATTGCAATCTATTACATTTTATTCTATATTCTTGGTAATATCAATATTAATGTTATGGGGGGGGGTAAAATTAAGATACAAAAAATCATCTTTATACTTTCTATCATAACATCTGTATGTTATTTCTTATGCATGCCCAAAGTAGCAAGTTCTATATTTCACACCAACTTTCATTTTATTTGTCACTTTAGTATAATGGTAATGGGAGGACTGACATATCTCAATAAAGACATGATACAAATGAAATCATTACCTAAGGATTTTATACTAATGGTGTTTTGGTTTATATCATACTTCATCATTCTGTATGTAAGCAAAGGTAATTTGGATTATAAATATTATTTTCAAATAATAGGGTTACTCCCCTTACATCTCTTTACTTTTTATATATATAAAGTTGCAAGCTATCCTTGGTGTACAAAACTTTTTCAGACAAGTAAACTGAAATGGATATTTCTTGTAATAGCAAATTTAACTCTCGAAATATATATAGTACAATTCCATGTTATAACAGATGAATTTAATACACTCTTTCCTCTAAATACAGTCATTGTATTTATATTAATAAGTATAAGTGCTTACATACTAAAGGTCATAACGTCACTGTTTTTACAAATTCTTTCGTCAGCTCCTTTTAATCTAAAAGAAGCAATAAAAATCTATTAAGAAACATGTTATCAATACTTATCAATGCATATGCTTGTTCCCCAAATATGGGAAGCGAACCTGGTATGGCTTGGAATTGGTGTACAAACCTTGCCCAATATTGTGAATTGCACATTATTACAGAAGGAGAGTTCAGAGATAAAATAGAAGCTGTACTCCCTACTCTTCCTCAAGGAAAGAACATGCACTTTCATTATAATCCGGTATCAGATGAAATAAGAAAAATGTGCTGGAATCAAGGAGACTGGCGATTTTATAAATATTATAAAGAGTGGCAATGGAAGACCTATGAAATTGCTAAGGAAATTATAGCAAAACAACACATAGATATTGTTCATCAGTTGAACATGATAGGTTTTCGCGAACCCGGATACTTGTGGAAAATAGAAGAAAAGCCATTTGTATGGGGACCGGTGGATGCTAAAGAAAAATTTCCCACAGCTTACCTGCAAGGAGCTGATTTAAAAGCTAAGTTTTTCATAAACTTAAAGAATTTCTTAACAGGGGTTCAACTAAAGTATGATAAACGAGTACATCAGGCTGCTCAAAAAGCTGCCGTTATAGTTTCAGCCTCTTCCGAATCAAAAAAGAGTTTCAAGAAGTTCTTCAACATAGAATCACCTCTTTTGAATGAAACCGGGTGTTATCCACAAAGCAAAACACTCCTTGACAAAAAAGGTAAAGAAAAATTAGAATTATTATGGGTAGGGAAATTGGACTTTAGAAAACAATTATCATTAGCTATCCAGACAATAGCTCAAATAAATAATAAAAATATCAGACTGCATATTGTCGGTAGCGGAAATAATGAAAGCTATAAAAAAGTGGCGGAATCATTACATGTTGCAGAACAGTGTATTTGGCATGGTGCAGTCAGTCATGACAAAGTACAGGAAATCATGCAACAATCCGATATATTCTTTTTTACGAGTGTAGCAGAAGGTACGCCACACGTTGTATTAGAAGCTATAGGGAATAATCTGCCGATTATCTGCTTTGACACATGCGGACAAGGCGATTCCGTAAATGAACAGGTGGGTATGAAAATACCTCTAAGCACTCCTCAACAATCGGCTAAAGACTTTGCTGAAAAGATTAGCTATTTATATCATCACAGAGATATATTACAACAATTGTCCAAACAATGCAGCCAAAGACAAGAAGAACTTTCTTGGGATAATAAAGCCAAGCAAATGGTCACTCTATATAGCAACATATTAAATAATAACAAGTAATTGAATACACTATTTACGTATCACGACATGAATAAAACAAGAGACATTAGTATTGATATTTTAAAATGCATTGCCGCTATTGTAATAACCAACTCTCACATGGAATTACTTTATGGCAAATATAGCGTATTAGCTACCGGAGGTGCCATAGGAGATGTATTATTCTTTTTCTGTTCAGGGTTTACACTATTTTTAGGTAAAAAGGGACGGTTTGATAATTGGTATAAACGAAGAATCAATCGTATCTATCCTACTGTATTTGCATGGGCCATTATGGGAGCATTCATCTTTGGATATCATTATGATATGGAATATACCATCATCCATGGGGGGGGGTGGTTTGTTACTTGCATAATGATATATTATGTAATACTCTATTTTATACAGCACCTAATGTTTCATAAATTGAAGTGGGTCTTTGGTATCAGTTCCATATTGATTTTGGTTTGGTATCTTGCCATGAACAGACCTGCTGATTACAATATGTATGGGGCTACTTATTTTAAATGGGGACACTATTTCCTATTTATGCTGCAAGGTGCCATGTTAGGCATTTCACAAAAGAAGTGGAAATTCAGCTTTACAAGTGACTTATTAAAACTATTAGGATGTATCATTATATATTATATGATACTATTTGCAGGAAGAAAAATAGAATCACTGAATGACTGGCAAATCATTTCCCTAATTCCATTATTGTATATTACCTTCTATTTCTACAAAGTATGCAACTCGGAAGTCCTAAAACAATGTTATAGACATCCTATTACTGGTTGGTGGATTAAGTTCATTGGGGGATTGTGTTTAGAAATATATCTAATACAAGGTACATTATTCACAGATAAAATGAATAGTATTTTCCCGCTAAATCTATTCATAATGTTCTTCATCATACTAATGGGAGCATATATACTACGTTGCCTATCAAGATTATTTGCACAAACATTCAGAACTCAAGAGTATGATTGGAAAGAAATCATCAAGATGACATAATCATATAGAATAGCTTTTATGCAGTTCGCATTAAAAACATACGATGGAAACAACTAAGAAAAATATAAAAAAATTACCAATCATCACTACTACACATGGTATCGGTGAGAAACGGGTATTACTCAACAGTCAGGAGACATCCACTCCCCTCACCCAAATTGCCATAACCCGGTTAAAAGCCGGAGAAGCAGCAGCAGAGCACCTACACCCCACCATGGAAGAATTCTTCCTGTTTCAAAAAGGAGATGCAAGTATGACAGTTGGCAAGGAACAGATAACGTGTGGCAGTGGAGACTTTATCAGCATACCTGCCAATACCCTGCATTCTTTAAAAGCAATTACGGATATTGAAATCATAACCATAGGTTGTGCTATTCATTGATATAAACATACATTATCAAAATTTACTATTAAAAAGAGATGGAAAATCATATTGTAATCATGGCGGGTGGCATCGGAAGCCGATTCTGGCCGATGAGTACACCTGAATATCCCAAACAGTTTATTGATGTAATGGGATGCGGCAAGTCACTGATACAACTTACCGTAGAGCGATTTGCACCACTATGCCCAATGGAAAACTTTTGGGTAGTGACCAGCGAGAAATATACGGATATTGTAAAAGAACAGTTACCCGATTTGCCCGAATGCAACATTCTGGCAGAGCCGACTGCCCGCAATACGGCACCCTGCATTGCCTACGCCTGCTGGAAGATAAAGAAACAGCATCCGCAGGCAAATATCGTAGTAACTCCGTCGGATGCACTGGTGATAAACACCGGTGAGTTTCAACGGGTAATGCGCTGTGCACTCGATTTTACCGCCACAAACAATTCCATTGTAACGATAGGCATCAAACCCAGCCGTCCGGAAACCGGATACGGATATATACAGGCGGCGGAACAGATTAACGATACTGAAATATACAAAGTAGGCGCTTTCAAAGAAAAGCCAGATGTGGAGACAGCCAAAGAATACGTAGCCCACGGCAGTTACTTTTGGAATGCCGGCATTTTTGTGTGGAACGTGGATACCATAACCGATGCCATACGCAAGTTTACTCCGGACCTGGCTGCTATTATGGACGAAATGAGCCGAGATTTCTACACAGCACAAGAGACTGGCACTGTAGAAAGACTCTTCCCTACTTGTGAGAAAATATCCATAGACTACGCTGTAATGGAGAAAGCGGAAAGCATCTATACACTGCCTGCCGAATTCGGCTGGAGTGATTTGGGCAGCTGGGGTTCGCTAAGAACCCTGCTGCCGCAGGACGAACACGGAAATGCAGGTGTGGGGAATGACATCAGCCTGCACAACTGCCACAACTGTATTGTGCACACTGCCGGAGAGAAACAAGTGGTGGTGGAAGGACTGGACGGCTATATCATTGCCGAACGGAACGGTGCACTGCTGGTATGTAGCTTGAAAGAAGAACAAAATATTAAACGTTTTACCCTAAAACAAAATTAGTTATGAAAAGAAATTCAAAAATGTTTCTGTTTATAGTCATGCTACTATTAACAGGAAGCAGCTGTTTTTTAATGACCAGCTGCCAAAAAGATTATGACGGTCAATTGGAAATCATCCGTAACCAACTGAAAGCGGGAGAAAACAGTTACACCGAACTTAAGGAGCAGATAACCAGTCTTGAAGAAAGGGTTACCACTATCGAAAAGCAAATAGAGGATTTACAGAACGGAAACAATGGGGGCGGTTGCGATGTCGATTGCGAAGCTCAGTTGAAAGAACTGAGAGAAGCATTGGAAGCCGCCAAAGCCGAACTGCAAAACAAGATTAATGACTTGAATGATAAAATAAAAGAACTGCAAGAGCAGATAGATAACCTAACCGGCAATCAGGGCATTACCGACGAGGAACTGGCTGAAAAGCTGACAGAACTGGAAAACAAATTCCAGGGGCTGCTTAATGAAGTGGAACAAAAATTGAGTAGCAAAATCGATAAATTGCAAAGTCAGATTGATAAATTGCAGGAACAGATCGATGAACTTGCCAATCGCATCAAAAAGATGGATATTATTCCAGACTTCAACAACCAAAGCATTCTTCTGAAACAGGATGGCAGCAAGTATACCTTGAAAATCAATGTAAAAGTGATGCCTGCATCAGTAATAGATGAAATGATAGAACAGAAGGATGCCATTTCTATTGATAGTCGCAAAGTGACTCCCGTGACACGAAGTGCGGAAGCTGGTCCGGAGTTTACCGTAGAAAAAGTAGAAAAGTATGATGAAGCAACATTGACTGTAACAGCTTCTGCCACAGAAGTGGAAGGATTGCCGAGTTCTGTTGCCAAAGATTTAGCATGTCAGGTTGCTGTTGTATTTAACAAAAACGCAGAAAACGGAAACTGCAGTCAGAGCGGATACTGCGGAGTTCGCTTCTCTCCCAACGATGTTGTGGACGGAAATAAAGATTATGACTTTTTCCAAGAGAATATTCCAGTAAATGTTGCTACCGGATTAGACTTAAGCGACTTTAACGATACGGATATCTATAAACGCAATATTCTTGCCGATATAGAGGACTTAGGAAATAATCTTGTGGAGATAATAGGCACACAACCGGTTTTGGAAGGTGAAGATGTAAAAGCCAGCCCGAAAGATGATGGAACAAAAAAACTGAATGTAATATACTCTTATATAATGGCGTATGATAAAATAGGAAATCCGGTAAGCCACATGGAGAGTCATATAGGAGTAACCACTGACGGAAAAATATTTATGAAACAACATCTGAATCCGGGTGTGAATGTTACTTCCATCGAAGGTTACAAAGTAGTAGTGCAACTGCAAGCCAGTGAAAACGGATATTTCTACGGAAAACCGGCATACGTCTGCATTGAACTATTAAAGAAATAACCGATCCAATCACTTAAAAAGTACAGTATTATGAAATTGTTACAGAATATAGCAGCCGCTTCATGCCTTATATTCTTATCCGGCATGAATGCTTCGGCTCAAGAAACAATAAAAGTGGATGATCCCTGGAAGGATTATCCCAGCAAAAAAGCTTTGTACAATGATTACTCACGGTGGAGCATAGGTATTAACGGCGGTGTTCCGTTTTTTGCAGGAGACTTCCGTTCCGTAACTAAAGGTAATGGTTATTGGGGCGGAATGGTAGGACTGCAAGGCGGATACCAGTTCAATCCGTTGTTCGGCATACGGCTGTCTGTGGACTATGCCGCCAACAAAGCCGGTTCGCGAGATTATGAAGACGACTTCATCCTCATGCCGAATGCGGAAACCTATTACAATGTAGATTTTCCGGAAGAAGCCAAATACTACAAAGAGCTGCGCAGTGACATCAGGATGTGGAACTTCGGACTGAATTTTGAAGTGAATATGTTTAACCTGTTCCGACGCAGCGATGGCAATCGCCGGTGGGCATTATTGGTAGCTCCGGGTATATACATGCAGAAATTCTCAACCGAAGTGGAAGAAAAAGGCAGTGGAAACCGGTTTGCAGATAAGTTGAGCAACAAAGTCAATTTGGGATTGGGCGGAGATGTAGCATTGCGTTACCGCATCAACAAACATTTGGACGCCCAGTTGAAAGGCGGCATGATGTGGATTAACAACAACAAATTTGACGGCATCAAAACGATCTGCAACTGCAAAAGAAATACGATGTTTACCGCACAAGTGGGTCTGGTATGGAAAATAGGCAATGGAAAGAGCGGAAAGAAAGACAACATCATGTACGCTCCGGGCTATCTGCCTATGTGGAAGCGCGCTACAAAGACCGTTACGAAAGTGGTGCACGATACTATCTACATCGAACAGAAAGTGCTTGAAAAATCTCCGGAAGTAGTGGTATGCAAAGGTTTCCCGAAAGACTTGCCCGCCGTATACTTTGAACGCGGAAAGTGGAAACTGGATACGGACAAGTATGCACGCGAACTCTTCACCATTGCCAAAACACTGAAAGAGAATCCGGAAGTACAGATTGACATCTGCGGCTATGCCGACCATACGGGCGGAGAAGCCATAAACAAGAAAGTGACGCTGAAACGTGCCGAAGCCTTGAAGAAGTTCCTTGTGAAAGTGGGTATAGAACCCGAAAGACTGCATACGTATGGTCTGGGCAAGGATATGACCATTGAAAAGGAACTGCGCTACACCGAAAAGGCACGCCGCGGCGAAGTGAAAGAAAAAGACAAAGAATAATCATACGTGATAAATTATGTTGGAAAAAGACGCTAAGATTTTTGTAGCAGGCCATCACGGACTGGTGGGTTCCGCCATCTGGAACAACCTGCTGCAAAGAGGATATACTAATCTGACAGGCCGCTCCCACAAGGAGCTGGACCTGTTGGATGGAGCTGCTGTAAAGAAATTCTTCGATGAAGAGAAACCGGATGCCGTGGTATTGGCTGCCGCCCATGTGGGCGGCATCATGGCCAATCTGCAATACAGGGCGGACTTCATCTACCGGAACTTACAGATACAGCAGAATGTGATTGGTGAAAGTTTCAGACACGGAGTGAAGAAGCTGCTCTTTCTGGGCAGTACCTGCATCTATCCGCGTGAAGCTCCGCAGCCGATGAAAGAGGAAGTGCTGCTGACATCGCCGTTGGAATATACCAACGAACCGTATGCCATTGCCAAGATTGCCGGACTGAAAATGTGCGAAAGCTTCAACCTGCAATACGGCACGAACTACATAGCGGTGATGCCTACCAACCTGTATGGACCCAACGATAACTTCCACCTGGAGAACAGCCATGTGCTGCCCGCCATGATACGTAAGATTTACCTTGCCAAATGCCTGAACGAAGGCAACTGGGATGCCGTACGCAAGGATATAGACCTGCGCCCGGTAGAGGGTGTGAACGGAAGCTGCACCGATGAGGAGATACTGGCAAAGCTGGCAAAATTCGGAATTACGCCGGAAGCCGTTACGCTGTGGGGCACGGGCAAGCCGCTGCGCGAATTCCTCTGGAGCGAAGAAATGGCGGATGCCAGCGTACATGTGTTGCTGAACGTAGACTTCAAGGATACGTATGCGGTAGGTTCGAAAGAGATACGCAACTGCCATATCAACGTGGGAACCGGAAAGGAACTCAGCATCAGGGAAGTGGCGGAAAAAATCATGGCGGAAATCGGCTTCAAGGGCGAACTGAGATGGGATGCAAGCAAACCGGACGGCACGCTGCGCAAGTTGACGGATGTAACCAAACTGCACAACCTGGGATGGCATCATAAGGTGGAGATAGACGAAGGTATACATCGGTTGTACGAATGGTACCTGAAAGGTATCTGCATCAATCACCGGACAGATTGAGAAAAGCCAGGAAAAAGATGATAAATTTATACATTTTTCATTTTTTTCTTGGCTATCAAATACATTTGACTTAATTTTGTCGGAGAAACATTCCTTATATTATCTGCCTGTCCGTAACAATCGCTTATGTGACAGGCAGTAGCGTAGCGTACTCTACGGCAAATATTCCTTATCATACATGTTGAGACTGAAAACTATTTCACTGCTGGGACACCCGGGTGAACTTGACACGTTGCCGGAAGGCAAACTGCTGATTAACACCATTAATGCACATTCTTACAATACCGCACGGAAAGACGCCGCTTTTGCCGAAGCGTTGCTGAAAGGCGATGCGCTGATTCCGGACGGAGCGAGTATCGTACTGGCATTCAAACTGCTGCGGCATGAGAAGATAGAGCGCATTGCCGGATGGGACCTGTTTCAGTACGAAATGAAAAAACTGAACGCGAAAGGCGGTACTTGCTTCTTCTTAGGTAGCAGCGAAGGTACTTTACAGAAAATAAAGGCCAAAGCCGCCGGATTGTATCCCAATATCCGGATAGAGACCTATTCCCCACCCTATAAAGCGGAATTCTCCGAAGAGGATAACCGCCGGATGATAGAAGCGGTGAACTGTGTAACGCCCGATTTGCTATGGGTGGGAATGACTGCCCCCAAACAGGAAAAGTGGGCATACGCACATCTGAAAGAGCTGGATGTAAAAGGTCCGATCGGCACCATCGGCGCTGTGTTCGACTTCTTTGCGGGAAATATACAGCGTGCCCCCTTATGGTGGCAGGAACACAGCCTTGAATGGCTTTACCGGCTCATAAAGGAACCCAAGAGAATGTGGAAAAGATATATCATAGGCAATACCATCTTTCTGGGACACTTATTAAAAGAAAAAATATCAAATTAATTAATTTATACACAAAATGAAAAAAGTAGCATTAATCTCCGGTATCACCGGACAGGACGGTTCGTTCCTGGCTGAATTTCTGATTGACAAAGGTTATGAAGTTCACGGTATATTGCGCCGTTCATCTTCGTTCAATACCGGACGTATCGAACATCTGTACCTGGATGAATGGGTACGCGACATGAAGAAAGACCGCCTGGTGAACCTGCACTATGGAGATATGACGGACAGCAGCTCGCTCATCCGCATCATACAGCAGGTGCAGCCGGATGAAATTTATAACCTTGCCGCACAGAGCCACGTGAAAGTTTCGTTCGACGTACCCGAATATACGGCGGAAGCCGATGCGGTAGGTACGCTGCGTATGCTGGAAGCCGTGCGCATTTTGGGCATGGAGAAGAAGACAAGAATTTATCAGGCATCTACTTCGGAGCTGTTCGGTAAGGTGCAGGAAGTGCCGCAGAAGGAGACTACCCCTTTCTACCCGCGCAGTCCCTACGGCGTAGCCAAGCAATACGGTTTCTGGATTACGAAGAACTACCGCGAAAGCTATGACATGTATGCCGTGAACGGTATCCTCTTTAACCATGAGAGCGAACGCCGCGGCGAGACTTTCGTTACACGCAAGATTACATTGGCTGCCGCACGCATTGCACAGGGATTCCAGGACAAGCTGTATCTGGGTAATCTGGATGCACGCCGCGACTGGGGATATGCCAAAGACTATGTGGAATGTATGTGGCTTATCCTACAACACGACAAACCGGAAGATTTCGTGATTGCCACCGGAGAGATGCACACCGTACGCGAGTTTGCCACACTTGCCTTTAAGGAAGCCGGCATAGAACTGCGCTGGGAAGGCGAAGGCGTGAACGAGAAGGGTATCGACGTGAAAACAGGAAAGGCAGTGGTGGAAGTGGATCCGAAATATTTCCGTCCCTGCGAAGTGGAACAACTGCTGGGTGACCCGACTAAAGCCAAGACGCTGCTGGGTTGGAACCCGACAAAGACCAGCTTCCCGGAACTTGTAAGAATCATGGTGGAACATGATATGAAGTTCGCGAAAAAGCTGTACCTGAAAGCCCAAATGGCAGAATAACAATTACTTTGAAATAATGAAACATTTTTTTAGTCTAAGACCTTGGATATTGGCAGCGGTAGTTCTTGCTTCGGCAGGGACTACCGTTGCCGCACAAGGCAAAATGGAGGCCTATCCGGCCAATGAGAAATGGTTTGTAAGCGGTTCGGTAGGAGCCGGAGTATACGTAGGCGATTATGACATGCACACGAAATTCGGAAACCGCATTTCCATTACGGGCGACGTAAGCGGCGGTAAATGGATTACTCCCGTATTAGGCGCCAGATTGCAGATAAGCGGAATGCACGCTTCGGGCGAAGCCATGAACGGAAGCAGCGAATCGTGGAATTTCATGATGTATCATGCCGACATCATGGTGGACGTGCTGAACTGGTGGTGCGGTGTGGACGAAGAACGTACATACAGCCTCATTCCGCTGGTGGGCGGCGGTGTGGCCAACGCCCCCGGACTGAATACCACCACAGGTGTGCTTACCGTAGGTGTACTGAACCGCTTTAAGGTATCGGAACATCTGGACATCAATGTCGAGCTAAAGGGTAATCTCGTAGGGGACAAGCTGGACGGATGCGCCAGCGGAAAGAAAGGGGAAGGTGCAGCCGCACTGACTGCCGGACTGACCTACAACTTCTGATATACAGAATATAGAACTAAACATTGACAACTGATGACAAATAGGACAAAGGTACTGTTTCTGTTGCTGGCGATGCTGGGCGCGATAAGCGTCCGAGCATACGCCCAACAGAAAACCTCCGAAAAGATTTCGCCCAAAGAACGGTGGGCGTTTGAAACCAATGCAATGGACTGGCTGTTGCTGTTGCCGAATGCCAAAGTGGAATTTGACCTTTCAAATTCTACCGACAACCGATGGGTAGTGGGCATAGGCGCCAAATGGAACGGCAATGCCAAAATCAGTATGAACGAACGCATACAGATGAAAATCAACGATTACAGACTGGAAGTGAAAAGATATGCCAAACCTTCCTTTACCGTAAAGACGGGACAGTCCAAGATTCCCAAATTCTGGCGTACCTACTACTGGGGCTTCTATGCCGGATACAGCAAGTTTGCCGGAGCATGGGGCAAAGGCATCGCCGGCGATATGTTCCATGCCGGACTGACCGGCGGATGGCAACTGCCCGTATACAAATGCAAACAGGGCGCAATAGACCTGGACCTGGGTCTGAGCGTGGGAGCAGCCTATGCCGAATATGACAAATATAAATATGAAGATAACCACCTGATACGTACAAAGAGCAGAGACAGGCATTTCCTGCCCTACCCCGTAGTGAGCGATATACGCGTAGGATTCGTGTACCGCTTCAGCTCTATCAGAAACAAGTACAGTCAGAGACAAAAATAAGAGATTCGTATGACAAAAGATTGTAAAAAGAAAAGTATATGGGCGAGGCTGATAGTGATAGCTGTACTGGCATGCACGGCAAGTAATGCGCAGGCACAGCTCATTGCCGGAAGAACAAACGCACTGCTTTGGGGAAACCTGACTCCGAATTTCTCGCTGGAACTGGTGACATCGAACCGGACCAGCGTTATGGCGGGAGCTTTCTACAGCCTTGACCAGAACCCGCTGGATTGCAGCATCAAAGGTGCGGAAGCGCAAGTGAGATACTGGGTGAGCGGACGGGCAATGGTGCAGAGCTTCATAGGTCTGGGCATACAGGGCATGAGGTATGACGCCACATTCTCGGATACACACCACTTCGGCGATGCCGTAGGCCCGGGAATGGTGTACGGATATGTACTGCCGCTGGGCAAACGCTTCAACATAGAATTCAGCGCCGGAATATCACTGATGTGGTACAGGGAGAAACGCTACGAGAAGGGATTGCCCGAACCGGGAGACTACAACACCACCGGACACAAGGTGATGCCCATGGGACTGGGAATTTCGTGTACTTACATTTTTAAATAATACGGAGAATGATTACTGAAAGATTGAAAATATGGATCCTGCTTCTGGTTGTGGCGGGATGCGGTACCGGCACTGCCTGGGCGCAGAAAATGGTGAAGGTATCGGGTACCGTATATAACATTGCCGAAAACCGGAAAGTGCCTTTCTCGGACGTGACGGTGGATGTGTATGCCGCCAAGACCGTAGCCGTGGGCGAGGATATGAAGAAGATACTGGACAGCAATGACCAGGAGAAAACATTACTGCTGGACCAGGAAGGGAAAACGACCACCGACGAGAACGGGTATTATGAAATACTGGTTCCGGACAACGGTGCGCTGATTTTCAAAGTGGGACTCTCGCCCTCGGTATTGAAGGAAGTGAGACATCAGATGAAAATAGATGTGAGCATCGACGAGGGAGTGATGCTGGAGAGTGTGACCGTAACCGCCATGCGGCTGGTTCTGAAACCGGAACCGAAAGCACCGAAGATTATCGGAAACATGCTGATTCCGTACAATACCTTCAAACTGCCGCCTTACTTCGGCAACCGCTTCTCGCGACTGATTATACAGCCGTACGTACTGGACTGCGAAACGAACGATACGATAACCTTTGCACGCCCGTCCGTATACGACGGCAAGGAATATGCCCTGACGCAGGAACGCAAAATGGGCTATGACATGGACCGTGACCCGCTGCGTCCGTACATCAAAGCGGAGGCGCTGACTACAAGGGCCATGAACCTGGACTGGACGGATACCATCATCGTGCCCGACCCCAACCGGAACTACAGTTGTTTTGCCATCGTGAACCTGGAAGATTACAGCGCGTCGAACTCCAGAACGTACCAAATCAATACGTGCCAGACCAAACGCCCGATGAAGTTCCTGCAATACAACCTCTTCTCGGAGCAGATGGATCCGTTGCAGCACAAGGAAAGGGCGCAGATAGAGAAAAGAAATACATCGGACAAGATACAACTGTCTTTCCTCATCAACTCCGACCAACTGACGGACACGCCTGAAAACAAACAAAGCCTTGCCATGCTGAGAAACAAGCTGAAAGAGATAGCCGAATCTCCGGGTACGGTATTGAAGGAGTTTCACGTGGCAGGTACGGCTTCTCCGGACGGCCATTACAGCAGTAACCTGAACCTTGCCGAAAGACGTATGCGCAAGATTGAACAGGAGATTACCTCCATATTGCCCCAATATACTCTGGAACGCGTTTACCGCAACCCGCATGCCGAAGTGGCTCAGTGGGAAGAAGTGGTGAAACTGCTGGAACGTGACGGCAAAAGCACGGAAGCCGGCAAGGTAAAAGAAATTCTGGCAAAGCATAAGGATATCGGAGCGCAGGGCAGAGCGCTGAAACAACTCGACTGGTACTCTACCGTCATCGTGCCTTATCTGGACGAACTCCGCGTGGTGAACTATAACTGCCTCTACGAGATATACCGCGAACCGAATGACGAGGAAGTCATGGCACAATACAGGGAAAAAGGGCTGAAAGGCAGCTACACACGTTATGAGTACTGGAAGCTGTTCCAACTGATAACCGATGAAAAGGAACTGGAAGCTCTGTACCGCCGTGCCTACGAGGAATCACTGGAACAAAAGCATCCGTGGGCACTTGCCGGCAACAACCTGGCGGCTTCTTACCTGGAGAGGGATACCGTGGATACTTCCATACTGGAACCGCTGATAGACCTGAGCATCCACTCCACCGACTATTCGCGCATGAATGCCGACGGAAGCCGTACGGAAATCGTGAACCGGCTGGAAGTGGTGACCAACCAACTGTGCATGTACATCAAGAAGGGAGACTTCGAGCACGCCAGCGTATTGGTGAAGATTCTGCCGGAGGACAGCAAATTCGACCTGCTGAAAGCCTATACATGGGCTTTGGGCGGCTACTTCCAGGGTGGAACGACTCCGGAAGAGAAAGAACGTGCACACAAGACTTTTGAAACCATCAAGGCTTCATCGCCCCAGAACGAAGTGGTGATGTACATGGCGCTGGATAACCGCGCCGGCAACGCCGCCGCCAAGGCTTCGCTTGCCAAACTGCCGCAGGACAGCGCACTGACCTGGTACTTCAAAGCCACCTTGTCTGCCAGAGAGGGTGAGATAGAGTTCATGAATACGGTGATTGCCCTGTCCGAATGTTTCAAACGCGACAAGAGCTTCGTGGCTACCGCACAGAACGACGGTGAATTTAACGAGGATATCATACAGGCAGCTATGGATATGTCTAACCTATAACCATAATAAGGATTGAAAATGAAATTGAAATATATGATTCCGGCACTGTGCATCTGCACATGTACGGCAATGCCGGAAATGCTCCATGCGCAGGACGACAGCCTGAAGAAGGACAGCACCGAAAGGCCTTTCAATGCAATGGACTATGTATTGCAGAAACGGTATATCCCGCAGGGAAGAGAAGTGAACAACAGCCAGCCGGGCAAGAATTTCTCCCTGTCGGTAATGGGCGGTGTGAACAAACTGAGGGGCAGTTCTTCACTGCCGGCATGGTTCAACGGCGGTATTGCCCTGACTAAGGATGTAAGTTCATTCAACTCCTACCGGGTGTCTCTGCTGGGCGGCTTCAACGATGAGCTGAAACAGGGCGGCATCGAGCTGGACCACCTGTTCAACTTGTCCGATTATATCGGCGGGTACAAAAGCGGCGCACACATCAGCCTGTATACCGTATTGGGTATAGGCGGTTATGTGAGCAAGCGCGACGGTATGGATGCCAAAATAGCCGGCGGAGTGCACGGCGGCTTGCAGGCACGCTATCATCTGTCGGGAAACTGGGACTGGTATGTGGAACCCAAACTATATCTCTATACCGACGGAATAGACGGTGCGGACTGCCCCAAACGGTATGACGTGGGATATGGCGTGTACACCGGACTGACCTACCGCTTTACCGGTCTTCCCATCAGGATGAAATCGGAAGATATGGGCGATAATATGTTCATAGAAGCGGCTATCGGTACGCAGGGTGATTTCGGAAAGCCCGTGCGCAACAACCTGCCGGCGCTGCAACCGTTGGGTCCTGCTGCTTCACTGGCGATAGGTAAATGGTTCATGCCGCTGGGATGGCGCATCAGCGGCTTCGGCGGTTTCCACTATACGTTCAATTCGGACAACTTCAAGAGCGAGGAAGTGTATGGAGGCGGCAGAGCGGAAGTGCTGGTGAACCTGAATACACTGATTTCACCGAGTGTGGACGACCCGAGACTGGAAGTGAACCTTTCCGCCGGCTACGAATTCGGAGCACTGGCGCACAGAAGCAGCGACTATGCCAAGAAGCTCCGTACATTCCACGGTCCTACGGGGTCTATGCAACTGGTATATTTCCTGTCAGACCAAATCGGTATCACGGGTGAGGCGCGATACAGCAAGAGCTTCTATACGCAACCGTTCAAGAGCGGCATCACACAGGACAGACACATGCAGAATGTAGGCGTGATGTTCGGTGTGCAGTACCGTAGAAGAAAGGCCGACTTCGATGCCAGACGCGGCTTCTTCCAGCCTTATAACTTTGCGTATGCCACCGTGGGAACCAACTTCCCCATGCGCACCGCAGGTGTGAAGATGAAGGATATTCCCGATATGCTGGGACAACAGATAAGCCTGGGTGTGGGACGCCAGTACACGCCGCTGTCTGCCGTAAGAGGAAGCATCGAGATTGGGCGGTATGCTTATCAGCACGGGGGTGTGTATCCGCTGTCTGTCACCGCCGACTACATGCTGAACCTTACCAACATGATAGGCAATTATAGCGAAAACCGCATATTCGACCTCAACGCCTTTGCCGGTATTGTCTATACGCACCACGAAATGGAAGACAAGAACTACTTCGGCATCCAGGGCGGTCTGCAACAGAGCTTCAAGCTGAACGACCGCTGGAGCATCTTTGCGGAAGAGTATCTGAGAGGTTATAACGGCAAGATTACTCCTTCGGCACGTACCTACACAAGCGGAGAATATACGTTTGTCTTAGGAGCTTCCATAGGAACAAGTTACCGTTTTTAAAGCAATACATAAGCATCATGACTATCGCCATTGATTTTGACGGCACAATCGTAGAGCACCGCTACCCTAAAATAGGGAACGAAATCCCTTTTGCCACCGATACGCTGAAGATGCTGATTAAAGACCGCCACCGCCTGATACTGTGGACCGTACGTGAAGGAAAGCTGCTGGACGAGGCCGTGGAATGGTGCAGGGAACGGGGCGTGGAGTTTTATGCCGTCAACCGGGACTATCCCGAAGAGGATGCCGCCCATCACGGCTTCTCGCGCAAGGTGAAAGCGGACCTTTTCATTGACGACCGCAACCTGGGCGGCCTGCCCGACTGGGGAGACATCTACCGCATGGTTCAGGAGAAGCTGACGTATGAGGAGCTGTATCGCGATACCGATAAAACTCCGCAACAAAAGAGAGGCGGTTTCTGGAGCCTGTTCAGGAAATAATCCTTTTTTGATATATATCAAACAGTACCTTAAAATAACTCTTTAAATTTGCAACGTCATTTAGAAAACGATAGAGTAAATTAGTTTTTGAAAGAGAAAGGTTAGTTTTTTTAGGGTACACTAAAAAAATACCGGGCAGCACACGGAGCACAGGAAAAGATTCCTGCCGTAGCTGTCCGGTTTTTTATTTGCCTGCCGGAACCGGGAGGTTGCCGGATATTACTGTTTCCGGTATTCCTTGGGCGAAAAGCCGGTGTGATGCTTGAAGTATTTGCCGAAGAAAGACTGATTGGCAAAGTGCAGCTCGTCGGCTATCTCCTGAATGCTCTGCTCGGAGGATTTCAGCATGGCTTTCGCTTCCAGAATCACGAGGCTGTCAATCCACTCGCCCGCCGTCTTTCCGCTCACCTCTTTCACCACGGTAGAGAGGTGCTTGGGCGTAAGGAACATCTTGTCTGCGTAAAAGGACACGCTCCTCTCCTCTTTGTAAAACTCGTACACGTACCGGATGAAGCGTTCGAACAAATCTTCCTTGCGGCTTTTGGGAGTGCGCTCCTTCACGGCATGTCCCTGATAGATGTCGTATATCTCGTAGAACAGCGCCATCAGCAATCCCTGCGTAATCTCCTTGCGATAGGGATTGTCCTTCAGCTTCACCTTGCTCCACAGGAAAGAGTGATATTCCTCGAACGCCTGCAACTCGTCGGCAGTGACAGCGATGCAAGGCCGCTCCTTTATCATGAAGAACATGGGAAACAGTTGCTGCATCGTGGGTATCACCAGGTCCATGAAATCGCGGGACACGGCTATGAAGCTGCCTGAAAAATCATCGGAACGCTCGCCCTGCTGCACAATCTGCTCGGGCAGGATGATGCAAAGCATCCCTTCACGCATTTCATAATCCCGCAAGTTGATATTCAGCTTGCACCAGCCTTTCCGGCAGACGGCAAAGCAGGCAGCGGTCAGACGCGTTGGATATGGCGTGAAAGGGATGTCCCTTATATCATCGAAAATAGCGAAATCATTGCCGATAAAGTCAATCATGGGCAGGTGTTGTATACCGGAGATATCAACGTTGCGTATCTGTTTTGTATTCATTATTCATGCGCTTTGCCGGCAAATATAGGATTATTCACGGAATTATTGGTTTAAAAATCGTGAATGTTATCCTAATTCATTATTTTAAAGCCGATGAAGAACGTACGCGGCTGCGTGGGACCGTAGAAATAACCGGCATCGCGGAACTCGCCCTTATCCAAGTCTTTTTGGAAGCTGTTGAATATATTCTGCACACCGGTGTTCAGTTGGAACTTGATATGGTCGTGCAGCACGAAGGTATAGTTCAGCTTCAGGTTGAGGTCGAAGAACTGGGGCGTGGTCTCCATGCGGTCTTCCGCGATGTACCCGGCATAGTGCGGTACAATCATCTTGCCCGTATACGTGCCGGAGAGGGAGAAGTCGAAATTCTTCAGCGGAGCGGACGAGAAGGTGAAGTAGCCGTAATAGTCGGGCGTGCGGGGCATGCGCTTGGTGGTCAGGTCCTTGCCGTCCACCTGTGTCCAGACTTCCTCGCGGGTGTAGCGGCTGCGCTGCGCGGTAAAGCCCAACTGGAGTTGCGCTTCCTTGCCGTGGGCAATCTTGGCGTCGAGGTTGGCGCCGTACACGCGGGCGCCGTTGCCGTTGCGGCGTTCCTTGATTACATCGCCCACATCGTTTTTGCCGATGTCCTCGAGCACGAATACGTGGCGCAGGTCGGTATAGAAACCCTCTACAAGGATGTTTGCCTGCCAGTGTCCCAGGTGGGCAGTCCAGTCCACCGAGCCGCTGTAACTGTTGGAACGCTCCTCGCGCAGGTTGTCCGCCAGCTTGATTTGTACGCCTTCGCCGCCTACTGCGGTGACGTGCAGGTCTTCATCGTAGGCCTGCGGGGCACGGAAACCGGTGGAGTACGTCAGGCGCGCCTGGAAGTCCTCGGTAGGCTTATAAAGCAGGTTGACGCGGGGACTGAATATCAGTTTGTCTATCAGGTTGTGCTTGTCCAGGCGGGCGCCGACGAGCATGGTCAGTACGTTCATCTTCCACTCGTTCTGCACGAAGGCGCTGGCGATGCGTACATCCTGCTGCATATCGCGGTGATAGCCCGTCATGACATCGTGCAGGGAGTTGTTCTGATACTCCAATCCGCCCGTGAAGGTGGCGGGGGCGAAAAGACAGTTGTTCATGTTGCCCACGTACATGCCGCCTGCCACCCACGTCAGGTCGTCCGTCTTGCCGTAGGCGTTCATGTCCTTCTGTGCGCCGTAATAGCTGTTGCGGTCGGTGTGCTGGATGGAGCCGTACAAGGAGATTTTATGTTTATACTCGCGCCAGAAGAGGTCGTAACTCAGTCCGCCGCTGTTGATAATGTGCTTGGTCTGCTCGGTGATGTCCGCCTCGTGGGGCTGAAGGTCGAACTTGTTGCCGCCGCGGCGGAACTCGTTGGTGGTGTGATATTCCAGGTTGATACGGCTGAAATGCGTGGGACGGTAGTAGGCGCGGAAGCCGAAGGTGTTCATATTCAGCTTGCCCAGCTCGGAGAAACCGTCGCCGTCACGGTCGTACGGATTGCGGTTGCGGTAGCTTTCGTAGAGGGCGATGCCGTAGGAGTTGTCTTTTGACACCAGGGATACGTTCCCGCCCATGTACTGCTCCCAGGACTTGCCGTCCATGTTGGAGAACATGCTCGACACCTGGAAGGAGTTGTTAATGGGGTCTTTGGTGATGATATTGATAGTTCCGCCCACAGCATTGGCGCCGAACAGCGCCGAACCGCCGCCGCGTACCACCTCTACCCTCTCGATCATGTTCACCGGTATCTGCTCCAGCCCATATACCCCGCTCAGCGCACTGATGACGGGACGGCTGTTTATCAGGATTTGCGAGTACGGACCTTCCAGACCGTTGATACGCACCTAGGGGAAACCGCAGTTCTGGCAGTTGTTCTCTACCCGCAGGCCTGACTGGTAGTTGAGCGTCTTGGCAAGGTCGGTGGAGTTCACCATCTCAAAGAGCTTGGCGCTCATCACGTTCACCACCACGGGAGCAGCCTTGCGGCTCACCTCGTTGCGGTTGGCGGACACCACGACCTCATCGGTCATGAAGCTTTCCTCTTCCATCTGGAAATGCACCACCGCCGTAAAGTCCTTGTTTACTTCAATCGCCTTTTCCTGTGTCTTATAGCCTACGGCGGATACGCGCAACGTATATTTACCCGCCGGCAGGTTCTTGAACTCGAACTGGCCTTCTTCATTGGACACTGTTCCCTGTCCGCTGCCTACAATCAAAACGGTGGCATACGGTATATTCTCTTCCGAACCTTTTACAAGAACATGGCCGGAAATCATGTTGCCTTCCCTGATAGGGTTTGCGGCAATGGCTGCGCCGATACCTGCCACAGCAAGCATCAACGCCAATATAATTTGTTTCATTTGAATAATCGTTTTTATTTCAGTTACTTAATGATACCAATTCTGTACCGGTACTTGGTACGGCAAGTACCAAAGGCAGGTACGACGGATACCAAACATTGGTACGGCGAGTACCAAAGGTTGGTACATCGAATACCAAGCATCGGTACGATGAATACCCAACGTTGGTATGGAATATACCAGGCGTTGGTACAATACTATCAAAGGGTAACGGAATAAGGGGGAGCGCGAAGAGAGGGCATCCGACACGCTTTTCCCTTTATGACGGGCGTATCGGTTTCGTTTTCCATCACCTGCAACAGAGAGCGCATCGGGTGTTGCAGCTCGCAGCAGTCCGGCGTGTCCGAACTGAAGTGCGACAGCAGGCCGATGACAATCAGCGAGTCGGTGGAGTGCGAATGCTGGTTATGGAAAGGGTGCGAGTGGGTTATCAGCACCCCGTTGACGTAGTGGACGTGGGTAAACGCCGTTATGCTTGCCTGGTACGCCACGAAGAGCGCCAGCAAGCATAATGCGCGTATGGTTCTTTTTATTCCTCTCACGTCTTACGGTTTGTTTCTTGAGTTAGGGACGGCAAAGGTAATACTAATTTCGGTTTGTACCAAACAGAAATTCATAATCGCGCTTGGAAGCGGGAACAGCCCACTCCTCCGGAATGAATTTCCACTGGCCGAGCGCACGCGGCTCGATTACTTTCTTCTGCTCGATGTACTGCATCAGGTAATAGCGCAAATCCTTGTCGGTAGAGCTGATGATGCGCTCCTTCAACTCATCCTGGGAGATGCCCGCACCTTTCGTCAGCAGTTCCCCGCCGCCGTTGCCGCGATAGGAGTTCAGGGCTACCGTGTACATCTTGTCCATGTGGAACGGGGTGCCGTCTGCCATGCTGAGGATGGTTACCTTACTGCCGCACGGCTTCGTGACGTCTACCGTGTAGATGATGCCTGCGGCGGAGTCGAAGTTGAAACTGAAGTTCTTGAAGGCAGCCCTGTCCGCAGCGCCCTCGCGGGGTTGGTCGCGGAGCAGCAGGATGTGGTCGTCGGGCGAAGTCATGCGGTTGGTCCATAGGTCGTAGGACATCTCCAGGGCATCGTGCACTTCCTTGCCCGAAAGTTTCATGGTGTAGAGCATGTTCTCGTACTTGTAGAGGTTGAACATGTCGTACACGTAAATATCCCCTTCCTTAATCTGCGTGTCGTAGGACAAGGGAGCCGCCAATGAAATCTCGGCGCCGCTGATGTCCAACTGCAAGGTATGGATGAGGTCGATGAAGGCGGAAGAACCGAAATAGGCGGGACGGGTGGAGACCGTCTTCGTGAAGCGTCCGATTCTTTTCGATACGAAATCCTGAATGGTGGCGTACTGCGGCGAGAAACGTTTCATGAATTCACCGCTGATGCCATAGGGGGCGGTTTCGGTGAGCACGCCGTCAATCTGCTTGTCCGTAACCTTGCCGTTGCGCAGGGTCACGGTAATGTCGATGTCGCTCACCACAATGCCGTTGCTGGCGGGGTCCATCACCAGTACGGAGTCGCCTGCCACGTTCTGCACCTTCTTGCATTCGCGGGCGTGGTCGTGGCCCATAAGCACGATGTCGAAGCCCGGAACATTGCGGGCTACGTCCAGCGAGGCATTCTCCCGGTATTTGCCGCCCATCAGCAAGGCGTCCTGCCCGGCATGGAACATACCGATTACAATATCGGGACGCTCCTTTTCGCGGATTATCTTCATCCACTTGCGGGCGGTCTCTTCCATGTCGTCAAAACGAAGCCCCCGCCACAGATTCTCGGAGAGCCACACCGGAATGGCGGGCGTTATCATGCCGAGGACGGCAATCTTCACTCCGTCGCGCTCCAGCACCTTGTAGGGCCGGAAGTGGGGTTCGCCCGTAGCGGTATCGATGATGTTGGCACCCAGCACCGGAGCACGGCAGTCGCCCGCCCAACGGTCGAAAACGGCACGTCCCGTCTCTACATCGTGGTTGCCCATATTGGCGGCATCATAGCCCATGAAGTTCAGCATATCGGCGGTTACGTGGAGCGATACCGTGTCGATGTAGTTATAGTAATAGGCGGTAGGCTGGCCTTGCAGGATGTCGCCGTTGTCCAGCAGAATCAGGTTGTCCTTATAGGTTTCGCGCGCTTTCTGCACGAATGCGTGCACGCGTGCCAGGCTTCCGGCAGCCTCCCGCTGAAGGATGAAATCGTGGGGATAGAAATTACCGTGGATATCACTGGTCTGTACTATTTTCAGTTTTACTTCTTTATCCTGCGCGGCAACTGCTCCAATCAGCAGGAACATCCACGCAAGACAGCAGGTCAGTCTTTTCATTCTGTTGTTCTGTTAATGTATAATATATAATGTGTAAACGGCGCAAAGATATAATAAAACTCACAAAAAGGCGGTAGGGAAAGCACAAAGAAAGATTGTTTTTCGTACTTTTGGCGCTCATTATCAAAAAAAGAAGCTGACATGACACAAATCTTTCACAGCATGATAGCTGCCATTCTCGGCATATCGGAAAAACAAATCGGGCAGACACTCTCCCTGCTCGACGACGGAGCAACCATCCCGTTCATCAGCCGCTACCGTAAGGAAATGACGGGCGGACTGGACGAAGTGCAGATAGAATCCATCCGTACCCATTACGAAAAACTGAAGGAAACGGCGAAACGGAAGGAGACCATCGTCGCCACCATCCGCGAACAGGGGAAAATGACCCCGGAACTGCAAAAGCGCATTGACGACACGTGGGACAGCACCGCCCTCGAAGACATCTACCTGCCCTACAAGCCCAAACGGAAAACCCGTGCGGAAGCCGCCCGCCAGAAAGGACTCGAACCGCTTGCCACCCTGCTGATGCTCCAGCGCGAGCCTCATCCCGAACAGCGTGCCGCCGCCTTCGTGAAAGGCGATGTAAAGGATGCGGACGATGCCCTGAAAGGCGCACGCGACATCATAGCCGAACAGGTGAGCGAGAACGAACGCGCCCGCAACATGCTGCGGAACACCTTTGCACGCCAAGCCCTGCTGACCGCCAAAGTGATAAAAGGCAAAGAGGAGGAAGGTGCCAAATACCGGGATTACTTCGACTGTTCGGAACCCCTGAAGCGATGCAGCTCGCACCGCCTGCTTGCCATCCGCCGCGCCGAAGCGGAGGGTCTGCTCAAGGTGAGTATCAGCCCCAACGACGAGGAGTGTGTGGAACGGCTGGAACGGCAGTTTGTACAGAGCAACAACGCCTGCGGGAAGCAGGTGGCGGAAGCCGTGCAGGATGCCTACAAGCGTCTGTTGAAACCGTCTATCGAGACTGAGTTTGCCGCGCAAAGCAAGGAGCGTGCCGACGATGAAGCCATCCGCGTCTTTGCGGAAAACCTGCGGCAGTTGCTGCTGGCATCACCCCTGGGGCAGAAAAGGGTGATGGGAATAGACCCCGGATTCCGCACCGGCTGTAAGGTGGTGTGCTTGGATGCACAGGGCAACCTGCTGCACAACGAGAATATCTACCCGCATCCGCCGGTGAACCAAAGCAAAGAGGCGTTTGCCAAACTGCAGAAGATGATAGAGGCCTATAAGGTGGAAGCCATCGCCGTGGGCAACGGCACTGCCAGCCGCGAAACGGAAGATTTCCTGAAACGGCAGACGTTCAACCGGGAAGTGCAGATTTTCATTGTCAGCGAGCAGGGTGCATCCATCTACTCCGCTTCCAAGATAGCCAGGGATGAGTTTCCGGAATATGATGTAACGGTGCGCGGTGCCGTATCCATCGCCCGCCGGCTTATGGACCCGCTGGCGGAGCTTGTCAAGATAGACCCGAAGTCCATCGGTGTGGGGCAATACCAGCACGACGTAGACCAAACCAAGCTGAAGAAATCCCTCGACCAGACCGTGGAGAACTGCGTAAACCTGGTCGGCGTAAACCTGAATACGGCAAGCAGCCATCTGCTGACGTATATATCGGGACTTGGTCCTCAACTGGCGCAGAACATCGTGAACTACCGCGCCGAGAACGGAGCATTCGCATCGCGCAAGGAGCTGATGAAAGTTCCGCGCATGGGCGCAAAGGCTTTTGAGCAATGTGCCGGCTTCCTGCGCATACCGGATGCCGGGAATCCGCTGGACAACACGGCGGTGCATCCCGAAAGCTACCACATCGTGGAGCAGATGGCAAAGGACCTGGGATGCAGCGTGGCCGAACTGATTGCCGACAAAGAATTGCGCCGGAAGATACAGCCGGAACGCTACCTCTCTCCCACCGTCGGAATGCCGACCTTGAAGGATATCCTGCAAGAGCTGGAGAAGCCGGGGCGTGACCCGCGCGGACCTATCAAGGTGTTCGAGTTCGATAAGAACGTGCGTACAATCGATGATTTGCGCATAGGCATGGAACTGCCGGGCATCGTGGGGAATATCACCAACTTCGGCGCTTTCGTCGATATAGGTATCAAGGAAAACGGCTTGATACACCTCTCCCAGCTTGCGCAGAAGTATGTATCAAACCCTAATGAGATTGTATCCATCCATCAGCAGGTACGCGTAAAGGTGCTCAGTGTAGATACCGAACGGAAACGTATACAACTGACGATGATTGGGGTTAGCGGTTAGGGATTAGGGGTTAGTGATTAGGGATTAGTGCCTTGCGGTGTGAGTGCGCAGCCTGCTAATCACTAATCGCTAATCCCTAATCACTAACCCCTAATCCCTATATATCAGCTTGTCCTTGTCATTGCCGAAAAGGTTATCGCCCAAAGTTGTAATCTTATCGCCGGTGGCGAGGACATGACGAAGATTGTCGCATCCCATGAATGCACCGTACTCTATGGCAGTTACGCCGGAAGGAAGTTCCAAGGTGCCGCACAACCGTCCGCATCCGCTGAACGCACGCTGGCCGATGCTCTTCAAGCCATGGGGCAGTTTGATATTGAGCAGGTATTTCTTTTGGGTAAACGTGTATTCGGGGATAGTTGTGGCATTACACTTGAACAAATCCACGCTCACCAGATTGGGCATGTAGTTGCGTATCAACGTAAAGTCCGCCTCGTCCATCTTGCCCTCTACCGTAAGGAAGTTCACATCTTTGGGCTGTATACCCGCACGAAGCAGTTCGCTGGCAAGGCTACCCATGGTGGCTATCTGCACCAAAGCTCCTACCGGTTCGCCCTCTATGAAAGCGAATGTCTCCCACCGCTTGCCGCGACGATAGGAATCGCTGCTGCCCAGAGGGACGAATATCGCCGTTACGCTGTCCGCCAGGGCTTCGGGCAACAGGTTGGGGGGAGTTTTCTTGCGTATGCGACAAATCTTCAGGTTGGTGCATCCCTTGAATGCGCCGTCTTCGATGTTCTTAGTCTTGTCGGAAAGGATTACCTCCGTCAAGGATGTTTTTCCGGCAAAAGTGCTGTCGCCAAGCTGCTTGCAGAAAGCATAGGACGGGATGCAATTGGCGGGATAGATGTAAAAGCGGTCGGGATGCGTACCGTTCTTTCCGGCGTACATACTGATGGATGCATTGGAGATGTCCAGTATTTGCAGTTTCTTGAATTCATCGCGCAGGTGGCGGAAATCCACTGCATTCAGCTTGCCTTGCAGGACAAGGTGGGTAATCTCGTTCGCTTCTTCTTCGGTGAGCATTTCCACCAAAGTACCGGGTTTGGCAACGGTATATCTCCTGGAAGTCTGGGCGGAGACGTTCGATATCATAATGCCCAGTCCGGCTACTAAAAGTATCTTTTTCAGGTTCATGTTTTGTGTCAGATTGATTTAATTTTCAAATATAAGAAGAAAGCGCCAACCGTGAATAATGATTTCTCTTTTTATCTGTATTTTTGTCGGATATTAATTAACCGAACTTATTTTTTTCATGGAAACCATCGGAAATGAATCCAAAGCCAAACGTTTTGGAAAAGCGGCAATCGACATTGTTTCATTCGCCGCGCTTGCCGTCATCATCATTACAATAATAAGCGTCCCTTTCGCAACCGTATTGCTGAAGTTAGGAAAGGAAGAGGCCGATACGATGTCCTATTTCATATTGAGCGAGACGCTGATGCTGGCAGGCGTATTCCTTTCCGCATGGATAGTATGGCATTTACGCGGCTTTTCACTGGAAGGGCTCGGACGCTCTTTTACGATGCGTTGGAAGGACTGGCTGTCGGGAATACTGCTGGCAACCGTTCTTTATGCGGTAGGGTTTGGCATATCCTTGTGGGCAGGTGCGGTAGAGATTGCAGGAGTGGCATTCAATCCTTCTTCCTTACTGATCAGCCTTGTATTCTTCCTGCTGGTAGCCGTAACAGAGGAACTGGCATTGCGGGGATTTGTATTGGAACGCCTGCTGCAAAGCGGGGTGAATAAGTTTTGTGCCTTGTTCCTCTCCGCCGCCCTGTTCTCCTTGATTCATATAGGCAATCCGAACTTCGACTTTCTGTCTTTTATCAACATACTTCTGGCAGGCATCCTTTTAGGTTCATCCTATATATACACACGCAACCTCTGCTTCCCGATAGCTCTACACTGGTTCTGGAACTGGATACAAGGCCCGGTATTAGGCTATGAGGTCAGTGGAAATAAATTCTGTAACGGCTTGCTGGCCCTTCGGCTGCCCGAAGCCAATCTGATAAACGGTGGCGCTTTCGGCTTTGAAGGCTCCGTACTTTGTACGGTGCTGATGATAGTGGGAACAGGAGTGATTTTAAAATTAGCGATTAACGATTAGTGATTAGCGATTAGGGGTTAACGATTAGCGATTAACGATTAGGGGTTAAGGGTTGGTGATGAGAGTGGGATGTGGTTTGATAATTTCTTTTAGGCATGGATTACACGGACTATACGCATTTCATGGATTTTACGGATTTCACGGAAAAAGAATAAGGGGTAATATACCAACTGTTTTGATAATATTACCCCAAAATAAAGTAAATCCGTCAATCCGTGCCTAAAAAACCAACAAATAAGATAATATTACCATAATCACCTTTTTGTTTTGACACACCATTAATCACTAATCGCTAACCACTAACCCCTATTTATTGTACATTTTTGTTCTCAGTTCCTTGATGTGGTCGGAAGTGATGTATTCATCATACTCCATCATCTTGTCGATGATGCCGTTCGGGGTCAGCTCGATGATACGGTTTGCCACTGTCTGGATGAACTCGTGGTCGTGAGACGAGAACAGGATGTTTCCCTTATAGGTCTTCAGGTTATTGTTGAATGCCTGAATGGATTCCAAGTCAAGGTGGTTGGTCGGCGTATCCAGAATGAGACAGTTGGCATTACGCAACTGCATACGCGCAATCATGCAACGCATCTTCTCGCCACCCGACAGTACGCTTGCTTTCTTCAGCACCTCTTCGCCGGAGAAAAGCATACGGCCGAGGAAACTCTTCATATATACCTCATTGCCCTCGCCAAACTGGCTCAACCAGTCAACCAGATTCAAATCCGTATTAAAGAAAGCGGTGTTGTCCAACGGCAGATAAGCGGTGGTAATCGTAACACCCCAGTTGAAAGTTCCCGCATCCGGCTTCATATTTCCGTTGATAATCTCGAACAAAGCGGTCATGGCACGCGGATCGTGTGAAAGGAACACGATTTTATCCCCTTTCTCTACATTGAAGTTCACATCACGGAACAGCACCGTACCGTCTTCCAGCGTTTTCGTCAGTCCGACTACTTCAAGAATCTGATTGCCCGGTTCGCGTTCGGGAGTGAAGATGATGCCCGGATACTTACGTGACGACGGTTTGATTTCTTCCACATTCAGCTTCTCCAGCATCTTCTTACGGCTGGTAGTCTGCTTGCTCTTCGCCACATTGGCGCTGAAACGGCGGATAAACTCTTCCAGTTCTTTCTTCTTCTCCTCGGCTTTAGCCTTCTGGTTCTGCTGCTGACGGAGAGCAAGCTGGCTGGACTCGTACCAGAAGCTGTAGTTTCCGGCAAAGAGGTTAATCTTTCCGTAGTCGATGTCCACGGTATGCGTACAAACGGAGTCGAGGAAGTGACGGTCGTGGCTCACTACCAGAACGGTATGTTCAAAATTGGCAAGATAGTCCTCCAGCCAGGTTACGGTTTCCATGTCCAAGTCATTGGTAGGCTCGTCCAGCAGCAGGTTATCCGGATTGCCATACAAAGCCTGCGCCAGCATGACACGTACTTTTTCCTTGTTGTTCAGCTCGCCCATCAGCACATAATGCTTGTCTTCCTTGATGCCCAGTCCGCTCAATAAGGCGGCAGCATCGCTTTCTGCATTCCAACCGTCGAGTTCGGCGAATTTCTCTTCCAGTTCGGATACCTTCAGACCGTCTTCGTCCGTGAAGTCCTCTTTGGCATAGAGTTCTTCGCGCTGTTTCATAATGTCCCACAGCACGGTGTGCCCCATCATCACGGTATCCATCACCGTATAAGCATCCCACTTGAAGTGGTCCTGGCTCAATACGGACAGGCGCTCGCCCGGTCCCAGCATGATAGACCCCGTTGTCGGGTCCAAATCGCCCGAAATAGTACGCAGGAAAGTAGACTTTCCGGCACCGTTGGCACCGATTATACCATAACAATTACCACTTGTAAACTTCAGGTTTACATCATTAAACAACACTCTTTTACCAAATTGAACCGATACGTTCGAGACTGTAATCATCTTTATATTTACTGTTTTATTATGTACTACTTACAATTTAATACCTATAACTCTGCAAATTGCGGGTACAAAGATACGAAATAATACGGTAAAACAGCTTACAACGAGTTAACTTATTGCATGATATGAAGTTAACCCGATACATACAACAAAGGTAACAGACTGCAACCTATCGAGTTAACTTACTGTCCGCACAAGGTTAGCGCTCTATTTATAGCACATTACGCTGTCAATCTGACATAAAAATATTACCTTTGCAGCGTTTTTGGCAAAAGCCGTCAATTTGGCAAAGTTTTTGCTATTAAAACCGTATCATATTAACTTAAACCCTTAACAACAATGAAAGCAAAATCATTTTACAAGAATAACAAGCATAACAATATGGACTCTAAAGAAAAAGAAAACATCAACGAAGAAGAGTTAAAAGCACAAGACGCTCAAGACGAAACTTGTGAAGAAACAACAGAGAAAGAAGAAGAAGTTGCCCTGACAGAGGAAGAAAAACTCACTCAGGAACTGCAAAAGGCCAACGCTGAGATTGAAGACCAGAAAGACAAGTACCTGCGTCTCTCTGCCGAGTTCGACAACTACCGTAAACGTACGATGAAAGAAAAGGCCGAACTCATCCTGAACGGCGGAGAAAAGAGCATCAGTAGCATTCTTCCTATCATGGACGACTTTGAACGCGCCCTGAAAAACATGGAGACCGCCACCGATGTAGCTGCCGTAAAAGAAGGTGTGGAGCTTATCTACAACAAGTTTATGACAGTATTGGGTCAGAACGGTGTCAAAGTAATCGAAACCAAAGAACAGCCGCTTGACACAGACTACCACGAAGCCATTGCCGTAATCCCGGCTCCTGACGAAGCTTTGAAAGGTAAAATTCTGGACTGCGTACAAACCGGTTACACGCTAAACGACAAAGTAATCCGCCATGCCAAAGTAGTGGTTGGAGAATAACATACACAGTTATATGGAAAAAAGAGATTATTACGAAGTACTGGAAGTCGAAAAAACAGCATCGGTAGAAGAGATAAAGAAAGCCTATCGCAAGAAAGCCATCCAATATCACCCCGACAAAAACCCCGGCGACAAGGTAGCCGAGGAGAAGTTTAAGGAAGCGGCGGAAGCATACGATGTATTAAGCAATCCGGACAAGCGTGCCCGTTACGACCAATTCGGCCATGCCGGAATGGGTGGTGCCGCCGGTAACGGCGGACCGTTCGGCGGTTTCAGTGGCGGCATGTCCATGGATGATATCTTCTCCATGTTCGGTGATATATTCGGCGGACACAGCGGTGGGTTCGGCGGCGGTTTCAGCGGGTTCGGCGGATTTGGCGGCGGTGGTGCACAACAACGCCGTTATCGCGGTTCGGACTTGCGCGTAAAGGTAAAGCTGAACCTCAAGGAAATTTCTACCGGAGTCGAAAAGAAATTCAAACTGAAAAAATATGTACCGTGCAGCCATTGCCATGGAACCGGTGCAGAAGGAGACGGCGGTGCGGAAACCTGCCCTACCTGTAAGGGCAGCGGTACGGTAATCCGCAACCAGCAGACCATCCTCGGCACAATGCAGACGCGTACCACTTGTCCTACCTGTGGTGGCGAAGGCAAGGTCATCAAGAATAAATGTAAGGAATGTGCAGGCGAAGGTATCGTTTACGGCGAAGAAGTCGTTACCGTGAAAATTCCTGCCGGTGTAGCCGAAGGCATGCAGCTCTCCATGAGCGGCAAAGGCAATGCGGGCAAACACAACGGCGTACCGGGCGACCTGCTGATTCTCATAGAGGAAGAGCAGGACAAGGAACTGATTCGCGATGAGAATGATTTGATTTACAACCTGTTGCTCAGTTTTCCGACAGCCGCATTGGGCGGTGCGGTAGAAATACCCACCATTGACGGCAAGGTTAAGGTAAAAATCGAATCGGGTACACAGCCGGGTAAGGTTCTCCGCCTGCGCGGCAAAGGACTGCCTAACGTAAACGGATACGGAACCGGAGACCTGCTGGTGAATGTCAGCGTATATGTGCCCGAAACACTGAACAAGGAAGAGAAAAAAGCGCTGGAAGAAATGGAAAGGTCGGATAACTTCAAGCCGAATACTTCTATCAAGGAGAAGATTTTCAAGAAGTTCAAGAGTTTGTTTGATTAAAAAACAATGCTTCCCGGCATAAAAAAAGCTACATTTGGAATGTAGCTTTTTTTATGCCGGGAAGAAAATGTCCTCTATTTCAACAAATGCACAAACTTTGCCGGCAACTCTGCTTTATCGGCGCAAACAAACAGCTTCTGACCCTCAGCGTCCAGTAAGAAAGATACACCACCCTGCGAAGCAATAAAAAGCTCCACACCCGCCGCTTCTTCTACAAAAACACAGTCGGGGAACAGAGGTGCAAACACTTCTTTGGTCTGTCCTTTCCACTTCTTGAATACGATTTGCATAGGACAAAATGCCATATATCCTGCTGCATGCAGGCGCTGCACTAATTTACGCTCCGACTTTGGCGCCGTATACAGAACACACCAACGACTCATATCATTATTAGCCATCATATTGCTTTGTTTGCTTTTCTCCAATCTTTAAATAAATCCTTCACAAATAATATCCAGCCAACACATCCCACTCCTGCCAAGAATACAAAACCTATAAGAATCATAATCTTATTCGGCTTGGCGGCACGCAAAGGAACCGTAGCCGGTTGCACAACCGTATATACCGGAGTAATCTCCTGCACTTTGGCTCTTGCCATCTGCAATTGTCCGGAAACCTGGGTATAAACAGTATAAGCCAGCTCAACTTCGTTTTTTAAACGTTCCTGCTCGGCACGATAGCTTAACAGAACCACATTCTGGTTGGCATCTGCAAAAGTAGCATATTTTTTCTGAGCTTTCTCATAATCCGCCTTTGCTTCTTTATATAATTTCTCTGTAAAAGCTAAATCATGACGGGCTTTATTGGTACGGTAATTTGTGATATAATTCTGCAAACAATGCATCACGGTATCAGTTAACGAAGCCGAAATCAAAGGGTCCTGCATAGTAACCTCCAAAGTTGTAACCCCTGTTTTTTTATCAATCGTAACCAAGATACGCTTACTCAAAGCATCCGCCACCTTCGCCTCATCCAATGTCAGGTGGAACGGATCGATTTTTCCTTCCTTCTTCTCCGGTTTATCCTTGAATAAAGACAAGGTCCAACCCAAAGCCTTGAATGGCGCAGACATTACAGCACCCATCCATGACGAACGCTGGTATTTATCCAGATAAGCATATAAGGTCGTATCTATTTTGCCTTTCTGGTCTTTGACCCTTACATCAAACAACTCCAGCAGAAAAGGAGTTGACTTAACGATATCGGGATACAGTTCGGGCGACAGGGCATCTTCTCCGACAGAACCCCCTAAGTTGATGCCAGCCATAGCAGCCAATGCCCCCCTACTCCCGGCATTCACTTTACTTGCACTTTCGGGAGCCAATGTCACTTCCGTAGAATACTCTTTAGGAATGCTGAATCCTACAATCAAGCCAATCACTGCCGCAATACCGCATACCTTATAAAGCATTTTACGATCGGCCCACACTTTCTGAGCCAACTCAATCAAATCTATTTCCTGTTCCTCCAGTTTTTGCGGAGCCTTTTGTATTTTACTTTCGTCCATTGTCCTTATCACTTAAAGAGATTAACCAAAGTAGCAATCATTGTGCCTAAAGTGGCAATAGAAGTACCCATACCTACCATTTCGGCCACGCTCATACGCTTACTCGGATCCTTAGTCGGGATGATAATCTCACACCCGGGCTCGATTGCCGTCTTACTACCGGAGCGTATGCGGGATACAGTACCATTCATATAAACCACAAAAGCACTGCGCTTCTTGGCATTCGAAGCATATCCGCCCGCCTGATTGATGTAGTAACGGCTGTTCTCTCCCTCTTTGTACAGTACGGTATTAGGATACATCACGGCACCGTTGATTTTCACTGTGCTTACATATTCAGGAATAAACAATACATCCCCCTCGCGCAACACCATATCATAATCAGAACCCGGATTTTTCAAAGCCTCATCCAGATGAATACCTACCGTATATACATATAAAGTAGTTGAATCTGCACCGACCTTTATAGCCATGCGGGTGGCATCTTCCTTTCTGCGAAGCTCTTCCTCCGACATTTTACGGATAAGACGGGCTCCTCTTACATAAGCATCGGATGTAACACCACCGGCTTTAGCGACCAGGTCGCTCAAACGTTCATTCTTCTTGGACAACGCGTAAGTACCGGTAAACAATGCCTCTCCTATTATCCCCACATTTTTCTGCTTGCGATAAGCAGGGCTTTTACGGACATACACTTCATCAAAAGGCTCCAAATAAAAATTCTCGCTCCCCGCTCCTATCAGCAAGCCGTCTTTCAGGTCAAAGGTAAATGTCTGGCCTACAATATTACTGTCGTCCGTGCTTTTGGGAGATTTAATACGGCGCGATACATCTATTTTCGTTGTAGAAGCCGCTTCAAGCAAGCCACCCGATTCCAAGACCAAATCCTCGATGGTCATCTTGTCGGCATAAAGATAAGTACCCGGATCAGCAACCTCACCATGGATAGTCACCGTAGGCTCTTCTTTCAGATCCTGAATGCTGGGAATATAAAGTATATCATTCTTTTGCAAAGGAATGTCCGCAACCACACCTTTCAACAAGCCTTTCAAATCTATGGAAATAACCTCGCGCGTCAAATCCTCATGTTCACGATTGATTACGGCACGATTTAGGAAAGCATCTCCACGTACACCTTCCGCTTTCTTTATCAACTGTTTCACAGTATTCACCTCTCCGCTCAGCTGATACAAGCCCTCACGGTAAACAGCACCGCGAATCTCTACACGATTCTCGAAACGGTTGAGAACGGAATCTACCGTAAGCATATCACCATCTTCCAAGCGGAATACCGAATAATCCATTTCGTCCACATTGAAAATCTGATGCTCGCGTCCGCTCTTGCGTACAAGACGGATGGCTTTTTTATATGCATCGCCCGTAAAGCCGCCGGCATATCTCAGCAACGTACCGATTGTTTCCGTAGGCTTCATTTCATAATACATAGGACGCTTTACCTTACCCAATATCTGCACCAAGGTCTGATAAGGATTGACAAGAATCACATCACCGTCCTGAAGACGGATATCATCCTTCAGCCGACCTTCCATGATAAAATCGTAGATGTCCAAATCTGCAACCGTCTTTCCGTCGCGTATAACTTTTATGCTTCGAAGACTACCGATTTTATTTACTCCGCCTGCCCAATACAAGGCATGGAAAACTGAAGCGAATGAAGAGAGGGTGTAAGTACCCGGTACGACAACTTCACCCATAACATTCACCTGAATGGAACGGATTTCGCCTAACGTCAAATTTATTTGCGTATTGGGAGTTTCTCCCGCAACACCGGCATATATCTTGGCAAATTCGCGTTTCAAATAATCATTGGCTTCCTCTACGGTCTTTCCACTCAGATAAACCGGTCCTAACTTTGCGATTTGCACAGTACCCTCCGGCGAGATTTTTTCGCGAATCGTAGTCTGGGAAGCTCCCCAAACATCAATAATAACTTCATCGCCCGCCCCCAAACGATAATTGTCGGGTGTTGCCACATTTATATTGGGTTCAAAAGTCAGATATTCGTTATCGAAAATATTATGTCCGAAAATCTGTTGTGTAAAAGCGTCTTCCGCGCTTTTAGGACCATTATAACCATAACCCGGCTGTCCACTGTTATTCACCCCCGTTCCATATCCATTGCGTTGCTGGGCCGATTTCGCCCGCAGCCCTTTAATACTTTGCTTTTGGGAACCGAGATTATCCAAGCCGGATTCATCCTGAGAGATATTCTTGTTTTTGTTCTCGTAAGTTTTCTGCGTACGTAAACGGGAGTTTGCTTCTCCCATGAAATTGGCATTTTCCTCAGAGCTTCCGTCCGATTTGCCTGAATATTTAGACTGTATTCTCTGGATTTGTTCTTTTGTGACTCCTTTCTTCATCAATTCAACCAACATCTCCTGTTGTGTCTTCCCCTGACTCTGAGCCTCTTGCACGTACAGAATGACTTGTTCATCCGTCATTTGTTGGGCAAATACCACACTTGATACCGTAAATACCAACAAACACAATAGTATAAATTTACGCATAAGTAAGATCTTTGATTAATCTTTTAGTTATCTAGTAATGTTTTTAATTGGGGACAAAGGTAATACATTATTTTCATAATATACATTTATTTCCTTTTGAAGTTTTGGAAAAAGAATTAATTCCTGGCTTCAATATAACCGGTATTTTGCCACAAACTCCACTTATACCAAACAGTACTTTTCCAATCACCCAATAGAGTTAAACGTCTTTACCATACGGTTTTATCCATAATATCTCCGATAAATACACAAATATAGAAAAAATGCCAGACAGAAATATTTCTAAAAAATCAGGCAATTCTTTTTGCAAATTCAAATAAAGATGTACCTTTGCACCTCGTAATCGAAAACCCATTGCCGCTATAGCTCAGTTGGTAGAGCAACGCATTCGTAACGCGTAGGTCGCCAGTTCAAGTCTGGCTAGCGGCTCAACAGGAAGAGGTATTAACTTACTAAATAGCAAGCAGTTAAGACCTCTTTTTATATTAAGTCCAAACTATAAAAAAAGTTGGGTAACCCTGTCCACAAGCCACGACCCGTGGAAGAATCCGTGGAATGCCCTAAAAACTTATAGTTATGGCTACAATAAGACCTATCATCTTCACATCAAAGCCAGCAAAAGACGGTTCTCACCCTATTTACATTTGCATCACGTCAAAGAATACACGTGACTACATAATGACGCCTTACCGTATTGACGATGCCTGCCAATGGATGGACGGCAAAGTAGTAGCCCACCGTGATGCGGCTATGACTAACCGACGAATAGCCTATGAACTGAAAAAATACCGGGAAAGGCTGAACGACATTGACTGTGCGGACTGTTACACAGCCAAGCAGCTGAAAACGATACTCACACAGCCGGATATCATTACACCGAACGTACACACATTCAACGAATTCATGAGACAATCAATTGAAAGGATACATGCGGAGGGACGCGTCAGCTATGCATCCATGATGACTGATACATTAAAGATGTTCGACAAGGCAGAGGGCGAGATACCAATGCTCGTCATGAACCACCATGTCGTCAGCCATTTTGATAGCTGGATGAAAAAACAAGGACACACAGACGGAGGACGGCAAATAAGACTGTGCCACATCAAAGCTCAGGTTAACGAGGCCATCAAACGGGGATTGCTCAAATGTAAAGAGCATCCGTTCGCCTATACCAAAATACCAACACCGGAACCTCGGGAAATGGACATAACGCCTGACCAGATAAGACGAATCATGCAGCGCGACGTGTCGCACAGCAAAAGACTGACCTTGGCCAAAGATATGTTTTTGCTTTCATTTTACCTCGGCGGCATAAACTTTGCCGACCTCATGCAGGTAGATCTGTCGGGGATAGGAATAAGTTACAAAAGGCAAAAAATATCTTCTCGGGCAGTTAATCGAATACACATTGGCATCCAACCGGAAGCACGGACTATTATAAATAGGTATATAGGCGATGATGGACGCCTGCACTTGGGATACAGATATACGGGTAAAAATCTTCAATGCTACATCAACCAATGCCTAAAACTGCTGGCAAAGGAAATAGGAATTTCCGGTGTCTTCTCGTTCTATTCGGCCCGTAAATCATTCGCACAGATGGCCAACGAAATCGGTGTACCCGATGCCGTAATTGACTATTGTCTCGGTCACTCCGACCGAGGACGCGGTGTGCTGCGTTACTACACAAAAATCCGACAGAAGCAGGCAGACATAGCGATACAGCGTGTAATAGATTACGCCATTCACCCAGAAGTTTATAAGGACTACGTGGATATGAGAATGAATTTCATGATGATGATGACAACATAACCCCATCCCACAAAAAATATACGAAATAACGAAAATAATTCATGTAATAGTTGTACATAATATTTTTATTATGTATATTTGTAGTGTCATAAGAAAACAGAGTATTAACCTTTAAAAAACGAGTAATGACAGATGAAGAGCTAAAACAAGAAATTGAGAAAGTCAAACAAAAAATTGCTGATTACACAAGAATCGCCCCACTACTGGGAATTACACCAGAAGAAAAGGAAAAGCAAATAAATCTAATGTTAGACGATCTCAGCAAATTGCTAAAGGAAAAGAAGTAAAAACAACCGGATGCCCCTCAGCGGGCATCCTAAAAACATTATCCTATGAGAAGTGTACAAGATATTTTAGCAGAAATGAAACCGCTAATGGGTTCTCTTGATGCAGAAGCACGGAAAAAATTAGATGCTTTAGAAGAGGAATTAAAAGCCCTTCAAATGACTACCGAAGATAAAGCTATAGCTAAAGTTTGGTATGAAGAGGGATTAGGAGAAATCAAAGAAAATATCAACCATATAGAACATGAACTGAAAATTAGGGAGCAGTTGAAAGAAGTGACCGACATTCTCCCACTCTCCTACATTGCCAAGAATTATTTCGGTAAAAGTGCAGCATGGTTATACCAGCGTATCAATGGTAATAAAGTACGCGGCAAGGTCTACACCTTGAACCGTGAGGAAGTAGACACATTTAACCGCGCACTGAAAGAAATCGGAAATAAAATCAGCTCGCTGTCTATTACTAGTTAATAGCTGTTTCTTATGACAACTAATCCCCGGTATTCGAGCATGCCGGGGATTTCTATTTTAAGGGGGGGGGCGACTATTCAGCCGTCCCTTCTACAAATCAGCGTATAATTGCTTGTACTGAAACTTCATTAAATTGATATTCTTTATTTTCAGACATATCTATTTTGTTTGTGAGCAAAGATAAAAGATAGACAAAAAAAAAGTAGCCTATAAGCTACCTTTTTTGTTCATTTTCTAATTTTACCTTCATACCAGCCTACGGGGAAGATTCCCGCTTCTGTCCTTTTAAATTCAACCTTCACCTTTTTACCATTAAAAGGAACTTCTACAACTTCAATTGCTCCACTATTATACATACCAGCATCAGGAAGCTTTTTTTTTGCCTCATAAAGTATTCGAGGCACATCTTGTTTTTTTTCATGAATAAAATTGTTTATATATATAAAAAAATCGCAATACCCCTTTTTTTATAAGGATATTGCGATACTATGATACTAATACAATGGTGCAAATATAATGGTATTTTTCAGAATAACAAAATTACCACTGCCACAAATCATAACTCACCCCACCACCAACATAAAATCCGCCTGGATACCCATACCCAGCCTGCAAGCCTAATCCCCAACGCTTCTTCTTTGGTTTGATGGGAACCGGATGATAGATGTCATTTGTCACCGTCTGATAAACCGTCTTAGGAAAGACCTGCATACTATCCAGCCGTGGGTCTACATACCCGCTCACCACCGCATGATACAAGCTATCTTCATACACAACCCGTTTGCGATGAAGCAAGGTATCACCTATTCGTACTGTGTCATTCGGCAATATCTGCCAAAAGACGGCTATCGGTGCGGAGATAAGAACCGTATCAAACTCGACAACCGTCTGTATCTTCGTTTCGGTACGGATTTCTGCCGGCAAAGGCTCGTGCGGACGGAACCAAACCGCCACACAAGCGATTGCCAGCAATACAACTAATAGCCAGGATAGTTTTTTCATAACCTCAACAAATAATGATTTACAACCATACCAGCACATATTGCGGCAACCCCACACAGCAAGTCTGTTTTATTCCACTTGCCGTTATAGTAGTGGCAACGGTCGCTGTTCTCCTTGATAAAGAGCATCAGCAATGCAGTACTGCCACCGAATACTATGGCGGTGGATAGATAGACCACCGCACCTAATATGTTATTTCTCATATCTTATCCCAGTTTTGTTTTAGCCAGTTTATCTCTTCTTCGGTGAAGCTGCGGTCGGTGACTATGATGGCGCCGTGACAGCCATTCCAAGTATTTCCAGCGGCATTATCGTTTTTATAAAAATATCTACCCCCTAAAATAAGAATGTCATTGCTTTCTTTTGTTCCAACATTGATAGAATTACCGTTATAAGACTGCTTTGTTTGATAAGTTATCCCTTTTTCCGGTATACCAATACTTGTTATACTTCCAAAACTAATTGTTGTAAAACTATTTAAAGATTTTAACTCTACGCTAAAAGCACCATTACTGGGGTCTTCCATACCGCCTAATGAGTTGGATATAAAAGCACTGTATTCTTCTTTCTCAAACCACGTCCTCTCCGCCATCACCGTGTAATCCGTTAATATAGGCATATCATAAGCAACAGCGTACATCTTGCCATCATAGCAAAGCTGGTCGGGGTAGTCGGGGATTTGGGTGATGGTTACATTTACATCACCATCTTTATTAAATCTAAAACCCCAATACTGTTCATCTATTTCAAAAGAATAAACTCCATCTTTAGATATGGCAGTATAACCATTAGGTTTAGAATAAGTACCTACCATTAAAGGATTGTCAGAAGTAGCACCAACAATTTTTAAAGTAATACTATTACCAAATTCATTTGTTTTAGAAATAATATTAGCAGTAACTGTATTCGTTACTTTTGTAATATGTATCGTGTTATAACTTCTTGTAACATCACCTCTTTCGGGTACATAATTCCACGTAGTAAAGTCCTCTTTATACACTCCCATCCCGCTATTCAGCTTACCTTTACCACCATACAAATAGGCGTGGTTGCCGTTGCCGCTAAAGTCTTTTAGAATAGAAGTGGGAAGTTGCTCAATAGTAGCTTCTTCTGTTACTGTTTGAGGATTACAATAAAAACCAAAATTCTTTTGAGCTTTAATGCTGGCAGGTAAATGATAGATACCACTTCTATTAATAGTAATAATACCCGTTGTACCATCTTCCTTGTTATATTGGTATCTTATAACAGCATTACCTGTATATTTAATATCAAATTCAGCAATAGAATTTTTAAAACCTTTATAAGCGACATTATATTTTAGTTCTGTACCAGCAGCAATAACTATTTTCTTTTGAGTAGAAGTAACTCCTGTGTTTTCAATTCTCCATTTAGTAAAATCGTCTGCATAACTTTCAATCACATCATAGTTAGTCATACCCTGCTTCTTTGGGTCATACCAAGCCTTAATGTGCTCTTTCATACCAGCGGGCCATGAAAGACCGCCACCGCCCGAAGCGGACGGGAAACCGACAGACGGTATCCCGATAGTAGGAATACCGATTGTCGGGATGGTGATGTTGGGGATAGTGATTGGGTTCATAGGCTATCCCTCTTTAATCATTTTGGCTTCCAATACTTCGGTAGCGCTCTTGATTGTGATTTCCACGCCCGCCACTATTCCGGCGACACGGAATATAGAGTCGAGAACACCGTTGCTGTCACGCACGTTAGGATACAATATCACGGGCTTCATACCCTCTATGTTTGCATGTACGGTCACATATCCGCCCTTGTTCTTTATCTGTATGGTAACGGGATTACCGTCACTGACAAACGTTGCGTAATACGCTGTTTTGCCTTCTTCTTGTTGAAATGATAAAACTTCTGCTGCCATGATGTTTACTTTTTAGAGTTATTCAAATAGTTCACAATTCCCTGCACATGCAAGTCTACTATTGCCCGTTTGCCCTCTTCCGATAATAGAAAGCCAACATCTTCCTTATTGTCTTGAAATAGGTTTTCCGTAAGGACTGCCGGACACTTCGTGTGCTTCAAGATGTAGAATCCGCTTTCCTTATCAGGGTCGCCATCCGTCATATCCTTGCGTATCTTCATACCCGGCAAAAGTCGTTCGGCTACCGCATATAAGCTGTCAGCTAATTTATCGGCTTTCGTCTGACCTGTCGAAGTCCATGCTTCCCAACCACGTGCCTGCATCCATTCAGAGCCGCTTCCCGCTGCATTACAGTGGATGGATACGAGAATTGCGTCACTTGCCTTGTATTCGTTCGCCCTACGGCAACGCTCCGATAAGGGAACGTCTATTTCCTCTTTGACGATACGTTCGGCATCAACGCCTTTCTTTCGCAGCTCCGCTTCCAATCGTATGGCAATCTCACGGGTATACGCATACTCTTTCAATCTTCCGTCCGGTGAACACTTTCCCGGAGTGTTACTTCCGTGCCCGTTGTCAATCAATATTTTCATTCTGCACGTCCTCCTTGAAATATTTGTCATAAACTAAACGAGCCACCCATCCGGCAACAACACCGACACCGAATGATACAACAGTAGTCAAGTTCACCCAAAACGGGGTGTAGTGCATGTACAGCATAACTCCCACGATAATAGCGATAACAATCGCCGCGATAATCAGTTTCTTTTTCATTTTGTTACTCCTTATCTTTAGTTATTATTTCATTCATATCTTCTTTCTCTACATCGAGCACTTTCTTTCCGAACAATCCCAACGCTTTCAGTAAGTTGAAATTATATCCCTTTGGCTTCAAGATATTGCTTATGATAGAGCAGAACTCTATGAAGCAGACAAACAAGCATGAATACACATCAATATTCCATTTATTGCCGGAAGCAATGTTTATCATCACCACCATACAAACAAAGGCAAAGTATGTCACCATTTTACCCATAGTACGGCGCACAGCACTTGAAAACCGAAATTCTTCACCCAATAGCAAGCATTTCCTTATCCCGAACATCAAATCGCATACAACGACTGAAAATGTTACTATCAGCCACGGTATCATGTGTTCCAATGACTGTGCAATAAAACTGCTTGCTATTACCGAGAAACCACCCGGTATGCTTTGGGTAATAATGTTATTCTTCATCTTATCGTTATTTGTCAATTATTCCTATCTTTGTGTCTCTTATCAAATAAGCGAACTACTGTCATTCCGTTTTGCTCGTGAGAGTAGGACGGGATTTTCATATCTTGCCGTAATAGCGGAACCACGCTCCCCATTTACGTTCTTTCAAGTAGTTCGGATTATCCTGGTTGAGTTTGGCTTCCATCTCAAATGCGCTCGCTCGATAGGCGTTTTTATTGACCTTACCGTCCCCAATCTTGCTGTCTGTAAACAGGTGGTACACGAAGCTTACAAACCATTCTGTCAAATAAAGCAGATAATAGAAAGACGGGATAAGTAACAGCCACCATGCACTGACATGGAATGCCAGCAATACGGAAGGGATAGCCGCTATCTCCATGCACTCGAAGAATTGCTTCTGATGTGTACGTTCATGGCGGATAGTTGTTTCGGACAACTCTTTCAGCTTCGTAAGGATGAAGCCGAAGAACATTATAGTTGTGTAGCCTCCAAAGAGGATAAGTTTGGCTAATTTGCTGTTGTAGTAGATTGTTTTCATATACATCATCTTATTTATTCATTACAAAAAGTACATAATCTAAATCATCAAAATCGCCAGCAATAAAACTTTGAATAGCACTTCCAGGTTGACATATATTTTCATTAATTTCCATTTGCGAATCACTACTACCTACAAGTCTACATTTATAGATTTCTAAATATCTAACAGGGCCGTTGCTTTCATTTTGTATATCAAAATCAATATTACTACCTACACCATTAGAATACCAATCTATTTTACCACTTTCAACAATAGTTAATTGTCCACTTCTATATAGACTAATATCGTGTGAACTAAGATTGGCTATTATTAACATTCTTGTTCTATATTGTGTATCAGTAGGTGGTAAATAGGTTAAAGCATCATATAATTTGCTCCAATCAAATTCTTTGCCCGCAATCAGCTTATCTCCAGCAAATAGCCCTGAGGTCAATTCTCCTATTTTTAACATAATCATTATCCTTTAATCGGTTACACAATATGCTGTATTGGCATCCTTAGAGCCAATAGTATCGTACTCGGCAGCGGTTTTCTTGGTGAGGGTGGTGAGGTTGTCGGAAACGAGTATATCTTTTACTACGAAAAAATTTGTAGCATTTGAATTCAATGCAATAAAAATTCTTTTTGTAACTAAGCTAATATTATTTGCATCGGCAATAGAAGTATAAGTATAAATAAACGAAAGTTCATAAGCTCCATTATCGGGATTGCAATATGTGTGACTCGTACTTACTTTAAAGATTTCTTTTTCTGTAATTTTTAGGAATAAAATATTATCACTTAATAATCTCTGTATAATATTTTTAAAATTATCAATGCTTCCAAATACAAGATTTATTTTTGATTCGGCTTCTCCTGCTTTAACTTCTTGATTTGAAATCAACTGTATATGAGCTTCATCTGTAATCGTAAGCATAATGTGTTTATCATCCACATACTTCTTCGTTGCAGGCTGGTAATCGCCCGTAGGGGTGAATGATGAAGTGTTGGTCTTGGTGAGGACGTCGTCCGTAAATGCAAACTCTTTCCAATTAGTCCTAACGCCCTGTTGATTACCACCACCTCTTGCAAACCATCTATTAGTTAGATAAGAGCCATAGATTTGATTAGAATGACCATAATTGGCGTTTGCGAAAATCAATGCTCCATTCTCATTAATAGGATAATTATTTTCAGGTGATGTGTAATCAGTAGGGCTTTTCTGCGTAGCAAACCCCGCTCCATTTATATCGTTTAAATTCTCTGATGTAAGATTTAAATGCTCAGGAACTTCCGCCCAATCCCCATTCTTACGACCGTATGCCTTTCCATCAGTTGGCGCTTCATCTATGCCGCCTATCTTCCCCTGGCTTACCCATTCGCCGTTCACCCATGCGTAGTAATCATAAGGGGCTTCCGTACCTACAGCCATGAACCCGTCAACTGCCGAACCATCGGGAACAGCGGATTTCAAGGCTTCAAGGGTGGCGTATTCACCAGCTACCTTAAATGACTTCCCAGGTTCTCCTTGTATACCTGGCTCGCCTTGTTCTCCTTTCAAAAATTCTAAAGGATAATTGACCACAGAAGCTTCACTGTCGCTTCCTGAAGGTTTAAATGCAGGCAATGACGTTACATCATCCGCTTTGTCCGCATTCGGTACTTCATTAACTCCTATGGAGTTAGCCATAAGGCGGGCAACTATTTCTTGATAATCCTGTTCTGTCCAAGCCATAACGCAAATTATTTATTTAGTATTTCGACAGAGTCATTGATTGCATTGTCAAATATCTGTTTCATTTCTTCTGTCGTCAATTCATTATTCTCCCTAAAAGAAAGTCCTAAAACACCATTGGCGGAAACATTGTAGAACCCCACAATAGTATCTCCCTTTACTATATTGGCTGTCATAGCACTAACTTTTTCAGATTTGTCTACAGACATGTTGTATTTGATACGTATGTCATCAGAAACTCTTGTTGTTCCTTTTTTATTAACATTTGTAATTTCCATTATTTCCCCTCAATTAAATTAATTACTTGTACATAGCCGCCGGGATTAAGGGAGGTAACTGCCTCTTTAATCATGGCTGCTTCTTCGATATTTATCTCCAGTTCTTCCATAGATTTGTAAACACGTATGCTTAAGTCGTACGCCATAACTTTTTCTTCCGGCTTAGCATTTGCTTTCCTTTCAAGCCATTTCCCGCTAAATAACAATGCGGAAACTACATTTTTAATTAATTGCGGAGCGCCATTATCTTCTATAATAACTTCTCCTTTGTAGTTTTTGAAGGGTTGATTAAAATTGATTTTCATATATTTGTATAGTTAAAGTGTTTAATAACGTCTATCTACAGAACCATCGGGATTGTAGAAAATCAAATCCATTGCTGTTAGCTTACAATAAAAAGGCGATGGATCTCTTACAAGCTCTCTTAATATTATATATCCACCGTAAGTGTTGGAAACGCTTTCAGTCCCTATCTCAGCAGAGACAATTTGTCCTTCATTCATACGAATTCCATGACTGCCTATCGTCATTACAGTTCTTCCGTCAATCAATCCAGCTTCTAAGGTATTTACCTTTATAAAATTAGAGTTTAAGTATCCGCCAGTGATTATGGTGCTTCCTAATTGAGATGCCTCAACTGCATCTTTGTATGCAAGTCCGCCAAGAGAAGACGATGAAACTTTCTCATTAATAGTGCTTTGTAAGGAACTATTCAAAGAGTCAAATGTAACAGCTCCGGATATATCTATTTTTTCTGCTTTAATCTTAATTCCTTCATCTCCTAAATTTATAGCAGCTATAACTCCATTTTTGGGAGTATATGCCTCTAAATTGATTTTATTGGCATTTATAACTATTCCTTCATCACTGACATTTATGGAATTAATGATGTCGTCCTTTTTAACGAATAATGAAATTTCATCATTTATTCCGTCAATTTTAATACCCAACTCTTTTACGCTGTCTCCAATTTCGGAAACAGACAACTCAATGCTATCAGCCCGCTGCTCAATCTGTGAGAACCTTTGATTGTTGCTTTCCGAGAGTTCCTTTACTTCCAGCCTGATACTTTCTGCCGTCTGCTTTATTTCGGAACTCAATTTTGTATATAAATCCTCGAATGCGTTTTCGGTAAGAGCCAGCGAATGTATGTATATATCCCCCGTAAACTTCAATTCAAAGTCGCCCGTTCCGTCCCATGTGCCGGAATACTCTTTCATTGCGTATTCCTCACTCGGTTCAAGACGTTCGGTGAAATGCAGGTTCTGACCGGGAAATCCTATTGTCAGCGTTCCGGCTGTAGCTACCTTATACCGGAAAGAGATAAAGAACTTTCTCGGTTCTTCTCCTTCCTCATAGGTCGGTTTATTGGCTAAATCAGCATTTGACTGTTTAATTCCGGAAGAAAGAATACGAAGCACGTTTCTATCCCCGTCTCTGATAACGGCAGCCATGGCATCCTTGCGGGAATAGAACTTGTCGTTAACCAATAAGAACTTTCCGTTCACAGTAAAGAAACGAACATCGTTCTTTGTCTCCCAACCGTTCGTATTGCTTGCAAATGCCGCATTGTACAGGTAATTATCCTCTGCCTGCACCTCGTCAAGCACTTTGGAGATTTCAGAGTAAATCAAATCTTCCAATATCTTGAACTGGGTAAGGATATTCACACCCGTTTTCAGGATAAAGTCACCCATGAACTTGTTGCCTTGCGGACTGATAACCGTCACTTCCTTGCCAGCTAAAGAATAAGAATTTATTCCTGCATACTGGTGGATACTTGGTGCATCGTCCCCGTACACGGACAAGGTGATTGCGTTCTGACGCTTCTTGTCCGTTCTGTTTCCGAGTTGTACAAGGCTATCACCTTCCTGCGGTATGTCGCTGTTTGCATCGCAGTCCGTCTTGCTAAGATCTATGTAATCCTCGCCGACACCTACGCATAGGCGCCAATAGTAACGGTTGGATACATTCTCGTAGACACCCGGCTTAATGTTGAAGTCCTGGAAACGTATCTGGTCGCCTTCCTTGAACGGGGTCTCGATAGCCGTTTCTCCATCATCCACCAAAAGATAGCAACGCCAAAAATCCTCGTGTTCTTCCACCTTTCCGCATTTCATTCCGGCAGCGGTAAACATGTAGTTTCCGCCTGCATAAGAGAGCTTCTTTATCTCCAGTTCGGAGAACATCGCCTTGATACGCACAAAGAGTTCGTCCACTTCAATGTAGGATTTACCCGTCTTGCTGTCTACTTTAATAACAAAGCCTTCACCGAGAGCACCGGAAGAAAAGTTCATTGATTGGATGTAGTCAGAAAATAATCCACCTAAGAATTTTATTAAATAGCTGGTTTGGTCTGGCTTGATTTTACTGATTGCGCGCTCCGCTATCTCTTGAATAACCCTAAGAGCACTCATTAAATCGGTATCGGTAACATCATCCACCTTTACATGCCTCTCTAATATCCTCTTTACAGATACCCCTTTTATCTTTATCCCATTCAGAAAATCAACAATAGCTTTTACGGAACTGTCGTTCTTCTGACTGATAAACTCTGCAGCTGCACGTAATGATGACAGCACGTTAGCATCCGTAAAAGATTTAGAATCGTGTTCTTTTATTATATCAACACCTTTTCCGCCCTCGATAACAACATTTCCGGTAGTCCCCCCATTGCCAATAACAGCTCCTACTGGATAATTTCCTGATCTTGATTTAGTCGGAACGGTTCTTGTTATTATAGGAACATCTATCATATTTCGAGCATTATACAATTAAACCTATTCATCTTATAGTCAATGGTACCACCTACATTGATGAATTTCTTATTAACCATAAATCTGTCCGACAAAACAGTGTTGGGGGATATGTACTGATTATGCTTTAAAACTTGCGTCAATTTTATTCTAGTAGTCTTGTAATGATTTACTATACGTGTAATCAGAAGCTCTTCAGGACGTTTATTGCTATCCATTATTGAATTATACAAATTATCCTCCACATACCCGTCGTTAATAAAACTCAAATGCCCTGCATACATAACTTTACTATACCCTGCTCCGTCTTCGTTGTATGAACTTATTTTAAAGTCGATGTCCTCGAGTTCGTTGATATAATTTTCATTTATCACATTTTCATAAATTCGATCCGAACCGTTAGAACTAATCCCCCCATCTTGTTTTATGAATTTAATAGTGAAATTTTGCAAAAAAAGTCCGTATTTATCAACTTCAGAAGGATACAGACTCGCAAGTAAAACAAACTCCAAATCTCCCGCCAGTACCCCCGGTGTAGCGATTGACGAAGTATATATCATTTTTCCCGCGGCCCCAGTATATGGATCCGATAATTTTTTATCGTTATCAATTTCTTTATAATCCGCGTCTGAAAACTTTCCGAAAGACAAATACGAGCACTTATACAGACTGCTTCCCAAACACGCTTCATCTGTCGTAAAATCATTTCCACCGACGAACAATTTAAATCCGACCCTCAAGTCCCCTCCCCATTTATCCTTTGTTAAAGGGGATAGGGCCGAATTTTTGAAATACTTAGCTGAAGCACTTATGCAGAAAACTCCCGGTGGATAGGCCACACAAGGGCTTTTCAATTTAAATACGGGAGTATAACCGCCAATTGAACTTCCATTTGAGTTTTTTAAACGGATTCGAACAACATTCGTATAATTATACTCTGTGATATTAGGTACCTTACCCCCATCTTTATTCTCCATCTTATAATTACAGTATTTCATTGGCAACGCTCCGAGCAGTTCTTCTGCGCCGTAATCGCCTTTATACTCGCCTATATTCCCAACCGGCGCGGATGACGAGCCTGCATACTGCATCATTTCGGTATCTGCCGGTAGCATCAATACTCTGTGGGACACGTCATCCCCTGCCACTATATCATTTAGAGCCACTAACGTTCCCAAATCGTCATAGTTAATACTGAAATCCAAATCTGCTACGGGATAATTACTGCATTTAACCCTTACCTTGTTATACCCGGGAATAATATCAAGTTTATGTTCCGCCCCCATGAATCCTATATCATCCTGTATACTCATTTCATTAATTTCGGCATTTGTCTTATCTGATAAATCAGTACTGAATCGATGGTATGTTCCCGAATGATCCACATCTATGAAGTACAACTCCCCTTTCCAATCTACACATGTCCAGTTAAGGAACTTGCAGATTTCCTCAAGGACTTCTTTCATTTTCATAGGTTCACCGTCTTCGTCAAAAAAATTCTGTTCACTAATCAGCATTTCGTCTATGACATTGCCTTCTTCCATATACTTCTCTCGGCTACGCGCATACACATACGGAACATATACAGCCTCATATCTTCCAGCTGAATAAGCTACACATCTTCTTAACAAACTCCACAAAGAAACAAACCGTTTATCATCGCCTTCAGTTTTATAATTGATAAATTCTAACACAGACATAGCTGACACACATTCAATATCAAGAGTGAATTGTTCTGATGAATAATCCTGAGTATACAGCTCTGGTTTTATAAAGCCGCACCAAGTAATAGCATTATTTACTTTCAGCGTAACCCTATATTGTCTATATTCTGTGCTAAAAAGAGACTGCAAGTATTCACTCCCTACTACCGACAACGTAGCTGTTGAGAAACGTGTAGGCGTATAAAGAAATTCCTCATCATCAATATCGACGGTAAATGGTGTCTCTCCGGCTATTAATTCTGTACTGCCACCCGTATAGCCTTCTCTCTCTATCTCTACTACGCATGGAGTATTGTCCAGCGCTGCGAATGGAACCTTATATATTAATCCGTAACTCATGATATTGTTTTTTTTCCTTGGGATTTCAACTCATTGTTAATTGTCAGTATAAGGTCTTTTGCCCTGACCCTTGTCGACACCGTAGAACTCAATTGTCCGGAACGGTTAGTGATTCCGCCGTTAAGCGCTTTAAACAGATTGCCCTGCTGTCTGGTATTCAGAATCATCTCGCCTGCATTGACTCGTGCTAAAATCTTATCTCCGGAATATGGACCGCCCGAAATAATACCGCCATTCGCAAATTGAGGTATCGCACCCCTTGCGGCTTCAATCATAGCCGTCATAGCCGCAATCTGCGCAGCTGCAAGTCCCGTTCCGGCAAACGGTATACCCGCATAAGCCGCCGTACTTTTAGCGGCCATCTCGGTCATGGCGGCTGATGTCTTCAGTTTTGCATTGGCTACTGTTGTAGCTGTAGCAACACTATCTGCTGCCGCCTCTGCCACTTTACCGGCCACCGCCTTCTCGCTACTTTCCTTAGCTCCTGCCAGCTTACTACTGATAGCAGATATGTTCTCGATAGTACGGATAACACTTGCCACGCCATCGACAGAATTCATGATTGCATTCCACACTGCCATTATCTTTTCCCAGGCTGTCGCATCCACGTCATTCATCACATCTCGCAAGCTCTGGAATGCGCTCACCATCCTGTCTGATGAGGAGGCAATGCTCTTCACGCCATCATAGATATTCTCATTAAGTTCCCTACTGAGATTCTTGATGTCCTCCTGAATCTCGGCTATCTTGAGAGCGTCCTCCAGGCTACTCACCTTACCCATAGCGCCATTCAGTTCTTCAACAAGATAATCCGCGCCATCTGTAACGGCTCGCTGCAATCTGTTCCTATACTCGTCCCAGATATCCAATTCTTCACTCAGCTTCTCAACATCGCTCTTCTTGTAGTCAAAAGTGGTATCCCTCCGACCGCGTACCGGTGTGGCCTCGGCTCTAACTTCTTCTTCCAGGTCCTCTACGATGTTTCTTGTAGTGGCCATAGCGATGTCCATCATCGCTTGCCGATAGTCTTCAGCCAGCTTCCCCGCATAATCACTGCCGCTGACACCCTTGTCGGGAGATGACATGGCTGATATAAGAGCGTTCTTGGTAATATCGGCGTAGGCTTTGTTGTACTCATCGACACTCATAGCCTCTACCTTCCGACGGGCATTCAGTTCCCTAAGAGATTGCGCATAGCGTTCCTGCTGTTTCTCCAGTTCGGACTGTCCAGAAGATGAAATGTCACCGCCAGTGCCAGCGCTTGTTCCGCCACCATTCAGCGGAGATGCCGTTTCCGTCACAGTTTTAGCAATAGCCGATTCTGCCCGTCGGGATGCATCTGTCAAGACGCGTACAGTTTGCAGATATTCTTTCGCCGCTAAATCGATACTATTTTGCTTGAACACGTGATACCGCCCGCCATTAGATTTGACATAGGAGCGGCTCCTCGAGTAGTACTCTTGCCTGGATGTTGCGGATTGCTCACTGCTGGGATACATCTTCGCCAACTCCCGCAGTTGTTTCTCGGATAGTCCAACATCAGACGCTATCTCGCCAATGCGAGCTTGCAGTTCTACTTTCTTCCTGGTGTAGAAGTCTGCTTCAGCATTGGCTTCCAACAGTCTGATACGTTCACGGAGCACACTGTTAATGTCCTGTTCCTTCTTTATCTGTACGCCCAGGCTTGACTCTATTTTGGCCTGTATCTGTTTCTGCCGGTCCCTATTTCCGGCGGCATCATTATATAACTTCTGCAATGTCTGTAACTGCGTAATCTCGGCTGTGTGAGTAACACCCTCCGCCTCCTTTTTATAGTCGGAAAAGATATTCTTCACCCTCTTGGCCTCCGCGTACATATTGGTGAAGTAACCGACAATGGCGGCCAAAGCCGATATAAGCGCCATTTGCCCTACGGTACTCCACAAGGCTTGTATCTTCACCCACGCCCCGACTGCTGCCAGCTTCATGGTGTTCATCGCCTTCCCCCAGGCTGTAGATGACTGTACGGCTGCAGCCTTCGCCGATGCCGCCCGAGCCGCGTCAGCGGCTTTACTTTCTGCCAATGCTGCTTTGGTCAATGCTCTCTCAGCCTTATTCACTTGAACTGCTGTAGCTAACCTCTTGCCGTTTTCTATAGTATTATATGCCGTCTTGGTCTGCTCTAATGCCAGCTCGGCGGCGATCCTTTTCTGAGTGGCCAATAACTTCTGCTGTTCTGCTGTCTGAGACACAGATATTGTAGTGCCAATCATATTCCAGTATTGGGCAAAGTAGACTACTACTGACTGCAGCATCTTACCTGTGAAGACAGTAGCGATGAATGCCGCAAGACCACTGAAGCCGTCACGAATCTTACCGATAGCCGATGCGGTGCCGTCTATCAGGCTCTTATAGAATTCTTGAAAACCGGAAGACTTGACCACCTCCGTAAACAGGTTTTTAAGGCGATTTACAGATATTTCTATGTTATCCGTATCAACCTCAGGAATCATCTCGTTAAGCGCCTCTGCGAACTTAGGAAGCACATCTGCGCTCATTAGCTTGCCTTGCCTCATTAAATCATCTAAACCCGCTACAGTAGTACCCGCTGCCTTGGCCATGGCTTGCATGGCTATAGGCAGTCTTTCGCCCAGTTGCAGGCGCAGTTCTTCAGAACTGACCTTACCCTTACCCATCATCTGAGATATGGCCAAAAATACGCCATTGCTGTCATCAGCGCTCAAACTGAATGCCGATACGGCCCGGGATACAGATTCAAACACCTTCTTCTGTTCATCCATAGCCATGCCCGATGATGTGGCCGTAGCTGTAAACTTAGCAAAGCTATTGGTAAGTATATTAACGTCCTGCCCGTACTTTCTCGCCAGATTGATAAGATACCGCTGGTTGCCAGCAAACCGCATAGCACTACCCGACACGTTCTTCAACGCCGTCGTCACTCGCCCCGTCTCCCTTGCCACCTCAACAAACCGGGATAGCAGATTACTCAAGCCGATACCACCAGCTCCCAAAGCAGCCGCGAAAGTAAGCGCCTGAGCCTGCATAGACCGGAACGACTCTTTAACGCGATTCGTCCCCTTCTTGAAGTTTTCCGTAAGCAGATTCACTGCAATACTGAATGATAATCTTCCAGCCATATCATTTGAATTTTAACCCGTTTTTCATAAAACTCTCAAATTGTGCGACATCTTCATCGCTAATTTCCTTCTGGGTGTTATCCTCCCAGGGGAAAGCGATAAGGTCCTTGGCACCGTTGACCATCTTAGACGCGTCAATATGCGGAAGGATAGTAAGATAGGTCCACAGCCTTCTTTCTTCCATGATTTCCTTACGCTTATTCTCATATGCCAGCAGGTACATCGGTATATCGCACAGTTCCATTTCATTCATCGCATAATAGGCATCCAACCCGGACATGACCAGCATGGATACGATATCGGCTATCCTGATATTGTCTGTTTTGCCGCAGCTCCCTTCGTTCTGCGGCATGAACTGCCCCACCATGGCCACTTCATCCTTCAATGCGGACATCTGCGCACTGCACAGTACATGATTCGATGTTGTATTCCGATACACAGCCAACGTACATTTCACCCCTTTTTCGCAGATTGCCCTACAGTACAACAAGGCTACCACATCCTCCTCATCGGACATATCGATACCGTTGAATGGTTTACCTCGTAACTGCTCCCACCTTATGATTGTCTTAATCTTCATAACGATTTACTTTTTAAAACAAAAGACGGCCATCACGGACCGCCTTTCGCATAGCCAAGTTAACCCCCAAAAACAACGAAAAGAATACCTGCCGTTATGACAGCTCTACTCCCGCAACATACTTAAGACCACCGATACCCTTGAATGATGCTGAACATTTAGCGAGCTGTCCTGCTTCTGAAGTGATGGAGAGCGATGTAATCATCAACTCGCCCGTATAGTTGTCCTTCTCAGAATCAAGAGTGAAAGTTCCACCGAAATTATCCCGGTCCGTTGACGCTGCCTCGCCAAAAGCAAAAGTCAACGTTTCACCGGCTATCTGCTTCGCCAGCAGCGTATCAAAGCTCATTTCACCCTCTTTACGAGTTATCAATGATTCTGATGACACTGTATAGCTCTTCTTGCCGGGTAATGACCCGGCCCAGTCGCCCAACATCTTATTAGAGATGTCAATTTCCTCCGTAGTTACTTCCAATGTCGCATTAGATGCGAAGGCTATGGGCTGTCCCCCCACGAAAACGAACAAGTCACCTCTGTAGATGTCATTTCTCGAATCCAATTTAGTTCCTGCCATAATTTTATCTCCTCCTAATAGAAATTTTTATTATTTGTACAAATTTATTATCAACCTTATCCTCGGTAGCATCTTCACAGCGTATCGCAATGTCGGGATTCGCAAATTCGCCTACCAAGGCGTCGTATATGTAAATGGCCATCTGCTGGCTGCGGTCATAATCCTCGCTAACCGCTGTAACGTATACTATTGGAATCTGCTCATACACTCCCATCTTAGTGGCATCTTCCTTGAATCCGTCACGCTGATAGACTATGTAATCGCCCTCTGTACCATCTGGCGCAAGGATAGGGAATATCTTCTCCCCTACCAGTTTCATGAGATCCTCATGATTGAGCAGCAATGCACGTACCTCCGTTGTCGCTTGGAACATGTTCATTCTGTTACCTCCTTGAATTAATCCTATCTACTGCTCTACGAATGCCCTCATATACTGCATCCATAGCCCTTCCTTCTTCACTCTCCTTGGCATCGCTCCAAAAATGATTGCCAGGCATGATGCCACGATATTCCCCTCGGCGGGTATATCGGTGCTTCGTGCCGAGATCAACAAGATGTGAATGATTACCTCCTGGACGGTCAAAACCAGCCAAAGCGCCCAACGATGATCCTTTTACCCTTGTCGTGAATGAGTTGTATAGGTGATTTGTCTGCCGTCCGTGACGAAGAAGACGAGCGCGGAAATTAGACCGTCCCTTGGCACGAAATAAGACAACTGCCGCACGGAGTCCGCTCCGCACAGCCTTGTCCTTTTCAAAGTCTCCCAATTCCCGAATAAGGTACCTTACATTATCCAAATCTTCCACGCTCACCTGTATCATACATCCATCTTTTTAAGTGTTATTGTAACCATATTGGCCTCAGGTTCCAGCATCCGTATTTCCCAATAGCATCCCGCATACTTGACACGGCATCCATATTGTATCTGAGGATAGGCATAGGTGTACATCACTACGGATTGGCTTATCGTCTCTTCGTAGGCATTCTCCGTCGTCGGATGCAGAGTCTGCTTTTTGCGACCTGCGCGACAGCAGAATACTTCCTTGTAAGACTTTGTTACGGCTCCGGTGGGACTGGTTACTAGAGCTGGAGACTCGAACACCAATACATATTTCAGTTCGCCTGCTCTCATAAGCTGTAGTTACGATATAATGCTGTAAGATACTTCACACCTTGCTCCAGTGGTCGAGTTTGCACGGCGGTCACTTCCTCACGATTAGCATAATATGCGCCGACCGATAAAAGGACAGCCTGTTTCAACGGTGCCGGTATGGTCGCGGCACCGTCAATAGAAGCCAGTTCCGAAACAGTTATGCACAATTCCTTAGCCACTTTCTCTTCGGCAACCTCAACGAGAGATTGGATATAGTCATCGTCATCTTTATAATCCAACTCTACGTTGAGGTGTTTCTTAACCAACTGTAAGTCAAGATAGCTCATATCATCACTTCATTGATGCAATACAGAATGACTCCTTACGGATAAAACCCATATTCCAGTAAGAATTGACAATCAACCGAACTGTACCCTTCAGGGCTTGAGTATACGGGTCAACCAACAATTCAATACCACCCCACTGACCAACGAAATAATCCGCCCAATTACCGAAGACTATACCGTATTCATCTGATGAGTCTCCAATTTTAGACGGTATGCTATTCGTGCGCAGCGCCTTGTAACCATTCAGCATACCGTCACCGTTTCCGGTGAAGATAAAACCTCCGGCACCACTTGCATCTTTCACCTTAGTCTTGGCTTTGCCAATCAACGTGGGGTGCATAATATATGCCAGATTTCCATACAATGCGTTCTTGGTATCTGCTTTGGTTTCCATATACACAATATTAGCCCAATTCAAGTCGCCCTTGACTATCTCATCCAACATCGAACTGTCAAACATACCATCCGGAGTATTAGCCACGTCTTTCCCCTTACCAAAAGCCGTAGTCTCCAGTTTCTGTGCAATCGCAGTAGCGAGAGCCTGACGGATATATGCTTCGACAGACTGATTCTCCTGAATAAGTAATTGTTTGCTGATATCTACGAAGGCTGTCAGACGAAGAGGCTTATAGGTGGTGCCTTTAGTAAAGGCTCCCGCTCCGTCCTTAGCGTCACTATTCTCTCCTTCCCAACTTACATTAGCCCCACTAAAGGAAGGCCAATAAATATCTCCCTGAAGACCTGTCATGAATCTTGCACCAGCACGTGCCAATACAAGCGCATTCTGTAACGGCAACAGCATTTCCTGTTGTTCTTGGTCGATAACTACCCCAGTTGCCGACTCTGTTGCAGCAGTAAAAGCCGACCGATTTTCCAAACTGACCGGAATAACAATACCTTGATTATCCGGAACCTGAGAGACGCTCATTCTATGGTATTGCGTCGCTTCATGAATAATAGCGGCTTCCGTTTCATGCTGTTCACGTCCATTAACCATGTTTCGGATAGCACGTGACAGTAAAAATCCGCCCTGACGGGTTACATGCGGACGTCCCGGAGAGGTGTTTTCATCCATACGTTCCTCAATTTCAAGGTCGATTTCCCTCATACGAAGCTGATTAGCGCCAAGTAACTCATTCTCTTCGGCTGACAGTTGGCGCTTTTCTGTCTTGGCCTTCTCAATAACATCCTTAGAACGAGCAGAAAGTTGCTTCTTCTCGTCCTTCAACTCTGTAATGCTCTTCAATTTAGGCATAATCTTAAAAGTTAAAAGATTCAACAATATTCTCGTAATAAGAATCAGGAACTTCCTGCTCTTTTTTTCTCAATTCCTCTTCAGCAAGTTCTTTTCCACGCAAATAAACAGAAGTCTTACTATAGGCAGCATTATATACAGGAGAAACATCATACAACTCACCGAATTTCTCAATAGTACGAACCCAAGAACCGTCTTTCTGACGTTCCCAAGTGTCTTTCTCCACATCAAAACAGAAAGAACTCTCCGTAATCTCGCCACGACGAATATTTTCAAGTAATTCATCACCTAACGGAGTATTCGGAGCCTCGAATCGGTACTTCAAACCTTTCTGGTCAACTTCTAGTTCCAATGAACCCGCCCCTTCCTTACTTCTGGCCAAAATACCTCGCGATTGGTTGTGATTCATCAGTGCAAACACATCACTTTTGGCTATCACCCCATCCAACGCTCCGCGCATGATTACTTCCTTGAATGATAAGCCATCAGATGGCGTGTCAAATAGCATGGCGTAACCTTCGACAGTACGTTTTTCCTCATTTCCCCCTGTAACTTGAACTTGAAATGAGGTATTTCGGATTTCTTTTTTCTCTTCCATATCACTGTTCTTTCCCATTAACATTTTGTTTGTCCGACAAATTAACAGGTCGCGTTAAAATAACTTCCTTAACTTCCTTAACTGCGTTATCTAAAGTCTGTACATTGACTTGCACAAACGCTTTATCTCCATTTTCAATTCGGGGGAGGTTATTCTCTCGGCGAACCTCATTAGGAGTAGCTGCTCCTACGACTGAAAGGTCTTTCCAATAAGCAGCCTGAGCTGCCTTATCCGTTCTTAGGATTGCGGATGTATCGAATTCAGCTTTCAAAGTCTTCATCTCGGACAGTAAAAACACTTTCCGGTTAATTTCCTGTTCTATCTTAGTTATTACGGCCAATGCTGTGTCAGTAAGATACTGCAACTGGGTTGCTTCAACGGTTGAATAACTTGATTTCGATAAGTCAAAAGCCTTAACTGGAGAAACAGAGAAAAAACGACAAATATCTACAACGTTAAACATGCGAGATTCTAACAATTGGGAGTCCTTAGGGTTTATGGTAATAGGCTGATAACGCATATTGCCCTCCAATACGGCTATGCCGTTAGGATGATTAGCCACACGCTCATCCCACGTATCGTATATCTGATCCTTCTGTTCCTTACTCAGACGGGCCCCCTCTACGGTTAATACTCCGCTGACCCCCCACTGCGCAAAAAGCCCTCGGCATGCTCCTCGCTACTGGTTGCTATTCCCAACGTCTGACGTGCGTGGGTCAAAGTAGAAACGCCAATAATGCCATCATAAGAGAAATTTAGAACATGAATCATGTCTTTGGGTTCCACTAAAGATGAAAATCCCGTCACCTGGTACCTCTTACGAGATATTCCTTTTCGGTCTGTAATCCACGTAATGGTCACTTGGTTAGACGGTATGTAGATGAGTTGAACTACTCGTAACTGAGCATCGCGCTCAATATAGGCATATCCGTTTCCCGTAAGAAGTACGGAGGCCATTAATGTCTTAAAGAAAACATATCGGGTCATGTCTTCATTTGGTTCAAGATCCAATAACGTATAGACCGGATGTTCTTTTGCCTCCCGTTTAAATCCGTCAGTATCCACCCGATAAGTCTTCAACGGAAGCACCGCAACACTATCCGATATCAAATCTACGCACCGATACACGGTAGATAGCAGCATCGGTTTGCTCCGGCTAGTCAACGCTGGCCAACTACCCCTATAACCCCACGCAGGAATTCGAGATAGTTCCTCCTTACCGGCCCTGCGAATCTCATATCCGAATATCTTCATTTTGTTTTTTTTTCGTAAAACCGAAATTGTGTCAGACAAAAGCTAGTAAAACTCTCCGTATCGAGGTGAATCCAAATATCCACCGAGGGCTTCCAGCATAGCTATGACACCATCTATCTTTTTGTCATCGTATTGCTTAGAAGGCTTCGTATTCCCGTTTTTATCTCTTGCCATCACCACATTTCGGAAACAGTGGCGGTTGATAATGTTGTTGTCAATAACAGCCCTGCCGGACAGAAGCAAACGCTCCATTTCTTTAGTCGGACGATTGAAATTACCCAAAGTTTGAGAAAACGGTTTCATCGGCAACCCTTTCTCTTCTGCGTTGATGGTAAACTGGGTGGCATTCCATTGGTCATAGCATATAGTTTGAATGAATAATATCTCGCGCAGAGTCATGATGTCGTTGAGAATATAGTCGTAATCGGTTACATTACCAGGTGTGATAGTAATCAGGCCTAAGCGCCTCCACGAACCGTACAGTTCCTTAAATCTCTTTTCCTGAAGTGCAGCCTCCGGAAGATAGTAATTAACACCGAAATACAGTTTATCTGATGCCGGTATCATGTATGCCATACAAGTGAGGTCGCTAGTTGATGACAGGTCAATCCCCATATAACATTCACGATTACGGAACTTTTCAAGTTCTATAGACTGCGATCCCTTAAGAATGTAATGCTCTGGAATCCATACTGTCTCGCTGTCACACCAGAGATTGAAATTCTTAGTCTTGACGCCAACCTCCTCAGATGGCGAATTAACAGCAGCCCGTACCTGCGTTTCCAGATAATTAGGCTTGACCGTCACCCCGAGATTAGGATTGCTCTTGCCCCAAGTCTTCGGTTCCTTCCAATCGTCCCCTTCATCCATGCAGTAGATAGCCGCAAAAAGGGTGTCGTCTTCCTTAAGTCCACGCAGCACCTCCTGGCACATGTCCCGATACTGGTAGCATGGTCCCAACTTATCGAATCCGGCTGTAGTGATAATAACGGCCATCGGATTGTCACGCATACCCTGAGATGACTGGAGCACATCCTTCAGCCCTGATGTCTTGGCTGCGTGGTACTCGTCAATCAGATACATTGATGCGTTGAAACCGTCCAGTTTACTGTCATCAGCGGCGAACACCTGAAGTAGCGATATCATACGGCTGTATTTGACCTTATCCCGATAACTCTCCAGGTACTTGCCCTTCGGATCCAACCCACGCGCAAACTGGGAACAAAACTTGAATGCAATCTTTGCCTGCTCCTTGCTGTTTGCCGCCAGGTCCACCTCAGCGTCCATCTCGCCATCAGCTATGAGATGATACAGACACAAACCGGCTGCGAATGCAGTTTTGCCGTTCTTACGAGCAATCTCTATATAAACGTATTTTGTCAACCGTTCATCCGTACCCTTCAGATAAAACCCATATACTGCTGCAATGACGAATTGCTGCCATGGCTCCAGAACAAACGGTTTGCCCGCATGACGACCCGTGAAGTGGGATAATACGCCAAAGAAGGCTATCACATCATCAGCCTTATTCTCGATGAACTCATAACGGTCATCTTCCATAAAACGGAAGAATCTCTCAACTGCAAGCCGAATGAGTTTACCCGCTACGATGCGTCCTTCTACAACATCACGAGCATACTGATAATATGCCTTCACGGACGACTGCATCAGCACGCCTCCTTACGTTTCTTGAGAAATGTATCCAACGGCGATTCCATATTATCCTCACTGGCCATTGCCTTGATGCGTGTCTTGGATTTTGCGGTCAACCCGTACTCCTTAGCAATCTCTATATACTGTGCCCAACTCTCCTTCAAGATGTTGGTTTCCGGCCTCTTAACGGTTTCACCCTTGCCATTCGTCATTGTATATCCGTTTTCGGCAAGTACATCCAAACACCTCAGGTACGTATCGTATGCCGTAGCCATTCGATGTAACTGCGGTATGTCGGTGACATCCAGCATTCCCTTGTCATTAAGGATACGTACAATACCTAGCATCATTTTCTTCGTCTCGTCATGCTTGACGCTGGCTGGGCATCGGAACACCAGTTTCTTTTTACATTCTGCCATTTCTCATTGATCTTTTTATCAATCTAAAACGACTTTTTCGTCCGACATTTTAAAAAGTTGACTTTTTTCAAAAAATGCCTTTAGTGTAAATGGGGGTCGGATGAGGTTAACTCGACTTAGTTATTAAAAAAAAACGACCCATACCCATATTAGCATATATATACAGCACACATGATAGATATTTACCATTAAAAATAGAACACCAGCCGAATAAATCCCTCTATCAATAATATAAATAATAATTATTATTTCAGATTATGTATACGTTGATGGCACACCTTACACAAACTCATCAGATTATCGTAATCATAAGCAAGCGCCAATCTCTTGGATGGGTCTGCCGTTGACATGAACGACACGATATGATGCACATCTTCTGCAGGTACTATCTTTCCATTCTGCACACATATCTCACACAACGGGTTACAACACAACTTCCACATACGTAGCTTACGCCAACGGATGGTGGCATATATTTTACGACGGTCATCAGCGTATCGGTTACCCTCGTCAATCCTCTTTCTCCTTTTCGGTTTGTTGATAGTCGGCATATACGATTCTCGATTGTCTATAGTCTTGAATAGTCCTAAACTGAATCATGTTATAGCGATAGCAGAACCAATCCAACAATTCCTCATCGCTCTTACAAGCGGCTGCTTTGTCATCTCCGATAACATACATCACAGTATCCTGGAATATATCATCGTAATTCAATCCGCCGTATTCCACAGTATCCGGATGCCAGCACCTCGCCTTCAGTTTATCATAATTCTGGGCTATGATGTTGGCCACTTCTAGATGACACTTATGTACCCTTTCTGGCATACTCCGGAAGATTGATTCGTCCTTCTTGGTCTGTGATTTGTTCCAGGCTGTTATGTATGAAAGCACGCACGATAACCGACAGTTTAGCTCCGGTCATCTCACACACCTCAGAGAGTTGCAACAGTGTATGGTCATCGAATCGAATGGATAGTCTTTTCTTGGCTGGCATAGGTCATAAGTTTTAAGTTATCCGTAAAAATAGCCCTTTTGTCCGACACTTCCAACTACCTGATATCGAAAAATATAACTTTACTTTCGTCTGTACTTGTCCACGCGCGCCTTGACTGCTTGCATCAACGCTTCCTGCCTGTCCATCTTACCACCGAGGGCCTTGATTACATCTTCATCAATGGTGCCGTCAACCATCAGCTTATGAATGATCACTGGCTTGGTCTGCCCTTGTCGGTATAATCTCGCATTCGCCTGTTGGTATAGTTCGCAGCTCCATGGAAGAGAAAACCACACTACAATATTCCCACCAGCTTGCAGATTCAGTCCATGACCGGCACTTGCCGGATGTGCCAGCATCAGTGGTATCTCCCCTCTGTTCCATGCACGGATGCAGTCACTACCTCCAATCTCAACAGGATGGTATTTCTTCAGCCGCTCCTTGATACGGTATATGTCATGCTTGAACGCATAGAATACCAGGACCGGTTGCCCATTGGCCGCCTCAACGATTTCTTCCAATTTCTCCAGCTTCTCCTGGTGTATTTCATGCACGTTGTGGTCTGCATCATAGATGGCACCGTTAGCGAACTGCATCAACTTGTTCGTAAGTGCTGCCGCATTGACAGCTGATATGTCCCCGTCCTCCTCGGGTAACTGAAGGATCTGTTCCTTCTCGAATTCGTCGTATCGCTTCCGATTCGCGGATGTCAGCCTCACCTTCACGTCGCGGTCTATTCGCTCCGGCAATTCCAGATAATCCTCGGCCTTCATACTGATACAGATATCGCCTATTTTGTCGTAGATGGCCTTCTCGCTACCGTCCAGCGTCTTGTAATCATACACAATCTGCCCGTTGGTACGTCCCGGCTTGAAATACTTCATACGATATGACGTGATGGTCTTCCCCAACCGCTCGCCCATGTCCAAAAGATACAGCTGGCTCCACAGGTCCATCAGCCCGTTGGGTGCCGGTGTCCCCGTCAGCCCGACGATACGGTTAACCTTCGGACGCACCAACCGCAGCGCACGGAAACGCTTCGATTTCCCGGACTTGAAGGACGACAGCTCATCTATCACCACCATGTCGAATGGAAAGTACCCGTTCCACTTTGCCACCAGCCATTCCACGTTCTCCCGGTTGATCACATAGATGTCGGCGTCACGCTGGAACGCTTCGATTCTCTTTTTCTCCGATCCGAGCATCACGGATACCCGCAGGTGCTTCAGGTGGTCCCATTTGGCGCACTCCGATGTCCATGTATCCTCGGCCACCCGTTTCGGCGCTATCACCAACACCCTGCTTACTTCCAGGTATTCATTCATCAGGATATTGACGGCGGTCAGCGTTGATACTGTCTTACCCAATCCCATCTCCAGAAACAATCCGGCAGCCGGATGTTCGATGATATGTCTCACTGCCGCTTTCTGATACCCATGCAAATTACGCTCATCCATTTTTCACATCCTCCAAAAACCTGTTCAATTCACTCTGTCTGTCAATCACTCTCACATCGAAGCCCAGTCCCTTGAGGTCGCTTATCGCTTTCTCCTGCAGCTTGGTCGGCTTCTTCCCGGTCGTCTTCAATTCAACGAAGTAACACCGCCCGGCCCTCAGCACTATTCTGTCCGGGATGCCCCGATGGTACGGTGAGGAAAACTTCAGCGCTACACCGCCCAAAGCCTTTACCCCCTCCCTGAGTTTCCTCTCAAGGAGCTTCTCGCTCACCGGCTTGTCAATATCAATTTTATTTACCTTCTTCATATCGTGTTCGCTAATACGTCCCGATGGCTAGGAGCCGTCACCCGGAAAATTCAAATGATACAACTGTGCATGCACAAACCCCATTCTTTATAAATACCCCCTTTAGCATACTTAGCATATATATTTAATATGCTAATCTCATATATATATATAAAATTCTTGTATCCTTGTATCATTAACTATTAACTTTTTATTTTACAGCATTTTATATTGAAACAACTATGATACATACCCACTTTCGAGGTTGTATCATTGTATCATTTTCAGACAAAAACATCCATACTCGTACTATCCTTTGTATCATTTACATTTTCTCGGGTCCATACCCTTTGTCGGCCATACCCTACATCAGACAGTAACTTATTCCGCCTCCATCCGTCAATTTTTTTCATACATGATGACACACGATAGCTGTTTCCCTTGTCACTAGTATTGACTACACCCAGGTCCACACACTCATTAAGAATCTCCTTGGCACACACGGATGTGCGTACCAGCACGCCCTCCGCACTAAGCATATCTTCATTAGCGAAATAAGACCTTCTCTGCTTCGGCGTCATGCCGTACCAGTTGGTTGGGAGCTTCTTCTCCAGGAACGATTCGATAAGTCCCTGCCATTCATCCTTCACCTTATAATCGTTCTGTATCGTCAGAAGGTCGGCACACAAACTGGGCGGCAACACCAACGGAATCCTATTCCTGTAATGCGTAACAGCCTCGGCCCATATCTGCCCTACCACATCACTTGTGAGGTCCGCCCACAAATTATACTTTGGTTTGTTCATACTCACTTGTATTGGCCAATATCGTCGCTCTCCGGTAACATCCCGAAGAAATTCATCCTCATTGGTCGTGGCAAAGAAAATGTTCTGTCTCAGCCGATGTACCTCATTCTTGCCATATGCCGGACGGAAATCATCGGATGTCTTGGATAGGAAGTTCTTGATAGCTTCCACTTCGGCCTTCCTGAATCCCACAAGTTCACCAATCTCAATGATGAATTTACCCCGCAGGTGGCTGGCAGCCTTGACCGGTTCATCGGGAGACGGCATGGATGACGAGAACCACTCCAGATTCACTGCCATCTTCTCCAGCAAGGTTGACTTGCCGCACCCCTGCGTACCAACGATGACTGTTATCTGGTCAAACTTCGTGCCCGGCTCGAAAGCCCTATACACTGCCGCTGTAAAAGCCAGCCGTGTGATCCATCTGTTCAGTTCCGTATCCGGCGCCCCAAGGTAGTCAACGAACAGCGTATCCAGCCTCGGCACACCATCCCATGTAAGTTCGTCCAGATATTCCTTGACCGGATGGAAAGCGTTATCACGACAGACAGCGTCCATAGCGTCCTCTATCTTTCCTCTGCCCTCTATACGCCACGGCTCACGGGAAAGAAAGATGCGCAGGTTGGCTTCATCATCGTCACGGATGAATCGTTCACTGTCACCTTTTCTGCGCCACGGAGGCAGCCTCCTGAACACCGGTCTCTCGTTGAATGTATCGTAGGCAAAGCATCCTTTCAGCAATGGCTCGTTAGAGATAATCAGCCTTATGTTTTCATAGGTAGCCAAAAAACCACCTTTCCTTGCAGGTTCCAACATATCAAGCCAGTTATCGTCCGGTTCTTCCATATCCGTCACCACGTTGGCAAAATCCCCACATGCCGACGCTATCCTTTCACGGGTCATCAACGATACCGTATCTCTGTCTTTAAGCGCAAACTCCTCCATGGCGATGAAGGACGGTCTCTTGGTAATATTCGTCTTATCCTTCACATCCGCATCCAAGTGGCCAAACTTCTCCACACGTACCAAGTCGAATGCATTGCACAACATCCCGCATGCCGGATCGGTGGAGTGATGAGAATAACTGAAGACATTATCGTATAGCACTACACCGCCTGCAGTAGTTCCCAAAGCATAAGTATATCTCCCAGGCACGTCGCATGGGAGATAAATATCCGGAAGGAATTTGTCAATAGCCTCTTCTATGGTATAAGTTCTACAGAAAGCACCGATTATTCCGGTCTTGGCCAGCGGGTCTTCCTGTGTTTTTGCCTTATCGATACTCAACTTAATATCCTTCAATTCATCTGCCGGTCTTGGCCACGACGATGTGTCTTTCCAGTCTCTGTAGGATGCCAATACCTCATCAGCGCATAACGCGGGGGCGTCTATGTAACGGAAATAGAACTCGGCATCAGCTGCTGTGGACGGCCAATACATCATCCGCTCCGCCTGGAAAGTAGTCCGATCAAACTGGTCGATATCTATGGTTTCCGCCACCTTACGGCCGATAGCTTCATACTCATCTACGGTGACGTCCCTGTCAAGCAGTATACACAAGCGCAGACGAGGTTTCTCCGGTGTGTGTTTGTGTGTGGAGTACACCAACGCAGCGCAATTGTATAGCATGCAAAACATAGCCCATGTATCCGGTTTTCCGAAGTCAATATCCAACGTAAGGATACGTCTTGACGTCACTTTTCCTCGGAGGCGGCGTCCTCCATTAAGGATACCGCCAACAAATCCGCCTTTATCCTTAATTTCATCCTGACGGATTTTCTTCTCGTGCATATACACATCCAGTCTCTCATCCGTCCGGATAGTTTTCGACGCTTTTCTCACAAATTCTCCCCAAGTCCATACTTTTGTCTTCCAAGTCGTATCGTGGCGGCTTTTGCCTGTAGCCATGTAGAAAGACGTATCAAACTTAATAGCTATATCTTCAGGCATGATTCTTTTAATTCATTAAAAAATAACAGTTCCTTATTATATATTTTTGCAACTTCAAACTCAGCCATACATCCCTTGCTTGCACTCCATCCTGGCATCATCAAGATAGCGTCACATTCAAGCAATGCCATAATATCCTTTCCCATATAATAAGAATAAGGCATATCTTTTTTCGGGCATACATCAAAGGGAGTAATCACAACATGTCCCATTTTTGATATTTCGGTCTTTATCGCTTGTGCTTTCTTTCTGGCCTCAACTATGGGTTGACCGGTTATCGGAAGGCTTATGTATATTTTCTTTTTACTCATATATTTCTACTAACTAATTCACACCATCTATTATCGTTCTCCCTAAGGTTAATCTTTAATCCTATATTATCCATAATAATTTTAATCAATCAGTTCAAATTCATATACGAAAACATAAGGATTGGATGCCCATGTACCTTTGCCGGAGACTTTATCTATGAGGGCGGCAAAGGCTTCACGAGGGGTGCAATAAGGCTGAATGTCCCCTTTATAATAATAAACATCCATAAAATGTGTATCTGCACTTCCGCATTGTCCTTTGTAAATTCCTTCTTTCAAGCAATCTTTATCGGAGATGTCTTGCAATCTTTCGATTTTGATGTTGGTAATACGGATATGATGGGGCATGAGGTCAGCGCGGACAAACATTTTATTTTTCCAACCGGGTGCGAATTTAGTTTTAGTATAAAATCCTATTCCGTCCCTATCATTAAGTGCAATTTCGGGATTCATCCCTAAACTTTCATAACATTGTGCAATGGCAAAAACTCCACCAACCTTGTACTTCGGCTGAATAAACATTGGAACAAAGTTATTACAGTCCTTATCATATACAAGAATCTCAAAAAGGGGGCTAACATCATCTGATTCAGTAATCCTAAAACATCCAGCAGGATTTTCTTGATATGCTTTCGGACACTTAATGATTCTTCTTGTCTGCGTTTTCCGACCATCCAATACAGCCTGGGTTAGACTGTATTTATCATTGAACATTATCTTCTTCATTGTATCTTTTTTTTAACTCTTTCAAAACAATCTCCATGCCTTCATTCAATCCTTTCTTGTAGCCTGATATATGCTCACCTATGTTGTAAACCAAGCATCCTGCAACGATAAGAATAACTCCTACAGTCCTATGCCAATAGAGAAAGGATACACTGAACGGTGAGAATGTCAGTCGGAAGTGACCGATGAATAATGCTGATATGATGAGTATCGCAAGAAAAAATATTAGGTTTGCTTTCATAATCATATAAGTTTTAACGCTTCTTGTATCCCGGCTTCCAGTGCTTCCTCGTAGGTGTCATATACTTTATAGCCATTCCCTTTGTTTATTTCGTTCTCCATCCAGTCGCTTTCTTCTGTTGGAACATTGAAATCACAAAAAGAAAGCTTCCATCTTTTCCCAATAACAGGTTCTACATATACATACACACCTCTTATTTCACGCAGCCACTTTTGGGCGATATACAATGTTGGACACAAAAATTCAACTGATTCGTCATCTATTTCCGTACAACACGACATACTTTGCGGAAGGTCATATTTTGTAATAACCTTATTGCAGCCTATTATGTGTTCACACTTCCAATCAAACCCTTTATCTTTCAGTAGCTTTGCTGTCTCTAATGTTACGAGTTCTTCGGTCATAGTTCACTCCTCCTTATCTATCTTAATATCTGTCACTTTGCCACGATTGATAAAACCGCCACAGCTAAACAAATCGGTTATACATGCTGTGTAGTTCACCTCTGCGCATTTCTCGTACAGAGAGCATGAGGCGCAATGAATATTATCTTGTACCGCTTCATGCAGCACTCCGTCTATTATTATTCCGTTATTTACTTTCATACCGTTCATCTATTAGAAGTTACACCCAAACATAATACTTTGTCAGACACACCTATATCATCAAATTCAAGAATTAAATACTCTGTATCGTAAGGATAAGGGTATCTGCAATTTTTCAATTCTTCATCCGTTAATTTGCGTCTGACACGCATCTCTATTTCGTAATCATCGGAAAGATTCTCAATTATTTTTCTAAGTTGTCCTACGTTCTTTATTTCCATGGTTATTTCCCTTTCAAAATTTCAAGTAATTCTTTCGCTCTTTTATATGTATCAAAGCCTTTTATGTTTCTCCATTTATCAGAAAATAAGCCATCTTCTCGTACCTGAACCCAATATACTGTTATAGGGATACAACCGTTATATCCCTGACCTTGTATAATCCTATATCGTTCCATAACTTATAGCGTTAAAGTTATACTCACTTTTATGTGCTCTGCGGGTTCGACTGTTAGTTTCGACTCTGCATATTGCCGTACCGGATATATAACATTAACATTCATGCCTGTCTCGGCTTCAAGTTTTTCCAAAATATGAGCTATCTCCATTTCGGCTTTCGCTTTCTTGTTTTTTGCTTCTTCTATATCCATGATTATTTTCCTTTCAATTCATTAATTAGCACATCGGCGCAAGCAATAGCAAATTGAGCAACAGCTTTAGGTACTGTATGTTTCTCGTTTTCTTTATATGTTGCTCCGGAACAGGCATAACCAACTTCTTCTTCATTGCTTAGTATTCCTTGCATGGCAGCTTTCGCCAGTTCGTAACGCCTCTGTTCCCAATCAATATTATCAGACCTTTCTTGAAGTATTTCAACCTCATCAAAACTTAATTCAATAGGATTCCCGTAACTATCACACTTATCAAGTGTGACACGTGCGTAATCAGAAATATTGATAATTTCTCCAGTCTCTTTTATTCTCGCTTTCATTATTTACCCTCCTTTTCAACATATCCGTTTTCAATACACCAGCACAGCATCTCATAGGCTGTAGATACTAATTGAAAAGTGCGCCAATATTCCAGTTGAAAATTGCGCCACCAT